>Ga0208629_100089_pt1 | contig 45645 bp, 21 predicted proteins | sample LakWasMet19_HOW5_2_FD_183865 | JGI IMG/M metagenome (GOLD analysis project Ga0208629, IMG submission 183865) | Freshwater sediment methanotrophic microbial communities from Lake Washington under simulated oxygen tension - Sediment Metagenome... | ecosystem: Environmental > Aquatic > Freshwater >... | reverse complement strand
GGCTGCCCAACTCATTCACCGGAAGGTGGCTCGCCTCTCCGCCGGACATAGAAGGCTACGGTGCCTGCGCCACGAGTGCGCTGGGCTGTGGCGGCGCGGGGGCCTTGACTGAACTCACAGGCGTGCTGCTCAGTCTTCTCACAGGTGTACTGAGGGCGAGGTGTCGGAGGGTTGCCGAATTCATTCACCGGGAGTCGGCTCGCCTCTCCGCCGGACATAGAAGGCCACGGTGCCTGCGCCACGAGTGCGCTGGCCTCTGGCGGCGCGGTGGCCTTGACTTATCTCTGCAGAGGCTTGCTGCCAACCTGTCTCACAGGTGTATTTCCGCTGTGGGTGGCGTTGCACCCGCTGGCGATTCTTGGCGTCGACTCTGCAGGCGCTCAGCCGCCGAGTGTGGTCCGGCACAAGTTGAATGTGATCCCGGTTTGCCAGAGATTGGATACGACTCTCCGCATGATCAAATTAGCACTGTCGAATCAGCCCGCGGGAGCCACAAACAATTTGCAGTCGAGTGGGTGCGCATGCCGCAGTCGTGAAAAAAGTGGACCCGTTCAAGTGTTTCAGCGGGCCCATTGCCCCGTTCAAGCACCGCTGCCCCCGAGTCGTGCTCGCTGTGCGATACACCTACGCTGGTTGCCTTCAGCAAGCGAACACAACAGCACTCGCAGCCAATGCGCTCATGTGTGTGCGGACGAGCTCTCCGAGGGTCTCGGTCTTTTCGCAAGTGATGGCACCCCCGCATCCGGCGGCGAGCCCCAGCCATCGCGCTGGTGGCCTTCCGTGCTGGAGCCCGCTGCCGGAAACATTGCCGCTTCGATCTGCGACGAATCAAGTGCCCGGCGTTTGAAGCCGACGCCCGCGGCGGATCCAGGCCGACCTGGTGGCCGCGATGCGTCACCCCAATCGGGCGCCCACTCGAAGCCGCTGTGATCCCCAAGGTCTCCGAAGGCGTCGGCTGCGTGACTGCTGGCGGTCCCCGCGGCGGACGGTGCCAGCCCGGCGGGCCGTTTTGCCAACCCTGCTGACTGGCGCTGCATGTGCGCCGCAGCCTTTCCGCCCTGGGGCGCGGGGGCAGCGCTGCTGCCGCGAAAGGAATTCGCAGAGGAGGGGGCACTGGTGACTCCTGGATTTCCAGCAGCTCCTAGCTGTGCGGCGCTGCTCATGGCGGACAAAATGAAGGCATCGCCGGCAACCGCAGAGTCGGGTCCCAGTCCGGCTTCGCTGAGCGCCGCCAATCTGGCGGCAAGAGCACGGCTCTTACCAAGCCCGCCGGACGCGCTCGTGCCGACGCGGGCCGCAGGCAGCGCAGCTTGCACATGTGAGTACGTCGCGGCCGGCGGGTAGATGCCCCGTGAAAGCGTTTCGGGCGCTGACAAGGACGGCAAGGAGAGGCCAGCAGCCACATCAGCTGTCTCTCCGCCGGCACAGCCGGCGCCGACGCCCTCCACGTCAGGGTCGAACCGAGCGAGCTTCTCCGCGAACATGAGCGCTGTTGTACGTCCGAACCCGCCAGGGCGGTGCGGAGGGGCGGCCGGCAATCGAGCAGGCATATGCAAGCCTACATCAGGCAGCGGCAACAGGTCCAGCTCACCAGGACGCTTGGATGGCGGCGCCGCGGCCTTGCCAGCTCCCACCAAAACGGCAGTCTTGTACGCCAGTGAATGAACCGCGGGGCGAGGCTCGCGCGAGGGGGGTGGCCCACGCGCGCTACCTGAGCCAACCGTTCCATCCGCCGCATCGCCCTCTGCGAGACCGCCAGCGGCGTCCTCGTCGGCTGCGGAAGCGGAGGTGAGCGCCCGGAGCCGGGTTAGGGCCACGCCCGCAAGAGGAGCCTGGGTGCCACTCCCGAGCGATGAGCTGCCCTGCGCATGCACGGGGCGGGCTTCGGCGTCGCGCTCCCACGTCTCCTCCATGCTGTGACCGGCGAGCCCAAGGTGCGCGGCCGACACAGGGCGTGCGGCCGCCGCGAGGACCGCCGCCGCCTGCAATGCAGCATGCTCGGCGCCGCCACGGCCATCTGAAGTGCGTCGATCCCGCGCACCTCCATGCTGGACAGGATGCTGCTGCCGCTGCAGGGATGGCACATCGAGGAATGCTGCACCAGCGCCTCTGCCAGCAGCGGAAGCGACCAGTTCGGGGCCGCGCGCAGCAAAATAGCCGCCTGTAGAGAGTACGCGCCCTCCCGGGGCGGCCAGAAACAACTTCCCGCCGCGGGCCCCTGCTTGCGCTGCCTGCAGCGCCGGGCTGCGTTGTGATGGGGATACCCCCTCCGCAACTCCCGTGAATACATCGGCTGCGGAGCCGGCTCGTCCACTCCGATCGACGGGCCGACGCGCGGGGAGCGCCGCGCCGTCAACAACCACGTTCGTCTCATGGGAACTGTTCACCCGGGCACGCGGTGCTGCGGCAGAAGACTGGGGAGCGGGAAGGGCGCTGGGCGCGTGACTTAGAAGCCCTCTTGCCTCTGTCAAGCCCGCGTCGGAAGCCTCCACCGATGCGTCCCCGCCTTGCTGCTGCGGCTGCGCGTGCTTGATGACGTGACAGAGCATGTCCAACGGGGACGTGAATGACCCGCCGCCACCGGCCCCGTCAGTAGTGTGCGCCTCCAGCAGCGCCGAGCCGCTCGACTGCCCGGAGCCGGACACAGAGCTGTCGTCGCGCATGCTGCCGGTCGGGCGGCGCGAATACTCCGTGGCACGTTCTGCGGCGGCATCGCAGCGGTTCTGCACCTCTTCGTGTTGACCGCTTGCGCCAGGGATCCCTTGTCGCGGGCGGCCACCACTCGCCATCGCTCCGGCTCGGGGCAGCTCGAGTGACCCGCCTTCCCGCAGGTCAGACGCACCGCTGCCTCCTCTTGCGCTTGAGTCTCGGGAGCGCGCGCGCGGACGCGGCGAGGGATCTGTGCTGTCCCCCGGCACCGAGATCTCCCGTTGTAGCACAGTCGCCGTCATCAAATGGTATGCGCGCGTCGTGAGAGGGAAGGAAACCGACTCAGAGCCGTCCACACGCGCCAAGTATCGCCCATGGCACTCGGCGGGCTGGTCGAGGAGCTCAGGCGGTGGCTGCCTTTGTGTTGTTAATGAGGCCGCTGGAAGCAGAGGGGAGGCGGAGCCGGATCCGCCACAGGGAGTTGGCGGATGTGGCGCAGGCAGCGGCCACAGTGAGCCACGGGAAGCAGCGCTAGAGCATTCGGAAGCACTGCCGGAGCCCGCCTCAGTGCCCCGCGCTGGCAGCAACATGGTTGGCTGTGAGCGACCGCCGTCGCTGCCACTGGTGGCGCTGGCGGCGCGAGATCCGCCGCCGTGCGGTGCAGCCAACAGGGCGGGGCAGATCTCCTCTACGAGGTGCGTGAGCCGCTCCTGCGTCTTGCCGTGCATCGTTGCCGCCTCGGCCATCATGTTGGCGGTCATGAAGCCCGACAGCGGCCAGCAGCGCGCGACCGATGACAGGATGTTGGCCAGTGTGGCGAAGCCGGGGAAGTCAGCGAGGGGAGGCAGCTGCACCCCAGAGGCCGCATCGACTGTCCAGCCCATGGTTCCGCGCCCAGCGTCCCCGCGAGCAGCGAGTGACGAGGCCCCGCTGCCGCTCCTGGAATGCAGCTCGGACGAGGCGGGGGACGAGCGCGTGGAGCCGTCTGCAGAACTCGCCCTCAGGCGCCCCGGCTCGAGGTCTTGTGCGGGGGCAGGCTCCTCACCCTCAGCTGCGGCGCTGCCGCTGCGACCGAGGAGCATTGCCGCGGTTGCAGCTGCGATAGCTCCGCTGGAAAGGGATACACCGGCGGAAGACGGCGTCGGGGCAGCTTGGGGTTGCAGCGACAGGGGGCGCTGCGACAGCAGGTCTGGATGCTGAGAAGTTGTGCCTCCGCCGTCGCCGCCAGCCAAGGATCCGGCCGTTTCCATCGCAGCGAGGCTGGGACGAAGTGCCGTCACCACGCCGTCGACTTCGTGTCGCTGCTGTGCGTGTGTGCGCGCAAAGGTGATGACGTCGGCGGAGGCTGCGGCCAGGTCGCCGGACAACGCGATCAAGGCCACATGCCGCGCGACGAAGGCCATAAGAAACGACTGGCTGGTCTGACTGACAGGCACAGAGGCCCAAAGCCGGATGGCCTGCCCTGCGAATGCCTCCGCCTCCTCGTCGCACCCGCGTTGGCGACACACAATCGCCTTCAGGCCGCAAACGCAGGCGAGAGGGCACGCCGCCACGTGAACCCCGGGAAGCTGCGCGAGCAAGACCAGCTCCTCCACCATGCCCCACAGCTGGCGCCGCAGGTGCCGCGGCAGCAGCGACATACGCATCTGCATGAGACGACGCACAACCGCTGCTGTCAGCTCTCGGATACGCACTGAGAGGTAGTGCTCGCTGAGACGCACGTGCTCTACTGGCTGCGCGCCCGGCGGATTGGCCACCACAGCCACCGCATAGCCCAGGGTGGACTGCGGGGGCAGCAAAGTCACCACCCCGCGCCTACAGCTCAAGTCCCCGCCAGATGGGTGGTCGCGGTTCTCAGGTTGATCGTGCGCGATCCGCGGCTCGGCGCGACCTTGGAGAGACCGCTGACGCGGAGCGCGTTCGTTGGAACTCCCATCGATGACGAGAGACACGGGCGCGGCAGAGCTAGAGCCATGTGAGCGCGGCGCCGCAGCAGGCGACGCGCCGACTCCCAGCTCACCCTCCTCGGAGGTGGCAGCCTCCGCGTCTGTCGCGGAAGCGAGGCGAGCCTTTGCGAAGTACATGTCGTCGAGGCGTGGCAGGGGCCCGCCTGACGCCACAGCCATGGGGGAGGCAGCAGCGGCGGCGGATAGCTCGTCAACCCCGCCGCCAGCCCCGCAGCCGCCAGCCACGCTCCCAGACACCGGCGGCACGTCCACCCGCATGCCTGCGGGCGTCTGCTGCGCCCCGGCCATCTCACTCCCGGCCCCCACCTCCGCCACGTCCGCCCTCGCGCGCCCCACGTCCGAGGTGGGTACTAGGCAAGGGCGGGTTGCGGCCAGCGGTGCGGTAGGCTGAGACATGGCAGCGTTAGCCTCACCGGGAGGACCAGCGGCCAATGGCGGGCCTTCGCCGCCGCCGCACGTGAAGACGGAAGGCAAACGGGAGTCTGCCAGCTCGGCCTGCTGCTGCCGCCGCAACATGGACACAGGAGAGCGAGGGGGCAAAGAGGCATCGTCCATCGCAAGCACACTGGGGGCAGGCGCGGACGCGGCTGGAGTGGCGGCACAGAGCGCCGGCGACACCACCTCCGAGGAAGGGTCGGCGGCTTGTGGCTGCGAGTGCGGCCACTGCGGGAAAATGCCGCGTGTGAGCGGCAGCGCCTCCAAGTCGCTGCAGCACAGCTGGCGCACGAAGGCGGCAGCTGTGCCCAAGCCGTCATCGTCAGCACGGAGCCCCACGGCACGAGCAAGCCGAAAGGCGAATGACGCGTGCAGTGAGGCAGTGGCGATGCGCAAGGTGCCGGTGCAGAAGTGGGCCATGCAGAGCAGAGCGGAAACGAGAGGTCGCGACGGCTGGTCGAGCACAGACAAGGCGGCAATGCGAGCTGTTTCGTAGTGGCCTCCGCTGACTGACAACGCCTCGGAGGGGGGCCGCCCGTCAGGGCCGCGCAGCAGGCGGTAGCCGACGGCGAGTACAGCGTGGTACAGAGCGAGTTGGGCAGTGTCCACGTGGGCGGTGGAGGGCGAGGACATCAGGCCAGCCCCCGTCGCGTCACCGTCAGCTGCCCCCGGCTCCCCTCCCCGCGCAGCGTGAGGCGCCTCTGCGGGGCCTGCCGCGGCCTCCATGCCGCCATGTGCGCACCACCAGAGGCGCGGGAGGGGTGGCTCAAGCGGCCCTGCCGGTCTGCCCAGAGACCATGCGCCGAGCACACCTTTGAATGCCTCCTCCTCCACAAGGCCCAGCCCTGGGTTCAAGTGCGCAAAAAACGCGTCAATGGCACGCCAGTCTCGCCCATCAGGAGAAGGAAGAGTGGTCCCCAGGTCTTGCGGCGGCCGCGCTGCTGAAGCGGAGGAAATGCCGTCATCGCTGCTGCCGCGTCTCTCGGCACCGCGGCCAGAGCGCGCAACGAAGGCCTGCGTGTGTTCGTAGTCTGCGACTTGCGGCTCGCGGCTACCGGCATGCCTCGCGTGTTGCAGCAATGAACCAGTGGCAGCGTGGGGCCGCGCCGACGCGTCCCCTGAACGGCCTGCAAATCGATGCATGGCGCGACCGATATCGAAGCGCGAAGAACCAGAGTCGGAGCCCATTCCACTGCTTGCGTAGTGCCCCGCAGCAGAAGCCGTTTCGAAAACTCCGGGGTCGTGAGCATGGAAATCGCCGGGCGCATCTGCCTGTGCCTGCGGCCCGTGCGCTGGTTGCTGCAACAGCTCCTGCCGACGGTGGTGGTGGCGCAGCACGCCCTGCACAGCGGAACCGTCCGCCTCCGGCTCTTCCGCTCCCTCGTCTCGCGCCTCTCCGTCCCCTCCCGGCGAGTAGCTCGGCTGCTCGAACTGCCCTCCCCGAGGGTGGTGGCTAGCCCCCGCCAAACCGCTGCCCCCCTCAGGTGGGCGGCCGTGCTGCTGCTGCTGCTGCTGCTGCTGCTGCAGGTACTCGTAGCCTCGCACCATCTCCTCCGACTCTCCCTCGTCGCCCTCATCGTCATCGCCGGCCTCCATCGCGTGCGTGCCGCCGGCGCGGTTGCTACTGCCAAGAGCTTCGTCGAAGCCGCCTGCGCCAGCGCCGCCCACCATTTCGTCATCGCTCCCTTCCAAGCCGGGCTCCTGCAGGAGGTGTTGGTCCGCGCCGTGCGTGGCGTAGTAGCCCCGCATCCCGCTGCCAGCGACCGCGTGACCAAATCCCCGGCTCGACAGTCCGCCTGAGCCCCCTCGCCCAGACAGTGGCCCCGCACCCATGCCTGCGTCCGCCCGCACAGCAGCGTGTTGAAGCATGGCCCAGGCAGCGTCCTCGTCTTGCGGCCGCCGGCCCTGCGAAGCGCTGCCCGGGGCCGGGGCAGGCGAGGCCCCCGCCCGGCCCTGGGGCTTGCCTGACCACGAGGCTGCAGTTGCCCCGGCAGCCCGACCGCCGCTGCTTTTCACCCTGCTGCCGGTCACGTGCGCCACCTCTCTCGCAGGCTTTTGGACCGGCACAGCTCCACCGCCCGCTGCCGCCTCCGAAGACTTGGTTGACTTGGGGCCGCGTTTCTTGGGCGGCTCCGTGGGGTACTCGCACTCTTTACCGCGGCCGGCGCAGGAGCCACACGGCGCCTGGCCATCGCAGCGGATGCGGCGCTGGCGGCAGTACAGGCCTGCAAGGCGACGAGTAGATGCGACGCGTGGGCGCAGTGAATGAAATGAGGACACTCGAGCACCTGGCACCTCCAACCCAACCAACCTCGACCTGTTGGTCACGCCCGCTGGGTGACACCACACGCCAACATGGCGAGGAGGCGCGGCGGGGTAAACCCTCTGCAGGTCACTGCACTCACATGCAATCAAGACTTTGCCGGGGGCGGGCTGAGGCCAGCGCTCGACGGTGGCCATCGTGCGCGCAGCCGAGAACACACGACTCGAACACCGGGGGTGTACGGTGCAGAAGGTGGGCCCTCAGCTGAGGCCGGATCGGCTCGCGAGCAACGAAATGACGGACGACGACGGTCCGGCAGCGACTGCACCCTCACAAACAAGCTGGCGTGTCGACGCGTCCGCCGCAGATATCCCCGAAGCAAAGCGTAATATCAGGGCTAACCCCGCGACCAAGCGCGAATCGGGAGGGTCGCTGCTCTCGTGCAGGCACCCAGCGTGGCCACCAGCAGGAGACTGGGGGCGGGTAAACCACCAGGAACCACACCTGGTGTTGCAGGGTTTTTCGACGGGCGCCGTCGTCAGTTCAGCGAGCGGCGGGTGCACGCGGGCAAACGCGGCGTAATCGAAGTGCCTGGACCTCAAAGACGACCGGTAGCGCACGCGCAAATAGCAAATCGAGGGCACGATACGCGGATCTGCTGAAAGCTTGAGCGACCGCCTCACGGCGATGTCGCCACGTGCGAAAAATCGTCTCCCAACTTGCAGAAGGCTACCATGCGGTTGGACAGAGGCGGCTTTTCTTGTGATGCTTTCTCGGCGAAGGGTACATGACAGTGAAACCAGGCTCCTGAAAGTATGGAGGTGCAGGCCCAATACACCAGAAACAGGTGACTGTGACGACTTTTAATTCAGACGCGCGCACGTTTGCGAGGAGCGAACGGCGGCAGGTGGTCGTCGTCGAGACGTGCACGATGCGGGGCCCATTCTGGGCGAAGCCCGATCGCTGTTGAGCGAGCGCAGTGTTTTTCGTGGCTGCTTTTGGCGGAACAGAGATGGACGCTTCGTCCAAAAAGCACGCCAGAGCCGACGCGTTGCTTCACGCCAGCGGGTCAGGGCGCCCATGTGCGGCCGCCACACGCGCGGAAGTTTCGGCAGACATGAAAGCAGCTGTCAACACTCTCGACGCAGCACTGGCATCCGCGAGTGACCAAAGTGGCCTTGTGAATGCCATGAAGACTCTTTTGTCCAGGCAGCACGGCTCAACGAGCTCGGCGACATATCAGAGTCTGTGCGACCTCAGCGTGCTCCCCATCTTGAAAAGCCTAGTGGAGACATACCTGGCACAGCTGGATGGCGCGGTGCCGGTTCGATCGCGCCAGGATCTAGTGCCAGCCCCTGCCCCGTGCGCCGACCCCGTGGCAGTTTCTGCGGGCATCGGCGCTGGACTCTTCGTGAGCGACGAGGCTGCCGTTGACGCGTTGTGGTGTCTGGTGAGCATGAGCGGTGACGCGCCCATGAATCGCTTGCTGGTGCGACATGGATTCGTGCCGTTGGCTGTTAAACTGCTGCAGCGGCCCAGCTGCTGCCGCGGCGCGCGTGAGAATGCCCTGTGGTTGCTGGGGGCCGTCGCGAGCGAGGCCGGGGGCGCCGCGCGCGAGGAGCTGGTCCGCCATCACGCTTTGGAGCTGACTCTGGCTCACGTCGCCCTGGAGCTGGCTGAGCTCAGTTATTACCCCTTCGCACGCGCTGCAGGCGGCACAGGGCACGCTACCCGCAAGCGTCGAGAGTCCTCTCCCATGCAGTCGGCCTCCGCTGCCGCCTCCTCGGTGGTGAACACTACGGCTTCTGTATCGAGCGGCGCGGGTGTTAGCTCGGGAGACTGCGCTGTTCCAGCCGCGGGTGTGCCGGCTGTCCCCGCAGCGCAGCCTTTGCTGCATGGCCCACGCGGAGGCCCATCGCCGTTCCCGGCTGCCCCCACCCCGATGTCTACTTACTCGTCCGGTCTCCTCCGTGTCGCCGCGTGGGCGCTGCTGGGCATGACCGAGCACTCCCTGCGGATAGGGCTACCGCTCGATCTACTCTTGCCGCCGCTGTCAGCGCTGCTTGATTGCCCAGACCCCGAGGTCGCTGCGTTTGCCTGCTGGGCCCTTTGCCACGTGTGTGATGGCCCCGGGGACCACATTTATGCAGTTCTGTGCAACTTAACTGCGCGCGAGCTGCCGCAGCCACAGCGCGCCTTCTCCTTACTGCCGGATGTGGGCGTGCAGGCCCTGGCACGGGAGGCGGTAGGCGTGTGGTGCCTAGGGTGGTTCGCGCCGCGCGAAGACCGTGCGGTTGTGAATTTACCCCGTCCCGATGGTTCGCCTGCCTCGCTAGCGGCGGGGACAGAGATGCAGCGGCGTTACAGTTGCCCTCGCGTGTCGAACCCGGAGAACGAGGGGTTCCTGGGCCTGGATGTGGCGGAGGAGGGCGAGGGGGGTTCGGCTGCGGCAACCGCTGATGCGCCGTCGGTGGCGGTTAGCTGCGCAACCACCGTCACCGAGGCCACTGCGACCCTGTCCGGCTCTTCCAGCTGGCTGCCGAGCACGGCGTGCAAGCTGCTGCGCCTCCTGAAGCACGAAGCCACCCGCGTGGCCAAGCCCGCCCTGCGGGCGGTCGGCAACGTCGTGTGCGCAGAGGATGACAGGGACTTTACGGCTGCTGTGGTGACGCTTGGGGCGCTACCCTACCTCACGCGGCTGACAGAGCACCCATCACGGGAGGTAGCGAAGGAGGCGTGCTGGACGCTCAGCAACGTCGCTGCTGGCAGTCCTGCGCAGATCCAGGCCGTTTTGGAGAGTGGCTGCCTGCGCCGAGTTCTGCGCCTGTGTGCCGACGCTGGCGGCGACAGCGGAGTGCGCACCGAGGCCTGCTGGGTGCTCCTGAACGCACTCACATGCGGGAGTGAGGGCCAGTTGGAGGTGCTTGTCCGCGCCGGGGCAGTGCGGGCACTGTGTGCGCTCTTATCCGATCCCGGCATGCTCTCCGTGGCAGTGGACGGCCTCGACAAGGTGTTGCAGGTCGGGGAGCGACTCTCTGCTGCAGCCGCTAGTCGCATGGTAGTCAGGGCCATGCCTTCGATGCCTCGAGAATTCGGTGCCAGCGCGGACGCGACCGGGTTGGAAGCATTCTGCCCGCGCTGTTCACAAGGCCGCGCGGCCACCGGTCCCTCTGTAGCTACCTTGCTGCACGTGGCCTTGCCGGGGCTTACAGCTAGCCCGCTTTTCGGCGGCAGTGGCGGCAGCAGCGCTTCTGGGGTTGGGCTGGCCGTGGTCCCTGGAGACCGACCGTCCGCAAGCCGGGGCGGCAAGAGTTCCCGCGCAAAGACGAAGGGCAACGCCGGGCGGCACTTGGGCAAGCACGCGGGCGGCAAGGCTTCGGCGTCGTCTGCCGCGCCCGTGTCGGGGGCTTCGCTGGGTGTGCCCCCTTCGCGCGAGGGCGTACAGGCTCGACTGCCCGCCCTGGTGCAGAGCAGTGCGGGCCGGCCCCCCGCCATCGGCTTCCCGCTGCCCGCAGCCCATCCCTTCGCGACAGCAGCGTGCTCATTCGCAGCCGCAGCCGAGACCGCCGCCCCTGCCTGCTGCAGCTGCGGTCGCGAGACCAAGATCGCCGCGAGCGCGCAACCAGCCGCATCTGCCCTCCGCGCCCCCTCCCTGCCCGACAGCACGCAGGGCCTTGCGCCACCCTTGCCCCCAGCGGCAGCTGCGGCTGCGTCGCTTGTGTCCGGCGTCGCGCTGCCCGGCGTGTCCCTGCCCCTGAGCCACCCGTGCTGCGAGGAGGTGCTGCTCGCGGAGGCGCGGGTGCTGCTCGACACGTGTCGGCGCGAGCTGCTGGCAGGCGGCGGGCACGGAGGCGCTGCTTCCGGCTCCACCTTTGCGGGTGCAAGCTCTTGCCACCGCATGGGCGCGCTGCCTGCCGCTGGCGGCGGCGTCGGCCAGCAGAGCTCGCGCCCTCCAGCCGGCAAGGGGAAGGGCGCGAAAGGGGACTCGCGCGTCGCGGGTGGGGAGGGCGAAAAGATCAGCGGATCGGGCAAGCCGTCTACAGCCGTGGCGGTGACCTCCGCGACAGCTGCCACCTTCGACAGCGGCGGCGGATTTGGCGGCGGCGGCAGCAACTCGGCTCTTCGCGGGGATGCCGCGTACAAGCGGGCAGCCAGGCTGTGGAGCGTGCACTTTGACGAGTGTGGCTTGTGCCGGCGGACCTACGCCCGCGCCGCTGCCGCCACTGCTTTCTGCGCCGAGTGCCGCGTTCCGGTGTGTGTTGCCTGCGACTGTAGCGCCTTTCACCTGTCCGCGCAACTGCGCCTGCTCGAGCTCGAGGAGGAGGTGGGGAAAGAGGCGGACCCTGCCCACGGTGAGGGCGCTGCGGGCGGCCTGAGCAACTCTGCGGCCGGTGCTGCAAGCAGCGGCAGGGCCGCCCGGAAGAAAGCTGCGCGCGCCGCAGCCAGAGCCGCGCGCGCAGCTGGCAGTGAGGAGCCGTTCGCTGCACTCGCGGAGGCGAGAACAGGGGCGGGTCGGCGCGCCTCTGCCAGCAGTACTCTGGCGGAAGTGCCAGATTGCCCTGCCAAAACAACCCTTGTGGGGCCGCTGGGGATGCCTCGGAGTCCAGCGTCGTCTGCCGCCCCTGATGCTGCCGGGAAGAGCGAGCACGGCGCCGCAGAGTCAGGCGCCAGCGGCCAAATAGCTCCAGACATCGCCCCCGTGATCGCGGCTGCAGCCTCTGCTGTAGCCTGCGCCGCGGCTTCGGCGGTCGCCGCCCCTGCCCCTGTGCCACCGCTCGTTGCTGTGGACCCCGACAGAGGCTGCGCGGGCGGTCTGGGCCCCTGCGCCTCACCGGCTGCAGTGGACGGCGCCATTGCTCGCGCCCCCGCTGGAGCCCAAACTGGGGCGGCCGCGACGCGCATTCCGCCTGCTGGCCCCGTCGCCATCAGCCGCAGGGCGATGCGCAAACTTCGCCCAGGTGGCTCGGCTGACTCAGCCGCGTTCGCTGGCTCGCTGGGTGCATGCGCTGTGAGCGAGAGCGTTGCTGCCGCCCCTGCAGCTGCTGCGCCCGAAGTGATTGGTCCAGCGGCCGATGCGCCAAGGCCAGACGGCGCTGCTGTCACTTCAACACCTGGCCGTGCACGCGCGGGTAAGGGCGCTGCCGCCGCTGGTGCTGGCGGGCACGGCACGGTTGCTGTGTCGGTCTCCCAGGCGCAGGCCCGAGGATCGCCCGGCCGCAAGCTCCTACCACCAGCTGCAGCCGCTTTCTCGCCCAGCGAATCTGAGGGAGACGGCGAGGGGACATGGCAAACTGTTGGCGCGCCCGCTTCCTCACTCGCATCAGCTGCGCCTTGCCCGGTGGTCCCTCCGCCAGCCTCGCGACGCCTGTTGCACCCGCAGCAGCACGCAGGCCCTGCGGCGACCGGGCGGCTTGCCCGGCAGCAGCTTGGTCGCAGCGGCAGCGGCACTCAGGCGATTGCACGGGCTGTGACGTCCTCAACAGCACCTAAGGCGTTGCCGACCCCAGGTGGCCTTGTGGCCGGCGGGGTTGCGAGCGTGGGCCGGAAGGCGGAGGAGGGCACCTCACCGCCGGCTGCCGCCTGGACCTCCAAGCCGGCTGCACCGATCACAGCACCCGGAGCAACTCCCGCCGTCGCAGGAGCTGGGGTTGAGTTGACCGCAGCTGCTGGTTCGGCTGCTGCAGTTGGCGCCTGCCTGCCCATCAAAGCCCCGCACACTCCGGCTCGGTCGGGCAAGGCGCACCGGGCAGCAGCCAGCACCGTTGACGCGGCGGGAAGTGTCGGGGGCAGTGGCGCTGCGCCCGCCGCAGCTCTGGCAGCTGCGACCGCCTCCTTCGCTGCGGCGGCGCAGCAGGCACAGCGCACTCCCCGCACCCCAGCCCTCCCACGGCCGCAACCCCAACCCCAGCAGCGGCAGCGTGGTTCTGCTTCGGCCTCCGGCTGCCAGGCCTCCGCAGCGGGCCCTTCGCACACAACGGCTCCTGCGACAGCGACTGCAGCGGTGCTGGGCTCTGCAGTTGTCGGATCCTCCGCCCCTGCGGGTGTTGCTGGACTGGGCCGCCCGCTTGCCCCGACAAGCCCCGGCCCATCCTATGCTGGGACCTTTCCACCGCGGGCGCACTCATTGCAGCAGCCGCTGTCCGCCGTGGCCTCTGCTACCGCGCCAGCGACTTGTGTCGGCGGCAGCAGCTCAGCGGGTGAGCCGGCAGCAGTGCCACTCTTGAAAGCTCACGGACTCAGCGACGGACGCACCGTCGTGCCCGCTGCTGCTGTTGCAGCCGCTGCGTGTGTAGAGAGGGATGCAGGCAGCTCCAGCCACGCGGCTGCCCCGCTGCCCGTGTCCAGCGGTGCGCCGCCTGCGCGGCCCGACCGCCTCCCCTCCTCGCCTGCCGCGGTGCCCGGCGTGCCAGGTGCCCCTCAGCATGCCCCTGCCGCCGCCCCGGCCGCAGCGGCATCTGCCGCCGCTGCTGCGGCGCAGGCGGTGCTGGCCTCGCTGCCTCCCCCCTTCAACACCAACCCGTTCATCGCAGCGGCGCTGCAAGCCGCCGCCTCCGCGACCGGGCAGCACTCCCCGCAACACCTGCTCGCGACAGTGGCTGCGGCAGCCGCTGCTGCGTCAGGCGCTGCGGGCGGCAGTGCCGGTGTCGGTGGCGGCGGCGCCATGGCCGCTCTCGCGGGTATGGCTGGCATGCAGCAGCTCGGCCTGCAGGGCGGCAGCAGGCCCACGGGTGTGGGCGCAGGCTTCGCGCATGCCGCGGCTGGCGCGCAGAGCGTGGGGCGAGGGGGCCACCGGGACCGCAATCCCTCCGTCGCCTCCCTGGGCGAGGCCGCCTCGCCGACCCCCGCGTCCGGTGCCGGGTCGGCATCCGCCGCAGCGGCAGGGCGCTCGTTCGGCGAGCTGCTGCCAGCCGAGGTGCGCGCGAAGCTGGGGCTGGGGGCTGCGGCCCCGGTGCCTGGGTTCGGCGGACAAGGTGCGGCTGCCATCGGCTCGGCTGTCAGCACGGCGCAGCCTGCAGCGACGTCTGGCGTGGGCACCCCTCTCGGCTCCGCGCCCCCCAAAAGCCAGCACCAGCCGCAATCAGCAGTTGGGGCCGCGCAGGCAGGTCGCCGCAGCCGCGTGCACAGCATGGACGGGGCAGGCGAGGCTGGCGCCGGCGCATCGTCCGGCGGGGGCGTGTCCTCCATGCTGCACGGCTGCGGAGGCAGCGCCGTCAAGCAATCGAGGCCGCAGCAGCGGTCTCGCGCCGCCTCCTCCATCGAGGCGTCGGCAGCTGCGCCTGGGCCGGCGGCGCGTGTGGCGCCGGTGGCTGCGGGCGGCAGCGACGGCCGCGGCGGCGTGCCCGCCGGGCTTCCCTCCATGATGGAGGCCATGGCGCAGCTGGCCAAGACCTTCGCGCTGCTGCAGGCGGGGCCCGCACAGCCTGCGCACCCGGCCCCCGCGGCGGCCCCGCTCCCACTCGAGCGCGGCGCTGCTCGCAGCCGCCACGCCTCTGCGGGCAGCGCGCGTGAGGCTCTCGCGGAGGCGGCTGACGCGGGCATCGCGGCTGCACGCGTGCCGTCGCAGGCGGTGCTGCTGCCGGGCGTGCACATGCCTGCGAGCAGCGCTGCTGCCGCTGGCGGAGCAGGCCTCGCCGGCGGCTGCAGCCAGCGGCAGCGCTCAGTCTCGCATGGCTTGCCCCCGCGGTTCGATGACGTGGCTCCGGGCGGGCCCGCAGCGTCGGAGTCCTCCGTGGCCGCCGCCGGGGGCCTGTGCACACACGGCAGCGCCGCCGGCGCCAACCGTCGCATCAGCCTCGCCGCCTTGGCGGCCGCAGGCGAGCTCAGTGACAGCGATAGTGAGGAGGGTGCTGGCGGTGGCGAGCGGCAGGGCGCAACGATGCGGAGCGAGGCGGATGCTTGGGCTGGCGTCAGGAATAGCACACCGGCCGGAGCTGGCGGCGCCGCACCCAGCCCGCTGCCAGGCCTCGGAGCCGGCGAGGGTGCGGCAGCGCACGCCGCCACGCACGCGTCCCCCTACCTATGGGGTCCGCAGGGGCTGGGTGCGTCGCAGCTTCGAGCATCGCCCGGCACGCCCCTTCGCCCGTCCCAGGGCTCTCAGGCCCTGGGCTTCCCTGCCCTCAGCTCGGCCCGCAGCGCTACTCCAGGGCCGGATGCCAGCGCGCTCCCGTCACACTCGGCACACGCGGCTGCGACGCTTGCTCCGCCCTTCGCCGCCGATATTTCGCTGGCGCTGGATTTTCCAGGCCTCATGCCCCTTGGGGGGGCACCCGTGTCACACGCAATCAGCGCCGGCTCGGGCGCAGGCGGTATCGTAAGCCCCGGCGTACATCGTCGCGTGTCTGTTCATCCTGTGATGGAACAGCACCTGCAGTCTGATCAGCGGGCCTCCGCCCTGTTACCAGCCGCTGCGCCGTTGGTGCTGGGGCTTGCGCCGCGACAGCTGCCAGGCGCCGGCGTGTCGCTGTGCTTGCCCGCCTCCCTTGGCGCTGCGCCGCCCGCGGCATCAGGAGGCACGACCGGCTCACTGCTGCTGTCGAATCCTCGTTTTGGACAGCCACGCTCCATTTCTCTCGGCGACCCCTCGGAGCTCGCCCGCATGCATGCGCTACAGGCGGCCTCTGGCGTTCCATTCTTGCGCCCAGCCACGAGCCAGGGGGCCGCAGGCGGGGACAGCAGTGGGTGCAGCGGCAGCGAGCCATCTGTTGGCTCTTTCTTGGCGACACCCCCGCCAGGCCTGGGCGCACTCGCCAGGCCACCGCTTCCCCGGACGCTGACCGTCCCCGCGCAAGAATACCGGGCGACGCTGAGCGGCCGCGGCAGCTTCCCCCTGGGCACGCCCCTGGCAGAGCCAGCGGATTCCGCTGTGTCACCGGAGAGGCAGGTGCTTCCGCATGCAACCCGCGCTTCCTTCCTGCAGCCCGCCAGCCCGCTGCTGGCGGCGCTGGCAGCGCCTTCCCGCGCCGAGGTTTCGCCGCACGACTTCCTCGGCTCCGTGGGGCGGTCCGGGGGATCGCGTGGGGGGAACGCCTTAGATGCCGAAGCCGGCGCGTTGGCCCCAGAGATGGGCGAGCTATCTTTGGGGTTGCAGGCTGTGGGTGCGGCCGCGGGCAGCCAAGACGGAGACGGGGGCGATGGAGGCGATTTGCTGGACCTTGACTCCGTGGCCCGTATGGCGCTGCAAACAGCTTCAGAGGACTGGTGAGGGAACGTGCGTCATGGCGCAGTTGAACTGGAGACTGGGGCCGAGTCGGATTTCTTCAAGTTGATCATCGTGATGATGAGCCGCGAGTCAGCTCCATCGGCCGCACGTGCGCCCCCCATTCTGAGCATTGCGTGGGCGCGCGCACGAAGAAAAAGTTTCCGTCCGGGACTGAAGAGGTAGGTGAGCGAAGAGGCTCCGGATCCGCGCTTCAAAGTTCAGACGCCACTGGTCACGCCAGACACTTTTGAATGCGCACTCATATGCATCCACGCGCGCGCGCACGGTTTTCGGATGTCTTGCCGGCAACTAAGAGCTTGAGTCAGCAGCCGCTCCTCAGTCCACCTGTCCTGAACAGGCTTGTCAACAAGCGCCGTGCGATCCTGTCGCCATCCACTCACATCTTCGAACACTGTTTTCAGCTGCGAGCGCCAACGAGTGACGGCCTTTCCCCGCGGGTGTTCCCATCTCGTTGTCGATTTGCTCATCCGCCATGGCACACGCCAGCCTGTCGAAGTTGCAGCAGCAGATGCGCGAGAAGCTTGAAGGCGCTCGGTTCCGCCACATCAATGAGACGCTGTACACGCAATCCGGGCCCGTAAGCTTCGACATGATGCGCAAAGAGCCGAGCATGTTTCATGCGTATCACTCGGGCTACCGCAAACAGGTGGGAGGCTGGCCGGAGAACCCGCTGGACCGCATCATTGCTGAGGTGCAGCGCACACCCACAGCTGTTGTGGGCGACTTTGGCTGCGGCGAAGCCCGACTCGCTGCCAGTGTACCGAACAAAGTGCACTCTTTCGACTTGGTGGCTGCTAATGCGTCGGTCGTTGCGTGCGACATCTCTCGCGTGCCCCTCTCTGATGCAACTCTCGACATTGCGGTATTCTGCCTGTCGCTCATGGGCACCAACTACTCCGATTTCCTGGCCGAGGCCGCTCGCACGTTGCGACCGGGTGGGCGCCTGCTCATCGCTGAGGTACGCAGTCGGTTTGAGGTGGCAGGTGGCGACGACACAGAGATCGCCGGGGACAGGCGGGGTGGTGGGAAGCCGCAAAGCCGGGTCAGCGACGTAGTCGGCCACAAACGGCCCCGTGAGAGGCCAACGGCTCATGCCGGCGGCAATAGTGGCAAACACGCGCCAGAAAGCGGTTTGGCCGCTTTCGTGTCTGCGGTGAAGGGGATGGGCTTTGCCCTGGAGCGCACGGATGAGCGCAACAGCATGTTTGTCCTGCTGTGGTTTCGGAAGGCCGGCAGCGGCCCAGCAGCTGCGTCCCGCGGGGACGAGCTTGAGGCACACAGCCGCAAGGGTCCAGGCCTCGGTGCGGGCCGTGCAGTGGCTGGTGCGGGCGGTGCGGGCGGCCATGGAGGCAAGCCGGCGCCGAGTATGCCCAAACCGGCCAAGGGCTCTGGCCCGGCTGCGGACGCGTCAGCGACGGTCGGCCGGCATGCCATCGACGCGGGCAGTGCCCGTGCTTCCACCACAATGGAAGCGAGCATCGCCGCCGACAACGGCGAAGGCGCCAAGCACCCTCCGCCAGCCAAGCGCCAGCGCAAGGAGATGCAACCCGCCATCGCAGACGCAGCCGACGCCGCTGTTGACACACGCACACGCACCGCCGATGGCGCCGTGGTGCCCGCTCGTGCACTTGAGGGACAACCGCAAAAGCCGAAGAAGGCCCGGCGGCGAAAGCTGAAGCACGGAGCGGCCGTCGCAGGCGTGGCTGCAGGCGGCGAGCCGGGGCGCCCATCCAGCGCACCCAGCGGCATTGTCGGGGGTGGCGGAGCGCGCCTTAGCGTATCTGGTCCCGCGCTGAAACCATGCATCTACAAACGGCGGTAGGCTAGCGTGCAGCGGCGGACACGGCGGCCTTCGTCGGTAACCTCGGGCGAGGACGACGACATGTACACGTTAACGTTGCGCCGAGCTTCAATTCTCTCAAGCTCAAGTCATTTTCTTCACAGCAACTTGCGCCCGCCATGCCCACACTTGGCGTTATCGGTGCGAGCATCGCCCATTCTCCATTCAAGGCGATGTCGACTGGCACCATACGCGCGCATGCATGCAAGTTGAGACAAGCAGGTGATCGATATCATGAGCTTCCGTGTCGCATGCGTAGACCTCCGCCGCGGGTATACTGGCATTGATGGAGTCGGCGCCCCAGGATCACACACGAAATCGATGTCAAGCGCTTCACAGCGGAGTAGCGTCCGCGGAATTCGCATGCAACGCAGCAACGCCAGCCGGCTGTTGCAATTGAGCCACACAGAGACGACGGCATCAGCTGCACGGTGGAGACGACGGCATCAGCTGCACGGTGGCGACATTGCAGTTGCCGGTGCGGCGGTCCCATTGTTGACACAGAGCGATGCGATCTGTACTGGCTCGCGTGCAGCTGTCGTACTCGTAGGTTGAAACGTTAACGGCACTGCGGCGTCGGCCGCCGTGCAGTCTCGCACTCTCGTGTGGCTGGGAGTGTGGTTGTGAGCACGTCTTAAATAACGCGAAGCTCATCTCCGTTGGCCTCGTCGTCTTGCCCTTCAGCCTGCCTCGCGGTAACGCTCCCCGCGACGCCATAGTCGCCATCCGCTGCCTCGACATCCAGCGGCGCGATCGAGAGCGCTTCGTCCGATCCGGCGGGGCACAGGGCAGAAGGCAGACGCGACAGATCGACCAGGTGGCGCAGCGTTGGCCTGCCGTGTGGACAGTTCCACGGTTGGTGCAGCTGCGCAAGCCCCGCCACAATACTCCGCATTCGGTCAAGGGAGAGAGGGTCACCGATCATGACCGCCGAGCGACACGCTCGACTGGCGAACACCGCGGCCGTTTTGGGGATGCGCACAATCTGCTCGCCGCTGCCGGCACCCTCCGCCAGCACGGAAGCTAGCTCTCTTACGTCCTCGTCTCCAAAAGTGACCCCGCGGCTGAAGGGCACGGCGGAGAGACGCAAGCGGCGCCCAGGAGGCTGCGCCATGTCCACCGCAAAGTGGAATCCGTTTGAGTTGAAGGTCGGCATGTGATCCAGCACCACGCCCTCCTCCCCCGCCGTCAGATCGATCGGACGTGGCAGAAGCAGGCGCTGCTCGTGCATGACGGTGCTGGCCATCAGGTGCTCGTACCTGGCCTTCTCGTGGCTGGCGTGCTGGTCCACGATGTACACGTCACCGCCGCCCACGCTCGCGATGATAAAGCCAAGATTGAACTGGCCGAACACGCGCCCCGACATCTGACGGAACTGTGCCTGATGCAAGGTTCGGGTCAGTGCCGCCTCAGCAGCAGAGGCGGAAGACATCCTGCACACAGGCGCTGCGCCCGCGGGGCCCACAGTGCCCGCATCCCCGAGTGCCGCAGCCGTAACCGAGCCTGCGCCCGTAGCTCCCTCCAAAGCGTCAGCGGTCTCCACACCGTCGGGGCCTAGCAGGCCTTCCGCAGATGTGTGCGTGAGCGGCGGGAGTTGTGAAGCTGCCGCTTCCTGTCGGCAGACCGCCGGAGGGGCGGGTGTCCCACCATCCCTCCTCAACTGCGATCGTTGGCGAAGCAGCCGGCGGGCTCCCGACTGACCGTGCCAAACCTCTGTGGCCGCGAGCTCCGTCGCCTCCATCAGCACGCGGAACTGTTGGTCCACAGTCAGACGGGCATGAGCAGCAGCGACATCGGCTGCGCCCTCATCTGCCGTGGGCGGCAGCGCCTGACAGTCACGCTCTCGCGTCCTCCGCAGCGTGGCGATCCCTCGCCTGAGAGCGCTTTCCTTCGCCTCGCTCACGGCCACAACACGCTGCCAGTCAACATCAAATTCGGCGGGGGCGCTGACCTGAGCTGCTTGACTCATCAAGCGCTGTAGGCCGGAGCCTGCAGAGGTCCTGCGTGCCTCGCCGTCGTCGATTCCCACGCGCACTTCACGCGCAGCCTCGCTGCTGTCGCTGACCGCCTCCACGTTCTTGGAGGGCGAGCATTCGCAGACGCCTTCAGCAGCCCGAGGGCGCTTGGCCCGGGGAACCGAGTCTGTGATGGCATTTGATACCGCCGTTGCACCGCTTGCGCCCTCGTAGCCGTGGTCGCACACAGCTGCAGAATGGTGCGAAAGCCCGGAGCAGCAGCTGGCCGACGAGGTTTCCAACGGCGCGGGCTGTGCGGAGGGGTCGATCGAGGTCGGGCGGCGCCGCTTGGTCGAAAGCTGTGACGGAGGGCAGCAAGCCACCTCGGCCGCCCCCTCAGCCTCGCCCCGCCCATGCGCACCATGGCTACTGGAGGCGGATGCTGCACCGGCGTCTTGGCCACCCAGTGCGGGTTGTGACCACGGCGGAAGCGCCCGCACCGGAGGGGCGCCTGCGGTTGAAGCGTTGGGGCGCGCCCCTGTTGCGGTGCCTGCCGCGGCAGCAGCAGCCACCTCGAGGATGGAGCGGCCGCGCGCCTTTGACTTCAGTGAAGCGGTGGCCGCACCGGCCCCGGAACCCGCTGCACCCGTCAGAGCAGCGAGCACCGCAGCACGGCCGCTGACGGCAGAGGCAGGGGTCGCCATGCCAGCTGAAGCGGGATCGGCACCGACGTCAGAAGCGGGTGCGCCCTGTCCGGCCTTCCTGCTGAGGGCCGCCGCTGTAGCCCCGCTTGCGGCGCTGGCCGCCGGGAGCAGCGATGCCGTCGATGCGAATGAGTCGAGCGTGGCCGTGGTGAGGAGCGGCGCCGCCGGGAAGGTGCGGCGACTCTCCTCCCAGGCCGAGTGCAAAGCCGCTTTGAGGCGGCTGACCAGATCAGCCTCGCCCACCAGCAGCGCTTCTCGCTTGTCCGGCGTCACGTTCACGTCGAAAGAGCCAGGCGGAAGCTGCAGATCCAGCGCGAAGGCGGGCTTGTGCCCCAGCTCGTAGGTGCGCCACACCTCGTTCACGACCTTGTGCAGCCGGGGCAGGTCCACGGGCCGCCCGTTCAGGTATGTGAACTGCCTCTCGTTGTTGCTGCGGCCCACACCTGTCCCCGCGCGCGACACCAGGCCGACGATTCGCCCCGCAGATGCAGTGGCAGCCGCCTCCGGGAGGTGGGGCAAAGGCGAGGCCGCGGAGGCGCCGCCACAGGGGTCGCGCCCTGGCTCGTCTCCTGCCACGGCAGGGTCAGCTTTAGGCCTTCCAGGATGCTGAATGCAATCGCCGCCGTTGAGGTGCGAGTGCGCATCCAGCGCCACCTCCAGCGGCTGCAGCCCCTCAGCGGTGCGCACCCCGAACACGTCCACGACGCCGCGGTGCAGAGAAGCAGCTGTAACTGGCAGGCGAGCGGCGGCCACGGCAACAGGAGTCCCCGATGCTCGTGAGTGCAGGCCACTGGTCGTCAACACCACCTGGCGCGCGCCACCGCCTGCAATCGACCGCCGGCCGGAGCCCCCGCGGCCGGAGCCTGATGCTGAATCATCAGCGGAGGACGCGGCCCCGTCGGCCCAGCCGATACCGCCAGTGCTGTCAGCGACACTCAACGTATGGCTCAGAGGCAGAGCCGCGGCAACTGTGGCAGGCGGGTTGCATGTCTCGAGCAACCCTGCAGTTGCGGATAGGGCGTGGATGCTGCTCGCCGCAACGCCGCAGCTGTTGCTGCTCGCCTCAAGGCCGCTGCCCCGGGACGTTGCCGCCGGTGTGTGTTCCCATGAGGATGTAGCTTGCGGCTTGACAGTGAAACCCGCGCTCCCGCCTCCCGTTGACCACACCGAGTGGTTTCGCAGCGCAACGTCGCTGCTGCCTGTGGCCAGATGGCTGACCACGAGTTTCAGGCTCCCCGCTACGAGAGCATACTGTTGCAGAGTGAGCAGCAGGCGGGCGTAGTGACGCTTCAGCCCTCGCAAGAACTCGCGATGGCGCACGGGCAGCGGCTGGAAGAGGCCACGCACGCTCACCGTGGTGCCGACAGGGCGCGGCACTGGCCGCTGACCTACGACTCTCCCCGAGCGATCCAGCACAAGCTCAGCCCCGATCGCCTCAGCGGCGGTGCGCGTTGTGATGGTAACTGCCTCGGACAGCTCGCACAGAGCCGCGAGCGCCTCTCCGCGAAAGCCGAACGATGTGACCTCCGTCAAGTCCTCAAAAGTTGTCAGCTTCGATGTGCACGACTTCAGCGCCACCGAAGCGTAGTCGCTTGGCTGGATGCCACTGCCGTTGTCAGATACGTTGATCTCCTCGCTGCCATACTCTGTGAGGCGGATCTCAACGGTCGTGGAGCCGGCGTCGATCGCGTTCTCCAATAACTCCTTGACCGCTGTCGCCAGCTGTGTGATTACCTGCCCGGAGCAGATGCGATTCACGTCAGCGGTTGCAAGCTGGTGAATGACCCCAGGGGGGGCTGCGTCACCGTCTGTATCCATGACGAGGGTTGACCGCGACCACCTTGCAGGTGGGAAAACGCGTGTTGGCCCTTCCAACGGCTGTGGTAGAAAACGCGGATCGCAGGTCGGGCCGCGCCACCATCACGGGACCAGGGCAATTCCGCACGCCCGCAGGCGATGTTCGTCACCCCAATCCATGCCAGTGCAGCCGCGCCGCGTGATTCAGCGACGCGAACACTGGAGGGACAGACCGTTTGAGTGTCGATCCACGCCTTTCGCGGCCGTGCTCAGCATTGCGCGATCCCGACAGTGTTCACTATCTCTACTACCCTACCGAGCGCCATCTCCGGGATCAGTCAAACAAGCAAAAGGACCACGATGCAGTGATCTGACTGACGGGAACAACCAACTCGGTCTCCGCCACGCCCGCCTGCGGTGGCCTCGATCACCTCGAGGCCCCGACCTTTCGACGCCGGCTCCGCTGTCAACATGTTGACCATTACTCTTCGCGTCGCCATTGCGCTGTCAGGTCTCTTCTGCGCAACGGCGGGTGGCAGCGACGTGGAGAACGTCCTGAAGGGCCGTCTCACGACACCGGTGGACCAGCACCCATGCGTGCGGCTGTTGAAGGCAGGCGGCGACATTGGCTGCAGTAGTGGGTTTGATTCGTGAGGTTGTAATGCGCGGGGCTGCCGGTGACGTGCAGAATCATCTCGCATCGTCGACTCACCTCGTCCCTGTGCCCTGCAGCTGGCCCAAACGGCGTCACTGGGCACCTATTCTTGGTGGAGACCGCTGTGGACATACAGTGGGTGTTTATATGTGCACTGAATGCGTCGCGCTGCGCGCCCACGTGTCACAACTCCGCCTTCTCTGCGGTCACGTCTGCAGGACCTTCACGCAGCTGCCCACGGACACCGCGGCGCGGGCGGTGGTTCTGCCACCCGCGTTCATGGATTTGACATATATCAACCAGCTCATGCCCCTGCCTTTCTTCGCTGGCATCGTTGCGCTACCAGCTCCATTGGTGAGGTCCTCGCGGCATCGAAACGTCCCGCTGCGATTGACTTGCCGGGCGGATCCCCCCGTTGCGACCCCCGCTCCCGACCGCGGTCCCAGCCACTCTCTGTCACTCCCCCTTGATACATCGTTCCCCTCCTGTGCTGTTCGTGCGTGCTGCTGGCCCCGCCTCGCGCTTGCAGCCTGCCACTGGCTTTTCCCCGGAGTCCCGCGAGCTCCCGAAGGGGTCGCTTCACGAGTACCCTTGGAACCCCGCCGGCAGAGGTCTCACCTTCCAGCGCTTCCAGTTTCCGATCGTGGCTGTGTCCCCCGCCGACGGGGCGTGGCTGCGGTCCCTCGCGCTGAAGAACGCAGCCCGCGGGTACGGCTCCTTCCCGCAGTACGCGGTGTCGCTCTCCTTCTACATGGGGCCCGCAGACCTCGACAGCTACAAGTGCCTGGACGCGGGGTCGTGCCTGCCGCTGGGCGGACAGAGCGTGTGGGGCAGCATGGGCCCGCTGGACGCGGCGCCGCCCTTGTCAGAGTCGGCTCCGCAGAGGCGGTTGATGGGCGGAGCCGCCGCCGAGGCTGGGGAGGGAGGCGGGCAGGCTGTGGCAGCGCCCATAGCCCAGCTCGGCGCTGTGCAGAAGCAGTGGGAGCTGGCAAAGCAGCGAGCCCAGCGGCGGAGGCAGCATGCTGCTGCAGACCGGAGCGTCGAGCAATCCCTGCGACAACTGCTGCACCGGGCTGGACTGGCGGCAGCGCCTTCTTCAGACACTCGTGCTGAGCTTGCCCCTCTCTCGGCTCCTGTCGGCCAGGGCGCCACAGCCCCCGTGGACACTGTCTCCGGGTGGCAGGGCCTCTGGCGCACGCTGCGGAGCCTCGTGCGCGGCGGCAGCGTGGCTGCTGTCGAGCCCCCGGCCACAGACGCTCGGGTCGCCAATTATGCCGAGAGGCCGGATGACGGTGCCCCGGCAGGCGCCGTAGACGAGGGCAAGGACTGGGAGGAGAGCAAGGGACGGCGCCTCGCATCGGCTGCGCGGTCCCAGCGCCCGGTGGTCATGGCTGTGACTGCCATGGACTCATCGGCCCTCTTCCACGACCTTGCTTGGGGCGCCGACAGCAGCGTGTCGGCTGTGGTGGCGCTGCTCGCGGCCGCTGATGCGCTGTCGCGAACCGACGCGTACACGCTACCGCACCAGATTTTGTTCGGCCTTTTCCAGGCGGAGCAGTGGGGACGCGTAGGCTCTCGGCGCTGGGTGCAAGAGGTCCAGGGATTCACGTGTCTCGCCAACGTCAGCGCGGCGGCGTCCCCGAACGGTCGTCCGTTCTGCGCCAATCCGCTGCGCACCGACCTCACGTTCTCCTCCCTGCGCCTGCTGGACGTGCAGTATGTGCTGGCAGTTGACCAGGTGGGACACCCGGGCCTGCCATCCCTGTTTCTCCACGAATTCGACCGCAGCAGTGTGGTGCCCGATAATCGCACCTTCCAGGTGTTCGATGCGCTGGGGCACCTCCCCTCGGGGGCGCTGCCCCTCCCTGTTGCGCGGGCGGGAGACACGCCGGTCCCACCGCCCACTCCGCTGTTGAGCTTCCAGGAGACGACTCCGCCGCTCACCATTGACGGGGCGGTGCTTTCCGGGTACGACCTCCAGTTCGCGACCACCTTCTTCCACAGCGAGTTCGACAATGCCAGCCAGATCGATGCAGGGGTGGTGGCTAACGCCGCCACTGCGGTAGCGAAGGGCCTGTACGCCCTCGCCACGAACGCCTCCACACCCGCGGCGGCTGCGGCGCTGGTGCCCCAAACCCTGGTGGCCAACGCTTCGCTGGTGGCGGAGATGGTGCAGTGCATCACGGTGAACGCTCGGTGCGCGCTATTCCAGAGCGTGCTCGGTGTCGATGCAGCGACCCTCGCCGCTCTCGTTCCCGCCGGCCCGCTGGGGCTGTACACGAGCGTGTACAACCAGCCCTACACCCTCTCTGGCAACGGCTACGTGCTACAACCCACTCCGTTGGAGGCGTTTGTGCGCAACCTCCTCGGCAAGGCTTCCGCCCTTCCCTCCCAGCAGAACGGAACCTGTGCCAACACGCAGGACTGCCAGCAACGCCTCAGCAAGGCATACGAGTGCCTGGTGGGCACCTGCGTCATCGCCAACTCGTACTACCACGATGCCTTATCCCCGGCTCTTGCCTCCACCGCCTCATACGGCTCGTACAGCGTCAACCGGCAAGCCATCGACCCCACGATCGATCCGCTGTGGACGGAGCCATATTGGTCCTCCAATATCGGTGCCAAAGCTTTCCTGAAGGATTCACCGGTGGCGGATGGCATCGTGCTGGGGTTTGGGCTCGCTGCAACGCTGGCAGCCATCGCAGGTTCCGTTTACCTGGTGCGCTTCCTGGACAAGCACTACAAGGTGCCGTAAGCGTGTTCGCAACCTGATCCGCAAACCCACGGCCAAGGATTGCACCACTGCGCACGTGCATGCCGTCGCCGTTGCGAACGCCGATGCCGCGGTCGAGAAACCCCTTTTAAACGCGCGCAGCATTTACATTGGTGTCATGCTGCTCCCGCCGTTTCACGCACGCGTGAATTGCGAACAGTTCTACAGTGGAGACGACTGCTCACAGTGACCAATATTTACAGCCACCCGCGCCGTAAAATGTGGTAACCAAGTCGACAACACACAATACCGCGAGCGCAAGCTTCGAAAATGTGATGTATCAGAAAGAGCCACAGAGTGAATAATTTCAACCTCCAACGCAGAGCAAAAGCCTCGACAGCCCAGCTGCAGTCCCCGCGTTCAAAGTGCTGCAGCTGGCGGGAGTGCAGCAGAGTCGGGTGCAAACCCGCTCTGCGGCTGAGACACCGCCAGTGTCGGAGCAGCGTCTGCAACATGAATGGATGTCTCTCCGTCGTCTGCCTGCTGAGCTGCACCATCGTCGCCTAGCCCGCCCGCTACGCCGCCAGGGTGCTGGCTGGCAGCATCTGGTCGTCCGCTGTGCTCCACAGCCGACCGCGCAGCTGCGAATGCGCTCACCGGGGCCGAGGCAGCCCCCGCCAGACCCCGGGTGAACTCCGCAAGCGCAGCCTTTGCGCCGTCCATGGCAGCAGCCGCGAGGGCGCTGGCGTCGAAGGGAGCGTTGACCGCAGGGAGCGCTGCCCCCTGGCCCGTCTTGGTATCATGGCCGAGTGCTGACTGCGGCTCGTCAAACGAGTTTACGTTTCCTTGCTGTTGTGCGCCTTGCCTCGGGAGCTGCTGTCGCCGAGTGGCCGCACCAACGGATCCAGTGGCAGCGGATCGCAGACCATCCGCGTGAGAGCCCGCAGGCTCCGGGTAGGCGGCACTGAGACCCATACCCGGACGTACGGCATGGGCCTTCGCGTCCGCAGCAGGGGAGGCGTTGCTCTTGCCGAGGCCAGAGTTATTGACTCCATCCAGTGGCTTGCTTCCCCTGCCAACTAGAGGGGCCTGCTCCTCGACACTGCCGTCGCCACGCAAGCGCTCGGCGTCCGCCCCGGGCGTGAATCCCATTTGTGCCATCATACTGTCCAGCAGGGACCGCGCTGCCGCACAGATGGACGCTGCCAACAATGCAGCGCAACAGGCGGCGATGCACAGCAGAAAGGCAACAACAGCCATCGCCACCAGCGCCACCAAAATCAAGTAAAATGACACAGACAACAATGTGGGATCGCACTGGTTGGGCTTGTCTCGCAGCGGAAACACCCACAGCCCACCGACCAGGAACCAGCCAACCAAGAAGGCGACCACCAAGGAGGACAGCACAGTCATGACCAACATTCCGGTGCTGCGCCTGCTGCGCTCGCAGATGCTGGTAAAAGGCACCGCAATACGACAGCCTTCCCATGTCCCCCGGCCTCCCGCACAGGAGCGTGCACCGCACCCAGCTGCTGCTTTTTGCTTGCCTGAGGGGTCGTCCTCGCCTCCCGACTGGCTTTCGGAGGCGCTACGACTGGCAGATTCCCCGGATGGCTTGCACAGTACGGAGCACGATGTCGCGAGATATTGCGCCAACTGCAACAGTGTCACGAGGCAGAGCGTGCTGCCCGCCACGATCGCCCAAGTGCTGACAGGTGCCTCGCAGCTGGTAAAGCGGCGTTGGGTCACGTCGCGGATGCCCAGGAACATCAACGCCGCTGACACAGAGAGCAGAGGGGCCCAACACGCAGCCACGACGCAGCCCTCGGCGCACAGGCGGCACAAATCACGCGCCGCCATCGCACTGTGCACGCCGGTCAGCAAAGACGAAGCGAAGGCGCCTTAGAAAAGACGCTGTATCATTGTACGCCGCAGCTGACGCACGAAACACCGGTGGCGGGTTGTGAAGCTGACTCGGTAGGTCGAAGACGGTGGTGAGCATGCAGCAGATGCGCGCTGCTCCCGAGCCACTTTTCCAATTAACGACATATGGACGGACATTGGTCAATTGACAATTGCATAAACCAAGCCGAGCAGCCCGTGTGGAGTCACGGGTGTTGCGCCCACTTGTCAACCCCTCAGCGGGCCCTTGGCTTCTTTTCCTTCGGCACGGTGCCGCCCGAGGCGTGATTCGCCGCGCCCATCGCCAGCGAGTCATCCGTCCAGAACAGCGCCCAACGGCCACACACTCGCAATGACGCGCGGGAATCAACGCGACATTGATCGCGCGCGAGCTGATCTTCGGAGAGATAAGGCTGTTGGGAAGCCTGCCAAGACCGGAGACCCGCGCGCGAGGCGGGAAGCAGATGCCTTGGCGCTGGCCGCGGCCATCAAGGCGCGGGATGAGAAGAGGGCTGCAGAGGCCGCTGCTGCAGGGGCTGGTGCTAGTGTGCCTGCCGCTGGCGCTGGGAAACCCGCTGCTCCGAAGGGAGCGCTTCTGCCCGGCAAAAAGTGAACGGAAGAGACCAAACCGCACTTCACGATCGGCCTTCTCGGACGGCGCAGGGCCGCGCTGCCTCAATGCCGTTGCTCCTCTGCCAGCTCGACAATACGTGACACAACACCGACAAACGCCACGGGCGTGTCTTGCGACCCCCCGAGGGATTACCGTGGTGGCCATGGCGGCCCGGGACCGCTCGACGGGTCTTGCGTTGTCGTTGCAGCATCGTTCGCGGGCCCCCCGCCAACATCTACCCCTGCGCTCTCGGCATGGCATGGTGTGCGCCCGGGCTGCCCGCGATCACCGCTTCGCGGCCCCGGGCGCTCGACTCTGGGCACGACGGCAGAGGCACATCACAGGCACGCAGCGTGCGAGTGATGCAGCTTCCTACTCATATTCCCACGGGCTGCCGACACGGGTGCAAGACACCTCGACGCATTTTCCGCGCGCAACGCTTGACGCACACGACATCTGCGAAGCTGGTGCCTTCTGCGTGCGCCTTGCCGCAAGATTGCATGGACGCCAGGCGCTTGAAGGACATTGAGCAGTACACTACCGTTGGCATTGTGCGTTCGCATCAAGATCTGGCCACGACGTGTGTTGAGGTGCCGGCAAGGGCAGCCTGCCGCACGGAGAGCGAGCATCGGAGTCGGATTATGTCAGCGTGTTCACTGAGTCCCGAAGGACGCTCGGCCGACAGTCGACGGCCTGACTCACTGGTCCTTGATTTGGCCGACTGAGCGAACTGTGCGCGAGCCTCACTGTGCGACTCGTCCCCGCGCCAGCCCCCTGTCGGACTCGACACCGTGAAGTCGCTTCCCGCCCGCCGCCTCGACAGTGTGACTCGCCGAGTCGCGACGCCGACGGCGGAGTCGACACAGCCTATTCCTGCATGCCAGCGCGCTGCATTTGCCTGGTCGATGCATCCATTCACGACTCTCTTGTGGCGAGATGGGTTTTGCTGCACTTGCCAACAACGAGGACTGCAGGCGCCGCGAAAGCAAATTTCACCCGTCGGCGAAACCGTTAGATCTCATCGTCGATCGAACGCCGCGTTTCAGAACAGCGCGGACGCAACAATTCTGACACCAACACGCATCGCGGCTGCTTGGCCTCTGCAACAAGCAGCCACAATTTCACCACCGTTGCAATCCTCATCGTGCCCCACCTTCAAGAAGTTCCTGGCTGATCTGATCTGCGACTCGTCGGACTCTCGCAACCGGTGACGCAGAATGCGCAGCCGGCTGATCCTAGCGCTGAGCGCGCTTGCGCCCCTTGTGAGCGCGCAGAAGTTTGTCGTGGGCTGGTTTGCATCGACCACCTGCGACACCACCGGCAACTCAACCTTCAGCTTCGTCTTCGGCGACAGTGAGTGCTCCGAGTCCGTGACCCCACGTGCGCGGCTCTGAGTCGGGCTCACCCGGCCGAGTCGTTCAAGATGTGTGTGTTCTTAGCTGACCCACTATCGTGTCCGTTGCAGCTGACCTCTGCCAAGCCGTCCCCCAGAACCAGGCGACGGCAGGAGGCACCTTCAACCCGAACGCGGGCTACCAGGTCCACTGCAACGCAGACAACCAGGTGAGTACCTGCGTCAAAAGGTTGCGGCTTTGCTGCACGAGCAACGGCACTGATATATGTGTGTCTCCGACGACTCTGTGGCAGGTGTTTGCCAGTACATTGATGTCCCCCGTTCGCATTCGATACCGATACCAACGGCGACTGGCAGGATCGAGCAGTGCCCCAGGCTTCCCCGAGTTCACACCAAGGTGACTGGTGCCTCCCTGTTGACTCCCATCCATGCGCTGCAGGGCGGCATCATCTCGTTCCACGACACGGCGCCCGACTGCCCGGTCCAAAATCAGCAGCAGCACCCGTTCGCGAACGGCGAGTGCATCGCCAACGCCCCCGGCTTCGGGGCTGTGGCTTTCTCCGTGGCGTGCAACCCAGACGTGCCCACCAACCCCGCTGTGCCCGTCGGAAACTTCGCTGCCCAGTGGTTCGAGGAGGCAAATTGCGCCCTCACCGCAGCGGGCCACCAGACCATCGTCGTGGGTGCGCAGGACCTGTGTCAGGTGGTGCCCCAGCGCCAGACGGTCGCCGGCGCCAACAACAACAATAACAACAATAACAATAACAACAACAACAACAACAACAACAACAACAACCAGCAGCCCGCGCCGAGCAACCTGCCCACCGCAAACTTCAATACGCTAGCCGGCTACTCCGTGCAGTGCTTCGCAGACGGCACTGGCGGCGTTGTCCGCTTCTCCTCCACCGGTACCTGCGACAATGTGCAGGCGTCCACCCCCTTCCAGAGCGGGGTGTGCCTCGCGAACCCTGCCCAGTTTGGCTCCGCCTCCGTCAAGTTCTTCTGTGCGGGTCGTACCACGGCGCAGCAGCCGACCACGCACGCGCGCCTGACCTGGTACGAGAACGCCAAGTGCAGCCTTGATGACAACAACCATCGCACCATCGTCGTGGCTCGTCAGGGCTTCTGCCAGCGGGTCCCGGACCGCGACCTCGGGTACCGCATCACCTGTGAGGCTGACCAGAACGGAAACCAGAATGGCAAGGGCACGGTGCAGTTCTGTGACGCCAACTGCGGGAGCTGCCCCTTCGTCCACAACTTGGACTCCAATGTGTGCACGGCCAATGCCGCCGGCTACGGCTCAGCCGCCTACAAGCTGTCGTGCCAGCCTGCGGACGTTAACAACACTCCCACTAACGGCGACGTCGTGGTCAAGTGGATCGAGGAGGCCAACTGCGCCAACGAGGCGACCCACTTCACGCAGCTCATCCTGCCCCAGGCGCTGTGGTCAGTTTGACCAAGTCACCGCGGGCGGCACCGTGACACATGCACCTTGACGGCTCGCTGCTGATTACGCCTCGCTTTGTCCTCTTCCCTGATCAACCCTTTCCGCACTGCAGCCACACTGTCCCCAACGCGACCAACGTCGGCACTTCTGGCTACAAGATCACCTGCGACAATACCGGCACTGCGGGTGTGTTCAACGTGTGCAATGCCGACTGCAGCTCCTGCACGATCCAGACCCCCTTCACCAACGGCCAGACTGGCAACGCATTGACGCAGTGCCTGGCAAATCCCGCCGCCACCGGCAGCCAGAGCGTCCGATTCCAGTGCATGCCACCGGCCGTCAACGGTACCGCTGACAACAACACGAACAGCGCATCGGGTCTGGGTCTCTCCTTCACTGGCGGCATGGCCGCCCTGGGCGCGGCTGTTGCCGCTGCAGCGTTCCTGCCGTAAGAGCCAAACTATGGCCCGGACGCAGGGTGGGTCGCTCCGTAAGTAGCTTTGTAGCTTTGTGAGAGTGAGGCTGAGGCTACCCCTGTACGAAATGCATGTGTCTGCATATGAGCCACTGTCAACAACCCACGCAGCAGCCAGGTGTACCGGTATATGCGCGGCGCTGCTGCGACCGACGAGTGCTGGTGATTATAGCACGTGCACCGCTTGAAGGCCCCCGTCAGTGTGCCGCAGTGCACGTGCGTTTGAGTGTGCCGGTTCATGCGAACTCTGCGCGCCACCAAGTCACAACTGCACTCGGGTATGGTGGGGTCGGCAACGATGCAGCACCAAGACCGCGGTACACGCGTAAGCGTGCTGTGAGCGGTTTGGTGCTCAACGATATCGATGCAGGCAGTAGAGCGTGCCACACTTGTAATTGAAGTCGTGCACAATGCAGTACACACAAGAATTTCTGAAACACAAAAAACCATTCAGCAGTAGCCTTCGACATATATCGACCGCATGTGCATGCTAACGTTTCGGCTCACAAACTTGGTGTGGTGCTCGTGTTGGACAACAATGCCAAGCCGTTCTTGGCGGAAAGCGACGGTTTGACACCAGCAGGGCGAAGTGAATACGAGTTGTGGGCCCCAGCGAGCTGCGGTGATCGCCACGACTTGCACTTGCGCTCGATATATCGGGCACAATTCACATAAACAGGTCGCGGCAGCAGCTGTTGTTGCCAACTTTCACAGCAGCATGGAAGCTGTCGGAGCCTGCGGCCCAGCCGTCAGCTTGCCTCCCGAAAAGGGCAGGCCCCACCGCGCAACACTGCCGCTGCGCAGCAAGGACGGGTCGACGCCGCGCAACGAGGCGGCGAATCCATCTTGTTTTGCACAGTGACACATGCATTCGGCCACGGGGCAGACCGACTTGGACGCAAACCATTCTGCGAGGTGTGAGGCGTGCCTGCGCAGACGGAGAGGCGTGAGAAGAAAAGATTTGGACCTGGGTGAAGTGGAGCAAAGCCTCGCGAATCACCCGCGGCAGGCGACGCGCCCGGCAGCAAAGCCGCGCAAACGGGGCGGCTATCAACTCACCCGCCGTGCTTGCAGCTCTGACACCAGCACCAAAAATCATCAAATGCGATTGCATCGCGCAGCTGACCAGGTGGGAATGCGTCGAACCGTGGGCTCGGGCCTGAAGGCGAGGCGGCCGTGGCGACAGCCGGGCCGTTCGGAGGGCCGCCTGCCGGTGCGCTGTCATCGCTCGAGTGTACATGGCCAGCCGCCCCGGACAAGTAGCCGCCCAGGCCAAAGCGGGGCGTTGCGGGCGCCGCAACACCGCCGTGACCTGTCCCGCCCGCGCGTCTGATGGAAGCCCCGGACTCTGCAGCGAGCAGACCCGCGGTTTCCGCCCGTGCAGCGGTGCGCTGGCGCATCTCGTGCTCCAGCTGCAGGTACGGATTGATGCAACCGAGCGGGAGGAGGCACAAGGAGCACCGCGGCAGCGTCTTCTTGCAGCTTGGACACGCAAGCATGTGGGGGCGCTGCTTGCTCAGCCACTCGACGGCGGAGGCGGAGCCTGCCACGAGGGCTGGCAGCGAGAGGGAAGCTCGGCAGCTGCCGCACCGCACGAACATCTGCGAGCGCTTGGGCCCCAGGCCCAGGATTCCGTCGGCCGCTGCGACGGCGTCGGGATCAGCGACTGAGGCGGCACATGGTCCGTATCCCCCTCCCCTCCCCACCCCAGCAGACATCACGCTGCCGCCTGCTGCGCTCGCGCTGGACGCTTGCAGTAGGGCCGCTGTGTCACCCCCAGCGTGGCCCCCGTGAGTGACGACTGACCCGCCGCTCGCGGCACCACTACTGCCCCCGCCGCCGGAAGTCAGGTGGTGCGCACCCGCCTGATGCATCACGAGGGCGGACGGCTGCGGGATGAGGCCGCCCGAATAGGAAGCGAGAGTGAGCAAGGCAGCGAAGGCGAGTCGCTCAAGCTCCGGGACAGGTAGGGGCCTGACAGCAGCAGCGGACCCGCCCCCGCCCGCTCCGCCTACGCCGCCAAACGCAGGGCCGCCTGCTCCGGCTGGCGGCACGTAGCCCTTGAACTGCTGGCCGAGCAAGCGGTTGCGCTGCACATCCAGCAGCGCTCGCTGGTGCCACATCTGGCACTTCGAGAGCAGCTCTCTGTAGCTCTGCACCCAGCGCCAAGCGAGCACCACCATCCGTTGTGCGTCCTGCGGCAGCAGGCGCAGGAGCCCCTCCGGCGAGGAGAGCTGCTGCAGCGTTCGTAGTGAGTTGCTGGGGCCGGCAGCAGGAGACGCCGCCGGCTCTGCTGCGATCTCAAACGCGCTGGGCACGCGGTCATGCGACGACGCTTCCGTGACCCCAGCCTTGGCCGCGGCAATGAGAGTGGTCTGCACTTGCGATGCCCTCGCAGTGAGCAGCAGTTGCGCGGCTCGCAGCATGTAACAGCCAACCACCGCAGCCGTCTGCACGTCGGCTGTCCTGTCCAGGTAGCGCTGCACAAGGCGTGACCCCGCGGGAGTGAGCCCGGTCAGCATCAGCCCGTCAATCCTGCCTCGCTCCACCACCTCCGCTGTCAGAGTCGCGATGTAGGCGCTGACGTGTCCGTCCTCGAGGAACCTGCACGCGAAGGCGAACCGATCGTGCAGCGAGATTTCAATGTGCGACGCCGAATCCACGGCGCTGCTTGCCACGCCTTCGGCGGGGCTGTGGTCGGTCCCTGGCGCAGCGCCTGAAATTGTTGCATGCCGCGGCAACGGCTGTGACGCCGCTGGCGGGGGCAGCGGCAGCAGCACATCAGTTGCGGTGACGGGTTTCCTTCGTGCTGGTGACCCTGACCCGTGCCGAGAGCTCGCGGGCAGCTTCGGCTCGGGGTCCCGCCCAGCGGGCGCCTCGGGCCCATCGCTGCGCTCCTCCCGTCCCGCCCCGCCGCTGCCGCGATGGACGAGGCTTGAACCGCCGGCCCGGACAGCGGACGCGCGAGCGCCTCCCAGCGTATCCAAATTGTGGGCCGGGCGCGCGCGCCCCTGCAGGCCGGCGTCTAGCGACAGCCGGTGCCCCAGGGCACCGTGGCCGCTCGGGTCTGGCTCCCGGCCGCTGGGCGCACGCGCGACCAATCCCCGGCCCGTGTGCCGCCGGACCTCCTCTGCGGATCCGTCTGCAAATGGTACGTGTCGGTGTGCTGCTGCTCCGGTTCCCCGGCGCTCTCCAGTCTCCGCATCCCTGCACAGCTCTCCCCCATGGCGGCCGCCGTCAGCGACCTCGCCCTCCTCGGGGGCACTGCAGCAGGCAGCTGCGGCTTGCGCCGGATCAGCCACCTCGATCAGCACCTGCAGGGTCATTCGCAGGTATGGGTGTCGGCTGCCCTCTATGCGCCCCATGAGGCTGCGGCAGCTGCTCAGCCACACGTGTCGGCTGGCCTCACGCTGCGCGGCCGCGAGCCCCTCCTCCCGCGAGCCACTGCCGGTGCTGCGGGCACCGACACCAGAATAGCTGTCAGCTGAGCCCGTGGGCTCGCCCACCCTGGACCCCGAGCGGGGCAGCGCGGGGCCCGGGCAACCTGCTACCGCCATCGCGGTCAGCTGCAGCAGCTCCGCGTGCATCGCATCGCTGGCGAGCTGGTGATCGCCAGCGGGTGCGTAGCCAGCACCGCCACCGTGGCTGCGACCGTACGGGTGGCTGCCATATGCCATCCGCGCCTGCGCGTGCGCCCTGTCCGCGATGGACTCCCGCAGGGTGTCAGAGGCCAGCATCAGCAGCTGCACGGCAGGACCGGGGAAGCCATGCAGCAGTGTGATCGCTGCGGCTCGCTCGAGGTCGCCCTCCGCACAGCACCGCTGCACGAGCGGGATGGGAATAGCGGCCGACAAGCTGTCGATGCTCAGCGGTGAACGGCGCGCCAGCTGCCCGAGCATGCTGGCCGCCAGCTCGGGGCTCGGCAGCTCGCACCACCCGCACTGCTGCAGGCAGCGTTGTCGCAAAGACGATATGTACGCCGTCAGAGGGCCGCACGCAGCCTCTGCAGAGGGACTATCGAGTGCGGGCAGCTCCGCCAGGGAAAAGAACACCGAATGGCCCGCTACGCTCTCCGGCGTGAGGCACGAGGCGACTCGGGAAAGCCACTCATTCAGGAGCAGAACCTGCTCTGACTGGGAATTGCGGAAGCCAGCCGACTTGATGACCGACATCTCACGAAACCGTAAGATTTGCTGGCGGAGCACGGTCTGATTGATGAGCACGTCGAGGCACAGGCCATCCCTCGCCTGGTGCATCATCGTATCGGTGCCCAAATGCCCCGTCACCGTAGCAATGTCGCGGTCTGGAATCGAGATTGCAACGCTGGCTGTAGAGGCATGGTCGCTGGAACCCGCGATGCCCTCATCCTTCAGTCGTACGACAGCGAGGCCTTGCGGACCCCAAGCGATGATCGACATCGGTGCGGTCAACGACGCTGCCAAGTTTGCAGCTGACGGAGCCCTGGCGGAAATGAGCGAGAATGCGCAAAGCCTCGCCAGAAAAGTGCTTTGATTGGCCGACATGCTCTGCTTTGATTGGCCGGATATAGACTCACGGTGAGAGGGGCGCAATCAGATGCACGGAGCACCTCACGAACTTGGGCCCGTTGAGAAAGGCGCGTCGCCATCGGAGAGCCACACCTTTGCGCCGTTTCTCGGCTGTGGACAAGGTCTCGGCGCGCTGTCGTCGAGTCGCCCGAAGATGGTACGACGCTGACACGCACCCGGCTCTCACGGGAGCTGGAATTTGCAACTGCCAAGCTGCACGCTGACGAGCTTTCTTCCTATGACCTGCAGGCAGTCCCCCAACACCATCCCAATATGTGGTCGAAGGCGGAGCAAACTCGCTTGCTGGTGAGCCTTTGGGGCGTGTGCAGCCGCAGGTCCGCACTCCCTGCGGCCATAATCACTGAATGTGCACCCTGCTCTGCCACTCTGCAGGGAGAGGCCCGTGAAAAGGTCCGACACTTCGGATTCTTGATGAAGCGTAGCGTGGTACGTTGCGTTGCGATGCGCCCAGTGCTCGACATGATGCCCAGCATCGCACATGACGCAGCGCCGCACTCCTCGCGCCCGCTTCGTGCAGGACTCGAACAATTTGCAAGAGGCGCTGAAGCACGCCACGCTGATGGTCGCCGAGTTGCGCACGGGCTACCTGACCCCCAAGGTGTACTACGAGCTGTACATGGAGGTGTTCGACGGGCTCGGCTTCCTAGAGCTTTACTTCATGACGCTGCACAGGGCGGGCGTGCCGCTCGCACGTGTGTATGAGGCCGTGCAGCTGACGGGCAACGTGCTCCCGCGCCTGTACCTGATGATCACCGCTGGCAGCGTGTACATCCGCAGCATGGCGGGCAAGGCCAAGGACGTGCTCGCTGACCTGAGCGAGATGGTCAAGGGCGTGCAGCACCCGCAGCGCGGGCTGTTTCTGCGCCACTACCTCGCCCAGAAGTGCAAGGACAAGCTCCCCGACGTGGGCAGCCCGTACGAGGGTGCGTCTTCTGCAACGAGAGGGACGGGTTGTGGGCGCGCGGGGGGCTGCTGGGGCTGAAGCTGGTTCACCTCGACTTTTCAAGCCCTGCGCTGACCCCTCGAGCACGGTCACCTTCTCTCATCCCGCACTCCCCACCCCCTGCTTGCAGGCGCTGGCGGCAGCATCGGCGACGCCATCGGCTTCTGCATTGCCAACTTTGGGGAGATGAACCGCCTGTGGGTGCGCCTGCAGCACATGGGGGGCAACAAGGGCCGCAAGCGCAGGGAGCGCGAGCGCCTGGAGCTGCGCCTACTGGTGGGCGGTCAGCTCTCGCGCCTGAGCATGCTCTCCGGCCTGGACGCGGCCACCTACTCCAGCTCCGTGCTGCCGCGCCTGCTGGAGGAGGTGCGGGCGTGCCGCGATCGCATCGCGCAGCCGTACCTCTTCGAGTGCATCCTGCAGGCCTTCCCCATCGACTTCACGCACGCCACGCTGCAGCAGCTGCTGGAGGCGCTGCCGCGCCTCGTGCCCGACCCGGCCGTGGCCAAGGCGTGCGTGGCCTCGCTGCTCACACGCCTGCGCGAGGAGGCCGTGGCGGCCACCGCTGCGCTGCACGAGGCGGCCGGCAACGGGGACGCCGCAGCCAAGGCCCTGCTCGCCGGCCGCGCTGAGGACGGGCGTCTGGCGGGCCTGCAGGCGACGCCGACCAGCCTCGCAGCTGCGGCGGCGGGGGGCGCCGCGACCCCCGCCCCCCTCGCAGGCCTGGACGTCTTCGGGATGCTGCTGGCGGCCGTGGACACGCTGGCGCGCGACCCAGCGGGCCCTTTCAGAGCCCCGCGGGGCGGCGACCGTGAGGGCAGCGGCGGCGGCGACGCGGGCACCGGGGAGGGGTTCCCAGGCGGCTCCGCTGCCTCCGTTATCACGTTGTTCATCGTGGGTGCGGCACGGGCAGCGCCCCAGCCAACGCCCCCCGAGTGCGTTGCCGCGCTCCTCGAGGTGTACGCCGCGCTGGCGGCCTTCGCGCTGGCGTGCTACCCGGGCCACCTGCCCCACGTGGACGCGGTGCTCGGCAGCACAGCGGGCAGCCTGCGGGAGGCGCTGGCCGCAGGCAGCGCGGAGGCGGCGGCGGAGGGCGCGGGGCGCGGCGCCACGGGGAACGAGGCCAGCACGGCTGCCGCCAACAGCAAGGGAGGCAGCGCGGCGGGCCGCAGCGCCCTGAACCGCCTCACGGGGGGCGGCGCTGCTGCGGCCGCTGCTCCTGCCGACGCTGAGGAGGGTGCGGAGGGCAAAGAGGGCGGGGCGCGGGCTCGCGGCTTCGGCAACGGCGCCGCTGGCTTGTCGTCCCTCGCCCTGGACGACGACTGCAGCAAGCTGGTGGTGTCGCTGCTGGGGCAGGTGCAGGGGGCCCTCGGGCTGGCCGTCCTCTCGCTGGAGCACTACGCCGGCCTCATGGCGCCGCTGCGCTTCGTGTACCGGCGCTCCATCGCGGGAAAGCTGCTGGATGCGGTGCTGGCGGCAGGGCAGCGGGTGGCGGCGCCGGACACCGCGCGCCGCCTCTGCGCCACCCTCTCGCCGCTGCTGCGGGACGAGGAGGGCAGCGGCGGGGAGGGCGACGAGGCGTCGGAGCAGTTCGCGGGGGAGCAGGCCCGTGTGGCGAAGCTGGTGCTGCTGTTCGGGGCCACCTCGGACAGGGGCTTCAACGCTGCCGTGGCGCAGGCCGCAGCGCCACCCGCCGCCCCGCCCGCTGAGTCCGCAGCAGGGGACAAGGCCGCGGCGGAGGAGGCGGAGGCGGAGAAGGCGCTGCCCGAGGCGTCTGCCGCGGGCCCCCTATCCCTGCCGGTGACCCCTGAGACGGACACGGACGCCCACTTCAGCGTGCTCGTGGTGGCGCAGGAGGCCCTCAGCCACGGGGGCAGCAGGCGCATCGGCGCCACGCTGCCGCCCCTCGTCTTCAGCACGCTGCAGCTGCTGCGGCGCGTGGCGGTGCGGGAGCGGATCGCCGCCGCCAACCCCTCCGCCGCCCCGCTCCGCTTCGGCTACCGCCGCATCTTCGAGTTCCTGCTGGAGCTGGTGCGCGGCCTCGCGAGCAGCCACACGGAGCTCGCGCTGCGCCTCACCCTGCAGTGCGCGCTGGCTGCGGAGGCTGGCGACATCGCGGAGGAGTTCACGAGCACAGGTGCGTGCAGGCGGCGACCCTGACGCTGCTGCTTGCCTGCTTGCGTGCATGCCTTCCTGTCTCCGTCGAAATGTGAGCGACTCCTCCCCCTCTCCCCTCCCCCACCTCTCCCCCTGCAGCCTTCATTGCGTACGAGGAGATCACGGACAGCCGGACGCAGGTGCGGGCCCTCACGCAGATCATCGCTGCGCTGCAGGCCGTGGGCGCGCTGGAGGTGGAGGCGTATGAAACCTTCGTGCAGCGGGCCACCCTCAACTCCATCAAGCTGCTGCGCAAGCCAGACCAGGTGCGCTGCGTGCTGCTGTGCGCCCGCCTCTTCTGGCGCGGCCCGCTGCCCGGCGTGGAGGCGTACCAGCGTCCCAAGGAGCTGGTGCAGTGCCTGCAGAAGGCCCTCAACATCGCGGACAAGTGCATGCCCTCGCAGCCCGCCCTCTTCGTGTCCATCTTCGACGCCTACACGTACCACTTCGAGAAGGGCGTGCCCTCCGTGCTGCCCGCGCACCTGAGCGACCTCATCGCCCTCACCCGCGACCAGGTCGAGACCATGCGGGCGGGCAGCGAGCGCGACGAGGCGGTGGCGCACCTGCGCAACATCGTGGGGCACATCGCCAAGGCCAAGGAGGGCGGCGGGGACGGGGCGGCCCTGTACGCAGACGTAGTGCTTCCCGCGTAGGCGGTGGAAATCGATAGGTGGCGCTGCAGGTGGGGCGCTGGTATGGGCCTTGAAGTCTGGGAGAGGTAACCGCGATGCTTTTACAACAATGCGCTCTGGCTCGACCGGTGTGTGACAGCTGCTCAGCCTGTGAGACAATGGTCGGGCCGACCTGCCAGCAGTCGGGTCACTTCGGTTCGTGCTTCGAGCGGCGATCCGAGTCGAGGCTCGAGTGTGGCAGTCGACTCGTGACGTCGCGTCAACGTGTTGGTACACTGCGACTTGATGCGAAACAGCCCTACACGGCGGATACCTGCGCGGTCGGACCGACCCTGGCCGGCATCCGCAATCCAGCGCGTGGGCGCCACGCCTCTCAGGCTGACAGGCTACTAGCCTGAGGCAGCCAGGCTAGTCCGGGACCAAACGGTTTCCTGTGCGAAAGCCCTCGCGACGGCATTTCATTCAAAGGGCCCCGCAAGCAACTTGCGCCTACGCTCTCTTTCGACTGAGTGGGCTTAATGTGTTAGTAGAACGCATCAAATCTGTTGAGATATTTTGCGTTCGTGGAATCCGTCTGTCGTCCCGGGCTGCAAACTTGAGATGCGAATTGTGAACGCCCGGGTCGCCCCGGTACCGGAGCTCACCGGCTGGCCTGCTGCCTACGAACTTGTGTGACTCTTGCTGCCGGGGCGTTGCTGGCCGAATCTGCATCGGCCACCGCACAAGCGTCGCGGCCGCTGGCAGCTGAAACACCTGTGTACCAAGCGCCGATCTTGCTGCCCGCGGCCCTGCTTCCGTGCCCGCGCGTTGTGCTTCCACACGATGGCAAGCATTTTGGCGTCGGGCGCGCGCGCCGGCCTTTTTCGGCGGGCGCGGTGTGCCGCGCCGCCGTCAATTTCGCTGCAGCCGGCGGCGGCCGCGCTCGGCTCGTGCGCGCCGGCCCGGACGGTGACGCACTACTATGGCAACCTTGAGGCTCACCTGAAGAATAGCGCGGGCGCTGCGCCCAAGGCGGCGGACGTGCCATTCGTGGATCAGATCAGGGCGGAGCATCTGCTAAAGCTGCGCTTCCACCTCGGCCACCACAAGCGGCGGCTCGATAAGCACATGGGCGGCCAGCTGTATGGCTTCCGTCACAACGTAGCGATCTTCGACATCGCCAAGACATGGCGGTCGCTGCGCACCGTGTTCTACGCTTTCGCGGAGATGGCGCACCTGCGCTCTTCCTTCTTCCTGCTGGCGCCCAACAGCAGCTTGCCCATGCAGAAGCTCATCGAGCGCATGCGGTCGCAATACCCGTTCAAGCACAACAAATTCTCCTCCCTGTACATGCTGGGGTACGCGGACCACAAGTACATCGACGGCACCTTCTCCAACTGGAAGCAGACGTACGCCTTCTACGAGCACGTGCAGCGCGTGCTCAAGGCCAACCCCAACCTCAAGAAGTTCCGTCGCCTGCAGAAGTACCTCCGCGGCGTGGAGAGCGTTGACCTCATGGGCCGCATCGTGCCTGACTTCATCCTCGTCTTCGCGACGGACCGCGGCGCCCTGCACGAGGCCGCCAACCTGGACCTGCCGCTGATGGGCATGGCCGACAGCAACGTGAGCCCGCGCCCCTTCCTGTACCCCGTCTTCGGCAACGACGACAGCGTGGAGAGCGTGACGTTCATGATGGACCTCCTCGGGCGCGCCGTGGAGGAGGGCCGCAAGCGCGAGCACGAGGCCTTCGCCATGTGCATGGTGGCCAAGCTGAAGGAGAAGATGCAGGTGCAGGTGGCCTCCGCGGCAGACTCCGCCGACGTGTTCACCGGCGCGGACGACGAGGAGGACGTGGCGGAGCAGCGCGCAGACTTCGCCATCCTGCGAGAGCGGGTGGCAGCGCAGGCGAGCCTGCGGCGGCAGCCCTTCGCTGGCGACGGGCAGCTGCCCCTCGACACGGAGGATGCAGAGTCCACCATCCGCCGGGGTGCGGCGCTGGGGGCCGCGTCGAGCGATGGCAGCGACTCTGACAACGCCTCGGCTGCGACTGCGAGGCCTTTGCGCTGAGCGTCGTCACGCCCCGGCCGGCACCTGTGCTTCGCACACGGGCGCTGCAGCCGCTTGAGCCCACGCCGACGCTCATTGAACGTAGTCGTCGATCTCCGGTGGGGTTGCTCGGCACATGGAGATCACTGCGGGGAGGTGCGGGCCCGACCATGCATATGCCATATGGCACTAGGACATTGAGTATCGAATCGATTTGGCCAACTCAATCGATGTCGAGATTTTCATCAAGAGTATCCACAATCATGAAAGGTTGGCGATCTGAACGTGTAGATGTAACGGATGGCAGATCGCAAGTCATTCGATGAGCCCCTCTCCAGGCAGTATCGATTCGCAGCGCCGAGCACTGCTGGCAGTCTTACTGACTGTGCACAATACAAGCTCCACGGACGTGAGTGAATGGAGCACACGAGTATGCACCCAATGCAAAGGGACTGAAACTCAGTGAGCTAGAAATCGAGCAACGCCGTCGGTTGGCGCTGTTCTGACACCACATGGTGGCTCGGATCGCGTAATTAGGGAGTACTGCGGCTGGAAGGCTAGGTGCGCAGGGCGGCGAGGCCTGCACATGCACGGCCGAGGAGTCGACCGCAATGCGGTCGGTCGTACGAGAAGGGGCGGCGGACCCACTACTGCACGAAGGAGAGGTCCATGGCGTCGCCTGCGCACGTGGGGGTGAGGCCCGCCTTCGCGACGTACTCCTCGCTCCAGAGGCGCGACAGGTGCCGCAGCCCGCTGTCGCACAACAAAGTGACGATGGTGTGGCCGGGCCCCAGGGCGCGAGCCGCCTTCACAACCCCCACCATATTAAGCGCCGTGGAGGAGCCACAGAAGATGCCATCACAGCGCAGCAGGTAGCGTGACATCTCAACCGCCTCGGCGTCGCTGCAGGACAGTGCGCAAGTAATGCGCGGCAATGCAGCAGCAAAGTTGCTGGTAACCCGATCGCTGCCGACGCCCTCAACAATGGTGTCGTAGCGGTGGCGCCTCAGGGTGCGCTCGGCCTGCTGCGGCGCGAATGCAACTCCATGGGCCACGCGAGCGTAGAGGGAGGAGCCTGGAGGGTCCACCAGATACACGCTGCCGCGGGTGCCTCCCGCGTTCCAGCGTTCAGTCAGGTAGTGAGCCACTCCCGCAAGCGTACCGCCCGTGCCTGCCCCCATCACGAACACACCCACCGACCCGTTCGTCTGGGCCCAAATCTCAGGTCCTGTCGTGAGGTAGTGGCACCGCGCGTTGCTTAAGGATTCGAACTGGTCACAGAACACCGCAGAGCAGGGCGGAGGTATCGGCTGGGAGCTTGCTGCAGCTCGTTGACCCGTGCCACTCGCAGCGGCTGTCTGCAGGCTGGCTGCCGGGTCATCCATCGAGGTTTCTGGCACGCTGCCAGCAGCAGGGAGGAGAAGGGCGCTCGCTGGCGGAGGGCTCGCCAGGGCCACCGCATCACCGGAGCTGCTTCGAGCCCTGCCCGTCTCATCAGAGGCTTGCGGCGCTGTCAGGATCGGGCGGAGGGCGTGCAGGCGGTGGTGGTCCTGCGCGTGCCCAGAGCTCGCCTGCTCGCATGCAGCAGCAGCGTGCGCGGCAGTCTCGGCTGCGGCCGCGCCGGGCTCAGCAAGCGCGGCCGCCACCCTCCTCGCTACGTTGACATAGTGATTGGGGTTCGTGATGGCTGCGGGCCTGACAAGCTGCACCTCCGCCCCGAACTGGCGCAGCAGCAAGCTCTTCTCAGCAGCCTGGTCGTCAGGCATCACAATGTGGCACCGGTACCCCAGGGCGCGTGCCAGAAGCGCGAGCGATACGCCTGTACTCCCGCTCGTTCCCTCCACGAGCCATCCACCGGGCTTCAGGCGCCCGCTCGCTTCCGCGTCTCGTATCATCTGCAGCGCCACGCGGTCCTTGGAACTGCCGCCAGGGTTCATGAACTCACATTTAGCCAGGACCGTGCAGCCCAAGGCCTGGCTGAGGCTGCGAATCTTGATCAAGGGTGTGTGCCCAACCAGATCTACGATCCCGCGATCTCCCGACTGGCCCCAATGCAGTGGAATTTGCTCCACACCACGCCGGGATGGCGAGGAGGCCGATGTGTAGGAGCAGACGCGACACCGTCGCTCGACGTACCACACTGTCGCGAGCGCAGCTGCTAGTGCTGCAGCAGCCCCAGCAACTTTCATCGCCGTGCTCCATGCGCCCATCGAACGATCCGAGGCCATTTCGAAAAACGACGAAGCTTCGGCCGTGGCTTGATTGTTGGTCGTCGGTTGACGTTAATGCTAATCAGCTGTCTTGCTGCATCATTTGCGCTGCATCTTCATCACTTGGCGTTCGAATGGAATGCGACAGTTTGAGAGGGCCGTCCATCTGCTTTGCGCTCTGCGTGCGAGATCTCCTCAATGACTCTTTCTGGCTCCATCTGCAGCAGAGTACATACCTCATCAATGACTTTGACCGCCCGAGCACGTTGTCGTCGGGTCGGGTGCTTTGCCGCCAAGTAACTGGGCAGGAAGTGAGATGGCACTCCGCCCGCAGGTGTTGCGAGCGTACCGCGACCTGCTTCGAACAATCCACGTCGTTTTTCGAGCGGATAGTACGGCAGTCCGCCACTGCAAGGGGGAGGCTCGCAAAGGGTTTATTCAGCATGTCGCGGAGCGCGACCCCATGCGCATCCAGAAGCTGATCGTGGAAGCCGCCGATGCAACCGAGTTTTTACGGCAACACATCGCGCAGGCCGCTCTGAACCAACAGGGACGCTATGGTGCGTTCAGTTCTTGTTGATGTGGGCATTACTTGTGGTGATGTGCGCGACAGCAACTGTGCTTGAGCGATTCATCCGTCCTGTGTGTTGCAGAGCTGCAATTGGAGTCGAGCCACGGCGAAGGGGAAACGCAAGCCATACAACTTACGTCCGCGACGGACGCTGCCAAAGCGGGGGTTGGGAAGTCGGATGGCGGGTGCTGTGGAGGTGGCTGCAGATGATGACTGCCTGCGCGGGTGACAGCAAATGCATGTGTTCCTGCTGCCGTCGTCGAGGGCTGAAGGTCCGAGCGAGGCGTCGGAAAATTTAATTTGTGTCTTGACATGCGCACCGCGGTGGCGCTGTCCCAACCTGCCAGTCGGCGTCGGCGCCTTCCGATATCGCCCAGCACAACCGAGGCTCGCGCTAAGTTCGGCTGGCATCGATGCGTGCTACGACCGGTTCCGTATGCTATCGTACGTCACGCCTGTGCCGTGCGGAAATGCACGCTCATGTGGGTGGATAGCAGTGGATCATAGCACGGCCTGAAGTGTGTCGGTTCGACGCTCGAAGTTTGCCCGC
>Ga0208629_100088_pt1 | contig 45735 bp, 15 predicted proteins | sample LakWasMet19_HOW5_2_FD_183865 | JGI IMG/M metagenome (GOLD analysis project Ga0208629, IMG submission 183865) | Freshwater sediment methanotrophic microbial communities from Lake Washington under simulated oxygen tension - Sediment Metagenome... | ecosystem: Environmental > Aquatic > Freshwater >... | reverse complement strand
AGCACTCGGGCGGCATGTGCATTGGTGCGCCCCACGCTCCCCGCGGAGCCCAGGCGGGCCCTCCCGCCGCCCGCTCCGGCCGCACCGCTACCTTCGACCCCACCCGTTGATCCCAGCCCCATCCAGGCCGCATCCGTTGCCGTGTTTCCGTGGCTGTACGCGCTGCTACCTGCGTCGTGCTCCCCGCCCAGCGGCACTGTGCCGTGGCGGCGCCCCGCGCCGGCGCTGCTGCCGAATCCGGCCCCCGCCCCGAGAGGTAGGCCCCGCTCCGCCCGCAGCAGCTGCTGCTCCGAAGGGGAGATGTCCTCCGCCACGCCCTGCGTGCTGACCGGCCCAGCGGCCTCCTCCACCCGGAGCGCCGCGGACAGGTCCCGCGCCAGCCTGCCGGCCAGCGGGGAGGCCAGGCGCAGCGGCTGCACGCTGCTCGTGTCTCCCGCGCCCTCGCTGGCCAGCCCCGTCTCGTTGCCCACGCCCTGGAACGCCCCGTACGTCTGCCGCTCCTTGCTCAGCTGCACCGGCATGCGGCTGCTCTCCTCCTCCGCAGCGCCGCCGCCCAGCGGGCCCAGCTCTGGCCTGCAGAACATGTGGGCCACTGCACCGTCCTCCTGACTCGCGGCGGTGATCCCGTCCAGGCGAGCTCCCGGAGCGATGGTGGTGTGGTGCGCGGAGAAGTCGGCGGAGAGCAGGGTGTCTCGTACGGCTGGCTCCTGTGCCAGCACGTCCCCCTGCCGCGGGCTGAGGGAGGGCGGGTGCACGAAGGTGCGCTGCGCCAGCGGGTGGCTGGCATCAGTGGTGGCCTGCCGGTACGATGCGGGCACCGCAAAGCGCAGGAACGGGTCCCCGTGCGCTGCGAAGGCTGAGGGCGGGAACATCGTCCCCAGCAGCTGAGACCCCGGCTGCTCTGCGCCGGCCTCGCCCGTGCTGCCTGCATGCTGCGTGAGCTCCCGCGCCGACATCGCCGCTCCAGCTGGCGCAGCGCTTGCGGCCGAGGCGGCGGTGCGGCCCTTGCTTTCTCCGCCTGCTGTGGCTGCTGCTGAACCCGCCCCTGCAACTGCACCTGCTACGCCACCCCTCGGCTGACCGGGCTGCGCAGCCGCCACGAGTGGCGCCGCAGCGCCCGCACCAGCACCAGCACCTGCAGCACTGTGCGTGCTGCCCAGCAGCGGCGCCCGCGCGCCCACCATCCTCATCTGCGCGGCTGCGCTGCCGCCGTCGAGCCGGCCTGCCCCGTCTGGCGCCCCCTCCAGCAACGCATCGTCCCCGCCCGGCGCCTCCACGTCCCACGGCTGAGAGCTACTGTCCAGCAGGCGGCCGGGGAAGCGCCGCCGCTCCGGGTCGTCCGCGTGTGAGGGAAGCACGGGGGGCAGCGGCGGCTCGTCGCAGGCGGGCGACTCGGCAACCCGCGGCAGGTGCGGCTCCGTGGGTCGCTGCAGCGCCTCAGAGGCCGTAACGGAGGCGGCCGCCTGCCGGTTGGGCACCGGCGGCGTGAGCGACAGGTGCGGCTCGTCGCTGCCCGTCGCCTCCGTCAGCACGCGCTGCCCGAAGGACGGCAGCCCGTGCCGCTTCGCGTGCAGCAGCAGGTCGTGCGTCTCCGCGGCGTGCGGCGTCGGGGGCCGGTGCAGCTCGTGCGCGTGGGGGCCGCCCTGCACGTGCAGATGCTGCGGCTGCGCGGGCTGGCCAGTGGGCTGTACCACAACCTTCGTGACGGCTCCTGCCGCTCTCGCGGGCTGCTGCGGCTGCGCCATGGGTAATGTGAGAAATTCTGTCGCAGGGCGGTTTGAGGGAAAGTTTGTAATGTGTCGGTGTGTGTTGATCGAACAAAAAAGAGAACCAACGTTTCTAAGCAGTACGCTCGTGTCAGTGCCTTTTCAGGCCCTCGTGCGGCTGCTGTTTGAAGCGAAGCGCTCGCGAACATTCAGTTGACGGACGCTCGGAGAAACTCACGAAACTGCGGTGTCTGCAGCTCTCAAACCCATGTACAAGAGACACGCATTTCAATGACCACTATGCCATGCGCATATTTTTGACCTCGTACGCAGCGCGGGGACGTCGGTGCTCGTCAGCAGGCCGGCGGCAGCCTGCTGAGCGCCGGGGCTGCGCCTCTGCCCGTGATTGAAACAGCGGTGTCCGCTCCAGGAACGGGGCGAACCAACTCCCAGCGCATCCTCTTGCTGCTTGCCGCTCCGCACACTCGGGCGCCCGACAGCGGAGGCGATCACGCCTCGAGCCGGTCTACGATCCTGGTGGCCAGGATGAAGATGACGAGCACAGGCATCACGATCCAGATCGACGACGGAAGGATGTAGCTCAGCCAGAACGTTTGCGCGTCGTTGTGCTTGGTGTACTGGAAGCCCGAGAGGAGCTCCAGGACAAAGTAGATGACGGTCTTGTACGCTGCACGTGCCAATTCAGAACGGGGGGTGTCGACGTGAGATGGCTGAGGGAGTGCCCGAGAGGCGCGGAGGGAAGCACATGCTCACAGCCCCAAGCCACGAGGTAATTGGTTGCAGAAGTGAGAGGAATTCCAGCGGGCAAGCAAACTTTGCTGTGGCTGGAAGCCTAGTGTTCCCGCACCTGTGGCGGTGGAGAGGACGATGCCGACGATGTTGGAGAAGGCGTCGTTGTAATTCACCAGCAGCAGGTAGACGCCTGTCAAGGCGACCTCGAACAGGTTGAGGTAGCTCTGGGCGGCATTCCAGTGGTCCCCGCCCGCCTTCGCAGCCGCGTATCCGGCGTGCCCGTACAGCCCGTCAACCTTGGCGTACACGGCGTTGTACGGCCGCCACCAGTGTGCTGCATCGAGAGGGCGAGCGCGCACGGGCAGCGGAAAGCGGTAGTTCCAGTTTCGTTGTGCTCCTTTGCACTTCCAGCAATCGACCGTCGGCGCCAGTGCTCACCGAGTGTGCCGCAGCCCGTAGAGTCCGCGCCAGCTGGGAAAAGTGCACAGTCCATGCTTGCGGGCCGGTTCAGCACGTACAAGGCATCCCAGATTACCACCGCGGCGTTGACAATGAACCAGTAGTTGACGAACGATGGCGGCAGGGTGGGAATACGCCACGTTGCCGCAGCTTTCCCCTGTGGCACCCTCGACAAAACGTCGGCAGGGAGCCCGCTCTTGTTCGCAATTGAGGTAGACCTCGTGGGGGTGCGCTGCCTCTCGCTTTCAGGTTGACCGTCCGCGACAGCGGCCTGCCGTTTCGCTGGGGTGCGGCCTCGAGCCATGGTGCAGCAACGGCAAGGCAACGATTCGAGTCGAGAGGCGGGGAAATTGAGCAGAGTCGTCGAAGGCGTCGGTCAAAACACACGTTGGCTGCGACTTTGAGACCCGAGCCCTGCTTCTGACCGAGTTCATCCCCACCGACGTCCTACTTTTTTCGAGAACGCCGTTCGCAGGGTGCATTCGCCACTGCGGAGAGATCGCAGTCCGAGGCTGTCTGACTGCGAAACGCAATGAACGAGCAACCGAATGCAGCGAAGTCGTGGCACGGAGTATGCGTGACTTGTTGCGCAGCGTTTTGAAGCCTTTGCGGTTTGCGTTCGGCTGCGACTTTCGTCAGCGCGGGAATGGCTGCCTGGAGGCATCTTCAGCAGCGAGTGCAAGCAGCGGGACGACAGTGCTCGACAGCAGCATTGTCGCAGCCGAAGCTGCCTGTTGCAGCTGCGTCCACCCCGTTCAAGGTCGACGTAACGAAGGGCAAAGCTTACTTCTGGTGCTCCTGCGGGCTGTCGAAGAAGCAACCCTTGTGCGACGGTGCGCACAAAACGACAATCTTCAAACCGGTCAAATTTGTGGCAGTGGCAGACGAGTCTGTATGGCTGTGTGGATGCAAGCAGACCAAAACCGCTCCGCGCTGTGATGGCTCACACAAAGCGTCCCCGCAGGGTGCAGGTGCCACGCTCGCTTAGGCGAGCCTGCCCCTTTCGATGACGCATCGTGAGGCGCCACAGAGTTGACACGATCAAGAGGAGCCCGTAACGTGAATACAAGCGGTGGCTGTCGTCTTCTGCGTATTTTTCAGGCGTCGGTGTTGTTGACGCTGGCCAGTCCGCATCCACACGCTGTCTCATTCAGGGCCACACACCACGCCTCAACACAGCCGGCCAGGGGCGACGCGCCGGTGGCTCCTCAATACCAGCTTGATGGTTGCGCTGTCAGCCCCCGAAATGGGTATTTTCTTACACGAAATATTGCTGTTGACGACCCGTCTGTTGTTGCGGGCGCGGCGGGCGAGCAGCCGACGGCCCGACAGAGCCATCTGCAGCATCTCCTCTGGCCGTTGCGGCACTGCATCAGCGGGCGGAGTGCTCCATACGAGTCACCTGGTGACGATCGCGAGGGCTACTGGCGCTGCGGTGTTGCTGCCGCATCACCGACAAGTTGCATCGGCCGTAATTTTAAGGCTGGCGGCGTGCAGTGGCCGCAGCTCCCACTGGACTTTGACGCGGATGGAGATCTGCTCCGCAAGACTGCGAAAATATGGGTTCTAGACAGCCGTTGCGAGTGGGGCACGCGGGCCTGGCTTGCCGCTGCACAAGCCGCGCAACCCTTGCCAGGGCAGCGTACTCCGAGGTGCTATCTGGCCCGTGTCTCGCGAGAAACATCTGCCCGTCGATGCGGCGACCTAAGCCCGTCAAAGAGCCTCGACGTGATCGGCGAATTCTATCTCCGCCCGCGGCCGGCGCTCTTCCACACGCCTGCGCACTGACCGTATGCATGGCACGTTCCAGCCGATCGGGACTCCGGATCTCATATTGAACCATTGCGATTCACAGGTGTGAGGCCACATCGACATTTTGTCCGCGTTTGCATGCTTAGCAGCTGTACCTCCGGATCCATACAAATCGAACATCGGCTCGCAACATCGAATTCCCGATCGATTCGCGCGTCTGAGCGACTGGCCTAGGTACACGGTTGCGCGACAGGGTACGCTGCGTCCGCTCAAAATGGGGTCTGGACACGCACGCTCAGCTACTGATTCGAAGGCCAAGCATGAAGCGGTGTTCAAGACGCATGACTGCCCAGCCGGAGCACAGCCAGGCAAGCCCCCGCCCCCTCAAGCTCCAGCGGCGGGCGAGAGCGCACGTCTGGCACTCGAGTTCGGTGCGGACAGCGACTTGCGCCGCCGCCTCACGGCAGGTTGTGCCAGAGCTTGATGGCGCCTCACGGCAGGCTGTGCCAGAGCTTGATGGTGCCTCACGGCAGGCTGTGCCAGAGCTTGATGGCGCCGTCCGCGCCCGCGGAGAAGAGCCAGGGCTGCGTCGGGTGGAAGACCGCGTCCAGCACGCCCAGGCCCTCCGCGCTCACGCTGTGGCCGCGCAGGATCTTGACGGGCACGATGAGCGGGTTGGTGCCGAAGTCGTCGTACACGCGCGAGTGGAACACGTGCAACGTGCCGTCGTCGGATGCCGTCGCCATGAGCGGTGCGGAGCGGTGGAAAGCCACGCGGCGCACGCCCTTGGTGTGGTAGCGCAGCGTCTTGAAGGGCTTCTGGCTCAGCTCCGTGTCGAACCACACGGTGCGGTGGTCGAAGGAGCCCAGGATGAGGTGGTCGCCGCTGGGGTGGATGTCCATGCTCGAGATCCACTTGACGCCGCTCTCCAGCTTGGACTCCAGCGCCTCCTCCTGCAGGTTGTAGATGCGCACCGTGTGCTGGTTCGCCACGTACAGGAGCGGCTTGGTGGGGTGGAAGGCCGCCGTCTGCGCGAGTCCCTTGTTCTTGGCGAAGGGGCACTGGCTCGCGCGCTTGGAGATCTGGTGGATCATGACCGCGCCCGTGGGGGCGCCTGGGCAGACGGACACGGCGTAGTCGCCCTTGGCGTGCCAGTGCAGGCGCTTGACCTGGTTGGCGTGCTTGACGGACAGCAGGACGCCCGAGGCGGCCGCTGCGGCCCCCGGTCGCAGGAGCAGGCCCGCTGCGGAGGCGGGGAACGCCTCGTGCTGCACCCACTTGGTGGTGCGGAACGCCACGCCCTTGGCGGCGGCGGCCGCGGCCTCGTTGTCGCTGTCGCTGACGGCGCCCGCCTCGGCCTCCGCGTCGCTGCCCTCCTCGCCGCCCGCCGCGCCCTCTGCCACCTCCCCAGCATCGTCCACCTGCATCACCTTACGGCCCTTGCCGCCCGCCGCGCCGCCGTCCGCGCCGTCAGCCTTGCCGCTCGCTATTCTGCCGTTCTGCAGCCTCTTGCGGGCGCGTGCCGCCGCGGAGCTGCCGCCCTCACCCTCCTCGTCGCTGCCCTCCTCGCCATCCTCCTCGTCGGAGTCGCCGTCGGAGGCGTCGCTGTCCGCCGCCGCAGCCTTGGCGCCGCGCGCGGAGGCGTCGCCCGCCTCGCCCTGTCGGTGCCCGCGCAGCGCGTCGAACGTGCTCTGCGCGTTCCACGCCGCGGCGGTGCCCGGGTAGAGCAGGTGCAGTGCCTCGCCCTCCGCGACCGCCACGAGCGCGATCGCCGCGTTGGGGCACCACGCCACCTGCTGCGGCACCTCCGCCAGCGTCCACGTGCGCACGCAGCGCCCCGTCGCGACGTCCCACAGACGGACAGTCTTGTCGTCCCCGCCGGACACCAGCCACGCGCCCGTGGGGTCCACGCTGATGCTGCGCACGCGGCTTGTGTGGCCGCTGAACTGAACCGCCACCGTGGTGGGGAAGGGGCGCAGCTCTGCAGCGGGGGCACACAGGACGCGAGAGTGGCGATGGGGCAGCGGGGGTGAAATCAGCCGCAATGGAGCGTGGAAGCCGCCCCTCCGAGGTTGGCAAGCACAGACACACAACCCGCACCCCGAGCCGCCCACTGGAGCCCTCCGCGCACGCAGCCCGTGTGCAGGGCACGGCAGTCACGCACGCCTCCCCTCTCACCTGCAGGGTCCGGCAGCTTGGGCAGCAGCGACTCTGGGTCCACGTTGAGCTTGTCGCGCACGGCGCGTGGGCACAGGTACAGGTCCAGGCAGCGCTCAAAGCGCTCCTTCACGCCCGGCTTGTACAGCGGCACATGGCGCAGGCAGGCGTACCGCGTGGGCAGGAACTCTGTCGGTCTGTCGCGGGGGTCCATCGCCTCCCACGCGGCCCGCTCTGCGTCCGTGAGCAGGTACTCGGGCGGCGGGTTGTACGAGGCCGCATGCCCCGGGGGCGCCATCTTGGGCGCCGCGATGTGGGGCGGCCCCTTGCGCGCGCCCGCGTAGCCTGGCACCGCGTCCGTGTCGGCCTCCCACAGCAGGTACAGGGGCCGCGCGGAGGCGGGCTTGGCCGTCTCGCGCTTGTACTGCCCCGCCTTAATCGCCTTGGCAATGCGCATCACCTTGCGCATCTGCAGGCGCCAACGCGCACAACAACAAAGAAAGAGTAAAAATGTGGAACGCGCCACGCTCACGGTTGTGCTCGCACAGGGAACCTCCGACGGCCCACGGCGACAGCCGTGCCCATGCAACAACGAGACACGGTTGAGGACCGAGCTTTCACTGACCTCCCACTTCGAAGGGATGAAGCGCCGCTTGGGCTCAGTGCCGCTGTTCATCGGGTGGATCTCCACCTCTGAGGAGTACAAGTCCGTCAGGTTGTACTGCGGGGCTGTGGGGTCGAACTCGGGGTGCGCATACGTGCCGGAGTGCAGGTTCTTGAGAATCTGCACGTCGCGCTTGCTCAGCACAATCTCCTCGTCGTTCTCCGCGTCGTAGATGGTCCACTTGTGCAGTGGGTCGTCCTGCGACTTGAGGAAGGCGTCGATACGGTCGCCTTTGCTTTTGCGGGCGATCTTCTGGCCGCTGACATCGTACCCGATGTGGTCGTACTCGCTGTACCACTGCAGAGGAACGTTGCCGATCGTGTTCTTCGGCGCTTCGTCGTCGGAGCTAAGGTCATCCACGTGCGCGAGCAGCTCCTCGGTTGGCGCAAGACCCTCGACGCCGCGCAACGAGATGGAAGTTGGCCCTGCTGGGGGAGCTGCCTTGCTGCTGCTGCCCTTCTTCAGCAACACAAGTGGTCGCTTGGCGGCGCCGCCTGCTACTGGCTTTGGTTTGTTGCCTGCATGCTCCATCGACTTGGCCGCCTCCAGCGACGGAGCGCTGCGCTTCTTGCCCACCGCCGACATCGTCGATTTCGTGGACCTCCCTGCCACACGGAAATGCAACGGAACCGGCAACCAGCGGCCCCAAAACTCGAATTCTTCGGTCACTCCTTACCTGCGCTGCTTGAGAGATGGAACGTTGTGCAGAATTGGTTGCTTGGAGGAGGTTTGGCAAACAATGGAGATTTGGACAGTCAGATGGAGGTTTGGCACGCAACGGAGTCAAACGCAAGAAATGCAGCACAAATCGCCAATCCCGTCGGCAACCATTCAAGCACCTGCCGAGCGGACGTGACTACGTGATGGACGTTGGAGATCGAACCGCTGTCTGCCGGTTCCCCGTCTGAGATCGAGTTGGTCGGACAACTTGGTTTGACTCGGCCCGCTCGCTGCCGCATCGAACCGTGACTCCCAGCAACTTCTGCGTGACCAAAGACTGTTTTCTCTCCCCGGCGTGCTTCTCGAGCGGGAGGATCCGGGACGAGTGCTGCGTTTGAATGCCAGCATCTGCACTGCACGCCGGCGGCCAGCGTGTCAGGCGCCAGCTTCGTCGCCGAGAACGCGATCTCTGCGTTACGCATCGTTCTGATCCGCACGGTGGCCGACCAATCGCGGGCATTCCAGTGGGGAAGACTCGTCGAGTCCGCACGCTCGCATGGCAACTGCCATCACATTGCGGACGAGCGTCGATCGCTGGTCCAGAGTCCGTTGTCAGCGCTACTTAGAGCTACTTCATCGGCGACCTTACGGCAGTTGCGAACCTGAAACGAGATGCCGTGACCCTCGACGCGGGCACAAATCTGCTTTGCTAGCAAATGTTCAGCACAGTCGAGCAGTTCAGTCAGATACGAGTGGAGAAAAGGAATATGCGGGCTGGGAAAACGGTCCCAAGCACGACACTCAGTCCTCGACATCAACTCTGCGTGCGGGGGCACACGACGGGCCGATGGTACCGAGTTCCTGGTACGGTACCGAAGTATGTGTTCAAGCCCGGTTGCTCATCGGATTGGAATCCCGTATCCCTGCTGGGTGTAGGCTCCGGGCCGTCGAGGCAGCCGTCCGCACTCGTCGATGCGCCACCCGCCTGCGTGCGGCCGGCCGAGCCCCTGCGCCTCACATTTCGGCCACAGCCGCTTCTTGCACGCTCAGCGCAAAGGATCGCGCACCACGAAAGAGCAGAGCACGCGGGATGTCGCGCCCGCAGGTGCGACATAGGCTGCTGCAATGCCGCACCCGGCCTCGGGCAGCGAATGGACCGCTTATTCCGAGCCGGCGCCCGCGAAGGCCTTGCCAACAGACATGCCCTTGCCGGAGTCGGACTGCTCCTTCCACTCCTCCACCTGCACAGCGAGAGCGAACACGCACACGGCGATGCCAGATGAAGCCGTGTGTGTGCACAGGGCAATGCCAGATGAACGGCTCGTTTCGGAGAGCAGTGTCGCCCGTCCGGCGCCGTGCCGCAATTTTCCGAAGGATCACAACGCACCCATTTCTGCGGGCAAAGGGTGGAGTAGTCACGCCCCCGCTGGATGCAAGAGGCGTCCGTTCGGCCGCGCTTCTCCACGCAGAGCTGGTACTCGTTGAACGCAGTCCTGCATGAGGTCCGTGATGCCGAGAGATGGATGCGGGCGAAAATCAGCCCAGGAAGGAACCGGCGGGGAGGGTTGCGGACGGGACGAGCCCGACACGCAGGCATCTGCAACGAGTGGCTCGCCGGGACACAACATACCAGCAGTTGTTGACCTGGTTCTGATTAGGAAAGCGGCGGTCGACGCGGACCTCGTGAGAAACACCCTTGGAGGACACCAGCTTGCTCGCCAAGCCCTCGACGCCCTCAGCCGACTTGTCCAGCTCAGCGGCCGCGTGTTGCAAGACCAGCACGGCGGCTGCCTTCGTGCGCATATCCTCCGTGGCCATTTTAAGCGGTCGAATGCGCTGCACGAAAGTCACGTTTCGGAACCAGGCGAGCGAATCAGCTTAGAACACAGTTGTGGAGGCATACCCAGCATGTCGCAACCAGTCCACGGCAGCCGTGCTACACGCAGCAGTTCAGATGCAGCTCCAGCAGAAGCACGGCTCGTGCGGCAGGATCACGAGTTCGGGGCGCAAATTCGGAGAGCAGAAAGCACGGCGCATGCGGCAAGGCAGATTGCTGCCCGTAACGAACCGAAGCCAATCAAACACAGCGTTACCTCGGGGTGAAGTAGCTAAATTCGCCTGCTGGCATCGCCGCTTCTCCCTCACTTCCCCGACAAAACCGCACGCAAAGTTTCTCGACGGACGACGGACGTTTCTCGAGCGCACATTTTCAGCAACGATTTCTGCGGCTCCCGCCCCTGCTCTTGTGCAGCAGGCAATATTGGAGTGCTACTTTCTGGACTTTCCAGTTTTCAGTCCAAAATGAAGGCGAGCAAACGCGCGGAAACAGCCCGATGTTGCATTGCCCAGTAACCCACTCGCGGCACGCAGCCCGCAACAACGCCGGTGCCGGCATCGGTGGCGCTTTGGGCGTCGCGTGTGGCCTCGCAGCGCAGACCTCGACGCAGCTTTCCCCACGATGATGCCAAAACGGGGCTTCCGTTGCTGTTGAAGCGTTCCCGCCTGAGTCGCTCTTCGGTGAACATTGCGGAGGTTAATCTGCGATGCTGTCCTGCACATGCCCTTCCACGCTCCGCTGCCGAGCAGGTGTACAAGGATTTCGTCAGCGGCGAGGAGTTCTTCTCCGATGCCAAGGACATCGAGGCGGTGACCGTGGACGGCAAGGACACCGGTCTCGTCAAGACCAAGGCCTACAAGCAGACCGCTGGTGGCGCGAAGATCGACGTCGGCGGCGGCAACGCCTTCGGCGGCGGCGGCGAAGATGAGGGCGCGGATGATGCCGAGGAGACGAAGTGGGACCAGTTCTGGAACTTCCCCGCCATCGAGGTGCGTGTCCCGCCTGCTGGCTGCATGCCTTGGCATGGCGTGTCATCCCCACCCCGCATTTTCGTCCTGCGGCCGCGTCACGCTTGAGTTGCCGTGAACCCCACTCGTCGCTCTCGCCACGTGTGCTGCGTGCAGAACGAGCACAAGTTCTCCACGTTCAAGGAGTTCAAGGACGCCGTGTTCATGCCCCTCATGCTCGCCTTCAAGAAGCACGCCATCTCCAAGGGCGTCGCGAAGGACAAGGACGACATCAAGGAGAAGGGCCAGCGCATGGCGACCCTGGGCCTCAAGTGGATCCAGGAGAACTTCAAGGACATTGAGTTCTACTCCCTCGAGTCCACCGTCGTCGACGGCTCTGACTTTGGCGAGGAGTTCAAGGACGACAGCTACAGCGCCAACTTCGTGAGTGCGGGGCCAGCTACAGTGATGCAGCACTTGCCGAGCAGCTGCCACTGCGCTTCGCCATCCATTCGCCATGTCGCCGCCAGCTCGACCTTCATCCCGCTGTCCTCTTGTTCCGCCGCCTCCCGCCTCCGTCTGCCCGCAGGCGTTCCTGTACTACGAGGGCGGCGACAAGCCCTACTTCTACTTCTTCCGCGACCTCTTCAACGAGGCCAAGTTCTAAGCGCGCGCCCCGCGCCGCCGCTTGTGCTGCGCCCGCTGCGGTCGACCCGGTGTTAGGCGAAGCTGCCCGCCGCCGCCGCCAATGAGCCTTGCGAGTTCGCAACGTTGAAGTATCCCTGCAATCGTGACTTCCCCCTCCCTCGGTCACTTCGTTGTCGGTGCGCGGTCGAGTCGCCACGTCACGCGCCGGAACTGCTCTGCTGCGCTTCGCATGATTCGTTCACCGCTTACTCCGAGTCGCGATGGCCTACCGCCAGGCCGACACAAAAGGCCAGATCGCTGCCAGCTGAAAAACGTCAACCCGCTTGAAGCAATCTGCAATTGAACTCGATCGCCACTCGGCGAAAACATACCCCGACTCCGGGTTTGGCTTCACTGTTTTCAGTACGTACGGAACCCTGTTGAGAGAGGCCTGCCATCTCGATCGATATCCGCAGTTGCTACCCATCGAAGCACTGATTCACACAAGTATGGCAATCACATCCTGACAGTGCGCCACCACAGTACGGTCACGCGCCTCGGTTTGATGCGCGCATCAGGCGAAGAGCATCGTCAAGCTGCTCTCACGACAGCAGCCTCTGCAGGGAGCTGAGGGCCGCTTTCACCTCGGGCGAGTGCTCCATAACCGCCGCATGCGACGAGGCGGCGCCAGCGGGACTCCCTGCGTGCGATGGCCCGGTGCGGTGCAGCGAGGCCGTCGATGCAAACAGATCCAGAGCCCCGTTTGCGAACCCCCCTCCAAACCCGTCTTGGACGAAGGCGCTGCTAGGCGACACCCCGTTTGCGGGGCGCGTCTGTTGCAATGTGCCGTCAACGACGTGAGATACGCTGGCCGCGCCGTCTGCCAGACCGGTCGCTGAGGTGTATGCGAGCAGGCTGGCGGCGGCCTCCGCGGGGTGCAGCGGCGACTGCGGTTGCGCCACGATGCGGCCGTGGCCCGTGGCAGGGTCAATGCGATAGCGCGTCGTGAGGGGGACCGTAGCGTAGCGCAAGGCAGCCGCGGTGGTGGTCCCGCTCCGTTGAAACGGCGAACCTGCCGTCGAACCGATAGGCGAGGCAGGTCCCAGCGCGCGGTAGCCCGCATCCAGGGCAGCAGACGTGTCGGCGGCAGCGCCCCTGAAGCCGCCGCTCCCAGCGGCACCGGCCACCTCATGCCTCAAACCCGTTGGAAAGCCGTCGTAGCCTGCCGGCGTCCGCGGCGACGCTGGGGTCTTGACTTGCGTGAATGGCTCACCTCGGCGGGGCGATATTGCCGCAGTGTGGGCAGGCGTAGGCCCCCACCGGGGCAGAGGGACAGCCGCGGCACCGCTGCTGCCGCTGCTGTCAGGGGCAAGTGCGTTAGCCGGTGACCACGCTGCTTGCGAGCCATCGGAGGGCTGTTCCTGCAGATATCGCAGCTGCAATTCAAGCACAGCGCTGGGGTCGATGCCAGCAGCTGGCAACGTATGCGAATGCTGGGTGCCAGCAGTGTGTCCGGCCGCAGAGCCCCCACCTGCCGCAGATGCGGTAGTTCTGTAGTCTTGATGTCCGCGATGGAGGGGCGGCTGCAGGCGGCTGACGTCCAGCCCCATCGCGGCCATGACCGCGACTTGATGCTGTGCCCGCTCCCGCTGCAGCGCAGCAAGCATGGCGTGCTGCCGGCCCGCTTCCGCTGCCCGCTCCGCAGCCTTGGCGGCCTGTCGCTCCTCCATCTGGCGCACGTGTCGCTCCAGCAGCGCTCGCACGTGGTCGCTGCCGATGCTGGCTGGCGAGGGTGGGGAGCCGGGAAGGCCCTCCAGACCTCCCGAGCGGGCACCGTCGGCAGTAGTCGCAAGATGGCTCGCCCCTGCAGGCGCAGCCCCCGTGGAGTGGTGCAGCGTTACGTCTGTTCCATACCGGGCGTGCGAGGGCGGGTGCAGCGAGCCGTCGTGCGTCCTCTCGTGCAACACGCCCGCAGCTCGCATGCGCGCAACCGTGTCGCCAGCCTCCTGCAGCACATCAGGCAGCGACGGCCACGGTACGGGCCCGGAGGCTGCCTCAGCGGCTGCAGCTGCCAGCTGCGCCGCCTGGGCTCGCTCCCAGCGAGATCGACCTGTACGGGCAGATTCGGGTCGAGGCGATTCGTCGACATGGCCTCCGGGATGCGGGGACTCTGCCGCTGGTCGATGCAAGGTGTCTTCGGGATAACCGCCCCCGTTTTGCCACGAGAGGGGGGCACCCGCATCCGGACCGGGCTCAAGAACGCCCTCAGGCTCCTCCACATGCGCAGTAGGCGCATCGTCGTCGCTGCCAGTGCCATCGGCATCGACATACGCGCCTTCGTGCGTCCCTGCGTCCGGAGCCGCCCGCCACTCGCGATGATACTGGGTGTGCTGCCTGCGCCCATCATACAGATCGGCACCAGCCTCGGCGCCTGTGCTCTCTGCACGCCACGCCACATCAGTCCCGGAGACAGCGCCGTGAAGGTTCACGCCGTTGGCTGCCTGCTCAGCGGCGATTCGGGCAAGCGTCGCCTGGGTCGTGAGCAAGCGCGCGCGGGCAGCGGGCGCTCCGGCCACAGCGCGAGGCAGTGACCGCTGCAGACTCTCGGACGAACCCTGCCCGCCAGCTGATGCCTCGGCGCGCGGAGCACGCGTCCGATCGTCGGCGAAGCTGGCGCCGCTGCCATGCGACGTCTCAGTGGCCTGCTGCGCCGCAGCGCCCACGTCCTGCAGTGGGCCCTTGCCGCCGTACCCGGCGTACGATGCAGGCAGCGGCGGAATGTACACGTGATCGCGCACGAACCGGCTTTCCCGGTCGCGCCACCGCTGCAAACCGCCCGCCCCCAAGCCCGCCGCTGCAGCCGTCGCCGTCGCGGCAGCAAGCGCTGCAGCTGTGGCGCGGCGGGAGCGGCGTGCCGCACGCGCCGCGGCTGCAATCGATGCCTGCGCTGCCGACTGCGGGCTGTGGCTGCGGGCGTCGGCAGCACCAGCGTCGGGCTGAAAGCGAACACCAGGACTCGCACCCGCGCCCCGCGTGCCAGCGGCATCCACGAGAGCCAGCGGCCTGGCAGCGCTGCCGCCTGAATGGTGCGTCTCCTCCTCATCGCTGTCGGACTGCGCCGCTGCCTCCTCAGCAGCTTGGCGCGCAGCGATGATTGCGTTGACGTTGTACGGCCAGGGCAGGGCTGCAAACTGCACCAGTATTGGGTCGAGCTCAGGCAGGGGCATGCGCAGGGCGCTGTCCGCTGCTGCGTTGATGCGGGCGTGCGCCTCAGCCGAGAGGGCGAGGGCAGCCCCTGCGCCTGCGAAGCCGTGACCCATCAGGTCAACAGCCGCCTCTTCACTGTATCCTGCAGCCGCTGCAGCTGCAGCCGCGGATCGCGCAAGAGCGACCGCAAGCGCTTTCGTGTGGACGTCGGCGGGCTGTGGCGCGCTGCCGAGCGGCTGGTGCGAGGCACCGGCCAAGGGGCCAGTAGCAAGCGCTTGCTGCCCGTGCTGTGGCCGCAGCTGTGCGCGCTGAACGGGCTGTGGATCACGGCGCGTGTGGGCACGCTCCCACTCAGCAAGCGAGCCGCCGACGCTGCTCTCTTCATCGTTATCGCCGCCGGCTCCAGCCGCCGCTGTCAGCTGCAGGGGATCAGGGGAGTCGACATCACCGTGGTATCGATGGCGCTCCGGGGGCGGCGGAGGGGGTGTGCGAGGCACGACACCCCTGTACCGTCCAGTCACCTCATTAACCCCTGCGTCTTCTGCGCTCGCATCGGCCTCCGCGGCGTCTCGAGCGCGTCGCAGCGCCCGTCGCAGCGCGCTGGCAAGGTCTTGACTGAGTCCTGCCTCCCCGGGGCCCCACAGCCCTGAAGTGAGGTGCCCGCTGGCGGAGGAAGCGGGCGAGGATGAGGAGTGACTGCCGTCGCCAGTGGCCGCCCCGCCCCTGCCACTACGCCCTGCAACGGCAGGTCCGCCGCCACTGCTGCGAGCACCCTCGCGCAATGGATTGACGATGCGAATGTCCGTCCCATAACCAGCGCCTGCCAGCAACGCCTCAATGGGTGGCGCGTCTTCAATCAAAGAACCGGCGTCTCCGCTGTGCCTCTCGTCCTCCGCTTCCTCCTCCTCCCACTCGACCGCAGGAGCAGAGGGCATCCGGGGCCCGCCCGCACCGGGAGCGCGGCCAGCGGTCGAGGAGGCAGCAACCGCAATCGATTCGCGCACTTGCCGGCTCTGTGAGGGCGGCAAGTGGGCCAGCAGCGCAGCCAGAGCTTGCCCCGCCTCCACGTGAGCCATCGCGATCCCCCTGTCCGTCGCTCTCTCAGCACCCGCACTCCCGAGGCTGCCGCTGCCTGAGGGTTGCGGTGAGGCCCCGCCGCTGTGCAGCCCCAGGAGCCGCGCCGACGCGCCAGTGCTCTCCCGTACGGCTGCCTCCATCGCCGCCACGGCGGACGCGGGGGAGCCCACTGCGGCGGCCGCGGCGGGGTCGTTCGGATGCAAGCCCAGAGCCGCCAGCGCCGCGCGCACAGACTGCAGGCCCTGCGCAAGCTCCCGCTCCGCAGCCGCAACGTGTCCGTCCGCGGAATCGCGGGAAGCGCGGGAGCGGTGCCCCATTCGTGTCCCCGAGCGCCCAAGGTGTGTGGTGGGGTGCTGTGCCCCAGGGCCGTGTAGAGGCAGCGCCGGGACTACTGAGCCGCCTGTTCGTGTGCTGGCGACGGCAGCAGCTGCTGGGGAATCAATCCCAGCGCCATAATTAGATCCATCGGAAGCGCTCGCATGCAGTCGCGGCTGCCCCACGCCGTGCAGTGCGATCTGCCGGTCTGTGCGAGCCACCGCGTCTTCAAGCGCCTCCAGCACCTCCTCGGGGGAGGTGAAGGCACGCTTCGGCTGCGGCAGGCGGTCTGCGGCCGGCGATGCGAGCAGTTGCGGTGGCGACTGTCGAGGCAACGACCCGTCGTCAGACGGTGGGCGGGAAGCATTGGCGCCGTTGGAGTGACCCTCCGCCTCACCAGCATCTCTTGGATGCCCTGGCCGCCCCGTGTCAGCGTGCGGCACTCCGGGCGCACCCGCCCTCTTGCGGCCACTGGCGCCCTCGCGGTACAGCGCGCTGCCGCCGCCGGGGCTGCCGGCCTGCCGCGAGGGGGCATCGCCACGTGGGCTCGCCCGCAGGAAGCCATCGACACCGGCAGCGCGATGCACCTGCGGCGGCTTTGCGGTGGCGGATAGGATGGACTCGTACACAGCGAGCGCCTCGGCGTGCATCGTGATCGCCCCTGCGCGTCGCTCCCCAGACTGGTTGATAGGCTGCCCGGGGCGCTGTCCGCCCTGGCGCTGTGAGTGCGAGTTCGACGCCGCCGCCGATCCTCCCAGCCCGCTCCCAGCCTCGCCAGCACCCGCATCTGCAAACGGCGGGGATAATACCGCAGCGTTGATCGACGGGGACGCGGCCCTGGGCGAGTCCATCAGCGTCGCACCAGCGGCAGAGGCCGCACGCGGTGAGAGCGCGACGAGCAGCGCGGCTTCCATGGTCGCAAACGGCGTGCTGCTGTGGCTGACCGTTCTGCTCTCCGTACCGCCTTCCCGTTTCACAGAGCGCACGGTTGCTCCCTGGGCATGCTTGGGCGGCTCATGTTGGCGTGCCAGACCCGCCTGCTGAGCGCCGACGCGAGCTCCGCCCCCTGGACGCGGGCTAGCTGTAAATCGAGGTGATGTTGATCGAGCCGTGGCGGAAGGTTCGCGAGGCTCTAATGCTCCCATAAGCGCGTGGGCGAGCTCGCGGACATCTGAATTGCGCGGAGAGGCTGCCAGGCGGCCTTCAAAACGATCGCGAGCACTGTGCGGCCCGGAGGTTCGCGACGGCACTCGTGCGCGGGATGGCCCGCGACCATCGGGCGACCTTGCGTCAAAATCAAGGTTTTGTACGAAGGCTGCGACTGCATCTGGGGTTGTGCCCCGAAACATCGTGAACGAGAGGCCGTGTTGAGCTGCCCGACGTGCCGGTTTCGCACGCCTCGACGGTCGGTGCGCCGGTGGCACCTGCGACGGCTGCGGGCGAAATCAGTTTTCCGTTGCCTTGGCGGCCCGGTAGGGCACACGAAACGTTGGTGAGATTCTCAGGAGTTCCGAGAATCAAGTCGGCGCATTTCCATGCGTCCGCCTCTGTATCGGCTGTGTGAATTGGAGTGGACGCACCAGGCGACAACGGAAGTGCAAGCTCGATACGAACGGTGACATTCTCTTACATCTTGTCCTTCAAGGCGGTGATACCACGTAACGGGATGCCTGTTTGGTCGGACGGTATCTTTTCGGACTCGCGAGGTCTTCCAAATGGAATCAAGCGAGCCTCAACGGATTCGGGCAATGGAACGCGGCAGGCAGTTGTCGTGATGCCCTAGTTGGGTGAGCCTACGAGGTGGCGGGCGCATCGTCCTTCTCCTCCGCCTCCTCCGCGTGCGTCGCCAGCGTCTTGAGCATTCGCTGCCGCAACTCCTGCGCCTCCGTGTCGTCTTCGGTCGGCTGCACCCATGCAAACTCCAGGCAGTACTGACCCAGCCCATCGACCTGCGAAGTGTGCGCAGTCGCCGAGCCGATTGCCGGTGCCGCATCCACGCTGCCGGCGGCAGCGTGGACCTTCGTAGCCCGTGCTGCGGCCCCACAGCTCGCCGTGCATGTGTAGATGGCGAGGGCACCGAAGTCCAGAGCCGCGGCTGCAGGGCACGATCCAAGCTGCGCGATCAGCTGAGGCATGATCTGAAACTCAAAGCCGCGGGGGGAGCCGCAGTGGGCGCAGGGCGGAACCGCGCCACTGCCGCTGCTTGAAGACGCACAACGCGTTGCTGGGGCTGCAATTGCATCATCGGTGGTTGCGCCTGCCGCCACTGACGCAGCGAGAGGCCGGTGCTTGCTCGTCATCCACAGCGGAGCCGGCGTCAGGTCCGCGCCATCCTCCTCGTCGTCATCATCGGCCTCCGCAGCCTCAGCCGGCGCATCAGCTGGCGCTGACGCGGCGCCAGCGCCAGAAGAAATCGGCTCGCTGGCTGCCAGAGCGGGAGCATCGGCGGCGGCGGCAGCGGCGGGTGGCTGGGCCGGCCAGCGGCAGTAGCGAATGACTTGGGTCGGCTCTGCTGCGATGCGGCGCTGAAAGAACTGCAGCACGCGATCCTGCACCAGGTGCGAGCCCGTCCACTGCGCGAGTTTACTCTGCGTGAGATCGGCGATCGAGAGGTCCCCCTCCTCCTCTGCCTCCTCCTCCCCGACAGCTGCTGTTGCTTTCGCTGCGGTTGATGCCCCACCAGCTGACGCGCCCACAGCGGCTGCAGATCCTGCAGAGGCGTGAGCCGCCTTTGCTGCCACAAGGGCGGAGGCGGCGTTAGCGGGCAGGGAGGCGATCTCTCGCGCTTCACGCGTCGCCGCGTCTGGCTCGGGCTCCACCATGACTTCAAACTCGGGGACGACACACCGCCCCTCCACGGCGCAGGGCAGCAGCGGCGGCAGCTGCAAGTACCCCTCGGGTGCTGTGTAGCCGCACGCCTTGCCGTCCCCAGCGCACGCGTCTTTGTGCCCTCCGGCCTTCCAGTGCAGAGCCTGGTGAGCCCGACTGCAGTACCGCACGCCGCGGCAGCGGCTGCAGCGAGAGGTGGACGGCAGACCGCAGACGGCGCACGACTGCAGACTGACGCTCTCCTGTCCCTTGCGCGCTTGGCTGCGTAGCACAACGACGCTGGGAGCGTCCGCTGCGTCGGCGGCGTCAGAGGCGCGGTTCAGACAGCCGGGCGTCAGGCACACGAACACGTACAACATGCGATGGTACGCCTCGTCGTGGCCGACCACGGCCTTTTCGACCGGGGCGTACAACTGTGTGAGCATGGCGAGTGGGGTTGAGCACCGCTTGCAAGTAAGGTGCGAATCTGTGCGAGGCAGCGCCCCGTCGGCAACATGCAGCCACACCGGAAGCCCGCCGATCTTGCCGCCGTCCCATTGAGACGCATCCAGATATTCCACAGCTGGCCGAACCTCCGCATCTACATCCTCCAGGTACCCCAGCTCGACCTCCGTCTCCTTGACGCTCACTTCGGAGGCCAACGACATGATCGTCGCTCGTGGACACGAGTGCGTGGGCGACAATACTCCAACGATAGGAACGGGCAGCACGCAACGCCTCACTCAGAGCGCCACGAAGCACACGCAGAAGGCTTGCCACTCCAAGGTGGGCACACAGCGCGGGCGCAGTTAGCTTGTTGCGCGCTTCGAGGAGGTGAAACGCTTCATCAGCCCCTTTCGGTGATTTCAAGTTTGCGTGCGTGCGCTGTGACGTGTACCTCATTGTGCGCGGCAGCTCCTCGTCATATAGGTGCATGGTAGTCTCTGGCTCCGAAAGTATTGTCAAGTGAACTGACATGGCTGACGTATCAGCGACGCCGGCAGCCCCGGGCGGCTGTGCGACTTGGGAAGCGCTGGAGAAGAAGCATGCCGCCGACAAGGCGTTTGTGGAGTCGAAGATTGCAGCGATGAAAAAGCCGCGCCTTGGTCGCCCAATTCCATCTGCTCAAGTCGAGCTGCAATCAGCGGCTCTCCGTGATGATGTCGCGAAGAAAGTTGAGGCTGAGCGTGCTCAGATGGAGTCCTACCTTGCGTTTGTAGCTGCACAGCCCAAGGCCGACCCTGTCACCTCCCCCAGCGAAGTTGTAGCAGGCGATGCTACTGCCAGTCCGGCGACGGCAGAGGCTGAAGCTGTGGACGAGGACAGCGATGGGGATAGCGACGGGCCTGAGGGAGCGGCGGCTGATGGCCCGCGCAAGAGTAAAGCTCAGAGAAGACGCGTGAGTGCCCTTGCATCACGGACTAGTCGCGGTGTAGCAGCGGTGAAATATGCAGAGATGTGGTGCCATCCTGACGCGGTGCCTCTCGATACCTGTTACTGCAGGAGAAGAAAGCGGCTGCTGCTGCGACGACGGCGTCTGCTGCTGCTGCCTTGGCTTCGGCCCCGGCCCCCAGTATGAAGGAGGCGGAACTTCGGGCCATTAGCGCCAAGCTCAAGCCCTCTGGCTTGGATGTATTTCCTGTAGCGGCCGACGGTCACTGCTTGTTTCGGGTGCGTGTTGCGCCCCAATTCGAGACATTCAGACGACCAACGAGCCCTTAATACAACTCAGCTGCCCCACTACTTGACACGCGTATTTCAATCCTTCCCCTTGCAGGCAACGGCGGACCAGCTGATGCGGCTACGAGGAAAAAGTGGAGCAGCGGCGGCTCCCACAGGAGGTGCCGGGGCTGGCAGCAGCGAAGCAGAGTACCTGGCGCTGCGCCGGCGCGCCGCAACGTACATCCGCCTGCACGCGTCGGACTTTGCGCCGTTCCTGCCGTACGAGAAAGAGGACAGATACCCCGAGGGAGCGGATGCGAGCAGCGAGGAGGTACAGGCTGCTGTGGACCGCTACTGCACGCGCCTCGCCAACACCGCCGCATGGGGCGGGCACCCCGAGATCCGCGCGCTCGCGTGCACGCTTGGCATCCCCTTCCTGGTCTACCAGGCCGAGGGCGAGCCGTGGCGCCTCGCGCCAGAGGAGGAGACAATGGATGCCGACGCCGCCTCCGCTGCAGCCCGGCGGCGCGCGGGCGAGGAGGGCCTCCTGCGTCTTTCCTTTCACAGACACTATTACGCCCTCGGCGAGCACTACAACTCTGTTGTGCCCGTGCGGCGGTAGGGCCTAGGTGTCACACTAGTCGCGCGACTTGGACGCTGTTTTCCTGAGCGACACTCTTGAACAGCTGCCAATGTGAGCTTGAGCCGAACGCGTCTTCAAACCTCCCAATGGTGAAATGTTCTTTCGTCGCACGAAAGGGAAGCGGCGCGAGCGACGAATCCGACTCATGGTCTGACCGTCAGCGCGCTGTGCGATTCTCGGCCTGAGAAGCTGCAGGATCTGCAAGCAAGCCACCGCCACCCAATTCAGCCTGCTGAGCAGCTTGCTGTCTTGCAAGAGCTGCAACGTTTGGACACGCTGCACACGTGCATTGTCGTTGACCACCTCCGCGGACAAACTTCCAAAACCACGTGACAAGTCACAAGATGGCACACCCCTCGTTCCAACAGGTGATGATTCGTGTCAAGGAGCGCGACTCTGCCGTTGCTTTCTTCGAAAAAAACTTTGGCATGACCGTCATCGACCGTAAGGACGCCCCGGCGCATCATTTTGACCTCACGTTCATGGCCTCACTCTCGGAGGCCGAAATCGCGTCGCTGCCCGAGCCTGGCACACCTGAAGCCAACAAGTACCTGTGGACGTTTCCGCGTACCGTCTTGGAACTCACTCACAACTACGGGACCGAGTCGGATCCGGAGCAGAAGTACTTGAACGGCAATGACCCCGACCACCGCGGATTCGGCCACGTCGGCTTCCTCGTGGATGACCTGCCCGCCTTCTGCGACAAGCTGGAGGCCAATGGTGTGTGACAGGACCGAATTTCACGGGGGGGAGTTGGGCTCTTGGTGGTCATTGTAGGTGCCGTAGTGATACTGTTCGATCCTTCCTACTCGGCACACGTGGTCATCCGCTGACCGATATCTGCCCGCTCTGCAGGCGTCAAGTTCCACAAGCGCCTGTCTGAGGGCAAGGTGAACACCGTGGCCTTCGTTTTGGAGCCCTCCACGGGCTATTGGATCGCGCTGCTGGAACGTTCCAAGACCGCGCCGCCGACGGCGGTGACCGGCAAGCCCACCCTGCAGCAAGCCATGGTCCGCGTGAAGGACGCCAAGGCTAGCATCAAATTCTACCAGGACCACTTCGGCATGTCGGTCGTGTGGGCCAAGCACCAGCCGGAGATGGGCTTCAGCATCTACAACATGGGTGTCTTCCCCGAGGGCACCGTCCTGCCGTCTGACCCTGAGAGCGAGGAGGCGCACGCCTTCGTGACCTCCACGTCGCACACGCTGCTGAACCTGTGCCACAACCACGGCACGGAGGACAAGCCCGCTGGCGAGAAGGTGTATTGCCCGGGCAACTGCGGCAAGTGCGGCTACGGCCACATCGGCTACCTCGTGGACGGGCTGGAGGCCACCTGCGAGGCGCTGGAGGCCAAGGGAGTCGCCTTCCGCAAGCGCCCGCACGAGGGCTTCATGCGCGGCATCGCCTTTGCGCTGGACCCCGACGGATACAGCATCGAGCTGATCGAGCGCGGCCTCGGCGCCTCGAAGGTGTGAGCGATGCTGCAGCCGCGAGGGCTGTGTTGAGCGAGAGCCGGCGCTGGAACAACTTGCTCGTGCGCTGAAGGGCCCCCCTTTATTCGTCAGTGGCCTGCTATTGGTCTTGTCTGCGGGGTTGTCCGCAGCGTTGCTCTCGCTGCGAGCAGGCAGTTCGCAGCGCCTTCACAAGCTGTTTTGCTGCGATGACATTCGCTGCTATCCAGGTTCAAATAGTGCGTAGCCAGACGGTCGCAAGCGCCGCCTACTGAGTTCGGGCACCATAATGTTCCACGCCAGAATGTGCGGTACATCTGCAAGAGTGCCAGTGAATCATGTCTCCTACTGCACCCGATGAGTCTTTCGTGCGCGTTTGTCTTGGCCGGGAATCGCACACACGCCCGAGGAGAACCGCCGCGATTGAGTCATTGACCCTCATTGCTTGCGGCATATTGGCTACCACCCCTTCAGCAACCGGCCAACTTGACGGATCGCGCTCCGAGCCGCGTTGGCTGAGATTGAATCGACAGTGGCATCCGATACCGGGGCGCCTCCTCTCACATGTGCGTTGCGCCCCAATGAGAGACTAGGTACAGGCAGCCACAAATTGAGTGTGATTACCTCGATCAAACTTGCTCAGACTGATAAATCTCGCTCCAACTTTTCAAGTGCTCCATGGCGCATGCAGCCCGTCCGGAGTGCGCGTGTGCATCATTAGAGGACGTTCCAACGCTAGGCATTGCAGCGATGAGCTGTATGCCAATGCTGCTCCAACAAGCAGGATAATCTTGCCCATGGGGCCTGGGTTTCGTCTCCGACACAACCATGGAGGCGACCTTCATCGACCGTCGGTTTCTGTCGCTGGTATCATCGCTATTGATGGATGGAGTGGCAGGTACAGTCTACTCTTTTAGTCTCTATAGTGTTGACTTCAAAGCACAGTTCAATCTCACACAAACAGAACTCAATTTGGTGGAAAGCGCCGGGGATGCGGGGTTGTATCTCACCATCGTGGCTGGCGTGACGTATGATGCTCTCGGCCCGCGGGTTGCAGCGCTTACCGGTGCAGGTCTATCTGCGCTGGGTTACTGTCTGGTGTGGCTGGCGATGACGGGCCGCGTGTCGAGCAGCCCGTCGCTGCTGGCGCTGTACACCTTCCTGTGGAGTCACGGCAGCAGCTTCCTGAGCACCGCAGCCGTCACGACCGCGATCAAGAACTTCTCCTCAGAGCGAGGAGTGGCTATGGGCATTGTGCGCAGCATGTTCGGCCTCAGCGCCGCGCTCCTTGCGGTTGTGTATTTTTCGAGTTATGGCGGCAATTTGCCTGGTTTCTTTCTGTTTTGTGGCATCGCGGTCGCAGGCGTGGCCGCAGCGACGGGCCTCGTGGGCTCTGTGCCCCCGCCGAACGTTGGCGCCAAGCCCCTCACGGACTTTGAGAGGCGAAAAACAGTCTGGGGCGGCGTAGGTGTGGCAGCGATTGTGTTTTATACAACGGCTGTCGGGGTGGTGGGTGCCAGAGGCGATCTAGCCCCTTCGCCCGCTTGGTCTGTGGCGCTGGCGGTGCTGTTTCTGCCCCTGGCTGGGCTTGCTGTCAACACCCGTGCGTGGCAGTCGATGCACACCCGCCTCTGCTGCTGCTGCTGCTCGAATCGTTTCGCGCAGCTTGACGGCACAGCCGGTGTAGAGGAAGAGGAGGACGCAGGTGCAGACCCGACGTTTCCGATGCGGTTGGCGGTGCCACGCAGTCTCTCCACCCCGGAAGCTGTGTGGCGCCGGCACGTGCGGGTGGCGGCGGCTGCATCCCTCGCTCCATTCGATGCCAGCGATAGCAGCAGCCTGTGCGGCAGTGTGCTGGATGACGCCTCGACTGTGAGTGCGCCATTGCTGCCACCCATTGGTAGTGGTGGTGGTGGCTCAACGCAGCAGGTTGGCTCACGAACGGCCTCCTCGGCCTCTAGAGGGCAGTGGATTCGGGATTCGTTGATGTCGAGCGCCGTCAGTGACCGTGGTTCGGTCAGCCACAACCCGTTGTCGCTGAATGGGCAACAGATCTCTGCACAAGCCAGCGATGCCCGTGTTGCGACGTTAGCCGCGGTGCCGTTTAGTGGACAGCGGCGAGTCGACCGGCTGAGTGGGGTCTCGGGGCCAATCGCAATTCCCCTCCGCAGCGCCAGCGGCACCGCACGCGGCGGTGTGTTTGTTCTTGACGACCCATCCGCAGAGGGTGGCGCTGTGCTGTTCCCGGCGGGCAGCTACAGCGACGCTGCAGCCGCTGCCATCCTCCGCAGGGACTCGAGCTGTGACGCTGCCGCCGCTGAGGACGCGCCAGCGCCTCGCGGCAGCACAGCAGCGGATGCAGTTGCCACGCAGGTATCTGCTGCTGAGAGCGGACAAGCTGTCTCAACTCCGCTTGTTGAGTCGGCTGCACAGCCGACCGGCGCGTCCGCTGCTACCGCTGCACGGCAGCGAGATGCGGAGCAGGAGGAGCCTGTCGGGCTTGCTCATGGTGCCACGGCGATCTCGATGCTCGAATCCATCCCGGTTGACGGCGAAGTGGAGGAGCTTGGAAGCGGCTTCTTCGAAGGCGTGCTGAGTGTGGATTACTGCATCATATTGGCTCTCCTGTTCGCTGGCACAGGCTGCGGTATTACCGTCATTAACAACCTGGGGTCAATGGTCCAGTCACTGGGCGGCCAGCCCAACAGCCAGCTCGTCTACGTTGTCCTATTCAGCACCTTCAACTGCAAGGGGCGCCTGCTGGCAGGGTGGGCGAGCGACCAGTCTGCGGCCCGCCTGACTCGCCCCGAGTGGCTGGTGGTTGCCCTGTGTAGCTCCGTCGGGGCGATGGTGCTGGTCGCATTCGCTGACCTCACCTGGCTGCTGGTGGGCGCGGCGTGGGCTGGTCTGTCGTTCGGTGCATTCTGGAGTCTGGGCCCCGCTCTTGTGGCTGACAGGTTTGGGGAGCGTGCCTTTGCCCCGGTGTACGCTCTGTCCTCCATCGCCACGGGCTTGGCTTCCTATCTGCTCTCCACACTGCTCGCAGCCGGGCTGTACCAACGCCAGCTGGATGCTGCCGCCTCTGAGGGGACGGTGTGCCTCGGCCAGGCCTGCTTTCGAGACGCCTTCCTCACGATTGCAGGCATCACTGTGCTGGCGGCGCTGCTTGCCTCGTTCTTCTCGAGGAAGCTGCAGGCTCTCTACCGGGGGCCGCAGGGGCGGGCTCTGCGTTACGACGCCTTCGTATCCACCTACCAGCCCTGGAGGTGCGGGCGATGGCTCGATGCGAGCTGCGCCCGCGCGAAGCACCGCAAACAACTGGCGCGACACAACTTCCAACAATCGTGAGGGATGCGGCATGTGCCATTATAACACCGGGGAAATGGCTTGCGCCGCTGCTGGCGCGTCGCCCGCCTGACGGTTCTTGATCACGCAGCCTGAAGGTTGGTTGACCCCTGCGACGGGGATACGCGTGACTGCATGCTGAGCCGACGTCGAACGCCAGTGGTGCATTTGGCGGCCCTCTCCAGCGCTACAGGGCTGCGACTGCTGCGACTGCGATGTCTCCAGATCCAGATCTAGCGCCTCCACGCATCGATATTCGAATACGGCATTCGGATCCGGACCCTGGCGCCATGTGCGTCGACGCCATGGACCATGACCATAACGCCAGATTCGGCGCGCGACATTCGGTGTCTGCAAGTGCAATATTGAAATTGATTTCTACGCGATATACATCTAGCTTGAGGCGTGACAATTCGAATCTGGTTTTTCGGTGCGCATGCCGTTACGCTTGGGCTTGGCGATAACGCGCGATTTGTGCAATATTGTTAGGTACCTGTGTGGCTGGGTACGATACCCGGAATTGCAATTCGTCAGTTCTAAGAGCGCTAGTAGCGGGCTGTTTGGGCTCCGCAAGCGCTAGCCCTAGTGATCTCGACCGTGTGGCGGCAGAAGATCTAGACGCCGCAGTTCGCGAAGCAGGCGCCACGACATGCCCGCAGGCGTCGGAGGCAGCGCAGCCCTCACAGCCGCCGCTGCGCGAGACCGCAGCGGCGCACGACAAGAAACCGCCTGTCTAGCGACCCTGGCTGCCTGCAGTTCACGTCTCCGTCGACCCATATGAGGCACGAGTGCGCCGCCCGCGCCGCAAACGCAAGCAGCACCGAGGGCATTGCAAAATCGGAGCATCGCAAGACGGTGGCGCCGCATCAGAGAAACGGCCCGCGGAAAAGGCTGGCAGCCGCGCCCCTCACTCTTGCGCCACATCCATCGCGCCCTGGTCGAAGGCGTCATGCTCCCCGTCATGCTGCCCGATCCCATGGCCCTCCCCCTGCCCCTCACCGTCCTCATGCTCATCGTACCCCTCCTCGGCGGGGGCGTACTCTGAAGCGGCGTCAAAAGCAGCGGCGCCGGCGCCGGCGGCGTCGCCTGCCCCTTCAAAGGGCGCAGTGGCGGCGCCCCTGATCCCCACGCCGCGAGACCTCTGCCGCCCACGGGAGCGGCTGCTGCCGCGTCCGCGCGCAGCCGGCTTCCCTGCGGCGCGAGGCCGGCCCCTCGACCGACCGCCGCCTGCCGCTGCCGCCGCATGCTCCGGGAAGGCGTAGCCTCCTGCGCCCGCAGGGTCGGGCAGAGAGCCAACGGCAGCGGGGTCGAGATCGGCGCCGACCCCGCCGCTCATGACGCCAGCCCCTGCGCTGCCGGCGGAGGGGAATGCGCTGCTCTGTGCAGTGGGGTGGCTGGTCTCATGCTGGTACGCAGCCGCCTGCGTGCTAGGGGGCGGTCCAAAGCCCAGACCCACGTCAGCTGCGGCTGCGGCTGCGGCGTCGCCGGCAGCAGCCTCCGCTGCGATGGTGGCAATCAGGCTGGCGCGCTTGTTGCGGCCGCCTCGGCCCAGCACCGGTGCTGGCTCCGCCTCTCCGGCAGCGCCCGCAACACCACCAGCAGCTGCTGCAGGTGCGAAGGCGTCAGCAGGGCTGCCGGCCTGGAAGCCTGCCAGCGGCTCGTAGCCAGCGGCGGCGGCGTGGAGGCTCCCCTCTGCGGCGCCCCCGCGCCCCTTCGCTGCGACGCTGCGCGAGCCGCGGCCTCGGCGCGCGGGCCCGCCTCCCAGTGCAGCCTCTGCGTCATACTGCATCCCCACAGCCCCCGCAGGCTCGGTCAGTCCACCCACCTGCACAAAACCGCCGGCAGGGGCCGCGCTCACAGTACCCACAGCGTTGCGGGGAGTTGCGGAGGCGGGGTCAAGCGCGAACGCCTGCTGCTGCTGCAGCTGCGCCGGCGCCGCGTCGTCCACCGCCTGGCCTGCGGTCTCATCATCTGCGGCCTGCCACGCCGCCAGCGCAGGGACGGCTGGCTGGAGATGGCTGGCGCCTGCTGCAGCAGCTGCCGCAGGCATCGCCGCCCCGAAGGCTGCTGCAGCAGGCGCTCCTACCCCCGCCGCCTCTGGAACCCCCGCAGCCGCGAGCATCGCAGCTCGATCAGCCGCGGGCCAGCTGCCCACAGCTCCGGGCCTGCCACGAGACCGCCCGCCGCGGCCCCGAGAGCCGCTCGCGCCTGCCCCTGCGCCTGCACCGCGGGATCGCGACCTTGCGCCGCCGCCGCGGGCCGCCCCAGCGGGCGCATACTGGTAGGCGGAGGGGTCGTCAAAATACTGCCCGTCTGCGCCCTCCGCAGCGCCGGCGTCGCCGACTGCGAAGCCTGCGCCTGCGGCGGGAGGCGCGCCAGCAGCGGCGGCCGCGGCCTGGGCGCGGCCGGCAGCCGCGTGCTCCTGCATGGCTGCAGCCGTCGCCAGGGCTTGCAGGAACGCGACCAGCTCCTCATGCAGCGGCGGCTGGGTCACTGCGACGCAAGCAGCCCGCTCCGCGTCTGCGCGCTCACGCACAGAGGAGGCGTGTGCCGCCAGCAGGGCGCGCAGGCGGCGCTCCGCAAGCACCACGTCTGTCGACACGTCTGCGGCCCCGAGTGCCGCCGCGTCTGCGGCAGCGTTTGACGCGCCCGCGGCAGAGCCTGCAGCGGAGCCAAGTCCGCTGGTGCCTGGCGAGGCCACATCGCGGGAGTGTGAGGCAGAGGAGGCGGAGGCCACGATGGGTCGCATCAGCTGCCACACCGCCTGCATCGCAGCCTCGCCTGCCGCGGCGTCGTGCGCTGCCGTCGCGCGCTCCAGCGCTGCAAGGTGCGGCTGAATGGAGGCGTAGAGCTGCTGGGCAGACGGAGGCGCAGGCGCAGGGGCAGCGGCAAGAGCAGGGGCAGCGCTGCTGCCTGCGGCGGCGGCTACACCAGCTGCTGCGGGGTGAAGCGCCGGCTGGCCTCCCCACGGGGGTGGCGCGCCCCTGCTGCCGGCTGCTGCGGCTGCCTGGCGCCCTCCCGCTGCGGCGCCTCCGGAGCGGCTGCCGCCTGCCCCGCCGCCGGCTCGGCCTGCGCGGCTGCTGCCTGCCGCTGCCCTCGGCTGCTGCTGGTACTGCTGGCCCGGGAACCGGGAGAGGGCGGCAGCAGACTGCATGCCGGCAGCCGCTGCGCCCGGGGCCAGCCCGTGCTGCATCGCTTGCTGCTGCGGCTGCGCCTGCTGCTGCTGCGGCTGCTGGTACTGCTGCTGCTGCATGTACTGCCGGTGCGCCTGCGCCTGCGCCGTGGCGGCGGCAGCGGCGGTCGCAGCGGCGGCGGCAGGGCCAGCGACCGCTGCAGCCTGCGCCGCCACGCCCCGCTCCCGCGCTGCGTCCCCGCTGTACTCGAGGGGTGTGATGCCCGCCTGGGGGTGCGGGTGCAGGGGGACGGGGGGCGGGGGCGCAGGCCCCCTGCCACGCCCAGACCCCGACCCCGCACCCGGCCTCCCCTCTGCCACGCCCTGCGCCTCCAGCCACGACAGGGAGAACGACAGATCGCTGTCCGCGTCGCCGCCGGTGCCCACGGCGCCGCGCCGGCCGCTGCCCGCCCCATGGTAGCGGTGCAGCAGCAGCGGGTGGCGGAAGAGGGTTGAGTAGGGCAGCTGCGGCGCGGCCGGGAACTCTGGCGCTGCCGCCTCGCCAGCTAGGTGCCGCTGCGCCCGCGCCGCCGCAGCCACGGAGCGCGACAGCACGTCGGGGCCTGCTGCGGGGTAGGGGTAGCCGACCCCCGCCTCCATGGCTGCGAGGGCGGGCTGGGGTCGCAGGGATGCAATCGCCTTGCGCCGCGCAGCCGTCGCCGCGTCTTCCGACGCAGCCGCAGACGCAGACGCCGCAGTCGCGGGGACAGCTGCTGCGGTGCCGCCCGCTGCCGCACCCGCTGCCTGCGCTGGGTGGTGCTCAGCGCAGCGCGGCAGGGCGCAGGGCTGCTCCCACGGGAACGCCGGCAGCGCAGGGGCAAGGGTGCCGTCTGCGAGGCCGGCGACGGCAGAGGTGGCCTGCGAGGGGCCCGCGGGCTGCGGGGACCCCAGCACGCCTGACACAGCCTTGACGGCGTCTGCCAGCTGCGTGTGCAGCTCCACGCCCACGTCCTGCAGCACCCGCAGCAGGGCGGTGTAGCCAGCTTGCTGCTCCCGCTTCACGGCCGTCGCTGCCGCGGCCATGCGATGCGCATAGGCGTAGGGCAGGCCTGCGGCGTGGCAGCAGGCCGGGCAGCGGAAGGTGAACGAAGCTGCGGCGGCGGCGGCCTTGGAGGAGAGGGCAGACACGAGCGACGCGCCCGCCTGACGCTCCGTCTCAGAGAGGCCGCCGGCGCCCGCGCCAGCCCCGGCGCCGCCTGCCGCCCCCTCCGCGCCTGCCTGCGCCTCCTCAGCGACGAGGGAGGCCGCGAAGCCGCGGCGCCCGCGGCGGCCCGCGCCGACGCTGCCGGGGAAGGCAGCTCCGGCGCTGCCCCGGCCGGCGCGGCCCCAGCCCCCGCGGGAGCCGGGCCCTCCGCTGGAGCGGCGCGGCTGCGAGAGACCGAGGGTGGGGCGGCCGCGGCCGCGCCCGCGCCGGCGCGGCTCCGCTGCCGCCGAGGCTGCGGGCGCATGCTGTGCAGAGGCGTCTGCCTCCTCGCCCTCCCCCTCCCCCTCCGCGTCGCCGTCTCCCTCCTCGTCGCCCTCCCCGCCCTCTGCGGCCCCCGCACCCTCGCCTGCGGCCGCCTCTCCGCCTGCAGCCTTGTCTGTCTTGTCTGCCTTCTCCTCCCCGTCCACAGCCATGCCACCCTCGCCCTCCTCCCCCTCCTCGCCACCTGCCGCTGCTGCTGCGGGTGCAGGCTTGGCCGGTGCAGCTGCACCTGCAGCAGCAGCGGCGGACGCCTTCGCTGCAGCGGCCGCAGCGGCGGCGGCGCCGACTGCAGCCGCGGCGGCCTTCGCGCCCGCTGCGTCGCCTGCCAGCTGCGCCTCCGAGAGGCCCACGCAGCGGCCGTGGAACCACTCGTCGCAGTAGTCGCACGCGAGCATGAAGCCCTCAGCCAGCCCGCGGCACACGCAGTACGCGCGTCCGCCGTCTGCAATCACCGCCTCGATGCGACTCTCATCGGGGCCCATCTCCACGGGGATGCGCCGGGCGGCCTTGAGCGTGGCGCGGCAGCGCTCGATGTCTGCGGGGCCGCCCCCCGAGAGGATGGAGGCCGCCTCAACCTTCCACAGCGTCGCGCGCACGATGAGGCGGGACAGGTACACGAACACGCCCGCCTCCGGGGGCACGGGCACGGCCTTCGCAGCGGCGTGCAGGCGCAGCAGGTCCTGCAGCGGCGCCACACGGCCGAGGATGGGCAGCGCAGCGCTGCACCACAGCAGGCCGCGGAGGGCGACGGACAGCTTCCGCAGGTGCGGGTGCGCTGGGAGGGGCGTGCTGGTCAGGGGGGCGTTGATGAGCCCTCGGATGGCCGCAGGGCTGCGCCGCTGCGCCGCCGCGGCTGCGTTGGGCGGCAGCAGCGTGGCCGCCACGTCCTCGACCCACCGGAGCGCAGGTCGCGCCAGCCACGGCAGCACGCTGTAGCTGGGCGCGAGCGTGGCGGTGGCTGGCAGCATGCTCGGGGCCGGGGCTGCAGCGAGGCGGCCGATGGGCAGCTGTGGGTCCATCGAGGAGTGCAGGCGGAGGGGCGGCGGGATGTGGAACTCAACCACAGCGGTGCTGGCGGGGGCGGAGGCGGCAGCAGCAGCTGCGGCAGCGGGGCCTGCGAGTGCAAGCGCGGGCGCAGCAGCAGCTGCGGCGGCCCCTCCGCCACGCCTCCGCTTCGCAGCGGGCGGCTGCCCGGCGGCAGCGGCAGGCGGCTCCGCCTCTGCGGCCGCTGCCGCCTCTCCTGCTGGAGCTGCTGCCGCTGCTGCTGGGCCAACCAGCATCGGGCCTGCGGCGCCGGACAGCCGCTCCAGCGCGGGCGGAGCGCGGAACTCGGTGAGAGCGGTGCTGCTGCCAGCGGCGCCTGCAGCAGCGCCCTCCGCATCCAAGCTCATGCCTCCATCCACACCTGCGGCCGTGGAACCGATATCCTCTGCTGCTGCTGCGTCAGCATCGCTTGCTGCTGCGGCAGCCCCAGGCCAGCGCTCTGGCGCCGCCGCCTGCTCTGCAAGCTGGCCCTTGATCGCAAGCCCCGCCTGCGCCGCCACCTGCACCATCCACTGCAGCGCCGCCTGGCCCTGGCAGGCGGGGCACCGGAAGTGCCGTACGTCGTGTCTGAACGTCTTGTACGCCGCACTGAGCAGCTGCTGCTGCGAGGGCGCAAACTCCCCCTGCGCCGCCAGCGCCGCCTTCGCTGCTGCCATCTGGTGCTGGTGGCCGCGGAAGCCCACGCAGTCGTAATGGAAGTCTGCGCCGCAGCCCGGGCACTCGATCATAGGGGTCGCGAAGGGCTGCTGGCACAGGCAGTAGAGGGTGCTTGCTGTGACCAGGCGCTCGCACACGGCGCCCACGTTGATCCACAGGCCCTGCGAGGCGGCCAGCAGGCTGCGCACCGCCCGCTGCTGCAGGGAGGTGCTGATGGGGGCACCGACAGCGGCCCAGGCCGCAGACCAGCCGGCACCGCCCCCGGGCAGGGCCGGGGCAGCGTGCGGGCGCGACTCGACGGGGCTGTTGAGCAGCCAGCGGGCCTCGTCGACCCACCGCCGCACCGCAGACCGCTCTGCCTTCAGGCGGCGCAGCAGGGGTAGCGCCATGCGCAGAGCGCCCGCAGCGTTGATGGTCGCGTCAAAGCTCTCGAGGCCAGGCCGCGCAGCGATGAGGTCAGCGAGGGCGGCAGCCGCAGCCGCGGCTGCTGAGGAGGCGTCGGCCGTAGAGCCTGCAGCGGAGGCGGCGCCAAAGAGTGAGTCCTCGCCCTCGTCCTCTCCCTCCCCGCCTGCGCCAAGGGTGTCGTGTAAGCCCTCCCCCTCGCCTGGCTCTGCCTCCCACACGGCACCGCCCTCGCCCTCCACGTCGCTAGCGGCCTCCTCCTCGTCTGCGTCCATGGCAGCGCCGCCAGCAGCGCGGGAAGCGGCGCCAGGGCGCCTCACCGCGGCTTCAGAGGCTTCAAGTGCCGCGGAGGGGCGGCTGCGCTTGCGGGCGCCTCCGCCGCCTGCGTGGCCGTCGGCTGCGGTGTGCTCGGCGCCGTGGCCCGCAGCAGCCTCAGCACCCGCGCCAGGCTGCGCCGCGAAGGGCACGGGGGCTGCAGCTGCAGCGGCAGGGGCCGCCCGCGCCGGCGCAGGCGGCCGCTGCGCAGCAGACGCCGGACCGACAGACGCCGCGGCCGCAGCGGCGGCAGCTGCAGCCGCTGCCGCGGCGGCGCCGCTCACGCCGCCCTCGATCACGCCAATGCGCCCCGTCCGTCTGTCCCGGATGCAGCGCGTCACGTCAGCGCGGTTGCGGCGGGTCAGCGCCTGCATGCGCCCCGCCGTCAGCTGCGGCCCGAAATTCACGGGAATGCTGCCGTCAGACGCTCCAATCGCCAGCGGCATGTGGATCAGGGCCTCAGGCCGCGGGCCGGCACCGAGGGCGCCGGCGGGGGCGTCAGCTGCGCCGGCGACGGATGCCGGGTCAGCAGGGCCGGCAGTCCCACCGCCGGTGGCGCTGAGCAGTGCCTCCTCTGCCGCCGCGGCGCTGCCCAGCTGAATCGCCTGCAGGCCGCGCTCGGGGGCCTTGCTGCCCTCTCGCTGCCGGCTCACGCACAGCAGCACAGAGGGTGCAAGGGCGTAGTGCTCCGGGGGGATGCCGTCCAGCGAGGCCACGGAGCGGCCCTCAACGCTCAGCTCGAAGGATGCAGCCGCATACACTGCGGCAGGCCAGGCGCCAGCGCCGCTGCCCGCACCGGAGCCCGCACTGTGGCCTCCGGCAGCTGCGCCGCCGCGGTGCGGGTGCTGCATGAGCGCAAGCACCGTGGAGGAGGCAGCGGGGCCACCGGAGGGCGAGGCGGCGGGGCGCAGACCCGCTGCAGCCGCCGCACGCGGGGGCGGCAGCAGCGCGATGCCTGCCCTGCGGCTGCTGTGGCTGCCCGCTCGCGGACTGCTCTCCCCGCCGCGGCCGCCGCCAGCGTCTGACTCTCCGAGTGCTGCCGCTCCCGCAGTTGCACCCACAGCGTCGGCCCCCGCGCTGCCCGCGGCAGCGGCCTCCTCGGCAGCCCACTGCTGCGCCAGCGCCGGCCCTGCGACCAGCACCCGTGCGCTGTCCAGGCGGGAGAGCGTGCAGGCCAGGGCGTGCTGCGCAGGCGTGAGGGCCACCACCGCCTGCTGGTACGGCGGCAGCAGACGGACAGCCTCCATGTACCAACGCCGCGCTGCGTTCACGTGCCGCCGCAGAGCAGTCATGTGGGGCAGGTCAACGCCTACGGACATGCCATTGGCGAGCAGCACAAGCGCCACGGGCAGCGGCAGGGACGACACGCCGCCCTCGCTGCCACCAGCAGCAGCAGCCCCCGCGCCTGCTCCCGCGGTACCCGCTGCAGCGCCCGACGCGGCGCCAGCAGCAGCGCCCGCAGCGCTCCGGCCGCTGCCGCTGCCCTCCTCGCCGCCTGCAGCGCCCGCAGCACCCGTCGCCGCGGCTGCAGGGGCGGTGCTCGCCAGCGCACCCGCCGCCTGCACCGCCCATCGCTCCGCAGCGACCAGCTCCCGCTGCAGCTGGCCCAGCAGGCGGCCCCGGAACTGGTGGTGCCTCTCCAGCACCGTGCCGGGCTCTGTCCCTCGCAGGCGGGAGGGCATCTTGCTGCCCTGCACGTGGCCCAGGGCAGCCTTGCCGCGGGGCACGGAGAGCGCCACGACGACGCTGCCGGCCCCTGGGCCTGTTGTGAGGATGCTGGCAGCGTGCGCCGCCCCGGGAGGGACGGCTACAAAGGGCGCTGCGCCAGCGGCGGTTGCGCCCGCGATGGCAGCCCGTATCTCCTGCGGGCCCACCAGCGGCACCCCATGCAGCGGCAGCGAATCGGACGCTGCGGCGCGGGCGCCGTGGCCGTGGCCGTGTGCCCCATAGGAGGGCGGCGGCACCAGCTGGGCGGGCACCGTGGCGCCCCCTGAGGAGACGGCGAAGCCTGTGGTGGCGCTGAGGGTGGCCAGGAACCCCGTGAACAGGATGCCGGCAGGGCCGGGCCCTGTGGCGTAGCCCTCGGCAGCCGCCTCCCGGGCGAGCCTGCCGGCGCGGCTGCCGCCCCTCCCCCTACCCATGGCCTCATACGCCTTGCTGAGCCACGGAGAGGCAGCCGCGGCATCGTCTGCGCCGGGCGCCCACCCGCGGGGTCGGCGTGAATACGCCCCCGGCTTGCCCCCGCTGCCTGCGACGGGCACGCGCTGTGGCCCCTGCGACAGCATCCTGGCTAGGCCGGTGAGGTGCGGGCTCACCCCGAGGGTGCCGAACATGCCCTGACTGCCGCTGCCGCCGCCGCCAGAGCCCGCCGAGCCGCGCAGGCCGCGCGTGCCGACAGATGACATGTTGTGCTTGCGGGTGCCCGCACCTGCGCCTGCGCCGCGGCCGCCGCTGCGGCTGCCAGGGCCCTGCTGGCGCGAGGAGCCGCCGCCGCGCGACTTGGCGGGCTTGTCGGCGCCAGCAGCGATGCGCACACGGCGAGGCCCGCTGCTGCTACCGCCGGCGGCAGCGGCAGCGTCGTCGTCGTGGTTCTCATCGTCGTGGTCCTCGGTCTGCTGCCCTGCCGCGGGCGGGCGGGAGGAGGCACGGGGCCTGCCGCGGCCGCGACCACGGCGCGCGCGGCTTCCCGCCTTGGCGTCAGGCGACGGGGAGGGGGAGCGCGCTTTGGGCTTGCGCGCACGCTGCCCTCGGCCGCCCTCGGGCACTGCCGCGCCCTCCTCCTCCTCCTCTTCCTCGTCCTCGTCTTCCTCGCTGCCCTCGCCCTCCTCCTCCTCGTCGCCCTCCTCATCGCCCCCTTTCCCAGTGCCGCGAGCGGCCTCCTCGCCCTCTGCGCCTGCGCTAGGGGTGGCAGGTCGCCTGACCCCGGGCCTGCCGCGGGCCCCGCCTCGCTTGCCGCCACGCCAGCCGCCCCTTCGGCCGCCGCCCCGTCGAACGGGCGACCGCCTCTTGCGGGGGCTGCCTGCGCCCTCCTCCTCCCCCTCTTCCTCGTCGCTGCTGCCGTCGCTGGCCTCCTCCTCCTCACCCTCGCCCTCCTCCTCCTTCTCACGGCGCTTGGCCTTTCCGTTGCCGCCCTCGCCGGCTGCCTGCCCCGCGGCGCCGTCTGCGCCGGCCGAGCCGTCCACGCCATCAAGGTCACCAGCCTCCGATCGCTTGCGCTTGCGGCCCACCACCTGCTCCGAGCCGCCCTGCTCCGGGCCCTGCCCTGCGGAGCCCGCTTCGGCAGCAGACGTGTCCACCGGTGCTCCTGTGGAGATGGGCGCAGCAGAGACAGCGGGCTGGGCTGCAGCAGAGACAGCGGGCTGGGCTGCAGCAGCGCCCTCCCCCTGTTTCTCCTCCGCATGTTGGTCCAGCACTTCCTCCTTCACCTCAACCTCCATCGACGACGACATAGGCACTGCCGGCGCGGCAGCCGAGGCAGCAGCGGCCTCTGCGTCCGCATGCGCAGGCGACGCAGCTGAAACTTGGGCGGCTGACGCATCGGTGGGGACCGGAGCAGCGGCCCCACTGGCCTCAGTCGAAGCTGCGCCAGTGCCAGCAGACGAGGAAGCAGAAGCTGCAGCACGCGCAGCTGCGTCGCCGCCAGGGCTGATGGAGCCCGCATGCTCAGCTAACAGGGGCGGCGAGGGCTGTGAGGGGACAAAGGCTGCAGCGCCAGCGGCCTCCCCGCCCTCCTCATCGCTGCCGAGCCGTCGGCGCTTCACAGCCTGCGGGCCTGAGGTGGCGGACGCGGAGCCAGAGGGGCTGCCGCGGCCAGCGCTGGGAGGCGGGCTGGAGACTCGCATGCCCGCACGCTTGCGTGCAGCGGAGGACGCGGAGGCGCCCTTTCGCGTTCCCTCCTCGTAGTCGCTGCCGCCCTCTCCCTCGCCCTCCTCCTCCCCTCCCTCCTCTCCCTCGGCGTCGCCCTCCTCCTGGTCGAGGCGCCGGGTGGGCTTGCGCTGGCGCTGCGGCCGCGGCGCGGGGGCCTCTGCTGCCGCCTTGCCGCCGGCTTTCTGCTTGCGGGGCGCAGAAGGGGATGCGGCGCCCCCTGCTTCATCGTGGCCCTCCTCCGCCTCCTCCGCGCCCTCTGCCTCCTCGCCGTCTTCGGAGCTGCTGTCGGCAGCGGGCTTGGGCTTTCGCCCGCCCCGACGCTGCTGCGCGGGCTTGCGCCGCGGCTGCTGAGCGGCTGCGCCTTTGCGGGGCTTGGTCTTGCGAGCTGCCGCCCCCTCGCCCTCCTCGTCGTTTTCGCCCTCCCGAGCGGCCTTGGCCCCGCCACCCTGCTCCTGCCCCTCGCCCTCGGAGGCCTCCTCATTCTCCTCCTGCTCTGCCTCCCTCCCCTCCTCCTCCTCCTCCTCCTCCTCCGACGAGGAGGAGGACGAGGAGTCACTCTCATCGACGCGCCGCCTGCCGCCACCGCGACGGCCGGCCTGGCCGCGGCCCCTGCCTCGGCCACGGCCGCCACGGAAGCCCGCGCCGCCGCGCCGTCTACGGGCGGGCTGGCTGCGGTTGCGCGCAGCAGCCGACCGCTTGCGCCTGCCTGCGCCGCTGCGGCCCCCCTCGTCCTCAGAGGCCTCGCCCTCCTCCCCGCTGCCCTCTCCCTCCTCGCCCTCAACGTGACCCTCGCCCTCCTCGTCGTCGTCCGACGCGGCTGCAGCCTTGGCCTTGCGAGCGCCCCAGCGTCCGCGGCCGCGGCCTCGCTTCGGCGTACCGCTCCCGGCCCCCTCTGCGTCGCTGCCGGAGGCTTCAGACTCGGAGCCGCCGCTTGATGACGCGGCCGACGAGGAGGATGCAGAGCTAGAAGATGAGGAGGAGACTGAGCCGCTGTCATCGCTGTCGCTGCCCGATCCCTCGCTGCTGCCGCTGCCAGCGTCGCTGTGGCTCTCGCTGTCGCTGGCCTCGGAGCCGCTGCCGCGCCCGCCGCCGTGCCGGCGGCTGCGGCCGTGCCGTCGGTGCCTGCGCCGCCTGCGGCGAGCGCCCGCTGCGGCGCCGCCCTCCGCTTCTCCGTGCTCGGCGCTGAGGCCTGCGTTCTGCGTCAGCTGCTCCAGCGCGTCCTCTGACGCTCCCTCCAGGGCCGCCAGCGCAGCCGCAGCGCGCGCGCCGCTGACGCCGTCTGCGCCCGCCTGCTCAGCCGCGCGCCGCCTGCGGCTAGACGCTGCCGCTGCGACCACCATGACATCCGCAGCATAGATGCCCGCCCGCACACCGAGGGACGCGCCGTCGCGGATGACGCGGCGCAGCGCCGGCATCTCAAGGTGGGTCGCGGGGTCGTGGTCAATGGCGATGTAGCGCGGGGGCAGGGGGACGGGGGCATCCGTCAGGGCGGCCAGCGGGAGACCGGGCGGGCACCCTGCCGCCGCCAAGGCAGACGGGAGGGCTGCTGCGAGGGAGGCAGCGACCGTGGCGTCATCGGCACCGCGGCCAGCCAGCGGTGCGCTGAGTCGGCCCGCTGGTGCTGCCGAGGCTGCTGCGGAGGCGAGGCTGCCCTGCAGTGCCACCTGCATGCGGCACAGAGCGTGGTGCTGCAGGGCTGCGAGGGCCGTCACCAGCGGCACCATCTCTCCGATGGGCACGTTCGCCTTGCTGCCGCAGTAGCGAGGCTGCTGCTGCAGCGCCGCCTGCTGCAGCTGGCTGTTGCTGCTGCCAGCAGCCGCCCTGCTGCTCTCTGCGTCCTCGTCAACGGCCATGGCGTTGCCGGCCGCAGCGGACCCACCCCGGGAAGCCCCCGCGGCACCTGCAGCACCGGCAGCGTCAGACGGCTCCTGCCCGATCGCACGCAGCAGGGCGGTGGCGGGCGCGGTCTCAAAGTGCAGACAGAAGGAGGGGCGCAGCCCAAAGGCGTCTGCGAAGGGGGTGCGGGGGTTGACGGGGACGCCTGCCGCCCGCGCGAGCTGCTGCAGCGACTGCAGCGACAGCCCGAAGGCGCCCGCCGCGCCGCTGCCGCTCGCCGCGTCGGCGGCAGCATCGTCGAGCTCTGCGGCGAAGTCAGTGCCGATCTGGCCTGCGAAGGGCCGTCCCGCCCAGAAGGCGGCCGCCACCGCCGCAGCGGGCCCCGTCACGCGCCGCGCAAACACGTTGTCTGGCGTGATGTCGGCGATGGCGGAGGCGACGGGCACGTGATGGACAGAGCACGCCTGCAGCGTGGGCAGCAGACGCTGGGACGCCGCTGCCGCTGCGGTCTGCGAGTCCAGCGCGAGCAGCGCGCTGGCCGCCCTGCTGCTCGCGCTGCTGCCGCTGGCGCTGGCGCCGCCTGCGAGGGGGGAGCCCGCCCCTGCCCCTGCAGACGCTGTGGCGGCAGAGGCAGCACTCGCTAGCGACGCCTGCAGTGCCGCAGACGCGGCGGCGGGGGTCGCAACACCCACAAACGCGCTCGCTGCGGCAAGGCCCTGCTCCATCAGTGCCCGCGTGTGCCTGCGGTGCGCTGCCAGCACGGCCACATGCTGCAGCGCGGAGACGGTCCACCGTGCCAGACGCAGCTGCTTGCGCAGAACGACCTCCTCCCGTGTGGCCATGCGCAGGCCGCGCCCGCTGTACATGGGAGCCGCAAGGCGGCAGAGGGCTGCCAGCAGCGCGGCGGGGCTGGTGATGGCGTGCACGTCTACACCCGCTTTACTGGCACCGCTGCCGCTGCCGCTGCTACCGCCGGCTGAGGAAGATGGCGCCGCCGCACCGCCGCTGAAGGTGGTGAAGGCAGAGGCTGCAGAGGCGGCGGCAGCCTCTCCGGAGGCCGCCCCAGCGCCTGCGCCCCCTGTAGATGCTGGCCCAGCGTACCAGTCTGCGCCCGCGGCGCCGGCGGCGGCAGTCTCTCCACTCGCAGCGGCGCCCGCGGGCCCGGGGCCGCCGCTGCCGCGCAGGAGCGGCCCAAGCCCCAGGAGCTCACACGCGTCTGTGAATCCGTCCTCCGCCCGCCGCTCCAGCAGCGGCGTCTGCACCCGCATGCCCAGCGCCTGCAGCGCCTCCCGCGCGCCCACCTGCCAGCTGCGCGTGACGCCGTACTCTGCCAGCAGCGGGTGCAGCACGGCACTCGTCTCCAGCGGGCACAGCAGGCCAGCCTCGCACAGCAGCCGTACCTCGCCCACGCTCGGCTTGGCGTCCACGCGCATGAGGGCGTCTGCTTCGTAGTTGGAAGGGTCCAGAGCCGCTGGGAAGGCGCCTGGGGACCCTGCGCCAGCATCGGCCGAGGAGGCGGAGGAGGCGCCTCCGCCCGCCCCTGCCCCCACGCCAGCCTCGACGCCTGCACTGGCGCCACTAGCGCCCCCCGCGTCCGCAGCCTCGCTCCCCGGCGCAGCGTGCGGCGACTCGTGGGCCACCCCTGCGGCACCGCCCCCTGCGATGCGATCCAGCAGCTGCGCGGCCCCACGCACCCCCGGCTCCGCAGGGGTCGCCGTTGCCTCCTCGCCGCCGCAGTAGGCCAGGTCGTGCTGCTGCCAGGCGAGGCGCGGCAGGTAGGGAACGACAGAGCGCACCTGCGAGAGGACGGCAGACGCCTGCGCTGTCCACGCGTCTGTCAGCAGCGCCGCCTGCCGCAGCTCGTGCTCCCCCTCGGGCACAGCCCCCAGCTCCTCTGCGGCGGCGATCTGGTCCCGCACCTCCGCCAGCGTCAGCGGCGGCAGCGAGCGCAGCAGCGCGCAGTGGCGGACTATGTCTGCCTCCAGGGCAGCGAGCTTGGCGGCGGCCGCAGCGGCGCTGGTGAGGCGCATCAGCCGCCGCATCTGCTGCCGCTCAAGCCGCTGCCGCTGCCGCGCGGCCCGCCGCTCCGCCCGCAGCTCTGCCTTCAGCTCCTCCTTCGACTGGTGGCGCCGGTGCGCGTCAGCGCTGCCGGCTGCACCGGCATCCGCACCGGCTGAGGAGCCCGCGGGGGGCTCGGCGGAGGAGGCGCTGGAGGGGGCCGCGTGGGCGGCATCGCCTCCTGCGGAGCCGCCTGCGCCCTGCGGTTGCCCCGCCCCCTGCTCGTCCTCCTGCATCGCGTCGCTGGCACTCGCAGCAGTGGAGGCAGCAGCAGCAGGAGCCGCAGCAGCTGCGCCAGCCGCAGCCTTGTCGCCCTCTGCCTCGCTGTCTGAAGAGTCTGACGCAGCATCGCCCTCTGTCGGCCCGCCACGACCCGAAGAAGTTGCGAAAGCGGAGGGCTCGCCACCGGGCGCGGGCGCCCCTGTGGGCGCCCCAGCAGCGGAGGAGGCGCCCGCCATGGCTGCAGCGGGGTCCCGCCGCATGAGGGTGCGCTCCTGCAGCAGGCGGGCCATCTCCGCATACGCCCTCACGCGCTGCACTGCGGGCGCCGCCTGCTGCTCCCAGCGCTGCGCGAAGGCGAGGGTCGCCTGCAGCGTGCGGAGCGGGGCGCCCAGCGCCACGGGGATGCCCACCGCCTGCTCCACCAGCGCTCGCACCTTGCGGATGTCCACGCGGCGCTGGGCCGCAGCGGCAGCTGCGGCCGCCGCAGCGGCCGCCGCGCCGCTGCCTGGGGCGTGAGCGGCGGTGACAGCGTGTGCGAGGGCTTTCGCCTTCTTGAGCCAGTCCTCCGCGTTTTTAATCGCCTTTTTTACCAGCCCCTCCTCCTCCATGCGGGGCAGCAGGGAGGCGCCGCCGCCCGCATGCCCCCCATCTCGAGTGTGATGGCCCCCAGCCCCCGCGCTGCCGCCTGCTGCGGCAGCGGCGCCGCTGAGTGCCGCAAGGCCAGCGGTATCGAACACGCCTGCGAGCCCCGCGAGGTGCTGCGCAGTGGTCGAGGAGGCGTGTGCGGCCGCAGCGGCTGCGGAGTGCTGCAGCAGGCTCGCTGCCCGCAGCTGCTTGACCTCCTTGACCAGCTCCTTCAAGCTCTCCAGGCGCGCGCCCTGCGGCGCAGCGAGGGCCCGGCGCGCGCGCTGCGCCCACCGCCGCGCCGCGACCTCTGCCTGCAGCAGGTCAAACTCTGGCATGGAGAGCGGGATGTCCTCCCCCTCCCGCAGCAGCGCTGCGAGGCGCTCCAGAGACACACCCACCGCATCCGCAGCCGCGGCAGCGGCGCTCGCGGCCGCCGCGGTGGCCGGCGCTGCCGCCGGGAGGGTCGACCCAGACGGCCCAGCAGTCGAGGCGGAGGCTGGGGCGGCCTCTGCGGCGGCAGCGTCTGCATCCACCTCCATAGCCCCCGCTGCTGCAGACGGCCCCTCCCGCGCGGCGCCGGGCTTCGCTGCCGATGCGGGTGCCGCTCGGGCGGAGCTGCTGCTGCTACCTGCGCCCACCGCACCCGCAGCACCCACCGCAGCCGCTGCACCGGCTCCAGCACGAGAGGCGCTGGTAGGCGGCGGCGCGGCACTGCCGCCCCCCTCGGCTTGCAGCGCTGCAGCCGCGGCGCTGGCGGCTGCAGCGGCCGCCTCGGAGGCGGTGGCGGCGGCGTTGGCGTCGAGCGCCGCCCGCACACGAGCGATCCAGCTCTCCGCAGCCTCCATGTGCCCCTCCAGCTCCGACGCCTCCTCGCCCGTCGCGGGCACGAGCCCGCGCCGCATCGGCTCCGCGAGGGCTGAGAGGCCCTCCAGGGACGAGGACGCCTTCGCGATGCTGAAGACGTTGCCCTGCCGCGTGGAGCGGCCGCCTGCGCCGCCCATGCCCGCAGCGGCGTTGCGCGGCAGCAGCTCCCGCACCGCCTGCAGCCAGCGCCGGCCGCGCGCTGCCTCCAGCCGCAGCACGGCAATACGGTCAGAGAGGTCGACGGGCAGCGCGTCAGCCTCGGCAATGAGGGCTGCAAGCTCGGCCATCGTGCAGCGGGTGCGCGGCGCGACAGCCTCGTAGCTGCGGGCCAGCCAGTTGAGCGCCTCCATGTGGTACGCGCGCAGAACCTCCCCCTCAGCGAAGCAGATGCCGACCTCGGCCACGTCCCGCGCCAACGCATCCACGGCAGCGAAGGGGACGCGCGCCCGCTTGAGGCCCGCAGCGGAGAGGAGGCCGGCGGCGCCAGAGTAGCGGGGCTCGGTGAACGCGGCGCCCCCGAAGCCGCTGTAGCCTGCATAGTAGCCCACGGTGCCATTCTCAGTCATGCTGCCGCTCGCCGCGCTGCCGCTGCCCGCGCCCTCGTTCTCCCAGACATCGCTCGCATCGGTGCCGCCGACAGCCGCCGAGCCGCCGGCCCCAGAGCCACCCGTATGCGTTGCCAGGGCGCTGCCGGAGAGGCCCACGTTGGGGTGGTGCGAGGGCAGCGCAAGGAAGGTGGAGTGGTGGCCGCCAGCGCCGTGGCCGCCGGAGCTGGAGCCGTGGCTGCCGCCCGCGCCTGCGCCTGCACCATAGTTGGCGAGTGCGGAGGAGGCTCCGCCGGTAGACCCTGGGACTGGAACGACGGCAGCGAGGTGCGATGCGCCGGCAGCGTACAGGGGCAGGGCGTGGTGAGCTGCCGCAGAGGCGGCAAGGGCTTGCTGGGCCGCGCCGCCAGCGGCAGCGGGCGCGCCTGCGGCAGACCCAAGCCCGTTGGCGCCGCCCTCCTCATCCATCCCTCGGGCAGAGGCATCGCCGCCGCCTAAAGCAGCAGCCCCTGCTGCACCGCTCGCGCCGCCGGCGGCTGCCGCAAGCCCACCTGGCAGCGCAGCCGTGCCCGCAGCGCCCAAGGGGTACAGCGCTGAAAGCACACCCACCGAGCCTGCAAGCGCGTGCGAGAGGCCGTGGCCCTGGTTGAAGCGCAGGCCTGCAGGCCCGCGCCCGTGCGAGGGGTAGAAGGGGAACAGCTCTGCGATGCGGGTTGCCAGCGTGTGCACCCGCTTCACCCGCACACGCAGGTCTGCCGCCTGCGGGTCGGTGTTCAGCGCGAGGCGGCGCGTCTCCCGCAGGCAAGCCGTGACCTCCTCCAGGGGCACGGGGGCCGCAGTCTCGCCCGCAGCCAGCAGGGCAGCATAGCGGCTAGTGTACGTGAGAGCGACGGACGGAAGGCCGCCAAACAGCGTGCCGTTCGCTGAGAGGGTGCCGCCCGCCCCGCTGCCGCTAGAGCCGCCGCCGCCGCCACCGCCCGTCCGCCCGCGAGCGCGCACACCAGTTGTGGCGGCCGTGAGGGCTGCCGCCGCTGCGGCGGCTACCGCCTGCTCTGCCTGCTTCAGACGCATGCTCTGCTGTCGCGCAGTTCGCCCCGCAGCCAGGACAGTCTCCGCGGCTGCAGCGGCTGCGGCAGCGGTGCCGCTGCCCGTGCCTGCCCCAGCGGCGCCTGCCGCTGCCGTGCCTGCGGCCGCGTCTCCCTCGCCGCCTGCTGTGATCCGCTCCGCCGCGGCGGCGGCAGCGCTGGCGCGCCCAGCGGCGGCTGTGGTGGCGGCCGCACCCGCTCCAAGCGATGCGAACGTGACATCCCTGTGCAGCAGCTCGTGCGAGGTCGCTGCGGGGGTCACGCGGCCCACAACGCTCACGTGGCCCGCCTCTGGGCCCGCCAGAGCCGCATCCTCCAGGTGAAGCAGCTCTGCGGCGGCGCCCGCAGCGGCGCTGATGTGCATGCGCTGCAGCAGGTCCTCTGCGCCCCGCGCCCACGCACGCGTCTCGCGCACGAACTCTGCAAGCACGGGCGGCTCCGGCAGCTCCACGCCGAAGGCGCCGCCCGATGCCTCGGAGAGCAGCGTCTCTGCAGCGATTGCCGTGACGGGGCCCTGCAGGGCCACGGTGCGGCACAGGGCATCGCGCACGCGGGCTCGCCAGCGCACGGCCGCTTTCAGGCGGCCGTTGATGGCCGTCGCAGCGGTCACCACGTGCTGGTGCAGGGAGGCGTTGCTGCCGCCGCCCGCGAAGGGGTTAAGCGGTGGGATGGCGGCCGCGGTCGCGCGCAGCTTGGTCAGGGCCTCCCACGTCGGCTGCGGCATCCCTTTGATGACGCCCGGCACAGGCCCCGACCCGCCGCTGACGAGAGAGGACGCGCTGCCCAGGGAGGCAGATAAGGAGGCAGACGAGGAGGCAGCCGCCGAGGCAGAGCCGCCGGCGCCGGCCGCCCAGGGCTGCAGGGTCGCGTGAACATCGAAGAGCCACGCACGCCACAGCTTCACCTTCTGTGCCTCCGTCATGCGCTGGGGACCGGGGACAGCGGCGCCCGCCGCGGGTGCCCCGCCCGCCACAGGCGCCGACGCAGCCCCCGCTCCCGCGGTCGTGGGGCCTGCGGAACCTGTCGCAGAAGCCACAGGGGCTGCGGCGCTGGCGGATGCAGCCCCGGTCCCCGCCACAGCGGGTGTGGCGGTCGCTGCAGCAGCTGCGAAGCCCGGGGATCCGTCGTCAACAGCAGCAGCGTCCGCGTGCAGCAGCGCCGCTGCGTCCGCATCGCTCACGGAGGCGGCGCCGCCCTCCGCTGCGGCTGCAACCGCCTGCAGCGAGCCCGCCTCGAAGGCACCGAAGCTGAGAGCGCCTGACGCGACGCCCGCCGCGCCCGCTGCCACAGCAGCGCTCGCAACGCTGATGGCGCCGCCGTCATCGCCCTGCGCCGACACCGCGCTGGTGTGGCGCAGCAGTGCAGCCCCCACAGCGTCAGGCACCGCGTGTAGGGGCAGGACGGGGTGGCTGGTGATGCCTGCAGACGCACCGACGTCGATCCAGCTGTCTGTCACGCCGATGGCGAGGCCGAGGCCCAGCTGCGACTGCGTGTCTGCGGCAACGG
>Ga0208629_100086_pt1 | contig 45989 bp, 26 predicted proteins | sample LakWasMet19_HOW5_2_FD_183865 | JGI IMG/M metagenome (GOLD analysis project Ga0208629, IMG submission 183865) | Freshwater sediment methanotrophic microbial communities from Lake Washington under simulated oxygen tension - Sediment Metagenome... | ecosystem: Environmental > Aquatic > Freshwater >... | reverse complement strand
AACAGCGGGGACGGCACCAGCCCGGGCAGTCAGGGCAGCCCTGGGGCGTTCATGCGAAGCCGACTGCCGAGCATTCCAGAAGCACCATCCCAGACAGAGCGCTCTCAAGCCACCATTGCGTCTTCCAGCTCCTCTGCTCGGACTGGGCGCAGCGGGGAGGCGGCCCTTGACGCGGAGCCCCCCGCCGCTGCTGGCGCCGCACGCCCTGAGGATGCAGTGCCGATGCGAGCGACCTTACAGCCCCTCGCACCAGCTGTTGTTTTGCCGCCGCCATCGGGTGAAACACCGTTGTCTGCGGGCGCTCTTACAAAGGCCCCAGCACCAAGCGCAGATGCTGAAGCAGTTTTGGCAGCGCCTGCGGCCGTGGGAACGGGGATCCCGCAATCCGCGAGCAGTGGGTCGGGCCGACGCCCCTCGCTCTCTGCGGGGCCTGCCGCGACCCGACGGCCGCCCCTGCGCGTCGAGGCCGAGGCGGCACCGCCTTCCGATCAGCGCTCCGCACTCGCGGCTGCGACAGCAGGAGGCGCAGCCCGGCGAATCAGCAGCGCTAGCGCAGCCTCTACCGCGCCCGCTGCAAGCAGCACTCGGCGTGGCGCGCTGTCTGCCAGCTCCGCAGGTGGAACTCCCCTGCTGGCGCCAGCGCCCTCCCCCTCCGCCCCATCGTCCGTACCGGGGTCAGCGGGAGATGGCGGGTTCGCCCTCGGCGCTGCAGCTGGCGCCAGCTACATACGCCGGCTTTCTGCCATCTTCAGCCACAAGCACCAGCTTGGGCGGCCACCACAGGACGGATCAGCGTCCGAGGGGCCGCCTGTAACCCCCGCCACCGCGGCGCCAGGGAATGCCAGATCGAAGCCGCCGGTGCAGGCGGTGGTGGAGCCTCATGCGCCTCAGAGACCTGCCGCAGCTGTTCCTGGCCACGGGCCGTCCCCTCGTCTCCGGCATGTGCGGCAGGTTGCCGGGCTTGCGGAGCCAGGGGCCATGCACGGTTTTGCACCGGCCGCGGGTCCCGGCGTCTTCTTTCCGCCCCTCTCGCCTGTCTCCATGGCTCACCAGCTGGCAGCGATGGCTGCAGTACAGGGATACATACAGGCGGGTGCGGCTGCAGCCTCTCCAACATCCGCCGCAGGTGCCGGACATGGCCGCCACCTCCGCTTGGAGCCGTACCCGCCTGCTGCTGCCGCCGCACAGGCTGCTGGGATGCAGCAGCCGTACTCTTACCCCGCCCATGCGCATGCCCACCTTGCTGGCGCGGCCCCTTCTTTTTTCCACGCGAATCCCAGCCCCACTGTGCGCCAGACAGCCGCGCCCTTCTGGGGCGGTGAGTATTCAAGCCCGCAAGCCACTGCCGGTGCATCCGTACCAACGGAGGCATTCGCCGGCACAGCTGCACCTGGTCCGTCGCGCGCAGATCTTGGCTCAGCCAGTGTGTGGGCGCCGCACCCGCCCCCTGGCCATCAGCGGGGCCGTGAAGTACACGCGCCCGCAGAGACCAGCGTCACGGATGACAAGGCCAGTGCCTCTCAGCGGTCCCTCGGGCACAGCGCCACGCTGCCGCCTGGCACCCCGGCAAGCACGCCCAGCGCCGTCGCTGCTTGGGACCCGGTGATCGACGAGGCGGTGGCGGCGCAGCACGCCTTCCTGCGGCAGGTGTCGCGAAGCCGCCGTCAAGGGGGCGTCGCCGACGCCGCGCTAGCCGGCGGCTCGCTGGGGAGCGACTGTGGGTCCAGCCCGCGCGGCACGCTGAGCGGCGAGGCAGTCCCAGTCTCCCGCAGCGCGCCAGATGCGAGCACCGCTGTCGCTGTGGCGCACTGGCTCGCGGGCATTGAGCTGAGCAAGTACGGCGAGGCACTGATGCGCGAAGGGTTCGACAGCCTCACCCGCATGGCGCTGCTGGACGAGTCAGCCCTGAGGGAGGCCTTGCCGGACATGCCCGTGGGGCACCGCAGGCACCTTCTGTTGTGCTGTACGCGTCTGCGGCTGGCACTGTCCACAAGCACAGCGACAGCACCGTCTGCACGAAGCAGCCTGACTTCTGCAGGCGCTTTCTAGCGCGATCACTCGGGTCGCTTAAGTTTACTCAGGCTGCTGTCATGCACTGCAGCCAGCCGCGGCCGAGCAGTCGCAGCAGCTGCTGAGCCGGCCAGCATGTATCCGCTGCAGCCTGAGGTACTGTATCGGCCAGCACTGATCATGATGCATATGCATGAGCTTGCAATCAATTGAGTAAGCGCTTGCCTGAGGCGGTTTGAGCAACAATTGCCATATGCATTGCAGCTTTTTGTCGGTCTTGAACATCGCGGCATCGATGGCTGCGTATTTGAATCAGCTGCGCACGTGCACCAGCCGCAGCTAGCGCTTTAATCAACAACAGTCGACGTCGTCGGATACTGCTCGCGCATGACTGATCGTGAATTGCGCGCCCAGCCGACGCATGCACGTGCGCTCCCCATACGCATGGCCATCGGGGTACTGGGGGCGCGAGTCAGCGCAGACACTTGAAACGCATTACCTGGTGCGTGCGGCCCCGAAAATGCACGCGAGGCGACTGTGGTCGCGGAAGCATCGAAGGGCGGGAGAAAGGGGCGGGGAGGGAGTTCCTCGAGGGCGGGCTACACCTCGCCCTCGCCTTCCTCTACGGACGCTGCTGACCCCGCGAAGTCATGCCGCTTGCCCGTCCAGAGGCACACGTCGCCGCCGCGGCTGCCCGCAGCCAACAAGTACTGCTGGCCCCACGCATCACTGTCAGCAGCCGTCGCCGCCGCGCCGGGGTGGAGGGGGCAGAAGGCAAGGGAGGTCACCCAGCGCGCAGGGGGCGCGTTCCCCTCGGGCACTGGCACAGACGGCACAGGCGGCTGCTTGCGCGCGGCGGGCGCAGCTCGGCCGATGCTCTCCACCGCCGCTGCAGCCGCCTCCGCAGCTGCCGCAGCGGCGAGCAGGGCGGGGTCGCCAAGCATGGACCCTGCGGTGCTGAAGCGAACGGAGGCGCGCGGCCTGCCGCCCTCCGCCGTGCCTCCCAGCCGCGGGGAGCCCATGGCCGCACTCGGGAGCTCCCCCGCCCCATCTGCCTCGCCCTCCCGCAGCGCGAGGGCTGCCAGCGCAGGGTTGCGGTACGTCACCTCGTCCTCGCCCACCTGCAGGCTCGCGATCGAGCAGTCCGCGGCGGCAGCAACCAGCAGCGGCGCGCCCGACGCGGTGGCGCCCCAGACGGCCTGGCACTGGGCAGACGCGGGGGCAGCGTCCTGGGCGATTGTCGGCCCCTCCGCGGCCCTCTCCAGCAGCTCTGCGGTGCCCCACAGCCGCACGCGGCCGGCGTTGCCGCCGGTGGCCACGCAGCAGCCGTCGTGGCTCACGGCGATGCAGCGCAGCACCTCGCCTGTGCTGATGGTGGCGTGCAGACGCAGGGACGGGGCCGCCCCTGAGGCCGCATCCCGGCCACTGGCCTTGAACACTGCGATCCGTCCGTCCACCGTTGCGGCGTAGCAGAAGGCGTGGGCCTGGTACGTGAGCACGCGCCTCTGCGGCTGCGGCTGCGCACCCGCGGCTGCGGAGGTCGCGTCTGCAGCTGCAGCGGGGGGCGCCAAGGTGGGCAGCAGCAGGGGCGGCGCCCAGGCCATGTCCGTGATGCCGGAGACGCCCCCCGCAGCCACCTCGCCCTTGCCGCGGGCCAGCTCCGACACGAGCTCCTCGCAGGCCGCCTGGATGTCGCAGTCAAGCAGCAGGTCGGCGGCGCGCGGAGGGGTGCGGGGCCGCAGCAGGCGCAGCAGCGAGGGGCGGCTGTCGCGCTGCGCAGTCGCGGCCGCGGCGGATACGGCGGCGCCTGTCAGGGGCGGGGGTGCGGGCGCCTCGGTGGGCGGGGTGGCCTGCCCGCTGCCGCTGGTGGAGGCGGAGGCTGCCGTGCCGAGGTAGGCAGCGAACCAGAGTGCCTTGCCCTGCGCGTCCCCCGTCACCACGTGCACACCCGGCCGCCCGCCCCGCCCACTGCTGTCGCCCCGTGCGCGCCACGCTGTGAGCGCGGTGACGGGGGAGGCGTGCTCCTTCACCCGCAGGTCGGGGGCGGCGTCCGCGTCCACGGTCACACGCAGGGTGGACGCCCCGCGCTGCCGCCACTCCGTGAGCACCACCGTCTGCAGGCTTACGGTGCAGTCCCAGCTGCCCGCAGCCACGACAGCGATCACGGAGCGGACGGGCACGGGGGCTGCAGCTGCAGCACTGCCGTGCTCCCCGCCCCCGGCCTCCTCCCCCTCCCCCTCTTCCCTGTCGCTTTCCTCATCGACGCCCTCGAACGCGGCCACGCCCGCTGCCGGCGCCATGGAAACGCGAGAGGGCCGGCGGGCGGCGGCGAGGCCGCGTGCGCCTCCGAAGCGGAGTGTTTGCACTGCCACCACCCGCACGCAGGAGACGGCAGCGCCACGGGACATGTGCAGCCGGTGCAGGCACAGCGCTCCCGGGGGCGCGGAGTCAGACGCTGCGGGCAGCGAAGCCGCCATCGCCGCCGTGTCGATCACCAGGACGCTACCGTCCCAGCTGCCCACGAAGAGGAGGCGGCCACCGAGGGCGGGGCAGAGGCAGCTGAGGGGCATGGGCGCAGCATCGCCGTGCAGGGCCCTGTGCATGAGCAGCAGGGGGGACGCCTTCAGGGTGGGCAGCTCCACAGCGCCCGCCAGAGACCCGTCGGGCAGCGTCTGGGCCGCTGGGACGATGGCGACACAGCCGGCGCTGCTGCCGCTCCCTCCTCCCTCTCCCTCGACCTCGCCTCGCAGCGGGGCAGCCGCTCCGTCGTAGGCCAGCACGTCCTCCACAGCCGCCACGGACTCGGACAGCAGCAGCCGCTGCATGGCCACGCTGCCGTCGCGAGCTGCTGCGAGCAGGAGCAGGCCGGAGGCGGAGGGCGCGGCGATGCCAGCCGCTGCCCCCTCGCCCCGCGACCCCACAGCCGCTGCCGCCGGAGGCAGCACCGTGAGAGCCCCCAGCACCGAGTCGGCGAGGCGGCAGAAGGAGGAGGCGGAGAAGGAGCCGTCCTCGCCGCCAGACGCAGCAGCGGCAGCAGCTGAGGCGGCATCTGGCTGTGCGGGGCGGCCCCGCGGCCCCTGCATGTGCACCGCAGACCAGGCCACCTCAGCCCACTCCTCGTCCTGCAGGCACGCGCAGGCGGGCAGCAACGCCGCTGACCCGCTGCCACCCACGCCACCTGCCGCGCCCTCGCCCTCGCCCCCAGCCCGCCACAGCGCGTCCGCCTCCGCCTCCTCCTCGCCCTCGCCGCGTGCCTGCAGCAGCGCGCTGGAGCCCGCGGCAGCCTCGGCCGCGGCGGCAGCGGCCGCAGCGAGCCCGAGACCCGCGAGGCTGCCGCTGCCCGCGCTGGACCGTACGGTGCTGCGGCGGGCAGAGCGCCGCGGCGGGGGCGGGGGCGGCCCCGCAGGTGCGAAGGAGGCGGTGCGGCCGCCCCCCTCCGCCCCACCCGCACCCTCCGCCAGGTCGACAGCGGTGAACCCCTCCCCCGCCCCCGCCCCAGCCGCGCTGCCCGCAGGCGGCATGGAGGCGGGCAGCAGGGGCCCCGTGCGGTTGGGGTGCGGGGAGCGGAACAGCTGGCGCGGCGTCTGTCCGAACTCTGCGATCTGCTGCTGCAGGGCGCAGCGCCGGTCCGCGTCGCCGATCGAGTCCAGGTCCACCGCGTTCTCGTAGCTGAGCCAGAAGAACACGTTGTCAGCGGCCTCCGCGGCGGGCCCGCGCTGCTTGTGCCCGAAGATGAGGTCGACCCACAGGTGCAGGCGCTCGCTCACGAAGGGGCACTCGAGGGCCTCCCGCTGCAGGCGCACGAACTCGCCGCAGTCCAGCGCCCAGGGAGGCAGGGACACGTCGCCCACGCGCCGCCCGTTCTGGCGCACGCCCAGGTCCAGCCCCTCCGGGATGAGCAGGAATGATCCGTCCGAGGCGTAGAACTCGGGGGTGAGCTCCTTCACGTCGCTGTTGAGGGAGGTCACGCCCGCCCACGCCGTGGCCACGTCGAAGAACAGGCGGTCTGCGGCATCGAAGCGGCCGCTCTGCAGGCGCAGCAGGTGCTCCGGCATGGCGCGCACCAGCCAGAAGAGGCAGTACCCGGGCGTGCTGTAGTGCGTGCCGTACAGGAAGGGCGGGTCGCAGCCCTCGCCGCGAGGCATCTCCGCGTAGCGCTCACGCAGGCGCGCCAGGCGGGTGGCGTTGAGGGCCCCCACGGGCTTGGAGAGGTCGCGGAAGGTCGCGGGGTCGGTCAGGTCCAGGGCGTCGCTGCTGTAGTCCGCCAGCACCCAGGGCATCACTGGGTACTGCGTGAGGTCTGAGGCGCTGCGGCCCGCCACGGTGTTGAGGAAGAGGAGGTAGTCCAGGTTGCTCACGCGCCGGCTCTGCCAGGCGCGCGTCATCTGCACGATGGAGTCGGGGCTGGGGTCGCCCAGCTCGTCGTCGCAGTCGCCGCTGCCGCCCGCCCCGCCCGCCGACGGGGCGGGGCCAAGCGCCCCCACCCTGCGCGCCCGCGCCCGCCGCTCGCGCAGCACCCCGAGCAGCTCTCGGTAGACCCGATCCCGGTCCCCGCGGCTCTGGAAGCCGAAGAAGTAGCTGGCGCCGGCCCCCGGCATGCCCCCGCTGCTGCCCGCAGACGAGGAGGAGGCGGCGGAGGAGGAGCGCAGGCCCGCAGCCGCCTCCACCGACCCAGGCGCCACCCCCGCCCCTGCGCCGGCTGCGCTCTCGTGCAGAAACACCTCCAGTCCCGTCTCGCGCTGCAGGCGGCGCCGGCGCATCACGCGGCGGATGTCCCGCAGCGGGATGACCGCCACCGAGTCGCTGCCGCCCACGTTGTTGAGGGCGATGGGCTGCACGTAGAGGGCCCGCTCCGTCAGCATGACGCGGCCCGGGCACGTGACCAGCGGGAACACGCGCTCCAGCGAGATGGCCTGCGGGGCCACGGGCAGCAGCGGGCGCTCCCTGTAGTCCCCGAGCAGCGTGAGGTTGAAGGGCCCGTCCCGGCGCGGCTGCAGGATGGCCTCCACGGCCAGGCGCTCGTACCCGGAGGGGGCGGCGGCGGCGGCCTGCTGGATGGTCCACGCCTGCGTCACGAGCGGCAGCACCTGCGCCGCGTTCATGTGCAGCAGGGCCAGCACCACCGTCTGCCGCCCCGCAACGTGGGCGCCGGGCGGCGGCGCTCCCAGCGAGGAGGGGCCCCCCACCCCCGCAGACGCCAGGCCAGCTCCCGCAGCCGCCGGCGCGGGATCGGGGAAGCTGCGGGCCCGGTATGGCCCGATGAGGCTGCCGGGCTTCATCTCCGTCTGCGCCGTGACCTGGAAGGCGATGGCGTCACGGGAGGAGAGCGACTCAGCGGTGAGGGCGCGGAGGACGCCGGGAGATGTGGGGCCGAAAGGCCAGGCGGGCACCAGGGTAGGCTTGCCTGGCATGCTGGAGAAGCCGAAGCGATAGACGGGGTGCCGTGGGTCGTCTGACTCGAAAAACACGGAGCGGGTGCACAGCCGGAGGCGCCCGCGAACTTTGCTCTCCAGCCTGCAGGCACGAGGCGGCGGGAATGTTTCCAAGGTGGCAGTGACACTGCAGCTTCGAAGCCCGCCATGCAAGACACTACTGCGGCGTGGCGGTTACCACCGCGCAATGCGAGCCATACGCACCCGTACGTTTCGGCGGCCTCTGCAGCCCCGATTGACGCGCAAGAGACCATGAGCGCGGCGTATTCTTCCAACAAGAACTCGCCCTCTTCCAACAGCAGCAGGTTAAACTTGGTGCGCCTCGCCATTGCGCAGGATGTGGCGGCGCCGTGTGGCTAGGCAGGCTCGCAGCGGCCAACTCTGCAGGCGGGATGTGTCAACGCGGCCGCTCGCACCAAATGTGCATGCAACGAGATGCACGCGCACACAACATTCGCGTGCTTGCGGGTCGACGCAACTTCACTTTCAGGGGCAGCAACCTGGCAGACAAATCTCGCGAATAACTCATCGTTGAACTCGAGTTCCGACATCCGGTCAAACATCGTCCATGGTCACCATTCGTGATGCATCGGTGTCGACAGTTCCGCGGCAAGTGGGGCATCATCGTTTCTCCATGCAACAATGCTTGGATATCGCATGTGCCGATGAGCCCCTGTGCATACGCTCTGCGACTCGGAGTCCGCACAGTCCGGACTCGGAAAACGTCGGGCGCGACTCCCCGGGCCGGGTGGGCCACCGTTCAACGATGATGCGACGCCACCCGAGTCGTCATGATGGTCGTTCCAGCGCCCGGGAGCAGGCCCGGTGTGGGAGAGTGTGCCCACCGGACGTTGCCGAAGGCAACTGTCGCGGCCGTGGCGCAGACCCTCATCGGATCTGTTGCCAGCCCGATGCTCGATGCGCACCGCACAACTTAACAGGGGGAGCATCGGTCAACATGTTCAAAGCGTAAATGCCCACTCGCTGGAGCAATGCTCCTCTCACGTGCAAACTGTGCCGGCAGTGGTCTCCAGCGGCAGCGCAATCGCCTCATGCGAAGTCCCGTGCCAGCTGCGACGTCAGAAATCCGCGCAGAAGGGGCCGTACTATCACTTCTTCTTCCCTTTCGCGCTCAAATCAGGCGTGTCCTTAGCATACTCTCCACCCTTCGCATCAAGCAGTGTCCATGGCCGCATACCAGGCACGCCGGGCACGGCGGCGGGCAAGCCTTGTGGAGGTGACGGCGGCCAGGCCTTGTCCGTATCAGCACCACTTGCGACCGACGGTGCCTGCCGAGACATTTCGTCAAAGTACGCGGAGTTGATCACGTATGGGTCAGTTGGAATCAGGGCGCCGGCGGGCACTGGTGCCGGTGGGTTCCTCGGCACAGCGGGAAGGGCGTCTGCTGGCGCTTGCATCCATGACGGAGGGGCGTCAGCCTTGTCATAGATCTCCGCCGCAGGTGGCCAGTCAGCCACCGCTGCTTTCTCTCGTTTTGCGACGAGTCGCCCGTTTCCAAGGGTTAGGGCGAGACAAGCGATGAGAACCCGAAGCATTGTCATCGGTTTCGAAAGAGAGTCATGCGGCACGCTGCGCTAGGCCCCATCCACGGTAGGAGGTGGATGAGCCGCGTATTGGCCGGCTACAGAATGGCCTTCAAAAGCAGGCGGGTCGCGGGGCAACGCGACATTAACTCACATTTGTGAAAGCTTCACCCGCCTGACGACGTCTTGTTCGTCTTTTGGTGCACCGGCCGCCGTTGAACGGCCGTCACGAACGAGGCTGCTAGACTGTCCTTGCCCTTCTCCACAGAGAGAGCGTGTACAAACAAGGGGTTCGGTGGGGGCTCGCTGTCTCGTTGACATCGATTCTTGCACCGTTCGGCTGCCAGCAGTGCTTGCACTCGCGTCCGCACAGCACAGGCGGCGCGTCATGGCTTCCGTGCCCGCGACCGCGGATGGTGCTCGCTCCCGGAAGGCGCTCTATGTGGGTGGCTTGGACGAGGCAGTCAAAGTGCAAACGCTGCAAGCGGCCTTCATCCCTTTCGGGGAACTCGTCGATGTGCAGTTGCCGCTCGACGTGGTCACGCAGCAGAACAAGGGCTTTGGCTTTGTAGAGTTTGCCGAGGAGTCAGACGCCGCTGATGCCTTGGAGAACATGAATAACAGCGAGTTGTATGGCCGTGTGCTGAAAGTGACGCTCGCGCGACCCCAGAAGTTGAAGTCATCGGCTGTTTGGAGTGATGCTGACGAGTGGTACAAGCAGCTGAAAGACAGCGGAGGGGGAGATGATGAGCTGGATGCGGAAGAGGCGCTACCTGCGGGCGGATCTCACGGCGACGCTGCAAGATGATGCGTTGACAGCCGGCCCACGCCATCAGAGCCGCATCGGGAGCCGGTGCCGTACGGACGGGTTCCAGTGGTGCCGCCTGCAAGCACGTCGCCGGGACTATTCCAGCGATTGCCTGGAGCGTGCGCACGAATGGTCGAACTCTAGAATCGGTGCGCATTGGAAGGCGATCGGTTTGGATGGCTGCAGCGATCATCTGAGAGGAGGACTGCGGCTTACAACTTTGGGTGCAGAGCTGCGGAAACACCTTCAGCGATACACGGATGTTGCCCGAGCTACCAATAATCAGGGCTTGAAAGCAGCGTCAGGTCGGGGTCAACGGCAGGGTTCCGCGTGTGGCGATGGCCTGGTAACCCGCACGGGTCGCGGCCGTCAATGATGCGCACACGCTGATGTGCTGCGTCAGCGGGCGGGCCGTCTTTTCTTTGAGCAGTTTCGGTCTCTACTCCTCGTGCTGCTGTTGCTCTGAACTTTCTCTCTGGCCCTGGATTGGGCTTGCGGCAGATTCTTGCGCCAAATCCCCCAACCCCTCTGTCGACACCACAGCTCTTGGTTGCCAGTTGGCTAGTGTGTCGCCAGTTTTCGGGCTAGTGTCGGCATCTCCCTCACCGTTGCGCTCGCTTGCAAGGCAACCGGCTAACAGCGCAGCGGCTTTGCGCCAGGGATATCCAGTGCATCCAGTGGCGCTTCCCCGAGGCCCATCCAAATGAAAGTTGGTGCTATGAAGGGTTCGTCGGGCGAGCAAGCGCGGCGCGGGAGAGATGACCGGCTCGGTGCGCGACGGGAGCGATCGCATCGCCAAGCTCGCTTGTCTGCTCCATAGCTGAGCTCCGATGGGGTGCCCACCTGGCGGCCGCCCGCCGCCGCAAGCGCTCGACTAGCGGCATCAGCATCCTAGCCGCTATCTCCTGTCATCACTGTGCTGTGCCGGCACGGGCCAGCATCTGGCAGCTGTTGCTCTCTGGGGCAATCGAAGGCGCGCTGCGCCAGATGGCGGCCCCTCCAGCCGCCGAGGGCGCATCAGCGGCGGTCGGTCGGGCATGTGGGCCACAGGTCGCTGCCTAGGTCGCGAGTGTTGAGGCACTGGCTGCTGTCCAGACCAAGTTGGCTGTGGGATGCCGCCAGCCATTGGGGAAGACCGGCTCCCCCACCCAGCTGCCGTTGGCCCTTGCGACACTCTCGCACAATGCGCGAGTTCGCATCAATGCCGGAGGTCGCTTTTGAAAATACGACGAAGGCGTTCGAGCACGTTGACTCGCTCGCATGCATCATCTCAGAGGGACCGAGGATCGACCCGCATACTTGTGCTCGAAAGGGGATGACTGGTCCACCGGCAATTGCGCGGACGCACGCGCGCTTGTTGCATCGCTCTTACCGGCGGCTTCCCTAGCATCCGCGGCAGCTTGTGCATTCCTGGCAGCGCTCGCGGCGGCAGCTGTAATCCCGAAAAAACCCTGCTCGCCTCGGTGCTTGAGCTCCCGGTACTTCTCGACGAGAATGGGGTTCACATAAATGAGCACAACGAACGGCACGAACGCAAAACCAGCAACGAGGGCCATTTTCACATGGCCCTTATGGAGCGGAAATTTCCGCCCGACCGCCATTGCACGCCACTTCAAGGCCGCCAGGTTCAACAGCGGAACGGTCCGTGGTGCTTGGTGCGTGCTTTGCAAACGCAAAGTCAGGGCACGGCAGGTAATTTATGTTCACGAAATCAGTAGCGTGTGTGCCTTTGCAAAGAAAATCGCATCGGCGATTTCCGTCACAGGAGGCACTGCCTCGGAGGTCCGAAACTCCAACCACACACACAAAGCTCAATCGCCTCGCGCCGACTCACGCGTCGGCTTTCAGGTTTGACGCGAGCGACCTGCTGAGGCGAGCACTTGGCCGTTTTTTCCAGCAGCATTACTGTTAAGCTTACAACATTCTTGCCTTGCTTTCGCGCAGCAGGCGAAACACTCGGTGTTCGTGCTGGGAACAGGCAGATCGAAATTGTTTCGGTTCTGCGTCAAACACGCGAGTGCACGCCTTCCTCGGCCGCACTCGTCCCGGAACGTTGGCTGCCTTTTTTGCAGACGGAAGATCGCTGCGGCTCCGCGACAACCCGACATCATCAGCCGGTACAATGGCCGGCAATCATGACTCGTCGGACACCCGAACCTCAGGCACGCTGGCTTCGGCGCCGAAGGTCGTCAACCCACTCCGGGATTTGAACAATGTCCGTACATTGGCGGCGGCTGCTAAACGGGCATCGACAGTCGAACCGTCGGCTGCTTCCTTTGGGTTGGTCAGCCTGGTGCCAGCCTGCTGCAGACCTCAGGTTGATCGTGGAGCACGTGCTGGTCGACACGGTTGCGGCAGCGCGGGGCTGTGCCGACTCGCCGACGGCGTGCTGCTCAGCATCTTTGGTTGCGACGTGGACGCCTTAAACGACTTCTCGGTGACGGCGTTTCTCGAAGGCGGCATCGAGATGGTGGTTGTGCTTGCACTGTGCATTGCGCGCTCACCGCTCCTTTTTGCGTTGTTCGCCCATACATTCGCCCGCGCTTGTATTGGGGTCGTTAGTGCGGCACAGACCGTGATGCACTTCAGCTCATTTGTGGACGCTTTACGGCGCGGGCGGAGGTCAGCGGATGTGGCGTCAGGGTTACGGAACGTCTGCGCTGTGGCGAGCTGTGTGGCAGCGTGGAGCTCGGTGCTTCAGGTAATCTGGGGGCTTGCAATAGCACGGGACCACTCCTATGCTGCCATGATGGATAGCTTGTCTCTGCAAGCGCTTCTTGCGCCCTTCGTGGCTGCGTTGGCGTCGGAGGGCTGCATCGTGATCTCTGCGGGGCTGCTGCTGCTCGTCCGCAAGTCTGAGGAACCAGAGGATGGCGAGCAGAGCGAATCGGCACGGCGTGTAACAGCCTCAAGTGTATCGCGATTCTTGGCCTTGAGGTGCGCAGTGCTGTCAGAGTCTCGGGGTTCAGCGGACAGTGCAAGGCTTGCGCGCAGTCGCTGAGTCACCGCCCTTTGCTGCAAAACGTCGTCCTTCCCCCTCCGTTTTGCAGCGTCATCCTGCCTAGGGCTCCTGCAGTTGCCGTCAACGTGCTCTGGAGTGTGGTGTACGCGGCGCTTCGAATGGGCTCCCCGTCGGCGGCCAAGAGTTTGCTCCCGGATTCAGGCGCCGTCATCGCCACCGTGATTCTGCTGTGGCTCCCGGCCGCCATTGTGCTCGTGATGGGTGCAGCCGCAGGCCTCGCATGGCTGTGTGCCACGCAGCGCCATGACCGATTGCAGATGGCAGCGCGAACACGCGAAAGCTTGCTGGAGAGCCTTGGTCACGCCCTCGCAGCGAACCCAGTGAGACAGTATCGCAACCAGCTCACGCTCCTCCTGGCCGCGCTCGAGGTGTCCTTCCTCCGAGCTGTGTTTTGGCTGGCCTGCGTAGTTGCGTGCCTGCTGGCCGGTCTGGGGTATTGCCTGTCACGGGCGCTGCTGATCACCTTGCAAATCAGCGCCCCCCTGCCCCGCACCGCTCTTTTTGCCCTCATTGCTGCGTGGTTTGACGGGGCACCGCTCTCCTCGTTGATCTTGCCCTCCGGTCAAGCCAATGTGCCCATGTGGTCGCCCACGGAACAGCCGCCTGCCCGCAGCCCGCTGTCAGCAGTGGCCGCGCCGGCCATCAATTCCCCCGCCACGATAACGCTAGCCCTGTGCATTGCGCTGCAGCTTGCGCTGATGGCATCTCTGCTTGTGCTGGCGCGGCGATTGCAAGACTGGTGGGATGTTGACGAGGAGCTCGCCGGACTGCCCGCGGACAGGGATGGGCAGCCCTCGCAGTCGAGCCGCCGAGTCCGCGGCCGCAGCGCTTGGAGCGCCCGCGACGACGCCGACAAGGCAGACGAGGAGATGCGGCAGCTAGAGCAGGAGGCGCTGTTGTATGCTGTGCCGCTGACCCTAGAGAAGGTAAACGATGGGTTGTACCGGCGTACACAGGCGGATAAGGCGGGCCGGGAGATAGGCTTGCAAATCGTGACGAACCCGCTGCACGAGGTTGCAAGCGTGCAGCAGGCACTGGGAAGGAGAGCGCGATTGTGGCTTCCGTTGCTGCCGTCGTATCTCTCGCCGCGCCAGGCGGGGGGCGGCCTGCCTTCCGGAGGGAGTGCGGTCCCTGCTCATGGCGGGGAACTGCATCCACCCGTTGCCAGCGTAGTGAGTGGCAAGGTGAAGCTGTTCAAAGCCCCTGACTCTACCAAGAGCGCTGGGACCGCTTCTACGACCAGCTTTTACCGAAGTTACATCCCTCGTCTGTTATCTCCGCTAATGCACTGGCCGGGGTCCCGACAATCCGACGACACAGCCAATCGCCGCGAGCTGTCGGAAGCGATGCCCTCTCCCCCGTTTCCCGGCGGCACGTATGCGTCTGGCAGCAGAAGCGCAAGCTCGCAAGACACGCGGGCTAGCCGCGGCAGCAGCGCCATCACCACGCACTCCATTTCATCCCGAGGAACTCATATGGACGCCTCCGTGGCAGAGCCACCCGGCAACCTAGCTGCGGCGCTGCGGGATCACACGGCAGAGCACGCGGCCCAGCACGTATATCCTTTGGCAGACGCTCGGCCGTCGTCAGAGCGTGCAAGTAGCAGCGGCGGAGCGGTGCCATTGACTCCCGGCAGGGCTTCGATTGTTGCTGGGTACCGAGTGCCTGGGGCAAGCGCGAGTGACTCGCCTGGCCGGCAGAGGCCCCCGCGACGATCACTGCTCACGGCACTCCGTCCACAGCCGCGCCGAGGCTCCGGCACAACGAGCGTGGGGGGCGGTGAGCTCCCCGCTGCGCCTGAGACAGCTGTCGGCGGCATCGTGCAGGCCAGCTTGCGGCCGGGTGTGGCGTTGCCCCGACTGGATATCGCATCCCCCAACCACGAAAGCGGGCTTCGGGCTGCTGCAACTCCCGACACCTCTGGGGCCGGGGCCCCGACCAGCTCGCAGAGCAGCCACCACACTGATCAGCAGTCGACAGGCACCGCCTGCAGCTGCACCTCTTGCGTCCGTGCTGGTGGTGGCCGGCCCAGCAGCTGCAGCACCTGCACAGGCTCGGGCTCCTACACCGGATCTTGCACCTGCACCGCCTGCCTCCACGCTCCGCTGCCACAGTCAACCTCCACTGCCGTGCTGCCTGAGGACAGTATCTCGTCGCCTCGGCTAGCACAAATGCGAGCGCTGGTGCGGGCTGCCAGGCGCGCCGGCGGCACCGGCAGGACAATTCCGCACCTCGCTGACGGTACGGGAGCAGCTTCGGGACCTGCTGTCGTACTGACAAACCCGATGCGTGGGGCGCAGCGCTGGCAGCGGGCGAGCCTCACCAGCACACGGCCGCCGCATGCAACGCTGGGTGCGATGGCGGGCAGCACGCCCCCACATAGGGATGCCAGCCTCTCGACAACGGGGGCCACTCCGAGCAATACGCTGCTGCCGGGGGGGATCTGCTCACCGCCGCCCGTCCCTGCCTCCCGCCCAGTGGAGCCACGCGTACCTCTCGTGGTCGGTGTCGCCGACGGGGCTGCCACGCCATCGCTCGGTGCCGTGACTGGTATTGAAAGCCCTAGTGGGGGCGGCCGGAGCAGCCCGCGGCGGGCAGCAAGGGATGGACGACCAATGGAGCCTGCCACTGAAACAGGACTGCGCTCTCCGCGGCATCTGCGGCTCTTAACCCTCGGGAGCACTCTCATCTCTCCCCTGGCCTCAGCCCGCGCGGCGCTCGCAGGCGCGCGCGCCCCCCGATCCCGCGATTCTCGCAGCAGCAACGAGGAGGCTCCAGCCAGCAGGGCGCATGGGGCGGGCATGGCTGTAGATATTTCGGCTGCGGGCCCAGCAGCGGCCGTCGGGAGTGCCTCCATTGCTGCAGTGCCCGATTGGACATCCGTCGCCGCCTCCACCGCAGTCGTCCCGCCGAGCCCGGTGGCGCACGGACGACAACCGCACGCGCCAGGAAGGGGCGGGAGTGTGGCTGCCACAGGCGCTGCAGCGAGCGGTGCTGTGCCGGTATCAGGTAAGGCGCTGGCCCCCACCCCATGGATCGCCGCAGCCGCGGCAGCTGAGCTGGCATCAGCGGTCGGCGTGCCGGCATCCGTGGTTGCTGCTCACCTCGCGGCATCCCTCGCAGGCTCTGGCTTCTCGCCTCGCGGAGGCCCCTCGCACAGTCCGCTGCGGAGTAGCTGCACGCACCCGTCTGGCGCGCCCTCCCCGCACACCGGCGTGTCTGTGGTGGGGCTGCTGCCTCATGCAGGCGGCGTCGACGAGCTGCCTGCCATCGTGACCACTCTCAAGCGGATGAAGCGCAGCCTGTCAGAGTCAGCGCTGCGGCTGCCCACCCCGCTGTCCAGTGGGGCCTCCGGAACCGCCGGGTGCGGTTTGGTGCCGGCCACGGACCTCGCCGGCGAGGCCGACTACCTGCGCGGCGGAGACGGCGGGGTGACGCCGCTGCCGCGCCGTGCCCGTGCGCCGTGTAACATATGCTTCGAGGACCCCGGGGACGCCGTGTTCATGGAGTGCGGGCACGCGGGTATCTGCGGCCCGTGCGCGCGCATCATCGTGGAGGGGGCGGCATCAGGCGACGGCGGCGAGAACACTGTGGGAGGGTCTGGCATATGCCCGATGGTGAGTTAGGCCACGGGAGCATGGGAACAAAGCTGGCGCCGGGTGCACGGGTTGTTGCAGCTCTGTTCTGCAATTCGGCGGTACCGGAATGCAGCTGACGCATGTACATATGCAGTGCGGCAAAACCTGACCCAATTCCTCCTCCCTTTCCCATACGGCTCCCTCCCTGCAGTGCCGCTCGCTGGTCACGCAAATCCTGCTCATCGGCCCAGACACGCGGGCCGCAGACGGCCGCGTCATCGCCCAGGTCCTGCCTCGCGTGTACTGGCGGCGTGACGCAAGCTCTGCCGGCGACGACTCGGAGGCCTAGTGGGTAGCGGGCGGGCGGTCGGATCGAGGTCGAATGAATGCCAGCGCGGTCTCGCGAGCCTTTAAATTATCGCCTTGCTGACACAGACGTGCGCACAAGAGTGCGTGAGACTGCGGGGACGCAATCCGGCGTCGGCGACGTGTGAACACAAATTGAAAGACCAAAGAGGGCCACAGCGCCACCGGGCAACGCTGTGGCCCAATGCAGCAGCGTGACAGCCCCGCAGTTCGAACTACAAAGCCGTGTGGCAGATACAGCAGCCCTCGCAGCAGCAAACTGCTTTGCATTCGAAGCGTCCGGGCATCGCAGATACGGAGCGGTCGAAGTCGGTGACGACGACCTGGGCAACCAGCAGCTATGCAATGCGTCTAGCCCAGCGGGGCGCTGCTCGCTGGTGCCGCGGCGTGCGTTGGCCCGGCCGGCGCATGCGGCATCGCCGCAGATTTGGCATTCGCCACATTCGAGAGGTAGGCGCTCCAGCCGAGTGAGCAGAAGTTGATGAACAAAATACGGTATTGAAGCGGGACCTGCAAGCAAGAGGGATGCAGACGCCAGCTGGTTTGAGAGGCGGAGGAAATTGAGGTGCTCGCAGGCGGAGGCCCAACAGGCCGCGGTCCGGGCTATGCAACATGCATCCGCCCGCCGCAGCAGTAACGCAGCGCAGATGAACCGTATTGTACATGAACCCAGCACTCACCACTGATAAGTTGATGGCGGACAAAGCAGGCCACACGACCCAGTTCACCTGCACACAAGCCGAGTGCAACGGGTGAAAGTGCGGCAGATGGCTGGAGCCCAAGCCATACCTCACATATCCGGAGAACAGCTGGAGCAGCGGGGGACTTGATTGTAACAGCACGCACCTTCAAAGTGGGCCAGAGCTTCTCCCGGACCGCGTCCACGGCCTTGCCAGCATCAGCGGTGGCCATGAGCGTCACCGTACTTAGGAAGATCGTGTTGATGACCGGCGTCCAAGTAAGCTGCAGTCGAGGCATCAAGTTCGCAGATGCACGCCTTTCAGCGTGCCGAGGTAACAACTAGCAGCCCACACTCAACCAAAAACCGAATGCGGTCGTGCCCAGCGAGCGAGCATCGGCGATCAACGCACCTGGTCTGCGGCGAGTTTCTTCGCGACGACCGCGGCGCCTTTCCCTGGAAACCACCGGTCCAGGTTCAGATACCACGCATGGCACAGCGGAGTAAATATCACACCCCAGGCTCCCTGGCGGGCGAGGCGATGGAGATCGATGTCGTCTCTGCCCTCGATCTTCTGTGCCGCAACATCTCCGAGCATGAACAGGGTAACGCTCGTCAGAGTCTTGGTCAAGATTGGGCTGCGGTTAAGCGCTCGATCGTACGCTGCGAAGAGGCGCGACATGTCGATGGCGGCCCAGGCTGCACAACAAGAACACGAGACGTTGCTTGTTCACCCAGAGTTCTCGAAAATGGCCCTGCGCGCGTCCATTGCCGGCGAGGTTCTCTAAGTTGAGCCAATTCTCTGTTTTTATCGGCGGCGTCCGAATTTAGCAACGCGACATCGCGCTGCACGGAAAGCAGATTGCCGGATGCCAGATACAAAACCTGAGATTTGTGGCGATATCGACTCCGCTTGCGACGATGGCTGGGCTCGTTGCAGTATTCGCGTTGTGGGTATACTGTGTCCTGACAAGGTCAGTGGCATGTGGCGTCGATCTGAAGATGCAGCCTGCCCTGGGGGCGGCCATCAACGGTTTAGCTCATCCTGGCTGCACTGGCCCGCGCGGGCACCAGTGACGCCGTCGGCCCCTGAAACTGTCTGTTAATTGATTTACTACGTTTTTATTTGGTGTGGGCATCCAATGCAGGTCGTAGTTACCACTTTCGCCTTCCGGATCCGCGATTCACACATGGCAGACGAGGTGGACGGATCGCCCTCGGGCGTCGGCGATGGGTCGGCTGCCGAGACAGGCGCCACAATACTCGGCGACGATGCGACGGGCGCTTTGATTGGCGATGCTGGCCTCGAGAATGCCGCAACGAACGGTGATCGCCGCGATGCCAAGCCTGAGGTCCCCGTGCCGGCAGCGGTCATCCCCAAAGATATCATTCGCAACAAAGCTCACCTTGGCTTGCTGCTGCGATTTGTGCACGGCCTACCCGTGATTGGCGTTGAGCACGTGGTGGCCGCATTTTTCGAGGCGCACGGGCGAGACTTGGGCGGTAGCAAGGCGGCGCCCGCGAAGTCCCTTGTTGACCGCACGATAAAAGCGGTCGCGGACAAGGACGGCGTGGTGGTGGGCACGCCTGGAGGTGCCGGCTCCGCTACCAGCAGCGGCAGCAAGGGGAGCGCGAAGGGCAAGGCTGGCGGGCAGGCGAAGGGCGTCAAGGTGTGGCAGGTGCGGGCGGAGGGGTGGGCAGCCTTGGGCGAGGAGGCGCCCTCACTCACCCTGAAGGCCCGGATCGAGGCGGTAACCAAGTCCGCCAAAGGCGCGAAAGAGGCAGGCAAGGAGGCAGGCAAGGAGGCAGGCAAGGAGGCAGGCGCCTCCTCCTCCTCGTCCTCCGCCGCCGCCGCTGGGGCGAGAAGCGGCGCGGGTGCCTCCCCGTTCGCCCTCGCCCTGGGTGCTGGGGCAGTGTCTCCCTCTGACGCGGGCGCGGGGGCTGAGGAGGACGAAGTGGAGATCGTGGAGGCCCCTGCGGCCGCAGGGGAGCAGGGCGAGGGCGAGGCAGCGCAAGGCGTCGCCCTGGAGGCACCGGGCAGGAGGCTGCACAGCACGCCGGCCCGCGCTGACGCCTCCCCGGCCCCAGCCCCAGGCGCATCCGGGGCGGGCGCTGGCCGCAGCGGCGCGGGCGCCCCAAAGAGAAAGGCAGCTGCGGTGCAGCCTGCCGCTGCCGCTGCCGCCGCGCCCTGCACCGACCCCCGGGCCGTGGAGGCGGCGGGCGCCGCGGTGTCGCTGCTGCGCGCCTCCCTGCAGGCCTACTACGGGTACGCGCAGGCGGAGGAGGGCGACGGGGGGAGCGCGGACGCCCCTCTCGCCTCCTCTTCATCCGCAGCGGGGGCAGCGGGTGCAGCAAGCGCCATGGAGGTGGAGGGCGGAGCCGCCGCTGCTGCGCAGGGCGCCTCCGGCCCCCGCGTGAACGTGCCTGCGTCGCTGCTGCTGCAGGCGGGCAGCAGCGCCCGCCTGGACGCGGCCTCCCTCGGCCTGCGCCTGCGCGTCGTGCTGGGGCCCTACGCCGCCCTCCCCCACGTGCCGCACCTCGCCGCAGCGGTCGCGCGGGACTGGGCCGCCGCCTGCGAGCAGCAGCGGGGCTGCGGCATGGAGGTGGAGGGGGGCGCAGAGGGGGGCGCGGGCACCGCGGCGCCAGCCCCCTCCCTGCCTGACTCCGCCAACCGCCTGCTGCCCCACCTCGTGCACGGGTCGGGGGCGCCGCTGCCGCAGCTGGCGGAGGCAGCAGCTGCCGCCATCGCCGCAGCGGCGGAGGGCGCTGGCGTGCCCCCCGTGCCCCTCCCGCTGCTCGCAGACCGCATCTCCCTGCTGGCCAGGCGCGCCCCAGCCACCCCCGCGGCGGTGGCCGCGCGCGCCCTCGCCGCCTCGCATGCAGCGGGCGTGCAGCGGGACGCTGAGGGCGGCTGCCTGCAGGCGCTGCTGCGGTGGGAGGCCGTCAACGCGCGCGAGGCGCTGAAGGTGCCCCCTGAGGTGCTGCTGGCGCTGCGGGGCGGCGGGGAGGCGGGGGAGGAGGAGGGGGAGGCTGAGGAGGAGGAGGGCGACGGCGAGGACTCCGCCTCCGTGGCTTCCTCCTCCCACCGCAGCGACGCTGGGGCGGCGGAGGGGCAGGCGGGGGAGGGGGCGGGCGGCAAGCCTGCCAAGAAGCGAGGCCTCCGCGCCCCGCCCGGCACCAGCGCTGCCGTGGAGGCTGCCCTTCGCGACGGGGCGTGGGTGCGGGCGCAGGGGGAGGCCGTGGGCGCCTACCTCGCCCTCATCGACCTGCTGCGGGCGCCGCCCAAGGGCGCACCCGCGGCCCCCGCAGCGGCAGCTGCCTCCTCTTCCTCCTCTTCCTCCTGCTCTGCTGCCGCCGGTGCTGCCGCGGGGGGCGCCGAGCTGCCCAAGGCCGCGCAGGCGTGGGTGGAGCGGGTGGTGAGGGCGGAGGAGGCGGTGGCGGGGGGGCGGAGGGCCCTCTTCGAGCTGGCGCGCAGGCAGGAGGCGGAGGCGGCCAAGCAGGCGGAGCGGGCCGCGGGGCGCGCAGTCAAGGGCGAGGAGGCGCGCCGCAAGGAGGCGGAGCGGGCTGCCGCACGCGAGGCGCGGGAGGCGAAGGAGCGGGTGAAGGCGGAGGCGGCCGCCAGGGCCGAGGCGACCAAGGCCAAGTCGGCGGGCATGATGCTCGCCTTCCTGGGCGCGAAGAAGGCGGCGCCACCCGCAGCTGCAGCTGCAGCAGCTGCTGCAACAGGTGCTGCGGCTGCCAAAGGCACGCCTGCCGCAGCCAAGGGCGGCGCGGCGGGCAAGGCCAGCGCCGCCAAGCCACAGGCCTCCCCGCCTGCCGCCCCCAAGTCCGCGGCGCCTGCCAGCTCCGCCAAGGCCGCCACGGCGGGCTCCGCGCCCCCCGACGGCCTTGCGCCGCCCCCGGGCAGCTGCAGCAAGGCGCCCGCGCCCTCGCCCTCCTCTGCGGCAGCCGGCAGCGGCGCCCAAGAAGCTGCCGCTGCTGGCGCTGAGGGCGCCGCTGCCGCTGCTGGCGCTGCAGCGGGGGAGCGCGCCTGTGCTGCCGGCGTGCCAGCCCGCTTCGGCGTGGTGCGCTCCACCCGGTGCGAGTGGGGCGAGGGCGGCGTCACGCACCCCGCAGCAGCCCCCGACCTCTACTACCGGCACCCGACGACCTTCGCGCGACGCCTGCCCGCCGGCAAGCGCGCTGCAGCGAGGATTGCCCGGCGCACCGCTGCGGGTGTGGCGGCGGCGGACCCCGCTGCGTGGGCGCGGCTGGACGCGGCGCTGCAGGGGGCGGCGACGGGCGGGGCCGCTGCCTCCTCCTCCTCCGCGGATGCCTGCCGCGCTGAGTTGCGGCGCTGGGCCGCCGCCTGCAGGCGGGTGCGCGCTGCGGAGGCCGTCTCGCTGCGCCTGCACCGCGCCCTGGCCCGCAGGGACGCCCTCCGGCAGGTGCTGGCCAACGCCGGCGGCGCTGCGGCAGGGGAGGGCGAGGAAGATGATGCCAGGTTCGGCACGGGCGGCGCAGGCGGGGTCACCACCATCGGCTTCGGTGCCCCTTCCCCTGCCGTGGGCGCGGGTCCAGGTGCAGCCGCTGTGCCGCCGCGGCAGCTGCCTCCATCCTCCTCTTCCTCTGCCGCTGTTGAGGTGCTCGGCGACAGCAGCGACGAGGAGGAGGAGGGGGCCAAGGGTGCCGCAGCAGCGGCAGCAGCAGCGGCAGCGGGCGGCGAGGTGGTCGTGCTGCTCGACGGGGAGAGCCTGGACGGCAGCAGCAGCGCCCCCGCAGCGGCCTCTGCGGGGGCGGCGCGCGACAGCCGCCGCCGCCTCGCCTGCCTGCCGCTGGTGTGCCGCGACGAGAATGCCTTCCGCGCCGCGCTGGCGGAGCTGCCCAAGCAGCAGGCGGCGCAGGCGTTGGCGCACGGGGGCGTGTCGCGGGTGAAGGCCATCGCCCACAAGCACGCGCGCTGCTGCTACCTCGGCACCTGGAGCGAGTGGAGCGCGGCGCAGCGCACGGCGCGGGCGGTGGAGGCGCGGGCGGAGGGCGGCGGCGCGGGCGCTGCTGGCGCGGGCGCGGGCCGGTGCGAGGCGGAGGACCCGCTGGAGCACGAGAGGATGTACGGCAGCCGCGGGGGCGGCGGCGGCGTGGCCGCGGCCCTCAGCTCCGGCGGCGGCGGGGACGGCGCGGGGGCGGGCGCCTCCGGCGCTGCGGCCGACGGCGAGGGGGGCGACGGGGAGGGCTGCGAGAGCAGCGGCGAGGCGTCAGGCGGCCCCTTCCTGGACCTGCAGCGGGAGGGGTGCGGCATCGCCCTGCTCCCCGCGCTGCGGGCCCGGCGCCCCTTCGCTGCCGCGCCCTCCTGCGTGGACTACGCGGGCGGCGAGAGCGAGGACGAGTGGGAGGAGGAGGGGGGCGGCGGCGAGGAGGGCGAGGAGGGCGAGGATCTGGAGGCTGAGGGGGACGAGGACGAGGAGGAGGGCGAGGAGGAGGGCGAGGAGGGCGGCGGCGCCAGTGCCCGCGAGTACCAGTACGACGACTGGATGGTGGCGGATGACCAGATAGAGTACTCGGAGGGGGCTGCGGGGGAGCGGGGCGAGGGGGCGGCGGCAGTGGGCGGCGGCGCCTCCGAGAGCAAGGAGGCGGACGACGGGGGCGAGCCCGCGAGGGCCCCGCAGGCCAAGCGCGCTCGCAAGGACGGAGGGGGCGGCGACGGCGGCGGCGGCAGCTACGGGTACTCTGCCGACCCCGCCATCTCCCGCCTGCTGCGCGACCGGGAGGCGCTGCAGGACCCCTGCGAGGTGGCCATCGGGCCCTTCGCGCACGCAGACTACGCGCCGTACCTGGCAGCCGCGGCCGCGGCCCCGGGGGCGCACCCCACCGCGTTCGGCAGCGGGCCCCTCTTCCCGCCCGCCGTCACCAACAAGCCCCGCTGCCGCGCCTGGTTCCGCGAGGCTGCGGTCATGCCCGCACAGGCGCTCATGCGGCCACCGCACAGCGCTGCGGCGGGCGGCAGCAGCCCCTCCCCCTGCCCCGCCCCTAGCGCACAGCAGCAGCAGTGCTTCTACCCGCAGCTCTTCATCACGCCGCCCCTGGGGGACGCCACCGCGATGGTGATCCTGCCCGCAGCCGACCCCGCCCCCGGGGCCGCCTCGCTCCACAGCCGCTTCGTGCGTGCCTCCTCCGCCCCCTCCGCCCCCATGGAGGTGGACGGGGGCGAGGGGGGCTGCGTCGAGGGGTCGGAGGGGTCGGCTGCGGCGGGCGTGCCCCCCTCGGCCTACTTCAGCTACGCGCACGCGGGGGAGCGCGGGGTGCTGCAGCTGCTGGCTGCGGCCGCGAGCGCGCACCCCGCACAGGGCGGCGGCAAGGGTGGCGGCGCCTCCGCCGCTGCGGGCGCGGGAGCCCGCGGCGCCCCCAAGAAGGCGGTCCCCCCGGAGCTGCTGCTGCAGCTGGTGCAGCTGGTGCACGGCAGCGCGCAGGGCAAGCCCGCCCTCGTGACCGCGTTCGTGAACGCGGCGCGCGGGCGCGGGTTTGAGGTGGCCAAGTCGCAGGTGGAGGCGCGCATCGACGAGGTGGCGGCCAAGGGGCGATGGTTCGGGTGGGAGGGCAAGGCGCCCGCACCCGCTGGCGCGTCCAAGGCGAGCGCCAAGGCCGCCGCCGCCGCCGCGGCAGCCACCGCACTGCTCGCGGGCGTGGGCAGCGGGGAGGCCCTCCCAGCGCCTGCGGCAGCGGCTGCGGCGGATGGCAAGGCGGCCGAGGGCGCGGGCAGGGCCGCGGGCAGCCACGTGGAGCTGCTGCCCTTCGTACGGGCCGTGCTGTGGGCAGAGGTGGGCCTGGGCCGCCTCGCTGCTGCGCCCGACGCCGCGCCCGCCCCGCTGCCCTGCATGCCGCCCAAGGCCTTCGCTGGCCAGCGGTACGTGGTGCACGAGGCGGTGCTGGCGGAGCTGGCGGCGGCTGCGGGGGGCTGGGCGCTGCCTGCTGACCTGGAGGAGGGGGCGCAGGCCATCGCCGCGCACGTGACCGCTGGCCAGCTGAAGGAGATCGCAAGCCCGGGCGCCTCCGTCGGGGTCAAGCGGAAGGCACCCGCCGCTGCTGCTTCCTCGAGCTCCTCCGCCGGAGCAAAGCCGTCCTCGTGGGCGAAGCCAGCCGCAGCTGCTACGGTGGGAGCTGCTGCCTCGCCTAGCAATGCCTCCGCAGGGTCTGGCGCCGGGGGGCAGGCCCCTCCAGCAGCGGCGGGTCCCGCCTCCTCGCCCTCCGTGGCCGCGGCGGCTGCCGGGGACAGTGCAGCGAGCAGCGCCAGCGCCAGCAGCAGCGTGGTGGTGCTGGAGTAGCGTCTCCTGCCATGCCTCTCTTCGCACCGGCCGCTCCCTCCGTGTTGTGCTCTCGTCACACCGTCTGCGACTGGCCTTTCAGCGGATAGGCGTTGCGTTTTCCGGCGGGGTGCGGACGCAGGCTGGCATGTGAATACATGCACGTGTCTGATGCCCCGTTGCATGCTTCTATTTACTCTCCCTGGCCCAACGCCGGATGGCTCTCGCCTTGTGACTTGAACGAGTTCGAACGATGTCGCGGAGTCGTGACGCTGCTCGCTGTAGGCAGCTACGAGCCGTGGAATACGCCGGCCTCGGAGCCCTGCTACGTCTATCCATCTGTTTTGGGGCATTTCCATGGGTGGTCCATCAAAATCGAGATATCGCTGCCTTGTGGCACACACATGTATACATGGTGTCGTCACCACGGACCGCCATGGCAGCGTAGAATGCTTCGATCGGACGCTATGATGATGGCGAGTCGCACCACACTTGCAATGGTGAACGCGCGATCGACGGTTATTGGTCCGATTCGGAGATCTCGAGACACGGCGCGCAGCCGTGCGTGGGCCGTGCACGTGCATCGCCAATCGGACGCACGGCCCTGTCTCCGAGCACCTACGAGCGTTGATGGGCGATAGGGGCTGACGTTTGACGTGGATCGCAGACGGCGTGCGATATCGCAAATTCGACGGCACCTTCAACAGCACGATCCATCACGGACGGCAGCGGCGGCGCGAAGCCCAGCCCCGGCCGCAGCACACGCGCCGGAGGCTTACTGCGCCTTGACCTTGGGCGCGGTCGCCAGCTTGCTGCGGCGCTGCGCCAGCATGTGGGTGTACATGATGTAGGAGCCGGGCACGTACAGGGCGAGCAGCACCCACTGCATGAGCGAGTAGTCGAAGGCGACGTTGTGCTCGTTGGGCATGCGCACGGACAGCAGGCCGTGCTCCCTCACGTAGGGCATGCTGGTCAGCAGCTGGCCCAGCTCGCCTGCAGGTGGCAGGGACGTCATGCGAAGGGGGAGGCCAGCATCAAGCGCAAGCGCGGCAGGTGGCAGGGGCGAATGCGTGCGGCAGTGCAAGGCAGGCAGGCAGGCAGGCAGGCAGGGACAGTGGGTCGCTGTCGAGCTCAGAGCGCAGCTCACTCACCGGTGATGCCGGTAGGGTAGAGGACAATGAAGAGGCTGTAGCGCAACCACAGCATGAAGTACGGCACGTTAGTCTCCTCCGCCTCCGGCTTCGCTGCGCCCGCCGCCTTGGGCTTGCTGTCGGAGTCCACCAGCAGCTTCCACAACAGAAATCCGTAGCGCGGCACCTCCACCGCGGACCAGCTCGCTGCCATGAGCGCAAAGCTCCAGTGCACCTGGGAGGGGGTTGAAATGTTGGAGATGAGCCACAGCACGGCCAGGCGGGAAAATACTGCAGCGCAAAGGGGCAGGAGTTCGTGGAAGGCCGAATGTTGACGGTGATCGAGATCGATATGCTCTCGACTGCGCTCGCAATTGAACAGCGCCAGGGCGTACCTTGTACGATGGTTGTGAACAGGGCTGCGCGCACGAGCCCGAACATGGCGTGGAAAATCTCCAGCACGGCGGCGGTTTGGACAATCTTGAGGGGATGCTCGATGTGCTTGTACAGCGTCGGGATGGCCGCGGCGGGGTTCTCCCGGTGGGCGATGAAGTGCTGCACAATCTGTAGGATGACATACGCCCATCCTGCGATGGATGCGGCATTGTACGCCGCCAGATACAGCTTGGACACCCTCATTTTCTCGTGATCGTGAGCCGCTGTGAAGTACACGAAAAAAGGCTTCGACGACCCGTCAAGTGTTGGCAACCGCCCTGACCCACTGCAACGCAGCCGTGAACCCACCGTGCAGGCGTGCCACGGACCTCGCTCCTACACTGACGGCGGCGACTGCTTGGTACGGCCCGATCCCGACAAGACACAGGCGGCTGAGCCAGCCTTTGACAAAGCCTGTTGTTTAGCTGGTTTCGTCAAGGGAATGTGCGCGAATGCCATCGCTGCTGCCTGTATAACAAGCCGCGCTGGCGCATCTATGTTCATTGCATAACGTGCATCCCTCGAAATGATGTGCTGCACGCAGACTGTTCTTGGTGCGACTCTCGGGGTTTTGGCAGCCGCAACGGCGCGGTATAGCTCGCTAGTGCAACGACGGTCTGCCACAGAACTTTCACCGGCACCCAACCGAAAGGTCTCTCGAATCGGGGTCCCTGCTCTGATTCTGCTCGCTGGCATTGTGATAGAAGCTGTTTGCACCTGGCGAATTCCGATCGAGAGCGTCGCATTCAACGGCATCGCATTGACGGGGTTTTCCGCTGCCATAGAAGGGGCCGTATTACCGGCACTGCTTAGCTGGCTGTACATCTTGTTGAACAGCCCGCTCCTCGGAGCCTGCGTGCTGCTGCCTATGTGCTGGGGTCTCTGCCGAGCTTGGTGCATCCACGACGCCGGCACGGGTGCCCCGCGCAGCATCGCGGCAACCGCTTGCTACTTGACAGCCGTTGTGACCCTAGTTGCCGCGACTGAGCTATCACGTGCCCAAGAGCCTCTAGGTTTGGATGGGGCGCTGGCGCTTCCCACCGTGTCTGCGTCCGCGCTCCGCGCAGCGCATGCGTTGAAGGGGCTGGAGCAGGCGTGGGCGACGCGCGGACTGCCCGGCGTGCTCTCGGCTGTGCAGCACGCTCTGCCGATGGCTACCGTGGACGCGGGCGGGCTCTGGCGCCCTGAGCTGAGCCTGATGTGGTACGTGTCGAGCGCAGCCTTCACACGCTACCTGCCCTACTACCGCCTCATCTTCGCAGCGCATCCGCTGCTGTACGTGCTGCCAGTGTGCTGGCGCCTGCGGCACCGGCCGGACATCGCGGTGGTCGTGACGGCGGGGCTGGCGGCCGTGTTCGACCCCTCCGCGCACTGGGCGCTCGCCCGCTTCCCGCTGGTCGCCGCGAGCATGGCAGCGCACACACAGGTTGTGGCACGTGAGTGGCCGCACGCAAGGGGATCCCCCCGCATGGATAGGCGTGCCACAGTGAGCTGCACCGGCACGCCCGCGGAGCGCGTGAGGTCGCGTGGCAGCAGCCGTCGCCTGCGTCGTTGTCGCATTCAACCGCCCCCTCCCCACCCACACCACCACCCACCACGTTGTCTCGTTCTGCAGGCATGACGCGAGGCGTGCCCTACCTGTGGCTGGGCCTGCTGGGCGCTGCCATCGTGGCCGCACCCGCCATGAAGTACGCCTGGCTGACCATGCTCTCGGGCAACGCAAACCTCCTCTTTAACATGGCGCTCGCGGTTGCGGTGGCGGGCGGCTCTCTGCTCGCGGAGTTCAGCGCTGCGGCACTGCGGGTGCAAAAGGTGCAGCGCAAGCTACTGCAGGCCGAGGCGGCCAGACAGCCCGCTGCGGGCCCCTCGACCGCTGCGCGCTGCAGCGCGAACAGCCACGACCCCGACAGCAAGCTGACGACCGAACCGGAGCAGCCCCCTGGGTGACGCCGCCGCATCACATGCAGTGAACGGGGCGCTTTCCACCCACCCCTCACTGCTGAATGAAGGAGGCTTTGAGGGCGCGCTGCAGGTCCAGCGCGTCTGTGAAGTCGGGCGCCGCCGCGAGCGCCCTGCTGACGAGGGAGAACGCCTCCGCGAAGTCCCCCGTCTTGTACGCGAGCAGCGCCCCGTTGTACAGGGGCTCGTGCAGGTGCTCGGCCAGGCGCGCAGCCGTCGCAAAGTTGGCCCGCGCCGCCTCCATGTTGCCCTTGCGCATCTCCAGCACGCCCAGGCTGTTGTACGCCTCCGCGTGGCCGCTGTCCACCGCCACCGCCACGCGGCAGGCCTGGTGAGCGAGCCCCAGGTCCCCAATGCCCACCGCCACCTGGCTCACGTTGTACCACACCTCAGCGGCGGTGTCGTCGCCTGCGAGGGCGAGGGCCCTGTCGAAGCAGGAGAGGCACATGTCGTACTGGCCCGAGTAGAAGCAGCACAGGCCCAGGTTCGTCCACAGCTCGGGGGTGCTGACCCCCATCTGCAGCAGCCGGCGGTAGTGCCGAAGCGCCACCTCGGGCTGGTCGCTGTAAAAGTGCTGCGCCGCGAGGCACGCGAGCGCCTCCACATTGGCGGCGTCCGTCTGCAGCACCTGCTTGTACAGGGCGGTGGCGCGCTCTGCCGGGCTGCCGCCGCCGCCACCCACCGCCACCGTCGCCCCCGACAGAGCCATGCTCTCGTGCAGCCGCGCCGCCGCCAGCAGCAAGTGCGTGTCCGCCACAAATATGTCTGCCCCTCGCGCGTACGTCTCTGCAGGGCGATGGGCGGGGGAGCAACGCAACGTCAAAGGTTGGGGCGCTAAAGGCGGGGCTGAACGGGCACGGCAGCCGTGATTCTGCCTCTGGTGCCCCGCTCACCACCAGCATTGCTAGGCCATTTGAATCAAAACTGTGACGTTCTTATCTCAACGCCCCGTGGCAGCGCGCTACGCACCGTGCGCGAGCGCAGGCTGGTCCAGCTTTCCGTACAGCTTGCCCAGCTCCAGGTACGTCCCCACGTGCTCCTGCGCGCGCAGGGACGACTTGAACTGCCGCTCCGCATCGCGCAGCATGCCCAGCGCGTAGTAGCACTTGCCCAGGCGCTGCTTCCACCACCAGTCGTTGAAGTGGGCGGCGGTGGTGGCCGCCGCCGCGAGCTCCATGCACCTGCGCGGGTTGTGGTCCACGTGCCACATGTACTCGAAGAGCGCCTTCGCGATGGCGGGGCGGGCAGCGTACCGACGCAGGTCCAAGCGCTCCGCGTTGATGAAGGGGCCGCCTGGCGTGCTCAGCATGCTCGCCGTCCCCAGGCGCACAGCCCGGCCCAGCGCGGTCATGGCCCGCGAGGTGCCAGGGCGCGCACCGCGGAACGCCGTCTCCACCGCGCCACGTCCAGCTGTCGTCGGCCGAGCGCTCGATGTCCCCGGCCGTGCAAACCCCGTCACGGGTCGCCCACTGGCGGTCATGGGTCGCAGCCCCGTCAATGCCGTGCCCGCGCGTGCGGACGTTCCGGGCCGATTCAGCGATGTGCCCGGCCGTGGCGCTTGCGCGATCGCATTGTCATCTAACAACACCTCGGCGATACCTTCCTCGTCCCAGTCACTATCGTCGATGTATGACTTCTCGGTAAGTGCGCGGCATTTTAGGAACCACACCGCCTGGTCGTACGGATTCGTCGCAAGCAGCTGAGTGCAAATGTCGATGCACCCGTCAAAATCACGCCTCCTGAACTTGGAATGCGCGTGAAAGAGCGGGTCTAACTGCGCTTCCATTCGGAAGTCTGCTGCGCCGAGGGTTGGACGTACGCGCCTCCTATGCGCCGCGCGGCGGTCACCGCCGGCGATCCGTTCTTGACCGTTGCGGCGGTGAGGTGCAAGCGCGACCTCGCTTCAACAACAGGAGCACTTGCAAGTGAAACACGGCGTTGAAAGCACGTATGAGCCCATACTTGACATTGCACGGCCACTGGTGCGCGGTATCCGCGCTTCCCACTGATTTGAAGATTGACGCACAGATCATCATGATGAGACATTTTCGGATACCGCGAAGGATTGTTCGACAGCAAGATTTTGCATGCGGTATAATGAATAAGCAGAAATCCGAGCCAGAGCCCATGGCTACCGAACGCGATGATCACACCCGAATCGATCACACCGACGTCGCCAAGGCCAGCCTGGCCCGCAGGTGCGGTGATCGCCGCTCGGCGGACTGACCATGGCGTGCCAGCGTGAGGCATCATGCAACATGGCCTCCTGATATGCAGGCGACGTGAGGGGTGGATCTGGTCCCAGATGCATTCATGCCACAGAGTGCCAACAAGTGGATCAAAACCACGTCGAGATCGTGACGTCACGGCTACGAGTAGTACGAGGAGGGGAAGGGCTCTCAGTCTGCCGAGGGCCAGGAGGCATCGAAGAACGAGCTCTGAATGGACCAGACTATGGTGTGCGCTTCGGCTAGGCACACCGACACCGCGGGATGGCAGGGCCTCTCGGGCTCAGCTCAGGCAGCCTCGACGCATTCTCAGACCCCGCTTCCTGCATCGCCCTCCCGGCGGTTCGAGTGTGCAGCCCGAGCATCATCGTTGTGTGGCTCACTCGCCGGCTCCGCAGGCATGTCCTCCAGGGCCACGTAGTCAGCAGCGAGGCCCGTCAGCGGCGCGTGGACGGGCGTGACTGTGGGTGACAACAACAGCCCGCCGCTAGCAGGCGCATGCAGCTGCAAGCCGATCGTCTCGCCGCGCGGCAGCTCTTCTTCTTCGAAACTGGCACCGCGAGGGTCCATTGGCGTGTTCGCGGCCCTGCTCCCTCCGCGAGAGGGAGTCCGGGAGGCGGCGAGCAGCGACGTCAGCTCCGAGGCCACTGGGGGCACGCTGAGGCGCCCGCGCATGCCGCTCGCGCTCCGCAGCGCGACGGCTCCCCTGCTCGCGCCGCTAGGCGTGGCAGGGCCGAAAGCCGGCCTGCCGTCGCCCCCTCGAGCTGCTGCTGCCGCTGCCGCTGGGCTGTGGGCACCGGTCCAAGAGGAAGCAAGCTCAGCGCTTGTGTCTGCCTGAGGCTGGTCGGCCATGCCATTGAGCAAGCTGCGGGCACCCCATGAGTCACCGCCCCGCGCAGGCGACCGCAGCGCTGGGAGGCCATCGACGCTGCTCCGACACCGTGACTGCTCGGGTTCGCCAGGTGCGAGTGAGGGAGATGCAGCGCCGCCACTGTTTTCAAGCGGCGGCATCGAGTCCGCCTGCCACCCGAGCCTGGAAGCAGGGGCCGAAGACGAGAGCAGCTGAGACGCCTCCGACTCGCGCCCCGGCAGCACCTCTGTCCGGCTGGCTGGCCCCCTCTCAGGTTGCACGGTCGCCTCCGGGGCCAGTGACAGCAGCAGACTGGCGGACACGCTGCGCTCGCGCAGGAGCCCCGGCTGTACAGTGGCATCGCCTGAAGCGTCTCCTCCCGAGGCTCGACCAGCGTCCAGACCACCGACGCCCCCCGCACCCCCACTTGCAAAGTAGCCGCCGAGGGAACGGCTGATCTGAGGGCCGCTGGCTCGGCTCGCGCTGTGGCTACGGGACCCTGCGCCGCCCACGTCAGCGACCCGCTGCCTGCCGCGGAACACCGACCCTGGGCTGCCCCACGCATGCCCGTGCTCGGAGCCTGGCTGGTGTCGGGCTCGCTGCTGCAGCTGCTGCTGCGTCAGCGCGGCGACGTGCGTGATAACCGCGGCACCGCCGCGGAAGCCTCCCGCTGCGTACACACGCGACCAGGCAGGCGGCCGCTGGGACGTGACACCAGGGGCTGTGCCGAGGCGCCCCCGCCTCGGCGGCTCCGGCACCGCACCACCGCCGGCGATTCCTGGTCGGCCCGCGCTCCGGGCGCCCGCCGGGTGGGGTGGGAGCCTGGAGGGCGCGCCCGGCATGGAAATCGCCACGGAGCCCGCGACAGCGCGGGAGCCATCCGCCGCGGCGCCCCAGCTTGAGCTCAGGCCTGCCGCGCGGCCTGCACCGCTGGCTTGCGTGGCTGCGGGAGCGACAGCCTTCAGCCCCGGCGCAAAGACCCGGTGCACGCCCCAGCCCGCAGCGGCACGGCCCCGATCGGATGACACGGCAGCTGCGGCGCTGCCCCTCAGAGCCTGCTCTTCCAAGCCCCCGCGTTTCACGCTGCCGGCGCCACCAGTCCAGTGAGTAGCGGCAACGACAGAGCCGTGCCTGGCCTCCGGCGATGCGGACACGCCGCGCCTTCGCAGCTCCGCAGAGTCTGCCGCCTGCGAGCTGGCGGGGTGCGGTCTACGCGTGGCCGAGTGCGCGCGCCGCAGGTGTCCGCTGGCCTGGCCCTGCACCCAAGCGTGCTGGGCGCCCGAGTCCCATGAGATGCCGCCTGCAGGGGGCGGCCTGGAGCTCGCCGCCGCTGCGTCGCCTGCAGTTCCCAGCGCCGCTGAATAGTGTGCCCAGTCTATAGCGGTGGGTGCGCTGAGGCCACGCAACGCCAACTCCAACCCCTCGCGAGCAGGCGGGACTGCTTCAGTCGCAGCAGCCGCTTGCGTGCCGGGGATCGGTATCGGAACCGCGCCTCGGCCTCGCTGCCGTTGCGGAGGCGGAAGCGCTGCCGCGCCAGCTGCCGACTCGCCTGGTAAGCCAGCCGCGGGCTGCCTTCGTGCCAGCAACATGTTGAGCGACCCTGTGGGACGCATGGCGACAGGAGATCGAGCCATCAAGTCCAGCGGTAGCGGCACAGCAGGGCTTGCTTGAGCTGCAGGCCCGACCAGCGTTGGGGATGCAATAATACGCCTTGTCAGCGCGCCATCGGCCTCTACGGCACTCAGAGGGGCAGCTTCCTGGGGTAGCAGTGCCGTCGACTGCGCGCCCTCAGCTGTACCTTCAACCTCGTCTGCCGCCTCCACCTCCTCCTCGTCAGCTCGCCCCTCCTCGCCGCGCATACCCCGCGCCCACAGCTGCTGCAGCCACCCACGCGAGTGCCGGTAGGCAAGCATGCCTGTGGCCACCACGCCCATCGCGGACAGCGCCAGGAAAATGAAGAACACGCCAGTATAGTGGCCGGCACGGTAGCTCGACTGTGTCCCGCCACTACCGCCGTCGCCGCCTCCGCCGTTCGCATCACCGCCACCGTCTGCCTCCGCCACATTCGTGTCTGAAATCTTGCCCGCCGAGTAGAAAGATACCACGAGGAGTGAATTGATGGCGGCGTTAACCAGGGCGTACACCTGGGTGAAGGCGCGGGGCGGCACCGTATCCGTGATGAGGGGGTACAGCGCGCTGGGCAGCACGGCGTAGCTCATCGCGGTGAGGGCGACGGGGACGAGGTACGGCACGCGGGAGAAGCCCAGCAGAGCGAAGCCAGCCAGAGTAGCGCACATGCACACAAAGGCGGCTAGCTGGCGGCCGCCAACCTTGTCGAGCAGCAGCCCCGAGAGAGGCGAGAACACCGCGCTGGCGATGGAGACGAGCCCTACCACGCGGCCGCTCTGCGAGCTGTTCATGCCAAATAGGCTGATGAACAAGTCGTTGCCGAAGGCGAGGTAGGTGTAGAAGACGGAGGAGTAGCTGGCGATGCCCGCGAAGACGCAGAAGAACTCGACCGGCAGGTAGGCGAGGTGGTGCAGGCCGAGGAAGCGCGAGGGCGGGCTGCGCAAGCACCCTTGCAAGCAGCCGCGCCTGCGGGGCTTGCCGCGATACAGAAGCTGGGCCCGGTCCTCGCCGCGCGAGCCCTTCGATTCGCGCGCGAGTGCTTCACCCTGCGACGAAGACGACGGAGTGGAGTCCGCAGCGTCGGGAGCAGCCGCCGCAGCAGCAGCAGTGCTGGCGGGGGATCGCCCACCCCGCAGCCGCTTGATGGGTGAAGTGAGGCTGCCGGTATCGGCCGCTTCCTGCTCCCCTGTGGCTTTTGAAGGAGCGGCCGGGGCGGCGTCTTGGACCTCGCTGTCCGAGTCGCGATCGTTGTCGTCAGCGTCGGATTCCCCGTCCCACTCGGCGTTCTGCGAGGCGTCAACGTCGGCATCGTCGTCGTCGGCTTCGTCCCCACCCCCGTCTTCATCCTCCGTGCCTTCCTCGCCTTCGTCGTCGCCGTCAACGGCGCCCTCAGCGTTGACGCCGAGGTCAGAGAGGGCGCTCTCGCCGGCCGAGTCCGCCAGTGCCGCTGCCTTGGCCTTGGCACGCTCCTGCTGCCGCAGCAGCCTGGTCTGCGCAGCCGCCACCTCGGCCGACTTAAGCGCCGCACGCTCCCACAGCATCGCTACGATGAGGAAGACCACCGCAGCCACGGCCATCGCCAGCGCAACGAAGAAGGGGGCCGCGAGGTCGCCCAGGGCATCGAGGAGCGGGGGCACCCCGTAAAACGCGCAGAAGCTGCCGGCCTGCGCGATGCCTTGGACAAGCCCCATGGCCAGGCCGAGCTCCGCGAAGCGGAACCAGTCGCTCACGAGCACATCCACGCCCACGAGCATGCTCTCGCCGACGAAACCATACACAAAGCGGCCCAGCAGGAAGAGCCAGAAGATGCGCAGTCTCACGGCCACCGCAATAATGGCGATTCCTGTGGCGATGATGCAGGATATCCCAATCAGGCCACGCCACACCCCAAGTCGATGGTACGCCACTCCGGCGAGCAATGGCACGACCGCGTTTGGCAGCGCGTAAAGGCTGAAGACAATCCCGAGATCTTCATTGCTCTTGTGCATGGAGCCCTTGAGCTCTTCAAAACAGATACCTGGGAGGTCATAGCTATAATAACCGGAAAACGCGATGAAAGTGGTCAACCCGAGGAGCCCGAACCTCACAATAGGAGGAGGGGCTCGGGCGAGACGGCCTTCGCCAGCCACAGGAGCCATGCCGCGGTCAAGACAAACTCGGGCGGCCGTGCGGTGCCTGTGGGAGCAATGTGCATGGCCAGACAAGCGGCAGTGGGTCGTCGCAGCCCACACCGCAGTGGGCACTGGCAGAACTAGGAGTCCGCGACGCGCAGAGGAACCCGGAGTTGAAGGAGATCGCAGAAAGCAGGGAGACCGCGCGTCCCGAGGGATGTTGTGCGCCCTAAAGCGCGCCAGTATTGGACCAGGCTTTCGCTTGTGAGTAAGATGCACGCGGTGTCGACTTTTTTTCGTTGTCGATTGCCTTGACAATTCATCGTCCACGGCGAAGACCAAGTGCTCGGGAGCATTTCGACAGCAGCCGCGGTGTTTGCTCCGTTTCGCAGCATTTCCCAGGCAGAACTCTGGGCTGAGCACCCTCATCAGTGCCACCGATGCTTTGTGGACCATGATGTTGCCCTGTCCACACCACTTTCGACAACTGCCCAACAAGTGTGTTTGAGCAATGTGACGCGCCCTTCCGCCATTCACGGAAGCGCGCCGTCATGACGACCTTCAAACAACAGCAACTTGCTAATGCCCCTGAAAGCCGGGCCAAGAAGCGGGTGCTTGGCGTGGTTGCCTTCGCGTTCATCGCGACTCAGCTGGTTGCTGGCGGGCCCTGGGGTTTGGAGGTTTCGGTGAAAGAAGCGGGACCTGGGCCTGTTTTTCTTTGCTTCGCTCTGTTCCCATTGCTGTTCAGCGTCCCCCAGGCACTGATCACCGCCGAGCTCTCCACGCTCCTCGATAGTAACGGCGGCTATGTCGTGTGGACGACGCATGCGTTTGGCCCATTTTGGGGGTACATCGTGGGCATGAACGGTCTGCTCGGCAACATAGTCGACCTTTCGTTGTACCCCATGTTGGTTTCCGAATACCTCACTGCGGGCATTCCAACGCCTGTCGGAGAGGCACACCTGCATGCGGGGGCTGGAGTGCCTCCAGGAATGCCCCCAGTCAGCGCGCCCGTGCCTCGCTGGCTGCAGTGTCTGATATTCATGACTGTCGTCACCATCGGCATGTTGGTCAATGTACGTGGGATAGGTGATGTCGCTAGGGTCAGCTCCGTTGCTTTTGTCGCAATGATGGCTCCGTTCGTGGTTTCGCTGGTATGGCAGCTGCCGCAGGTGCTTCGCGGTTTGCCTGCGGTGCTGCAGGTTGCGCCGTCCATCGATTACGGGGCCTTCCTTTCCACCGTTATTTGGGGCTACACCGGGTGGAATAGCCTGGGCGCGCTTGCTGGCGAGGTCAGAGACCCCGCCCGCACCTACCCTCGGGGAACGGCCATCACGCTGGTGCTCGTCACGCTCTGCTACGCGCTGCCCTGCCTCGTCAGCATCACGACGCACCCCCGGTACCGGGAATGGACGAACGGCTCCCTCACATCCTTCACTGGCGATGTGGGGGGCTGGCTGGCCACGCTGGCGCTGCTTGCCTCCGTGGCGTGCCAGGTGTCAGTCTTCACAGCCGGGCTGTCGACCAGTGCGCGGACCATGTGGGCCCTCGCAGGCGGCACTCAGTCATCCCCACAGAGCACGCCGCCTGCGGGCGATGCGCCCGCTGTTGGAGGCTCTCGCGGGGGCCAGGCTGCCCTGGCGACGCAGCACCTTCCCTCATTCCTCGCGCTCGAGTGGCCGGCCACCGGAGCCCCCATCGCCTCCCTCGCGCTCCACTGCGGGCTCATCGGGCTGATGTTCGCTTTCCCGTTCCAGTGGCTGGTGCAGGCGGACATCTTGCTCGCGTGCGTGCCGCTGGTGTTCATGGTCGCTGCCTTCGTCAAGCTGCGCATCACCCAGCCCGTGGGCGCGCGGCAGGTGCGGGACGTGTACAACGTGCCCTTCGGGTGGAAGGGCGTGGCTGCCCTCGTGCTGCCCAAGAGTGCCGTCTTGCTGGTGGCGGTGCTGGCTGCCAGGAGGGACACCTGGGCAGTTCCCGTCGTCGTCAACGTGGTTGCAGCAGCCGTCTATGGACTGCGCATCCACCTGCAGCAACGGGCGAATCAAGCACCCCCGGCCGCCGGCAAACACGGACTTGGGGAACAGGAGGCCGCCCATCCTGCTCTCGTATTCTACAGCGAGCGCTTGGCGGGTGTGGCGAGCGCGCACGAGGAGGATGGGTTGGTCGGCTCGGACGATGAGGATGCCGGGGACGACGCGTGGGCCGAGGACGCACAGCACGAGCAGCTCGCTGCATCGTCGCTCCTGAACAGAGGTTCGGGAGGCCGGCGCTGACGCTCTCGCCACGGCCATGTGATCGGTGGTTCCAGTCTCTTAGACTTTCAGAGTGGAGCGTGGTGAAAGTCATACGAATCTTTGAAGGCACGATTTGAACCCTGTTACCTGGTCGGCACATCATTCGCCACCACTGAGTTTATCCGTGCTGTTTATGTCGATCGAGCTCGAACGCTTGAGTGCGATACCACCGCGCGCAATCAACTGCAAGGCAGTTGAAGCAACGGACCGCGGCGCTACGCGTCACGTGCACAAGACGCAATTGCAAATTTGAAGGCTGTGGCTAACGTTTCACGCGAATTTTGTGGGTGTCCGAACATGATAATTAGGGCGGGTACACGTATTTCAGGGCGCGCACGAGTGCTCACATTAATATCGATCGAGAGTTTCACGAGGCATCCGGAACCGAACCTAAATTCGCGGGTATGCAGCTTGACGTTAGGGCAGCAGCTGCGACCAAATCATGAAACGCCGGCACAGCACGCGTATGATCCACAAACAGCGGAGTTACGTCGGGGCCTTGATCCAGCTGCGGGAGCCGGTGGCGGCCTGCGCTTGAGTCAGGCCCAGCGAGCCCCGCACCGCCTCGTCCACCGCAGCCAGCCCATCGAGCGCATGCTGCCGCACCGCAGCATCGCTGTCGGCAGAGGCTGCGCGCTGCAAGGCGGCGTAGCAAGCCCGCACGCCTTCCGCCACTGCGGGACTCGAGGCGAGCGAGAGGGCGGAGCGCTCGCCCGCTGCATGCCTCCCTGCACGCGCCGTGACGGACAACAGACCCGCGGCAGCGCCTGTGACGACGGCGCCGGTGCTAGTCGCTGCATGAGTCGCACTTGCCGGCAGCGCGACCAGCAGGTGCAGCAATCGACGCAGCGCGGCAGCCGCAGACCTGCGGACCCGCGCCGCGCAAGCGGTGATGAGCTGGGCGACGTCAGCAGGAACGGCAGAAGCCACAGGCTGCGCGTCCATGGCCACAGTCGCTGCTGCGTCTCCGCCAGGCCGGCGCGCCTGCACTGCAACATCTGGGACAAGCGACGCATCAAAGGTGCTGGTGCTGCGACCTTCCGCCGCCGTGAGCAGCAGCAGCCGTCTCACGGGAGCCGCTTCCAGCGGCGCCGTCTCGAACGCGAGGACGCCCTGCAGCGCGGTCACGAGGTCCAGGAGTGTAGACGCCGACCCAGGAGCCGACGCGTTGCTACGTCCCAACAGCACCGCCGCCGCAGCAGCTGGGGCTGTCAGCACCCGGGGTCCCGTGTCGCTGCCGGTGAGGCTGGCTGCGGGTCCGCCCAGGGCCGCCAGGACGTCTGCGGCACAGGCGAGGGCGGAGGCGCGCAGGTCTGTCCAGTCCACCAGGAGCAAGGCCATGTTGTAAGGGTGCTCGCCCGGGGAGCTCGCAGCAGCGCCAGCGCCAGTGCGGTGCTCCTCCCCCGCCCCCTCGGCATCCTCCTCGTCGCCGTCGCTTTCCCCCGCAGGAGGCGCGACACGCCGGTCGTTGGAGCCTGCCGCGTGCAGCGAAGCCCGCAGCAGGCGCAGCGATGCGGCCTCGGTCGCCTTCCAGCCCCGCGCCCCCACTTGCAGGCACAGGTGCAGGCACAGCGGCGCCCACTCTGCCAGCAGCACGCCGCCGCTCAGTCGCCGCACCGCCAGCGCCAGCGCCTCGCCGACACGCGCGCGCAGGCGGGCAGGCAGCAAGCCCGGCTGCTGCGCCGCGGCAGCAAGGGGCCGCGGCGATAGCCTGCCAGAAGCAGCAGCCGCGCCCGCGCCCGCAGGCAGCGCCCCGTCAGCGAGCACCTCCTGCAGGGGGCGCCCCAGGTAAAACCCAGCGCTCGGGGCTGCTGCCGCCGCCGCTGCTGCTGTCCCCCGCGGCACGTGATCGCGGGTCGAGGCAGGCGATCGGGCGGGGGCCAGCTCAGCATAAGCTTCAGGCGCGAACAGCTGCAGCAACGGGGGCAGCATCGCAGCGGGCCGCACGGCAGCGAGGGCTGAGAGAGCGTCTGCCGCCGCCAGGTTCACGGCGGCATCTGGGTGGGCCAGCTGCTGCAGCAGCAGGCCCAGCAGCGACGCGCCCTGGGCGCCGAGCTCCGCAGCATCAGCCCACAGGCGAGCCGTGGCGGGGGCTGCCACGCCCGTCTCTGTCTCGGCAGCAGGCAGCGGTATCGCTTCCGCCACATCCCCAAATACATCGCGCATCGCGGTCGGGCCAGCACGCACCGCCTGCAGCACGATGCGGCCAATCAGCCTGCAGCCCGCGGCCTGCAGAGCCGGCTCCGCGCGCACCGCTATCAGCTGGACCGCCTCTGCCACTGCCGCCGGGAAAGGCAGGCGTCGGCCTCCCACGTCCACAGAGTGAGCCAGGGGGGCGGTAGCCCCTCCCGGGGGCTGCGCTGCCGCGTCCGTCTCGGTTGCTGCCTGAGGGAGCGCAGGCCGCGGGAGGGTGAGGGCAAGGGCCTGCAGCGACGCGGCCATCTCAGCCACCTCACGCCCGCGCAGCCCAGCGCCCTCCCCGCCCTCGAGCCCACCCTCCGACTCGCCTTCCCAGCCTACGCGGGAGGGCTCCAACAGCAGTCCCGAGCGACCGGCGCTATCCCCCCCGCCGCCCAGCAGCCGAGCGAGGCCTGTGCCGGCCCCCGGCCCGCCTGCCCACGCTGGCTCGGCCTCCGCCCCAGCGCCCGGGTACTGTGCGAGGGCTGCGAGGAGGGGCAGGCAGGAGCGCAGGAGTGTCCAGATGTGCATCGACACAGCGGGCGTCGGCGCAAGCGCGGCGAGGTCAGACGGGAGGGACGGAGAGGCGGCGGCTGCAGCAGCCCCCTCCTCGCCCCCGTCCGTGCCCGTCAGCAGTGCCACTGCAGCGGCGGTGAGCAGGCTGAGGCTGAGGACCAGCACCTCCTCAGTGTCAGCGCGCTGCTGCGGAGACAGGCGGGCAGCCAGGGGAACAGGGGGCGGGGCGACACGCCGACCCGAGGCAGCGGAGGGGGGGCTGCCCGTTGGGACTGCAGGGCGCGGGCGCTGAGCAGCGTCGCCTGCAGCCGCTGTTGCCACCGCTCGCCCAACCGCGAGCAGCCATGTGGCTTGCGTGGCCGTTGCTTCGGTGGCTGCTGTTGCTGCTGCTGCGGCCGCTGACGTGTGCGTGCTGGGGCCATCCCCAAGGCACTCTCCCTCCGGTGGGTGCGAGGGCCAGGACTCGAGTACGGTGATCAGTGGCCGCCGCACCCCGGCAACCGCAGCCGAGCTGGCTGCAGGCGCCGCTGCTGCCGCTGCGGCCGAGGCGGGCAGAGCCTCTGCCAACAGCACCGGCTCATCAGTGCTGCCTGCAGCAACAGCCTGCGGAAAACGGGCGCAAGCTTGCGTGTGTATCCGCAGAGCGGCAGCAGCCTCGCTACCACTGCCGTGCACGTCTCCCAGCCCTACTCTTCCTGGATCTGGGAGCGGCAGGCCCAGGGCAGCCACGGTCATGTGCAGCACAGAGCGCACGGCCTGCAAGGCAAGGGAGGAGGCCGCCAGCAGCTGCGGCTTGAGCCGGTCCAGCAGGCGCAGCAGCAGCCCGGTGTGCAGGGCGCTGCCTGCCACGTCACCGGCAGAGTCATCTTCCGCGCCCTCTCCCTCCACACGTCCCTCCTCGGGGTCGACACCGCCGATCAGCCGCCGGCCGGCCGCGCGGCCTGCACTCATGCCTTGCTTTGCAGGCGGCCCCGCGAGGGCTCGCTGGATGGAGGCGGTGCGGGCAGCCCCGTACGCCTGCAGCAGGTGCGCCGTGAGCAGCGCTGCGGCGGAGGGGCGCTCAGCCTGCAGCCACGAGGGCGCGTCGCCGGACCCAGTGTGCGCAGGTGCCGCGCCTGCGCCCCCTCCGCCCCGTGGGGCGTGCCGTGCCGCCTCCTCCAGCACCTCCACCACAGCCGCACACAGCGCATCGGCGGCCACCTGGCGCTGGGAGAGGGCGGCGCTCACGAGCGGGGTGAGGACGGGGAGGGGCGCCTGCGCAGCGCCCGGACGCCCCGCGGCGTCAGCGACGAGCTGGTAGCCCGCCCCAGGCCCCAGCTCGAAGCGGGGAGAGGCGGGCCCGGAGGGGCCAGGCACCGGGGTAGGGAAGGCGAACAGCAGCGGGGCAGCCTCGCGGTAGGGATCGCCAGGAAGCGCTGCACCGGGCGCTACCGAGGCTGCTGCGCTGCGAGCAGAGCCGGCAGCCGCTCCGGCAGCCCGGGGCGCAGCTGCCAGCGGTGGCAGCAGCTCCTCTGTAAACCACGCGTGGAAGGCGGCAGCAGTACCCAGGAGATCACCCGTCAGGCCCTGCCTCGCTGCAGGATCAGCAAGAGTGGGGAGGGTGGCTGCAGCGCCCGCAGCCGCGCGCAGCAGGACGGCCACGGCCGCTGCTTGCGAGGGCAGGGCTGCGAGCAGACGGCCCAGCACCTCTCGGCAGGCGGTTGCAGCGCCTGTCCGGAGCCGGTTGCTGCGTGCCAGGGCGTAGAGGGTGAAGAGGGCTGGGGCAGCCGGGCACAGGAGCCGGAGAGACAGCCGGCCTGCGAGCGGCTGCCCCTGCGTCATGACGGCATGCAGCAGCTCCACGCTGCCCGTGACCTCGTCCTCGTCTGCGAGCACAAGGAGGGCGCCCTCCTGCCCAAGAGTTCCCTCTGTCCTGCTGCACCCATCTGTCGCCGGAGGGGCGCGCAGGCACATGTGCCGCAGGTAGGCAGCGAATGGGTCGCCGCCGCCTGCAGGGGTGCGGCTGCCGACGGCGAAGAGGAGCAGGGGGCGCAGCAGCGGAGCCACCACACCCTGCATGAGGAGGTGCAGGGGGCGATAGGCGGGTGGGGGTGGCACAGGCGCCATCTCTGCGCTGGCGTAGAGCAAGGAGTCCAGGGATCGGACGGCACCCGCACCCTCGGCGCTGCCATGACGATCGCTCCCGGAGGAGCTCGCGTGCAATTGGGCCGTCGCATGGGTTCTGGCGACTCCTCCAGCGGGCACCAGCATCTGACGCGAGGCCAGCAGCTGAGACAAGGTCAGCGCGGCAACGCTGTGAAGCCACGGCGCGCCCTGACCCCGCAGGTGAAGCAGGCGCAGCAGCTGCGGCGTGACGGCAGCCAGGTACGCAGCGGGCGACACCAACTGCAGCGGCGGGCTCGCGAGGATGTGCGCGACGGTGCCGCGGGCCCGGTCGGCCACCAGCGGATCGCCCATGTCAGCTGCGTCGCACACGGCGTCACAGAGCGCCTCCACACCGGAGATCGCGGTCGAAACGCCAGCAGCTGCGGTTGGCGAGTCTGTCGGCGAGAGCGGGCTGGCGCGCCCCCGCCGCGTCACGATGAGCTGGCAGAGCAAAGCAGATGCGGCGCTGACGATGCTTCGGGGAGGCAGCGCTGGGGGTGCATCCCCCGCATCCGCACCCCCGCCCGACGCCGAGTCACCCTCCCTCGCCCCAGAGGTGCTGCCCCTCTGCGCTGCTGCCACGGCTGCCTTAAGACCAAAGGCCGCTCCAACGCGGGCATACGGGACCAGCACTTGCCCCGACGTGACGGACAGCAGAGCGCCCGCCACTAGCCGGGCGGGCGCCGCTGTCAGGAGCCAGGAGAGCTGCTGCGATGGGTCGCTGCGTGCGCTGCCGACGCCTCCTTCGCGGTCGTCCCCGCCAGAACAGCTGGCAGAGGCGAGGTGCCCGAGGTCGGCGCCGCGGCTCAACCAATTCTGACACTGCAAGAGGCCGACGATGACTTCCGGCAGCATCCGCCGACGCAGCCTGGGATCGCAGCTCGTGGAGCCCACCAGCTCCGCGAGCGCGCAGCAGGTGCGGGCCATCACGGGTAGGCGGTCCACCACGCACGAGCCCGCAGCAGCGGCTGCATAGCGGATTGCTTCAGGGTCTACATGCAGGCCTTTCGGAAACTTGGTGTCCACAAGGACGTACCTGTCAAGAGCGCGCAGGCTGCCGGACTGCCCAGCAGCATCCACTGCATCCACGTCAAGCAGCGCCATTATGCACACGGCTGATAGCAACGTGCAAGTTGCACCAGCAAGAGCGGCTTGACGCACACCGAGTGGCAGGGTCGGCGAGGGGCCCGCGGTCTGGATGAGTTTGCTGACGGCGGAGATGTTGCTTAGGGCGGCACTCTGCCAACTCAGCAGCGCCGCTCGGCTGCGAATGCCCGAATCTTCCGAAAAGGATAAGAGTACAGCTTTGAGAGCATCAGACGTGCCGAGGGCGGGCCCCTCGCGCGGTTCTAGGGGACCGGACATTTGTCACAATGGTTTGTGCCCAACTCGATGATTGGCTTGTGGTGGAAGAGCAACGATTTTGTTGTGTTGTGGGGCCCGAGCCTCCTTGTTACGCTTCTGGTTATAGAAAGCATGCCCCACCTCGCTGAAAACACCTCAACGTGCGCGGCTCGAGGTCAAAACGACCCGGGAAAAGTTGTGCTTTAAATTGGCGAATGAATGGGCTGTTATTGTGTGACTGAATTTGACGAGTATGCAGCCTGTGTCTCCATCTCTCGCCGCTGCTTTCCCATGCGCGCTCGAACTCAAACACGGAAAACCTCAAATTATAGCCGACACTGCGGATCTCTCATCTCCCGCCATAGGAATGTCCTCCCCAGACTCTGCGAGCGCTGATGAGCGCGTTGCGTTCGTCGGGGCTGGAAACATAGCCACTGCCGTCATTCGGGGATTGGTCAGCAAAGGCATTGTGCCCGCTGCTGCGATTCGCGCATCGAGCCCAAGCGGTCCCAGCTCCGCGCTTCGCGATCTCGGCATCATCGCGACGCGCAGCAATGCGGAGGCTGTGGCCGATGCCACGATGATCGTTTTCGCAGTCAAGCCGATGATGATGGAGGCGGCCTTGTTCAGCTGTCGGGAAGTCATACCAGCCGACGCGCTGATCGTGTCTGTGGCGGCAGGCATCACATCGGATCAGATACAGTCCTGGCTCGGTGCTGGGCGGCAGCGCGCCATTGTTCGGGCGATGCCTAACACTCCAACGGCAGTTGGACAGGGCGCCTGTGGTATCTGTCCGGGCAGCAACGGGTTGGCTGGGGCTGAGCACCTTGCGCGTGTCGAGAGGCTGTTCAGTGCGGCAGGCGTGGTGCACACGGTCAAGGAATCACAGATGGATGCGGTAACGGGATTGTCAGGAAGTGGGCCCGCTTTCATCTGCCTCGTCATCGAAGCGTTGGCAGACGGAGGCGTTGCAGCTGGGCTTCCGAGACCAGTTGCCCTCTCGTTAGCCACCCAGCTGGTGCGTCGAAGCATGGCACAGAAGCGGGAGGCAGCGATGCGCTGGCGCGGTGCCGTCCACACGTGTTGTGCCTCCCCGAATCCTCTCATGTGCAGGTAAAAGGCACTGCAACGTTGGTTCAGGAGACCGGCCAGCACCCAGGCGTGCTCAAGGACAGCGTGACCAGCCCCGGGGGGACCACGATTGCAGGGGTGCATGCGCTGGAGACCGCTGGCCTCCGAGGGGCCCTCATGTCTGCGGTCGTGGCGGCCACTAAGCGAGCGGCAGAGCTAAGCGCTGCCGCGGCCCCTGAGTCGCATAAGCGGTAGCGTCAGTGCTTCCCGCACACCGAACCCCTCTGCCCGTCCTGCCAGGACGGTCCTGGTCCTTCCGGCTGCGATCGGGTCGTGCTATCACGCCCCGGCGTACGCGTCGACTGCGGCATGGCACCGGTTAGAGCCTTCGAGACAACCAGCCACGCTCGGTTCCTACTTCCGGGCGGCACCGTTGCCGGCTTGTTTCCCTCAGCAAGCACATGCACAGCTGCTAACTTGAGCGCAACTTGAAGTTGCGAAACCGAACCTGTACGCGTGCACATGCACACGTGTGCACCGACATCGACCGCCTGCCCTTGCATATGACCAGCCCCCGTGAGCGTTGTCAGCGAGCATTAAACGCATGTTTGGCACTTTCGCGAGGCGGGCGACCAGTCAAAATGTGTGCTGATGATCGGGCGATGAGGCGCGAACGTCTTTGATACATTCAAATGAGTAGTGTTGACGTCGACTGTCGGCGCCAATTCCAACAGCCTACCTGTCAGAGTGTACGCATTTCCAGCTTGCCAAGCCCGGTAAATCGGCGCGCACCAGCCCAAGGCATGCGCGAGTCCCCACATCCCACGCTGACAGGCACTTGAATCATCCGCAACGACCTCTAGATTTGCGGTGTGCATGCACCCCTCATCTGATCGAAGCTGCGGTAGCGCTCAGGCTTGCAACTGCCCCAGCGCCATGGGTGCGATGCGGGCAGGCAGCGTCGAGCTGCCGCCGCTCAGACTGCTGCGCACACACTGCATCTGGTGCGACTGCCTCGACAACGGCGGCAGCGATTCAGGGCTCACAGGTACATGGCCAAGTGCTCTACCCTCAATGTAGAGGCGAGTGTGTCCGCGTCCAGCTCGCCAAAGGGCAGGTACTGTACCGTCGCAGAGGCGGCGCCGAACAGAGAGAATGAGTTCAGAGAAAACCGCCCCTGTGCCAGCGAAGTGAGGTGCACGAAGAGGGCCGTACCAGTGCTCGACACGGAGATTGGCACGCTGCCGTCTGGGGCCGGGCTGCCGACCGTGAACGCAACCTCTGTGGAGGGCGGCAGCGCGAGGTTCGCTGGGATGTCTGCCAGCACGAGGCTCTGCACGAGCTCGCTGCCGCTGGCGTCCGCAATGGCCGCGGTGACTA
>Ga0208629_100083_pt1 | contig 47272 bp, 44 predicted proteins | sample LakWasMet19_HOW5_2_FD_183865 | JGI IMG/M metagenome (GOLD analysis project Ga0208629, IMG submission 183865) | Freshwater sediment methanotrophic microbial communities from Lake Washington under simulated oxygen tension - Sediment Metagenome... | ecosystem: Environmental > Aquatic > Freshwater >... | reverse complement strand
GCTCCGCTGTTAATTTTGGAAGTGATGGTTTTTCTTTTTGCCATGTTTATTTTTAATTGTTTATGTAAGAGAAATTGATTTTATTTTTTGCTTGCCTTGTGAAGTATTTCTATGAGGCGATTTTTTCTTCGGCTTGTATTTTACTCCAGCAAGTGAGCCTTTGTTTTTGGGTTCACCTCCAGAGAATAATTTATAGGCTCCAAAACCCACCACACCAATACCAATAGCTGTAGGAATAGGATTATTCTTAGCTAGGTTTAAAAGTTTATCGATCGTTGAAACCTCATTAGAGTTATCTGAAGATTTAGCATCTTGCTCCTCAGAAATCGTATCTAAAATTTCAGGGTTCTTAGAAATCTCGGCAGCAATTGCATTTGGATCGATGTTTTCATTTGCGCCAACTAATCCCGATTTTTTTAAGATGTCAACTGTTGCAACAATGATAGGAGTAGCTGATGCAATGGCTGCTGCCATCGTTACAGGTTCACCAAGCCCAGCAAAGTCCATCTCTTCTACTATTCCGTTTAAGTTTCCAGCTCTGCCTTTGAGCATTGCATTTTTTAGCGCTTCTCGTTTACCTTGTAATTTATCGGCAAACAATCGTTCTACTTTTGCTAGTGCATCCTTAGATTTATTCCACTGCGCTTCCGATATTCCTTTCTTCGCAGCTTGCTCTTTTGTTGCATATCCCCACTTAAGTTTAGAGGCCATTTTTTGAACATCTAATTTTAGTGCAAGTAAGAATCCATTTCGGGCAGCAATTGATACAGGATTAAATCTTATCACGCCTTTTACTACTGCTTTTGCACCTTGACCGATTTTATCACCCACTTTTTGAACGGTCTTTTTTACTTTTGTAAAAAATGATTTCAAACTGCCGAGCTCTCCTAAACCTTCTAACTCATCCTCATCAAATCCGTTTATAGAATACCCATTTCTTAGGTTCAAAGCTTCTTCATTTTTAGAAAGCACAGCAAGCGCTTCATCACGCTTATCGGTATACCAATACTGGATTGCATAGTCTAGCATTTTTAAGAATGCTTTCGGATCATCAACTGTGGCTATAATGCTAGGATTCTGAGCAATTGCATTTCGAGTTGTAATTAAATGCTGGTATAAATTATCAAGTTCTGTATTTGAACTGTTGCCAAGTCCAGAAAGCTCTGGAGCAAAGACAGCATTATAATGATCGTTTGAATCGGTGCCGTGTAAAACAGCTACTTTTATTCCATTTAAATTCATTGGAAAATCTATTTTTTCGGTGTAAGGTTTTTCGTAGTTCGGTGCTGATATTACTCCATCAATAATGTAGTCGCCAGTAGAAAGATGAGCAACCACATACACATGTTGCCAGTGCATTTCGGAGTAACGAGTAATACGGAAGCTATGGGGGATGTTTAAATTAGTAAGTACGCTGGAAGTGAAAATACTCATGCAATCACAATCAACTCCAGTCTCTCTTTCTGCCCAGGCACGAGCTGGTCTGCGTAATTGTTCTAATCCTTTTTTATCTAGTTTATACTGGATATAAGAGTATATGAAATTCCAAATCGACTCACATGTTTTAGCCTCGGTTTTTTGCTTTAATTGTTTTGCTAGTTCCTTTGTGTCATTCAAATAAGTGCCTACTACTTTCATCATCAGCTCCACGGTATCATCTACTTCGCCATCTTCAATAAGTACTTCATCCACAAAATCTACTTTTGGGAATAGGTGATTGAATTTCGAACCGTTTTGAATAGTTCTATATCCACTGGTAATGTTCGATGGAGTGTAGTTAGTGGACTTCATTAGATGATTTTTTCTATTGGTGATACATAGAGAACTCCGTCAGCATAGGTTGAGAATCTAGCTGAAAGCGGAAACTTTAATTCTTGAGCTAAACCTTTTGCGCCACTTGTTTTATAAGCCTTAATAATTGCTGGAAGTTTTACAACCAATCCCGATGCAAGAGAGCCAAGGCTCATCCAGCCAAGTTTTAATTCAACGGTGCTTAAGTTGGTAGGCGATAAGGGTGCTATTTGAGTTTGAATATTTTGAGGGGTAGTTTGAGCCACTTGCTTTTCATTGGAATAGATAGTCACTACTGGTTGAGTTATACTCATAGTATTCCTCGTAGGATTTGAAATTGAAACTTCTGTACGAATGGTAATTCCAGATAAATCAACTTTATGAACCCTAGGGTTTATTAATCTCGTAGAGATGAATTCAGAAATCTGATTCATTTTAATGAGTTTGAATATGCCGAAAATGGCAACTCCTGCGATACCGAATCCTACAGCTTTATTCATCTTCTTTTTGATTACAGCCTTTAGAAATTTTATCAAACAGGAAATCAAGTGTTCTTTTTACTGTATATCCTACGGCAGCAGAGAGCGCTGCATAAAAGCAAATTTGTAAGATCTCCATCGGAGAATAGAAACTTTCAAGAGTTCTAGTGTCAATTGCTTTACCAACTCCACCAATTACACCAGATACCGATGCGATGAGAGAATTTTGAAAAGTTGAAGGCATTTCTGATTGCATAAGGCAAGTATGCGAAGAGAAAAAAACTAAATATTGTAGAATATCTTAAAGTACCTTAAACTAGTCTAAAGAATACTTAAAATATATTTATCCTAGGTTAAAACAGCTTTATGTTAAACTTTGAAAGAATGTAGAATCTGATACTCTGGTCTTAATTCGAAGAAAATGAGAAATTTACAAATAATAATTAGGATTTAAATTCGTTTTTATCAAAAAAATAGCAATATTTACAATATTAATTATATTAATGAAGAGGCTTTTAGTTTTAATCGTTTTATCGCTTTACATTACCTCAAGCATTGGAGTATGTATTTCTTTGCATTTTTGTGGGGGTAAACGGACTTCAACTACTGTTCTTTCTAATACTTCTCCAAAATGCCCATGCGGAAGTGAAAAAATGAAATCGAATTGTTGTAAAGATAAACGAGTAACTTTCACAATAGACGACTATCAAAAAAACGAGTCAAGTATATCAATAAATTATAAACCACTTCCCTCATTTGTTGCGTTTACATTTCCAGCAGCTGATGAAAACTACGAATTACAGGGTAAAAAAGTAATTTCTTTTAAACAATATCCACCACCTGATAATTATCAAAAGCCTCTTTATATTTTAAATCAAGTCTTTTTAATTTGACATCTTGCCTTTATAGAACTTTCCTGTTCTATTGATTAATTCATTGGCATTTACTCCTTTGTAGCTTATATTATACATTATGATTGAGAAGAAATTCCCTTCTTGACCAATTGTATTTTCATTTTGACTTTTCTAAAGATTTATACATAATTTAAACTAAAAAAAATGATAAAAATAGCATTAAATGCTTTGGCATTACTTACAGTATTCTCAGTATCAAAAGCACAAACAATTCCGAACTCAAGTTTCGAAGACTGGACTAACATGGGTAGTTACAGCAACCCTAGTGGATGGGCAACAATGAATAGTACTACCAATGCATCAAGCATCTTTACAGCCACTAAAGGAACACCAGGAAATACTGGTACAGCTTATTTAAAATTAACTTCTAAAACAATTGGATCATCAGTAGTTAATGGGATGGCTGTTTCTGGTAAAATAGATTCCTTAACTATGGAACCAAAATCAGGATTCCCATTTACTAAGCGTCCAACAAGCTTAACTGGTAAATGGCAACATATGATATATGGGACAAGCCAAGGTTCAATCGAAGTTATTTTAACAAGATGGGATTCAACAATGAAAATACGAATGACAGTCGGGTCTGGTAAAATAACACTTTCAGGTATGGCCATGAGTTGGGCTAATTTTTCAATTCCTATAAACTATACTGAATCAAGCAATCCAGATAGTTGCATGATTTTTATGCAGGCTAGTGGGGCAACGCCTACTAATTTAGATTATCTATGGGTTGACAATTTGGCATTTACAGGGCTTACAACTGGCTTTCTAAACAATAAAAATTTAATTACAAATCTAGGCATATACCCTATTCCAAGTCAAGATAAATTAATGATTTCTTTATCATTGAATGAAAACAGAAATGTTAAAATGGAAGTGATTGACCTTAATGGTAAAACTATTTTAACTAAAAACATAAACTTACAAACAGGTGATCTAGTACAAGAGTTAAATATTTCAACTCTTTCAAATGGATCTTACCTATTAAAAGTTTCTACCAATAATTCTACAGATACTAAAAAATTTATTATCAATAAATAACATGAATAAGCTAGCAATAATAATAGCAATCTCAATATTGAGTTTGGGTGTTAAAGCCCAAACTTTACTAAATATTCCTGATACACTAAGTGGGAATAATTTTATTTTAAATATGCATAAAGATAGTGTGCAATTTTTCCCAGGGAAAAAATCTCAAACATATGCGTACAATTCAAACAATTATCTAGGCCCTACACTAATCTTTAACAAAGGGGAACAAGTAAACATTTCAGTTCATAACCAAATAAATGATACAACAACTGTTCATTGGCATGGAATACATTTACCTTCCAAATGGGATGGCGGGCCACATACTCCTATATTACCAGGTAATAGTTGGCATCCCACTTTTACAGTTTTAGATAATGCTGCTACTTATTGGTATCATCCACATTTGCACATGAAGACAGCAGAGCAAGCCATTAAGGGAGCGGCTGGTTTAATTATTGTCCGAGATCCTATAGAAACTTCTTTAAACCTACCTCGCAGATATGGTATTGATGATCTTCCAATAATAGTTCAAAGTCAAGAATATGACAACCAAAACCAAGCAATGCCATTGGGTATGCAAGATTCAACAATTCTTGTCAATGGGAAAAGAGCAAATTACGGTTTTTCAGTATTTGCAAACTGTCCAGCACAGATTGTTCGAATGAGAATACTGAATGCTTCTGGTGAAAGAACTTTTAATTTTGGATTAAGTGGCAACAAACATTTTAAAGTTATTGCAAACGATGGCGGCTTACTTAATAACCCCGTTGATGTTACTAGAATTAGACTAGCTCCTGGCGAACGAATAGAAATTCTTGTAGATTTTAATGGGATGATTGGACAATCAATTTATTTAATGAGCTATGCATCTGAATTGCCTATGGGCATTCAAGGTGGTCCAACAATGCCAATGCCAAATGGGCCGCCAATGAACAGCCCATTAAATGGCATCGATTTTAATATTCTAAGAATAAATGTTATATCCCAAACAAATAATCCTGTAACAACTATACCTTCCTCATTAACTGTAAATAATGTCTATGATCAATCATTAGCATCGATAACTAGAACAATTCGATTCACAGCAGACAGTGCAATGGTTATGGACGGTCCTTTTTATTTTAATGATAGCACTTTTAACATGGATAGAATCGACTATACGATTCCAATCAACAGTATTGAAAAATGGAAGTTAGTCAATGAAACAATGGTTGCTCATCCCTTTCATATACATGATGTTCAGTTTTACTTATTAGACAGAAATGGGACTCCACCTAGTGCAGAAGAAAGCGGGAGGAAAGATGTTATTTTAATCCCTCCAGGAGACTCAGCAATTTTCATAACAAAATTCGAAGACTTCATTGATACAATAATACCTTATATGTACCATTGCCATATTTTAATGCATGAAGATGCTGGCATGATGGGTCAATTTTTGGTCGTTCCAGAAAATTTCTCTGGAATAAGCGACCATTTAAAATTTCTAAAAACTTTGAGGATATTCCCAAACCCATCTAGCGAATCAATCAATATTGATTTTAATGAATCATATTTCGATTATAGAATTGTTGATTTAACTGGTAAAGTAATTCAAATTGAAAATGGAATTCAAAACAAGAATATAAACATTTCAAAATTAAACTCAGGCTTCTATTCTATTATTATAAAATCAAAAGATGAATATTACTCTGGTAGATTTATCAAAAACTAAATTACTCAATTTAACTATTAAAATTTATTATTATGAAAAGTGTATTAAAACTTATACCTATAATGGTAATCTCAATTACAATAATTGCATGTAATTCAGAGCAAAATAAAAATACTGATGCTGGAAATAATTCAGAGATGACACACGATCATTCTAGCATGAATGATTCTTCATTAATTTCTATAGACGCAATTTTAAATGATTATTTAGAATTAAAAAATTCACTAGCTAAAGACAATGCAAATGATGCTGCAGATGCTGGCAAAAAACTTTACAAATCATTTGAAAGCACAAACTCGGAAAAATTAGATAGCAAATTAAAAGCTGAATATATTGATATTGTTGAAGGCGCAAAGGAGCATGCAGAACATATTGGTGATAATGCAGGAAAAATTGATCACCAAAGAGAACATTTCGTTTTATTAAGCAAGGATATGCAAGAGTTACTAGAGAAATTTGGAAGCACCAAAAAATTGTATCTCGATTTTTGCCCAATGGCTGATGATGGGAATGGGGCATTCTGGATAAGTGAAATTAAGGAAATAAAAAACCCATATTACGGTAGTAACATGCAAGAATGTGGCTCAATAAAAAAAGAATACTAATGTATAAAAGCAGAAAACGATTTCTTTGGGTAGCATTTATTCTATTTTTTCTAATTCAGTTTTATCAACCAAAACGAAATGTGGAAAATACTATATCTGAGAAAGTTGATTTTCTATTTTACACCAATGCACCTGACGAAATACAATATTTAATAAATATTTCCTGTTACGATTGCCATAGTAATAATACCCTTTATCCATGGTATTCTAATATTCAACCATTCCGAATATTAATGGATATGCATATAAAAAATGGAAAGAAGAATCTAAATTTTAGTGATTGGGGGAACTATTCAAAAAGAAAAAGGGAAACTAAAATAAACCGAATTATAAAAGAAATAAATTCAAATCGAATGCCTTTAGAATCTTATATTTTAATGCATAAGGATGCGGATATAAATACAATTCAAAAAAAGAGAATTGTCGATTGGCTTCAAACTTTATAAAATTATTAAGGATTCAACTAATTTATTATTACAGAATTTAAAGCGAAATATTGTAACTCTTGACGATGATGAATGATTCACAAAAAACTTATTTATGGTTGAAAGATTAATATCAATTGCATTAAAAAACAGGGTCATAGTTTTACTATTGGCAGCTTGTTTATTTGCCTGGGGGATTTATAGCGTACAAAAAAACCCTATTGATGCAATACCAGATCTTTCCGAAAACCAGGTGATTGTCTTTACTGAATGGATGGGAAGGAGTCCTCAAGTTATAGAAGATCAAATTACTTATCCCCTCGTTTCAAACCTACAAGGTATTCCGAATATTAAAAATATTAGAGCATCCTCTATGTTTGGGATGAGTTTTGTTTATGTAATTTTCGAGGATAACGTTGACATTTACTGGGCTAGAACTAGAGTACTAGAGCGTTTGAATTATGCCCAAAGACTACTACCTCAAAATATTGTACCAACACTTGGCCCAGATGGTACAGGTGTTGGGCATATATTCTGGTATCACTTGGAGGCCAATGGTATGGATTTAGGTGAGCAAAGGGCTTTGCAGGATTGGTATATCAAATTTGCGCTTCAAACTGTACCTGGTGTTTCGGAAGTGGCTTCTTTTGGTGGTTTTGAAAAGCAATACCAATTAGTTCTTGACCCGTTAAAAATGCAATATTATGATATTTCCATAATGGATGTAATGAATATTGTTAAATCTAGCAACAACGATGTGGGCGGTAGAAAATTTGAGATGAGCAATATGTCATATATAATCAGAGGGTTGGGTTACATAAAAAATATTGCTGACATTGAAAATATTTCTATTAAAAACTACTATTCTATTCCAGTTAAAATAAAAGACATTGGAACAGTTCAAATGGGAGGAGATTTGAGACTTGGAATATTCGATCAAAATGGAGAAGGGGAAGTTGTTGGTGGAATTGTGGTTATGAGATATGGTGAAAATGCAGATAATGTTATTAAAGCCGTGCGCTTAAAAATGAAAGAGGTAGAAAAGGGATTACCCCCAAATGTAACGTTTAAAACATCCTATGATAGAAGTGAATTAATTGAGGCTGCAATTGAATCTGTAAAGGGGACACTAATTGAAGAAATGATTGCTGTATCTATTATTATACTTATTTTTTTATTCAACTGGCGTAGTGCACTTATTATATTAATTCAACTTCCTATTTCAGTTGCAATTGGTTTTATCTTATTACAAGCATTTGGCTTATCCTCAAACATTATGTCTTTAACTGGAATTGCATTAGCTATTGGAGTTGTAGTCGATGATGGAATTGTTATGGTTGAAAATGCTTATCGTACTATTTCTGAAAAACAAGATGATTTATCTGAAGAAAAACAAAACGTCTAATGAAAGAATTTATAAAAAAAATATTCAAAAGGGAACCAGATCTATTAGAACATTCTGAACGATTAAAATTAATCGAATCTTCTTCTAAATTGGTTGGACCTGGTGTGTTTTATTCAACAATTATAGTAATCACTTCATTCTTACCTGTATTTTTACTTACAGGAATGGAAGGGAAATTATTTTCTCCACTTGCCTATACTAAATCATTTATACTAATAGTAGATGCATTTTTAGCAATTACCTTAACGCCTGTATTAATTAGTTTTCTATTAAAGGGTAAGCTTAAATCAGAAAGTAAAAACCCTATAAACTCTCGGTTAGAAAAAATATATTCTCCAATTTTAAACAAATGTTTACGATGGAGAAAAACAATATTAAGTATCAACATAATTGCCTTAATTATTGGAGTAATAATGTTTACAAGATTAGGATCAGAATTTATGCCTCCACTTGATGAGGGCACGATTCTATTTATGCCTGTAACATTACCAGATGTTTCAAATTCTGAAGCAAAAAGAATTTTACAACTACAAGATAAACTAATTAAATCTGTTCCAGAAGTATCACATGTATTAGGCAAGGCTGGAAGAGCAAATACAGCAACGGATAACAGCCCAATAAGTATGATTGAAACAATTATTCTATTAAAACCTCAAGTTGAATGGAGAAAGGATAAGAAGAAATCAGACATTATTGCTGAAATCAATAACAAATTACAAATACCTGGAGTTACAAATGGGTTTACACAGCCAATTATCAATAGAATAAATATGCTATCTACTGGAGTAAGGACTGATGTAGGCATAAAAGTATATGGTTCAAATCTAGATTCAATAGATATTCTATCTCAAAAAATTAAAAAAATACTTGAAGGAACGGATGGAATACAAGATTTATATGCAGAACCAATTACTGGTGGAAAATATATTGACATTGAGGCAAAGAGAAGTGAAATAGGTAGATATGGACTTTCTGTTGATGATATCAATAATATAGTTGAAACAGCAATTGGCGGAATGAAAATAACTACCACAATTGAAGGTAGGCAAAGATTTTCAGTAAATGCTAGGTATTCACAAGAATACAGAAATAAGATTAGCTCGCTTAAAAAAATGCCAATTCAAACAATGGAATATGGAACTATTCCATTAGAAGCAGTTGCCGATATAAAGATTTCTGATGGGCCTCCAATGATTAATAGTGAAAATGCTTTGCTTAGAGGTACTGTTTTATTTAATGTTAGGGGAAGAGATTTAGGTGGTACTGTGAAAGATGCTCAGCGTAAATTAAATTCAATGATGACAAAATTGCCTAAAGGTTATTTTATAGAATGGAGTGGGCAATGGGAGAATCAAATAAGAGCTAATAAAACATTAAGTTTTATTATGCCCATTGTATTACTAATAATTTTCCTTGTACTGTACTTCACCTATAATTCATTCAAGGAAGCTTTTTTAACAATGGTAACTGTGCCATTCGCTTTAATTGGTGGAGTATTCATGGTGTATTTTTATAACATAAACCTTTCTGTTGCTGTTGCAGTTGGTTTTATTGCACTTTTCGGATTAGCAGTTGAGACAGCAATGCTCATGACCATATATCTGAATGAATCGATGACAAAAATGGTTAAGAAGTATGGAAATAATAGTACTGTTTTAACTGAGGAAATAATCAGAAAATATATTATGGAAGGTTCAGTTAAACGATTAAGACCAAAATTAATGACAGTGTCTGTTTCATTATTTGGTTTAATACCAATTCTATGGGCAACAGGAACTGGATCAGATGTTATGTTACCTATCACTATACCATTAATTGGCGGTACAATTACTTCAACAATTTATGTCCTATTAGTCACCCCAGTCGTATTTGAAATTAGTAAACTTAGAGAACTAAAGAGAAATGGAAAAATTGACACACTGGAAATTAAGGAATAAATTCCTTTTTCCATTATATGCCTTTATCCTTTTAAGTATAAAAGCACATGCACAAACAATTAGCATTTCTGATGTCATTAAAAAAATTGAAAATCAGAATCCTCAATTGAAAATGTATTCCTCTGAAATAATAAGTATGGACACTCTAGCTAATGGTGCAAAAAGTTGGATGCCTCCTCAATTTAGTAGTGGATTTTTTATGACTCCATATGATATCAAAATGTGGAAGGGAGAGGGCATAAATAATGGCATGGGATCATTCATGTTTGGAGTTACCCAAATGATTCCCAATTTTTCTAGGATAAATAGCGAATATAAATACATGAAGTCAATGTCATCTGTCGAAAAAGAAAAAAAGAACTTCATACAAAATCAATTATTTGCTCAAGCCAAATTGTATTATTCCCAAATAGTAGTGCTAACAAAAAGAAAGAAAGTTTTAGAGGAAAGCTACAGCATTCTTGAATTTATGATAAAAAGCATGGAAGTAAGATACAAATACAATATGGATAAACTACCCACTTACTATAAAGCTAAATCTGAGTTGAGTAAAATGGAGAGTATGATTATTATGACAAGAAATAATATTTCTCAAAACAGAATCGAATTAAATGTTTTAATGGCCGAAAATCCATATGCCGAATTTGATGTTGACACGATATTTGATTTTAAGTCGTATGACATTTTAATTAAGGAAACTAAAATAAACGAATTTAAGAGAAGCGATATCAAAGCAATTGATAATAGTATAAATTTAAATGATTTGAGTATTGATTTAGAAAAATCAAAGCTTCGCCCAGAGTTTGGTGTTAAATATGAGCATATGGCATCTTTTGGAGGTGCACCACAGTTGTATACTCTAATGGGGATGGTTAATATACCTATGCCTTGGTCAACCAAAATGAACAAATCGAGTATTAATAGTTTAAAATACAAAAATGAGGCATTAGAATGGCAGAAAGGAATGATTATAAATGAAGTTGAGGGAATGCTATCAAAGGCAAATACAGAGATAAAAAATCTTAATGAACAATATTCAATTTCAAAAGATAAAATAATACCTGCTCTAAAGAAAAATTTTGAACTATCTCTTTTAGCATGGCAAAATAATTTAGGTGGACTTTTTGAAGTGTTAGATGCTTGGGAAATATTAAATAATGAGCAGATAGTCTTATTAGAAAAAGCGCAATTAATATTAGAAATGCAAGTAGAAATAGAGAAGCAATTGGAAATAAGATGAAAATAAAATTAATAATTATATCCGTAATTATCATTGTAATTGCTTTAGTTGGCTTTTATTTTTATTCAAAAAGTGCTAAAGAATTAAGCCATGAAAATCACACTGAAACAATATATACATGTTCAATGCATCCCCAGATTTCAAAAAACAAGCCTGGAAATTGCCCAATATGTGGTATGCAGCTAATTGAAAAAAATATACTTAGCAAGGAGGATAATGTTGGGGATTTGGGAACTATATTATTTCCTACTAATGAATTTGCGATAGGGAATTATGAAACAATTCAACCTATAGATACAACAATGTCTGAAACTATAGAAATTCCAGGGATATTAACATACAACACAAATACTTCGATAGGTATTTCAACAAGAATAAGTGGTAGAATAGAAAGAAGTTATATAAAATTTAATTATCAACAAATTAGGGAAGGCGATAAATTATTTGATATATATAGCCCAGAACTTTTGGTGGCACAAAACAATTTTTTGTACTTATTGAATAGCAATCAAATTGATTCATCTATTGTTGAATCATCAAGAAAGAATTTAGAATATTTAGGATTAAGTAAGGTGCAAATTGAAAATCTTGAACTAAAAAGGGAAGCTAGGTCAGTCATTACAATTTATAGTCCAAAAAGCGGTGTAGTTGTAGTAGAAAATAACAGAAAGAACTCAAATGAAGCAATGCAATCACAAATAAGAAATGCTGATGAAGTAGGCTTAAAGTCTGGAAGCTATATTTTAAAAAATACAACCTTACTAACATTAATAAGTACCGAAAATATTTGGGGCGTATTCTATGCAAAAAGAGATATGGTCAGCTTGTTAAAGATTAATACTAATATATTAATAACCACTGAGGCAAATAAATCTATTCGAATACACGGCAAGATTGGTTTTATTGAAAATCAAATTGTTGGTGATAAAAAAAACATAGGGTTTAGGGTAAATATTAAAAATGACTTTCAAATACCAATTGGTACTATACTGATTGGTAAATTAACTCTTGCAAATATTAAGGGAATATGGGTCCCAAAATCAGCAGTAATTACGATAGGGAATAAACAAATTGTACTAATTAAAATGAGTAATGGATTTAAAACTAAAGAAGTCAGCATTGGAAAGGAAAGAAATGGATACTTGCAAATCATAGAAGGCATTAACCAAAACACAATTCTCGCGAAAAATGCACAATACTTAATGGATAGTGAAAGTTTCATAAAATGAAAACAACCATGGCAAATATTAAAATATTCGTAGTTATACTTATCACCCTATTATTTGGATGCAGAGATGGTGAAATTGACACGAAATCAACGAGCGTTAAGAATGTATATTACACTTGTTCAATGGATCCTCAAATTAGAGAATTACACCCTGGGAAATGCCCAATATGCAAAATGGAGCTCACTAAAGTTGAAATACTGAAAAATGATTTAAACCAGATCACATTAAGCAAGAAACAAATCTATCTTGGCAATATTTCGAGCGAGATCATTTCTGAATCTTCCCATTTTTTATCTGATAAGTTTTCTGGTCAAATCAATAATAATCAAAACAGTATTAATATGATTTCTGCAAGAGCAATGGGAAGAATACAGCATGTTTATTTTAAATCTGTTGGAGAATTTATTGACATGAATGCACCAGTATATGACTTATATAGTGAAGAAATTGCAATTGCAAAAAACGATTACTTTACAGCTTATTCAAGTTATAAATCTAATAGAAATACATCTATCAATTTTAAAACATTAATGCAATCTGCTAGACAGAAATTAGAATACTTCGGATTAAACAGTAAGCAAATTCAGGATATAATAATTCGAAAAGACTTATCACCAATTACTACTTTCTATAGTAAAAATTCAGGTACAATAAAGGAAATCTTAAAGAGGGATGGCGATTTTGTAATGGAAGGTGAAAATATTTATACTGTTCTAGATTTAAAAACTATTTGGTTTGAGGCGGAAATAAATTCTATCTATTTTGATAAAGTAAATATTAATTTACCCGTAACGATAAATTTTATTGAATATCCAAATTTAAAATTTGAAGGAAAAACATCTTTTATTAACCCAGAATTAGCATCAAATAATAGGAACTTCCTTGTTAGAGTTGAAATTGCAAATCCCGATTTTAAATTAATCCCAGGAATGCAAGGTGAAATGGAATTGTCACATAAAAAACTAACTGGAATATTTATTCCATATGATGCGGTAATAAGGGAGCAAAACTCGAGTTCAGTTTGGATTGAGGTTCATAATGGAGTGTTTGAAAATGTTATGGTTGATACAGGGAGTGAATTGGGTGAAGATTTAGTCGAAATCATTTCAGGCTTAAAAGTTGGCCAGCGTATTGTTACAAGAGGTGCTTATTCCATAAATAGTGAATATAAATTCAAAAGAGGAGCCGATCCAATGGATGGGATGAAAATGTAATTCAAATATTTGGTTGAATGTGATATATGTTACATTCATTTCATTAAAATTACTGTAACTAACAAAAAAAACTAAACATGAAATCTATTTACCCACTTTTATTAATTATTTCTTTATCATTAAATAATTATGCACAAACATTAATTCCAATTCCTGAATTAATAACTGGAAATAATATTAATTTAATTATTAAAGACAGCACAAAACAATTTTATCCTGGCATAATTACAAATACTATCGGATATAATGGTTCGTATTTAGGCCCAACTATACTATTAAAGAAGGGTGAAACGGTAACGCTTAATGTTCAAAATAAACTAAAGGACACTACAACTACACATTGGCATGGACTGCATGTTGCACCAATGAATGATGGAAGCCCTCATAATCCAATTTTAGTAAATAACACTTGGAGCCCCACATTTAAAGTTATGGATAATGCCGCTACCTATTGGTATCATCCGCATTTGCATGGGAAAACGTTAAAGCAAGTAGTTAAAGGAGCAGCAGGATTAATTATTGTACAAGACGATGAAGAAGCAAGTTTAAATTTACCTCGCAATTATGGTGTAGATGATATTCCTTTGATATTTCAATTTCAAACAATTAATACCACTACCAAACAAATTGAAATGAATGATGAGTTTGATAATGTTACCATGGTAAATGGAACACTAAATCCGATGACAAATCTACCTGCTCAATTAGTACGACTAAGATTATTAAATGCCAGCAGCCACAGGGTATTGCAACTAGGTTTTAGTGACAATAGAACCTTTTACCAAATAACAAGTGATGATGGATTGTTAAATTCACCCGTTCAATTAACAAGGTTAAGGCTTGGTAGTGGAGAGCGGGCAGAGATACTTGTTGATTTAACTGGGCAATCTGGCTCCAATGTTTTCATTAATCAATATGGAAATGAATTGCCAAGTGGTTTTCCAGGAGGACCTGCAATGATGGGAGGGACAGGTCCATTAGATAATATTACTTTTAATTTTTTAAAGATTAATATTACAAATCCTACAAATAGTCCAATCACAGCCATCCCAATTAATTTAACTACAAATGTGAAATGGAGTACTGCAAACGCTAGCAGTATGAACTTCTTATTACAAGGTTCACCTGCAATGAGTATGACTAATTTTACAATTAATAATGCGTTTTATAATGAAGATATCATTAATTTTTCGAAGAATGAAGGAGAAGTAATGGTTTGGAATATTACTAACCAAAGCATGATGGCTCATCCATTCCATATTCATGGAAACCACTTTTATATTTTAGCAATAAATGGAACTACACCACCTGCAAATCTACAAGGCAGAAAAGATGTGGTATTGATAGCCCCACAAGGTGGAACAGTATCATTAATAACAAAATACGAAGACTATGGTGATTCCTCTATGCCATTTATGTACCATTGCCACATACTTAGTCATGAAGATAATGGAATGATGGGACAATTTATTGTCAATCCCAAAACAAAAACTGGCATCAACACGGAACAATTAAATAATTTTTTCACTATTTATCCGAACCCAAGTGGAGATCAATTAATTATTGATTCTAAAGAAGAGGTGATTGTAACTGAACTTAATATTTTAAATATGCTTGGCGAAAAATTATTAGAAACTAGACCAATTAGTCCAACTGGAAGCAAGTTGAATTTAACAGAACTTCCACAAGGAATGTATGTTATTCAAATAATTTCAAATATTGGAATCTATAAAAAAGTATTCATCAGAAAATAAATATAAAAATGAAAAAAACAATATTTTTACTCGCAATGGTTTTAATTTATCATTTGAATGCGTTTAGCGCTGAATTAAATTTTTCCAATAAGAAATCGATTCAAATTGTGGATTCGACTCAAGTTTATAATTGCTCTATGCATCCTGAAGTTATATCTGATAAACCAGGAAATTGTCCTAAATGCGGAATGGAACTAAGTCTTAAAAAATCCGATACTAAAATAGAATATACATGTTCAATGCATCCTGAAGTAGTTTCCAACAATCCAGGTAGTTGCTCAAAATGCGGAATGACATTAATTGAAAAGGGAACTAGTAAATCTATGGGTATGGGAATGATGCATAACAATGAGCCGCATAGGGGTTGGATGTATATTGCAGGAGGTACGTTAATGATATTAATGATGGGAGTGATGTTTTTATTTTAAATGCAAAACTTTGCTATTGTTTTAATTAATTATTACTTTTTTTTACATCCCGATACATGATTTAATCTTGCATTCGAAGCAGGATGTTGTGGTTTTAGTGCTTCGATATTTTCCTTAATTGTTGGGCGAAATTTAAAAGTGGCAAACCCTTCAGATATACCAACGATGTACAAACAGTATTATAAAAAAACGACAAAATCGATTGTCTAAATATATCAAAACAATTAGAGTCAAATCAATTAAGTGGTATTCATATTCCTGATGAAAATGAAGATCTATTAAAAACAATTCTTCTTTTGGTTTGGCTTTGTTAGCTCTATTAAAAGCTTTGGTGATGTGATGGCTTGTGCGGTTTATAATTGTGCTCGCAAATAGGGTAGAAATTAATAATTTAATGTCAGTCCAACTCCAAAGCCCATATCACTATCGTAGTGTGTTCTAACGCTCATATTCTTGTTTGCGATGTAGCGAAAGTCAACCATAAACTCTTTGTCTGTATTGAGCATAAAACCAGCTCAAAGCTTTTTTTTATTAGTATATCTTCTCACATCAATTGAAAACGAATGTTACCGTCTTGATAAATTTCGCCTTGTGTAATAATCAGCATTGGTAAAGTATAGTTCAATCCAATGCTAAAATGGGCTCTATTGTCTTTGGTATTCGTTTGTCCAAAAAGGTTAGATTCTTGTTCATCGATACCTAGTTTTCTATAACGCCATTCAAAACCAAAAAATGGCATTATCCATTGTATTTTACCTATATATCGTCCAATATGTGTTTCCGTTTCGTAACCGTGTCTATCGTGATAACCTAAACGCCATTCTGAGCCAATGCTCCAACGTATATTTTGAAGCATTGCTATTCCATCGTTTCAGTTGGTAGCGAAATCATTTTCTGCCATAAAATGAAATTTTCTATCGCCTTCAAAAAGTTTACGTTGTGCTATTTTTGGGTTTGGAATTAATGGATTTGGTGCTTGGTTTTCATAAGAAAAAACTCTGCCTGTTAGCAGTTTTGGTTCTTCTTTCATTCGTTATTTAGATAGTTTTAGAATTTTAAATGCTCCTTGTCCAACTATGAAAAATACAATTATTCCAACGATTAGGTCAGGATATTTTGAGTTTGACAAGTAAACAAGTCCGCCTGCTACAATTACTCCAAGATTTACAATTACATCATTAGAAGTGAAAATCATACTTGCTTGCATATGTGCTTCTTTGCTTTTACTTTTTTGAAGTAAATACAAACAAAGTCCATTGCCGAGAAGTGCAAAAATCGAAATAATTATCATTATCTGAAATACTGGAACAGTTTCTGTCCCAATAAATCGTCTGATAACTTCAATGAGGCCAGAAACGGTAAGTATCAACTGAAAATAACCTGCTGATTTTGCAATGTTTTTTTTGTGTGTTATTGTCCCACCAACTGCAAAAAGTGCAAGGCCGTAAACAATGCTGTCGGCAAGCATATCCAAACTGTCAGCAACAAGCCCCATTGAGTTTGAAATATAACCTGTGTTAAGTTCAAGTGTAAAAAAGAAAAAGTTAATGGCTAAAACTTGCCAAAGTATTTTTTTTTCTCGGTCAGCGTTGTCTATCGTTGATGTGAAATTGTATACCGAAACGCTGTCAATAATTGAAGTGTCAAACTTTAAGTTGTCAAGTCGCTGAAAAATTTGATCGTGATTGTCTGTATGAAAAACTGTTAGTTGTCTGTTTGCAATGTCAAAGTCCAAAGAGTTGATGTTTGTCAAGTCGGCAAGTTTCATCCGTATCATTTGTTCTTCTGATGGGCAGTCCATTTTTGATATTTTAAACGTCGTTTTTTTCATTCTCTATCGATGTCGGTTATGTCGTCCTACCATTACTGCTGATGTTTTTCCTTATTGCAATTATGGCTCTGTAAAATGCCCGCAAACACAAGTTTTATTAAGTTTTTGTAATTAAAAGTATCAATTTATTTTCTAAGGTAGAAAATCGATACCATTTTATCCTACTAATTAAAAATTTTAGAGTTGATATAGGAATATTCAAAAATTCATATGTGTGAATGATACAACTTTTTTCTAAAGTTATGTTACAATTTCTAATTTAAAGTTTTAGAACTTTACCTATTATGAAAATTCATTCATAATGTAAAGTAATTAACCATGAAAGATTTAAAAAGTTGTATTGATGCTTGTTTGGCATGTGTGGTATCTTGCGAAAAGTGTATTACAGACTGCGTTGAGGCTGGAAATAAAGATTGCATTTCATTATGTCGTGATTGTGCAGATATTTGTGCTTTATGTGCCCGATTTGATGCAAGAGGCTCTAAATTTGGGCAAGACTTGCATATTTTATGTGCTAAAATTTGCAAAGCATGCGCATTAGAATGTGAAAAGCATTCTTCTCACCATGTTTCGTGTAAAGAATGTGCTGAAGCTTGTAAAAAATGTTCGGAAATCTGCTAATAAGATTCAAAACCTATTACTTAATTCCAAGAATACAGAAAACATATTTTAAGTATTCTTGGAATTATTTGTAAGTGAAAATTAGATGTTTTTTTAAATAAGCATAATTTACAACTATTCAAGGTTCTCCCAAGTGATTTATTAAAATAGAAACTTGCATTGGAGTGTAGATTTTTTGCTTTGATACTAACCCAGCTTTAAGTAAGTCGCTTTTGATTTTCGGATTTCTCTTTATCCAACATCTAAATTGATTACTTGCACTTTCTTTACTTAATTGAGGAAGATACAAACAAGCTAGTTCTGCTACTCCATATGATTTAATTTCAAACACTTTCATTTCTAAAATTTATGCGATTTGAAAGTATAAAATATTAATGATAATTGAATTGTTAGATGGTATGTTTATGGATAAATCAAAGTGTATGTTTTGAAAATGTTTCTCGACAAACATCTTAATGTACAAAGTCGGTAAATTATGGCAATATATTATTCTTCGATTATTGCAATTGCTGTTAATTTTTTTTCTAATAGCAACATATCACTTCCTACTTTTTCATCTACAATCCTTGCATAATGTTGTGTACTCCTCAAATCTTTATGTCCTAACATTTTACTAACCGATTCCATTGGAACACCATTCATCATAGTTACTGTTGTAGCAAATGAATGCCTTGCAATATGGAATGTTAAATTCTTTTCGATACAACATAAGTCTCCTATTTCTTTCAAATATGCATTTACTTTCTGATTGCTTATTAAATTAAAAACACGGTCATCTCCTTTTAGGTCTTTTAGAGTTGTATATTTATTCAATATCTCTGATGGAAATTCTAATAAGGGGATGTGGGCTTTCACACCAGTTTTCTGTCTACGGGTTCTAATCCAATAAATACCATTTGGATTCACCTCGATTTCAGATTTTTTTAACTTATAAATATCAATATAGGCTAAACCTGTATAACAGCTAAATAAGAACATATCTTTAACAAAAGATAATCTTTCATTTTGAAATTCCTTATTAATTATGCTATCAATTTCTGATTGATTTAAATATGGCCTGTCTGTTTCTTTTAAAGTTAAGCTTATATCTGCAAATGGATTCGTTTTCAACCACCCATTTTTAAATGAAATCATTACCACTTTTTTGAAAAACTGTAAGTATTTCTTAGTCGTATTGAAATTACATTTCTTTTTTGTAAGTAAATAAAATTCAAATTTTAGTACCTGGTCTCTTGTTATGGTTTTAACACTTATATCAGTTATCTTATATTCAGATTTCAAAAACTCTTGAAAATACTTTTTACAAGTTTCATACTTTAACCAATTTGAATATGATTTCCCATGGAAAGAACCCTCTTGTTTTGCCAAAAGATGACAGTGCTTATGGACTTATAGGGCTTTATTTCAAGCTGACATTAATAGCAATGTTTATTTATGTTCTTGCCTACTCATTGTTTCCAACTTGGCATTCTATTTTTTCAATAATTCCTACACTTGATAACGAAAATATTAAATACATAGGTCTTTTTGTATTGGCCGTTTCACTTGTTTGGACAATTATCGCTCAAGGACATATGAAAAATTCTTGGAGAATTGGTATTGACACAGAAACTAAAACTGAACTTGTTACAACTGGTCTTTTCGGACTTTCAAGAAACCCTATATTTTTTGGAATGATTTTAAGTTTAGTTGGACTTTTTTTAGTAACCCCAAATGCACTCACTTTTTTATTTTTGATTTTGGGATATGTTCTTATTCAAATACAAATTCGGCTTGAAGAAGAATTTTTAACAAATGAACACGGACAAATCTACATTGCCTACAAACATAAAGTAAGACGATTAATATGATGACAAAAAAACACACAGCTAAAAGCACTTGACATCATTTAAGCGACAAATATAAGTACCAAACAACAATTTTGTTACAAAACCGCCTTAGTTACCTGGAATGTTATCAGCATTACCTACTTTCAGCCAACCTCTAATTACAAATATTGGTATGACAAAGCATCATTTTATTTCTTAACACCGCACTACACATTGCAAAATTGTCTTTCTAAATCAAGACAAACCGTAAAATATGGTTCAAAAATGCTAAAATGTGATACAAAAAAGACCACAAAACACTTTTTTTTACCTTACAGATTTTTTTGTTTTGGCCTTTCAAACGAATAGTGACATCCAATTAAAACCTTATATTTGCTCAGTGAAAAATGTTTTGAAACTCTTATTCAGTTTTTACCTTTTAGCTCTGGTATATATGCCATGCAGCGACAAGGATGACTGTAAATATACGAGTACTGACCAATCAACTTTTACAACTACTGATCACAGTAGCCACGACAATGATACCGAAAGTTGTTATCCATTTTGTATGTGTACCTGTTGTGGACAATCTTGCAGTTTCACATACTTCCAATCTGAATTAGGGCTATATTTTCCGTCAGTATCTCAAAAGGTTAAAATATATAAGGTGTCTTTTTCTTCTGACGTTTACTTTTCCATTTGGCAACCGCCAAAAATTAGTTAATGAATTTCTGATGTTCCGCTTTCAGCGGAAAAAAACAATACTACTTGCAGTGCAGACACTCCGCAAGTAACTCTGTATTCATTCATTAAACTGATAAAAAATGTTAGACAAAATAATAGCGTTCAGCATAAAAAATAAATTCATCATTGCATTGATGACACTTGCACTTATTGTTTGGGGAGTATGGAGTGCAACTAAACTGTCTATTGATGCAGTTCCCGACATTACCAACAATCAAGTACAAATCATTACGGTTTGCTCAACCCTTGCAGGACAAGAGGTTGAACAGCTGGTAACTTACCCAATAGAACAAAGCATTTCCAACCTTCCAGACTTGGAAGAACTGCGTAGCATTTCCCGTTTCGGACTTTCAGTAATTACAGTGGTTTTTGACGATAAAGTAGACATCTACTTTGCCCGACAACTTATTAACGAACGACTAAAGGAAGCCGAAAGCAAAATCCCAAAAGGTGTTGGTACGCCTGAATTGGCACCAGTTAGCACAGGTTTAGGCGAAGTGTATCAATACATTATTCACCCAAAAAAGGGAAGTGAAAGTAAATACACAGCTATGGATTTACGGACAATGCAAGATTGGATTGTTGCCCGACAGCTTTACGGAACGAAAGGAATTGCAGAGGTTAATAGCTTTGGCGGACAATTGAAACAATACGAAGTTGCAGTAAATCCTGACCGCTTGATTGCAATGGGTATAACAATTCCCGAAATTTTTACCGCTTTAGAAAAGAACAACGAAAACACTGGCGGGGCATATATTGACAAGAAACCAAACGCATATTTCATTCGAGGTGTGGGGTTAATTGGTTCGTTTGACGATATTAAAAACATAGTTGTAAAAACAAATCCCAACGGAATTCCTATTTTAATAAAAGATGTTGCCGAAGTGCATTTAGGTAGTGCTGTTCGTTACGGTGCAATGACCTACAATGGTGAAGTGGACGCAGTAGGTGGTGTAGTAATGATGCTAAAAGGTGCAAATAGTGCTGATGTAGTAGGCCGAATTAAAGATAAAATGTCAACTATTCAAAAATCATTGCCAAAAGATGTAGTAATAGAACCCTATTTAGATAGAACCGATTTGGTAAACCGAGCAATCAGCACAGTAGAAAAAAATCTGATCGAAGGTGCTTTAATAGTAATCTTCGTTTTGGTTTTATTTCTCGGAAACCTTCGAGCGGGCTTGATTGTAGCTTCTGCTATTCCTTTATCAATGCTTTTTGCATTGGGTTTGATGAATGTTTTTGGAGTAAGCGCAAACCTTATGAGTTTGGGAGCTATAGACTTTGGTTTAATCGTTGATGGTGCTGTAATTATTGTAGAAGCTACATTGCACCATTTAGGAATGAGAAAAGCAATCGGCAAACTTTCACAATCAGAAATGGATAATGAAGTTTTTGTTTCCGCATCTAAAATCCGAAGCAGTGCTGCATTTGGCGAAATAATTATCCTTATTGTATATATCCCAATTCTTACCTTGGTAGGTATCGAAGGGAAAATGTTTAGCCCAATGGCTCAAACTGTTTCTTTTGCAATTATAGGGGCGTTAATTTTATCTCTTACCTACATTCCAATGATGTGTGCTGCGTTCCTTTCTAAAAACATTTCACACAAACAAACATTAAGCGATAGAATGATGAACTTATTCCAACGCATTTATGCACCACTTTTGGAAAAAGCAATACGTTTCAAGAAAGTAATTGTAGTTGCAACAGTTGCGATATTTATTGTTTCCGTATTTCTATTTTCAAGAATGGGAGGTGAATTTATTCCTACGTTACAAGAAGGCAATTTTGCATTTCATTGTATTTTGCCACAAGGCACATCACTTTCACAAAGCTTGGAAACCAGTATGCAAGCATCAAGGCTAATAAAAGAATTTGACGAAGTAAAAATGGTAGTGGGCAAAACAGGAGCTGCAGAAGTCCCAACAGATCCAATGCCACCAGAAGCAACGGATATGATGATAATTTTGAAATCACCAACTGATTGGAAACGTGATATTTCATATGATGAATTGGCAGAAGAATTTGAAAAAAAACTCAATACAATTCCAGGGGTTTTCTTTGAAAAAAATCAACCAATTCAAATGCGTTTCAACGAACTGATGACAGGTATTCGCCAAGATGTAGCAGTGAAAATTTTTGGTGAAAATATGGACACACTTTTAAGCTATGCCAATAAGGTAAATGTAGTGGTGCAAAGTGTGGACGGTGCAACAGAACCAAGCGTTGAACGAGTTGCAGGGCTTCCGCAAATAGTAATAAAATACAATCGTTCGCAAATTGCCAATTATGGATTAAACATTGAGGATATCAACCACATTGTTTCTACTTCTTTTGCTGGAGGAAGTGCAGGAGTTGTATATGAAAATGAACGCAAATTTGAATTAGTAGTTCGCCTTGACAGCACACACCGCAACAACATAGATGATGTAAGTCATTTGTATATACCAACAACCAACGGAACACAAATCCCTTTATCACAAGTTGCTGAAATTAAAATGGAATTGGGACCTGCACAAATTAGTCGTGAAGAAGGCAAACGCAGAATAGTAGTAGGATTTAACATTAAAGGCAGAGATGTAGAAAGTGTTGTTACTGATATTCAAAAAGAACTAAATGAAAAAGTAAAACTTCCCGAAGGCTATTATTACACATATGGAGGCACTTTTGAAAATTTGCAAGCGGCAAGCAAACGCTTAATGATAGCTTTGCCTGTGGCATTAGCACTCATTTTTATGTTGCTTTATTTTACGTTTGGTTCAGTAAAACAAGCAACTCTAATTTATACCGCAATCCCAATGAGTGCCATTGGAGGCGTATTCGCTTTGCTAATTCGTGATATGCCTTTTAGCATCTCGGCAGGTATCGGTTTTATTGCATTGTTCGGTGTAGCCGTGCTAAACGGAATAGTGTTAATCGGAACATTTAATCAACTAGAAAAAGACGGAATGATTGACATATTAGAACGAATAAAAGAAGGAACAAAAATTCGTTTGCGACCAGTATTAATGACAGCCACTGTTGCATCGTTTGGTTTTTTACCGATGGCACTTTCACATGGTGCTGGGGCAGAAGTACAGAAACCTTTGGCTACAGTAGTAATCGGAGGACTAATTACTGCTACTTTCTTAACCCTGTTTGTTTTGCCATTGTTGTATTTAATTTTCTCAAAAAAGAGAAAATCCAAAATCAAAATATCCGTTGCTGTTCTATTCGCTTTTGTGTTGTTTTCATTCAATACAGTAAATGCTCAAATACAAACAGCAAATGTCATTTCGGTTGATGATGCTATAAACACAGCATTGAAAAACAATCTTGAAATTCAATCACAGCAACTCAGCGTGCAGTCGTCTAGAATCTTAAAAAAATCGGTGTTTGAGTTACCCAAAACGAATGTCAATTTTCAGTTTGGGCAATACAATAGCATCAATCAAGACAAGGCCTTTCAAATCAATCAATCAATTCCATTTCCAACATATTATATATCCAAATCAGGCTTGTTTAAAGCCGAATCAGAAAGTAGTGAATTGCAACAGCAAGCAACTGCCAGCGAAATTAAAGCACAGGTACAATACTGGTTTTACCAGATGCAATATTTGCAAACCACTAAAAAGCATCTTCAATCTTTAGACAGTTTATATAACGATTTTGTGAGTGCAGCAGCTCTGCGTTACGAAACAGGAGAAACAAATCTGTTGGAGAAGACCACAGCCGAAACAAAGCGAGGACAACTTTCTCTTCTGCTTAAACAAAACGAAACGGATTTTATAACGGCTTACCATTCGCTGAAAACGCTAATGAATACAAGTGAGGATTTTGTATTGAGTAATAGTGGAAAATTTCAACCAATTGCAATTTCTAATGTGTTGGATACAACACTTATAGCAAATAATCCTTCGTTAAAACTGCTTTATCAGCAAGCAGTAATTGCCAATCAAAATAAAAAGATCGAAACTGCTTCCACATTACCCGATTTTAATGTCGGCTATTTCAACCAGTCCCTAATAGGTGTGCAAAGCATCAATGGAGCAGATGTAAATTTTGATGGTAGCAAACGTTTTCAGGGTTTTAATATAGGTATTAGTATCCCAATTACATTTTTTAGCAACGCTTCCAAAATAAAATCGCTTGAATATAAACAACAGGCATTACAAAGAGATGCTGACAATGGAAAACTGATTTTACAAACCAAATTGCAAAATGCTATTCAGCAATACAATCAAAACTTATTGCAGTACAACTACTACAATTCAACAGCTTTGCCTAATGCCGAAATAATTATCAGCACTGCAAAGATTGGTTTCAAAAGTGGTGACATTGGATACATTGAGTATCTACAAGCATTACAAACTGCTATCGATGTGCAGTTAAATTATTTGCAATCCATCAATCAAATCAATCAATCCATCGTCATTATCAATTTCTTAATCAACAAATAAATTTTAGAAAAATGAAAAATATAATATTTATAGCTGCCATTGCAATTTTAATATCATTTGCATCCTGCAACAGTAATAAAACCGAAACGAAAGGAGATGAAACTGAGCATCACGATGAACATGAAAACACCAACACGGCAATGCTAACGGCCGAACAAATGAAATCTATAAAAATAGAGTTAGGCGGCATCGAGAAAAAACAATTAACAGCTTCACTAAAAGCTAATGGCATTTTAAAAGTGCCTAATCAAAACCGTGCGAATGCCACGGCATCATTGGGTGGAGTTATCAAAACTATTTTGGTTCAAACTGGCAATAGCGTTATTAAAGGGCAAACAATCGCCACCATTACAAACAATTCGTTCATCACAATGCAAGAGGAGTTTTTAAGTATTTCATCAAAAGCAGAATTGGCACAATTAGAATTTGTCCGACAAAAAGAATTGCAACAAGGTAATGCAGGAGCATTGAAAAATTTACAATCAGCCGATGCAGAACTAAAAACACTGAAAGCTCGAAAAGCCAGTTTACAAAAGCAATTGGATTTGATTGGTATCAATACAGCTTCACTTACAAGCGAAAACATTCAATCAATTGCAAATATTACAAGCCCCATAAGCGGCACAATAAGCAACGTAATGGTAAATATTGGCACTCATGTAGATGCAAATAATCCAATTGTTGAAATAGTGGATAATAGCCAATTACATTTGGATCTGTATGTGTATGAAAAGGATTTACAAAAACTAAAAGTGGGGCAAACCATCCATTTTACACTTACCAATAATCCTGGGAAAGAATACGATGCCGATGTTTATGCCATTAGCAACACATTCGAACAAAGCACCAAAGCCATTTCAGTTCATGCTATGGTAAAAGGTAATAAGCAAGGTTTGATTGATGGAATGAACATTACAGCCTTAGTAAGTTTAGAAAACTCCACCGTAGACGCAGTACCAACTAACGCCATTGTTAATGACGAAGGGCAAGACTATATTTTTATTGTAACTGAAGCCCATAGTGAGGAAGAACACCACAACGAAACAGATACTGTCGAACACAAGCATGTTGATAGCGGACATCAGCATAACGAAAAAATAGAACCCGATCACAAAGAACTAGGAACAACTTTTGAAAAAATTCCTGTTCGTAAAGGCACTACCGATGTAGGCTACAGTGAAATTACATTACTTAAAGAAATCCCTGCAAACAGTAAAGTAGTGGTTAACGGAGCATTTTTTATTTTGGCTAAAATGAACAATAAAGGCGAAGCACACGAACATTAAAATTTACGAAAATGGAACTTACTAACAACATAGACAAATTCGGAACAGCAGGGCTGTTTCTTACTGCATTACTTTCTCCTTGCTGTTTTCCATTATTTGCGTTTGTCGCATCAGCATTAGGTTTTGGAAGTGCCGAACTTTTTGGAGGATGGACAATGTGGATTTTTCAGGCAATGGTTTTAGTTTCCGTGGCAGGGCTTTACTTTTCGTATCGCAAACATCGTTGCACTTATCCGTTGCTTGTTGCAATTCCAAGCGGACTTTTCGTTTTCTATGGCTATCATTTCAACAACTCCGACCACTGGAATTACTTTTTGTATGCAGGAATGTTCGGCTTGTTTGTCGCCACACTTTGGAATTACAAACGGAACAAACTTCACGGTTCTTGCGACACTTGCAAAGTTATTGATGGTAAGACAGTGGAACTTGAAAGTGAAATTACTTGCCCAAACTGCGGTCACAAGAAAAAAGAAATGATGCCAACAGATGCCTGCCAGTTTTTTTATGAATGTGAAAACTGTAAAAAGATTTTAAAACCGAAACAAGGCGACTGTTGTGTTTATTGCAGTTATGGCACAGTAAAATGTCCTTCTATTCAAACAGGAAAAGATTGCTGTTAAAATTATTTATAAGCTAAACAAGAAATTACAAACAATGAAACTACCAATCAAAGACAAAAAATTTATTTTTCTTCTTTCCGCAATCACATTAGTAGTTGCATTAGAAATTTTATCTATCATCGGCATTCACATACCAATGCCCTATGCTCCATTTGTTTTTGCTACTTTCATTCTCGGCATTGGTTACAATGTTTTGTGGAACGGAGTAAAAGCAATCTTCAAACTCAAGTTCAGCAGTATCAATTTACTAATGACAATTGCTGTTCTCGGAGCATTTTATTTAGGCGAATATCCAGAAGCAGCAGTTGTTATAGTACTATATGTCTTAGGCGAACGCTTAGAAGATATTGGGATAGAAAATTCAAAATCTACATTAGGTGAATTGGTAAGCAAAGCACCAAAAACAGCTTTTGTTAAAGAACAAAATGAATTTGTTACTATTGATAAAATTGCAGTCGGTACTATCATTCAAGTGAAAGCAGGTGAAATGATACCGCTTGACGGAAAAATAATTTTAGGAGAAACTACCGTTGACGAGGCTGCTATTACGGGCGAACCCATACCCAAAGACAAACATATAGGCGATAATTTATTTGCTGGAACATTGAACAAAAATGGTTTTATAGAAATTGAAACAACAAAACTTTCTGTTGATACAACTTTTTCAAAAATCATTCGCTTGACCTTTGAAGCACAGGGCAATAAGAGCGAAACACAAAAATTTATTCAGAAATTTTCAAAGTATTACACACCTATCATTATTGCAATGGCAATTTTGGTTTTCGTAATTCCAGTTTTTGTTTTGCATTTAGATTTGAACCATTGGTTACAACAAGCCATTACACTTTTAGTAATTGCTTGTCCTTGTGCATTAGTCATATCAACACCAGTAGCTATTTATGCAGCGATCGGAAACGCATCAGCAAAAGGTGCATTGGTAAAAGGTGGAAAATACATCGAAGCACTTGCATCTATAAAGGCAATTGCGTTAGACAAAACACGCACTATCACTTTCGGAAATCCAATAGTTTCAGATGTATTTCCGTTAAACAAAACAAGCCGAGAAGAACTATTGGCTTGCACCGCAGGAGCAGAAATTTTCAGCGAACACCCATTGGCACAAGCCATAGTTAATGCTAGCATAAGGGAAGGATTTGAACCACACAAAACTGAAGGCTTCAAAAGTATTATGGGCAAAGGAGCAATAGCAAAATGTTTGGTCTGTGAAGATGAAACTATTTATGTTGGCAAGTTGGAATTTATAAAAGAACATCAGCACACCGATATTGAAGCCGAAAAAATTGTTGAGCAACTTTCAGCACAAGGTAAAACAAGTGTAGTCATAAGTTTTGGTGATGGTGTAGCAGGTGTAATAGGTTTGATGGATGAAATAAAACCAGACAGTGCAGCAGCATTAAAAGAAATAGAAGCAATGAATATAGAACCTGTTATGCTCACAGGAGATAGTGAAAAAGCGGCAAATTATGTAGCCGAGCAAGTAGGGATTAAAAAAATATTCGGCAATATGTTACCCGAAAACAAAGCTGAAAAAATAAAAGAACTCTTGCAGCAATATAAATATGTAGCAATGGTAGGCGATGGCATAAACGATGCACCAGCATTGGCACAAAGCACCGTCGGTATAGCAATGGGGGCAGCAGGCAGCGATACCGCTATCGAAACTGCGAACATTGCATTGATGAACGACAAACTTTCACTCATACCATTTCTTATTCGGTTGAGTAAAAAAACATTACGCAGAATAAAATTCAACACCATCGGAGCAATAGCCGTAAAATTGATATTCATAACCCTTGCATTTATCGGTTACAGCAATTTAGTTTTCGCAATTGCAGCAGACGTAGGAGTGACATTAATCGTAATATTAACAAGTTTGAATTTGATGAAATTTGAAAATAAAATTGCAAGTGAACAGTGAAATTTTCTCGTCTTAATAAAGTTTATAGTCTTTTGTTTCGACTATATAAAGTAGTGAAAGAATAACAATAGATATACGGTAAAATGATATAAAAATTTGTCAAGGCTCACCAAATTCCTCAATAATTGCCTTTACTTGAAGAGGTGTCAATATACGATTACCAGGGATATAACCAAGATTTACAAGTATTTGCATTACTGTTTTGCTCATTACAATCCACCTTCTTAGCTGTGCACTTGCACTCTTTTTCGTAATGCTTGGAAAATACAATTGAGCTAACTCACTGAATCCAAATGCTCTTATTTTAAATGGTTCTTCCATAATAGATATTATAATTAAAAATAAATTATAATATCTATTTTATTGTTATACTAAAGAATATTTTTGATTCGTTTTGAACACTATTACTACCTAATGTTTACCTAGATGTACTTATTTTGTAACTCTTAATAAATCGCATATAATTAGAAAATAAAAAAGGGCAAATAAACACCATGGAAATTTTTATAATTATTATTTTAAAGTTTAGGTAAAAAAAATTATTAGTTTGATTAAAACACGTAAGGCAATTAATAATAACTTAATCATAATAGATAATTTGTAGAGATAAAAAATAAATACATCGTATAAGGTTTAAATTCCACAAAAACCTATACTCCCATCCTCAATTTTAACATTTTATTTGCCAATTCTATCATATCATTACCCACTTTTTCATCTACAATTCTTGCATAATGTTGTGTACTCCTCAAATCTTTATGGCCTAGCATTTTACTAACTGATTCCATTGGAACACCATTCATCATCGTAACAGTTGTTGCAAATGTATGTCTTGCAATATGAAATGTTAAATTCTTTTCAATCCCACATAAGTCTCCAATTTCCTTTAAATAAGCGTTTACTTTTTGATTGCTTATTAAATTGAAAACACGGTCATCACCTTTTAGGTCAATTAGTGTTGTATATTTCTTCAATATTTCTGAGGGGAATTCCAACAAGGGAATATGTGCTTTCACACCAGTTTTCTGACGACGGGTTCGAATCCAATATATACCATTTGGATTAACTTCAATTTCTGATTTTTTTAACTTATAAATATCAATATAGGCTAAGCCAGTATAACAGCTAAATAAGAACATATCCTTAACAAAGGATAATCTTTCATTTTGAAATTCCTTATTAATTATGCTATCAATCTCTGATTGATTTAAATATGGTCTGTCTGTTTCTTTTAAAGTTAGGCTTATATCTGCAAATGGATTCGTTTTCAACCACCCATTTTTAAATGAAATCATTACCACTTTTTTAAAAAACTGCAAATATTTTTTAGTTGTATTGAAATTACATTTCTTTGTTGTAAGCAAATAAAATTCAAATTTTAGTACTTGGTCTCTTGTTAGGGTTTTAACACTTATATCACTTATCTTATATTCAGATTTCAAAAACTCTTGAAAATACTTTTTACAAGTTTCATACTTTAACCAATTTGAATATGATTTCCCTTGTTCTATCAATTGTTTTAATGAAACATTATGTTCTTTCCAAATTTCCATTAACATTTTAGGAGCAGCCGAATTAATTCCTAGTATAGCGTCTCTTAACAGCTCAGGAAATACTTCATCATTAATTGTGAGCAATTCAGTGTATTTGTTATATGCTTTGGCTCTTAACGCATCTAAATATAGATTTAAGGAAAGAGCAGAACTAGACTTGCCCAATGCTGATAATTTATCTTGACTCCAATCCTCTGGCTTAACAAACCTTTTTGTTCTCATTGCAACAGATCTTCCATCTATTGTAATTCTCATCATTACTGGGCATTCGCCATTTTGTTTGATTTTCGATTTGCTGATGTAAAACAGCAAGCTGAACATGCTTTTCTTTGTCATACTAATTGTAATTTTTACTGCCCCCTTATGGATACAATTTTACAATGAACATTTGAGTTAAGTATGTACTTTAAGAGTGTTTCTCAGCACTTTACAGTAAATCGTGACCCTTTTTCTAAAAATAGTATAGGGGTCACGAGTTAAGTCTTAAATATAGGTCTGAGGTGTACTTTAATGAATTGCATTTAAAGCAAAAAAGCGCTCAAATCAATGATTTGAACGCTTCTGAACACTTTCATGTTATTTTTAGCGGAATGGACGGGACTCGAACCCGCGACCTCCTGCGTGACAGGCAGGCATTCTAACCAGCTGAACTACCACTCCGTTTTACTTTGTGACTTTGACACCACTCCGTTTTATTGGACTGCAAATATACAGTCTTATGTCGTTTTATCAATAAAAAAATGAAAAAAATGCTAATACACTATTATACAGTGCCTTCTTTCATTCTTTCTGCGTTCTCAGCGAACTGTAACCCGTCGATGATGTCTTGAATATCGCCATTCATCACCCCTGGAAGGTTATATGAAGTCAATCCGATACGATGTTCTGTTAATCTACTTTGAGGGAAGTTGTAAGTTCTGATCTTCGCAGATCTATCACCTGTAGCAACCATAGTCTTACGTTTCTTAGAAACCTCTTCCAAGTGCTTAGCATACTCCATCTCGTAAATCCTAGATCTAAGTACCCCTAAAGCTTTCTCGTAGTTCTTATGCTGAGATTTCTCGTCCTGGCACTGCGCTACAATCCCTGTTGGTATATGCGTTAATCGAACCGCTGAGTATGTCGTGTTTACCGACTGACCTCCTGGGCCCGACGAGCAGAATAAGTCCTTACGGATATCGTTCGTTTTTAAATCTATATCAAACTCATCAGCCTCTGGTAATACTACCACCGATGCCGCTGAGGTATGAATACGTCCTTGTGTTTCTGTTGCTGGAACTCTTTGTACACGGTGTACTCCAGATTCGTATTTCAATGTACCATAAACATCTTCTCCAGATACATTCAATACAATCTCCTTATATCCTCCTGCTGTTCCTGGTGTGTAATCCACTAAATCAACTTTCCAACCTTTGGTTTCGCAGTATCTTTGGTACATTCTGAACAAGTCACCTGCGAAAATACTTGCTTCGTCTCCTCCAGTTCCTGCTCTAATCTCTACAATCGCGTTTTTCGCATCTTCTGGATCTACTGGAATCAACATTAATCGGATATCATCTTCCATCTTATCTCTTTGCTCGATTAAAGTATCCAATTCACCTTTTGCCATCTCACGGAACTCTTCGTCCTTCTCAGTCGCTAATATCTCTTTATTCGACTCGATATTGCTCATAACATTGCTGTAAATGTTGTATTGAGCAACAATCTTTGCCAAATCCTTATATTCTTTGTTAAGTTGAGCGAATCGCTTCATATCGCTCATCGCTTCTGGACTAGAAAGCTCTCTTTCCACATCTTCGAAGCGGTTTTTAATCGCTAAAAGCTTTTCCAACATATCGTTCATATTCCTAAAATCTACTTTTAAAGTTTGCAAAATTACGCAAAAGCCTCGAAGTATCCAATAATAATACCTTTTAGCATCTACTAAACAATGCTATTAACCAAGAAGTTTTAAAATAAAATGAGATACACGTACGAATGAAATTCACACGTTCGGATAGAATGAGAACGTTGGGGAAAGACTAATAAAAATTAACGCATTGAATCTGTCCGGACAGTTTCAATGTTCGAATACAACTTAACTCAATTTTTCTAAAGAATGCATTTGTATTAATTTGTTCAACTTAAATTCTTGCTCCTTAATGTTATTTATAAGCGCAGTTACTTTGGGTAAATTAATGTTCGCAACTAGTTCTTTGTGAGAACTGCTTTTAATATGAATTAATGCTTGAATTTTATTGCAGATTACCTGATCAACATCTACATTCAATAATGCAGCTATTTTCTCGTAGTTCTCTATTGAAGTTTGACAATCGAAGTTTTCAATCTTTGAATACGCAGATTGTGTTACTCCTATCTGAGATGCAACGTAGTTTTGGGTAAGGTTACGTATCTCTCTTAGTTGCTTGAGGGTTATAAAAGTATACATATTGTTTAGTTTTGAAACTAATAATACAAAATGCATGCCCACTGAATTATGTTTGGCATAATCAATTCCAAACGTGAATATTCTTGATGCACTAACATTCCAAAACATCAATAAAATATAGGAATTCGACTATTAGCTGATTGAGAGAGAATATAAAAGTAGCTTTTGATTACATCCTTTATATAAACTGATTTTCCCAGAATGGAACGATTTCTTAAAAAGACGCTAGCGTTTTTAGTGTTATTTTTTATAGTACAACACGTCGTCTTTAAACAATAGATGAGAACTATTTTTTGGTAAATATGAACTCGAAATTTGATTGAAAATCAATGTTGAATAAGGTATAGTTTTCTTATATCCTCCGAACAAATCGAAAACAAAAATTCCATTTGTACTATCACACAAATACAACTCATCGGAATATTCAATCATTAATTGTGGTGATATTTTTTTTGATAAAATTAAATACAAATCGCCAGTAGAAACTTGTGTGTTTAACTGCTCTCCTAACTTTAATAATTTTCGATTTACATTGTCGTAAATCCACAAACCATTATTGTTAGAACTAGCTGCAAGAGATATCCACCCATCAGAATAATATTTACGAATATCAACAGAATTAATTTCTGTAAGGTTGATGTCTAAGAATTTTACTACAGCCTGATCTTCATAAAATACTACTATTCGCAAGGGGTTCGTAACATCGATAGAAGAAATCTTTCCGTTCTTTAAGTCTGCAAATTTTGTGTATCGTTTTATTGTAGGTTCGTATTTATTCAATGTGTTATTATTCGTGATGAAATAAACATTTCCTAAACGATCCAACTTTGCACTTACAACATTCGATGAAATTTTAACAGAATCTTCTTGAGAAAACCCTTTAAAGGAAATCAGAAATAGAAAACAGAAAAGTGCGATTCGAGATATCATTTATTGCTCAAATTTTTTCAAGAAAATCCCTTCTTCATTAAATTGTGCATACGTACGATGGTGCACCCACTCCCCTAAATTTATGTATTTACTTTTTTCGTTTAACATGATATCTAAAGGAAGATGTCTGTGTCCGAAAACAAAGTAATCGAAATGTTCTTTTGTTAAAACTTCTTTCGAATAAATAGCTAACCATTCTTGCTCTTCGCCTAAGAATTGTTCCTTGCTATCATTCGCTATTCTACTGCTTCTCGACCATTTATCGGCAATCCACAAACCTAAATTAGGATGAATTCTAGCAAATAACCATTGGCATAATTTACTCGCGAAAACTTTTTTCAAAAATTTATAAGAATAGTCGCCCGGACCTAGACCATCGCCATGCCCGATGAATACTTTCTTTCCGAAATATTCTCTCGTAATATTTTCTCTATAAATCTTTACTCCTAATTCTTTTTCAAAATAATCAAACATCCACATGTCGTGATTACCCGTGAAAAAATAAACTGGAATACCTGAATCTACCAACTCAGCAATTTTTGCTTGCAAGCGAACGAAACCTTTTGGAATAACTTTCGCATACTCAAACCAAAAATCAAAAATATCGCCTACTAAATAAACTTCTTTAGCATCAGGCTTTACAAAATCTAACCATCTTACAACGGCTAATTCTCTTTCTCTCGACGATTGTTCATCGGGTACACCTAAGTGAAAATCTGAAGCAAAATAAATTGATTTTTGTGCAGACATATTATTGTTGATCGTCTATTAATATTACGAATATTTCTCTCGGGCCATGAGCTCCAAGCACTAGTGTTTTCTCGATATCAGCAGTTCTACTCGGGCCAGTTGTTGTGCTAATCATGGTAGGCATTTTAGAAGGATAACGTTCTTGAACAACATTAAGTGCATCGCCAATATCATTTACCAATTGTGATGTAAATGCAACAACAACATGTATGTGAGGATAGATTGATAATCTTCTTCCGGCTTCTGAAGCATTAGTGATGATGATGCTCCCTGTGCGTGCAACTAAAGCATCGCAAGTAGTAATACCAACATTTGCTTCTTCGAAATTCTGATCATTAGTTTGAAGAGCAATCGAACCATTATTCATCCAACTCAACAAGTCATTTTCCCAGCAATAAATATTTGTCCACTTTCTTTCTGCGATTAATTGTTGAAGATCTTCTAGGCATTGACCTTTGCTTTCGCAAAAAATAAATTGACCATTAATTTTCGAAAACTCTTCAGCAAATTGAATTTCTAGAAGCTCGTCGCTTTGTTTAAAAATCGGACCAGGTTCCGGAATATTCGGATAAGGATTTTCAGTTTTCTCGATCAGAGCTTTTCTAATCGATTTCAACATTCTTTCTTTTGGTGTTGCTTCGCGCATAACACAAATTTAGCAAATAAATAGAAAAGGACGCCTAAGCGTCCTTTTTCAATATAATTCAATTTAAATATTCTCCGTCGTCTCCTCTGCATTTCCCTCTGCGACCTCTGCCTTCTCTGCGCCCTCTGCGTTACTCTCTACGCCCTCTGCCTCCTTTGCGTTCTCTGCGTCTCCTCCATTCACGAACTCATCATACGTCGTCCTAGTATCAAAAGGTCTCTTACCTAATAACTCTTCTAGATCCGATTGGAAGATAATTTCTTTTTGCAATAAAGCTTGAGCAATTTTCTCTAGCCCTTCTCTATGTTGAGTAAGTAAGGTCTTCGTATCTTCATACATCGAGCTAATTAATGTACGTACTTCGATATCGATCATTTCAGAAGTTTTATCAGAATATGGTTTACCATAACCGAATTCACCTTGAGGATCGTTGAACGAAACGTTACCTACATTTTTATTCATACCATACATGGTTACCATTGCGTAAGCAAGTTTGGTAATTCGCTCTAAGTCGTTTTGTGCACCAGTTGAAATTTTACCGAATACAATTTCTTCAGCAGCTCTACCACCTAAAGTCATTTTAATACTATCAAGCAATTGCTCTGTTGTGTATAGGTATTGTTCTTTTGGTAAATATTGTGCGTAACCTAAGGCTGCAATACCTCTTGGTACAATAGATACTTTCACCAATGGATCTGCGTGTTCTAAGAACCAACCTGCAATAGCATGGCCAGATTCGTGGTAAGCAACAATTCGTTTTTCTTCTGGTGAAATAATTTTATTTTTCTTTTCTAAACCTCCAATAACTCTATCAATAGCATCTTGGAAATCTTGCATGTCGATTGCTTTCTTATCTCTACGCGCAGCAATTAAAGCAGCTTCGTTACATACGTTAGCAATTTCAGCACCAGCAAAACCTGGTGTTTGAGCAGCAAGTTTTTTAGCATCAACTTCTGGAGCCAATGTCAATGGCTTCATATGTACTTTGAAAATATGTTCACGACCTTTTAAATCTGGTCTGTCGATTGCAATTTGTCTATCAAATCGTCCCGGACGTAATAAAGCTGGATCTAATACATCTGGTCTGTTTGTAGCAGCCATAATGATAACACCAGAATCAGTTCCGAAACCATCCATCTCTACTAACAATTGATTCAAGGTATTTTCACGCTCATCGTTACCACCCATAATTTGATTTTTTCCTCTCGCTCTACCAACCGCATCAATCTCATCGATGAAAATAATACAAGGTGCTTTTTCTTTCGCTTGTTTAAATAAATCTCTTACACGAGATGCACCAACTCCCACAAACATCTCTACGAAATCTGAACCAGATAAAGAAAAGAAAGGAACTTGAGCTTCACCAGCAACAGCTTTAGCTAATAATGTTTTACCAGTACCTGGCGAACCAACTAATAAAACACCTTTCGGAATTTTACCTCCCAAACCTGTATATTTCTTAGGGTTCTTCAAGAAGTCTACCACTTCCATTACTTCCGTTTTCGCTTCTTCTAACCCAGCAACATCGTTAAATGTAATCGACACTTGAGATTCTTTGTCGAACAAAGTAGCTTTCGATTTTCCAATGTTGAATATTTGTCCACCCGGACCACTTCCACCGCCAGAAATTTTTCTCATAATGAAAATCCAAACTGCAATCATAATTGCTAAAGGAAGAATCCACGTTAACAAGAAATCTCTACCCCAATTAGATCTTTCGATAAATTGAATATTAACTTGTTCATTCGGTGCAAAACCTTTTTGCAATTCTCTTAACTGTTCTTTTAAATCACTTACAGAACTTGAAGCTTCTGTAAAGTAATAATGCGGACCAGCACCTGCTAAGAATTGATTTGTATTGATGTCTTTATATTTTTCATTCTGAAGCTTATCTTTTTGAAGATAGATTTCGATGATATAAATATTGCCTTGTTGGTATCCAATTAATTTTTCTACATCATGGCTTAATAGCATGTCGTTTGTGAAACGCTGAAAAGTAATTTCCTTTGCAGAGTTCCCAGAATACATCACATTAAATCCAATAATCCCTACTAGTAAGATTGCGTAAATCCAGTAGAAATTAAATTTTGGAGGTTTGGGTAAAGTCCTCTTTTGCTTGTCTTTCGAATTACCCGAATTCATTTTTTTATTGTCTTCCATTTCGTATTGATTCCATTTAATAAATTAAGCTGATTGGTATGTTACCACTTCAGCATCTCCCCAAAGATCTTCTACTCCGTAGTGATCTCTTTTCTCCGTTCTAAAAATATGCACCACCACACTCACAAAATCCAATAGTATCCATTCAGAATTTTGAAATCCTTCTTTGTGCCAAGGCTCTTCACCGAAGGCTTTATACATTTCATCTTCCACAGAGTCGGCAATCGCCTTTACTTGTGTAGAAGAGTCTGCGTGACAGATTACAAAATAATCACTGACAGAACTACTGATATTCCTTAAATCTAGGCTAATGATATCCTTCCCCTTTTTCTCTTGCATTCCATGCACGATTACCTCTGTAATACGTTTTGAATTGTCGGATGGGTTATTTGTTTCTTTAAGCTGTTTGTTTCTAAGCATTAAAAGCGATTAATTTACACAAATTTAAAAATTCTAAGTTAATCAGAACTATGTCTGCATTATTCACAGGTAAAAATATTGTTCATTTCGACCGTGTTTCATCTACTAACACCATTCTTTCCGAAATGTTGTCAAATACTAAGCCATTAGCCGATGGGTCGGTAATATTGGCAGACGAACAGAGTCAAGGACGCGGTCAACAGGGTTCTTTTTGGGAAGCTAGCCCTCATAAAAACATCACTCTTAGTATTCTGTATCGTCCGGAATTCCTAACGATAGAAAAACAATTTTATTTGTCGATTGCTGTAAGTTTAGGTATTTCTGATTTCCTCGACGAGCAATTGCAACAAAAGTCACAGATCAAATGGCCCAATGATATTTACTTTGGGAATTATAAAATAGCTGGAATTTTGATTGAAAACACCTTGATGAATAGCCATTTAAGAACCAGCATTATTGGTATCGGACTGAATGTAAATCAAGTAGAATTTAAAAGTGATGCTCCGAATCCATGTTCTATGAAGAGCATTTCAGGATTGGAATATGATATAAAAGCCTTGCTTCCACAATTGTTTCATCATATCGAGATACATTATTTACAACTAAAAGCAGGCAAATATGATTTCCTGAAAGAAGCTTATTTGTCGAAATTATACCGTTATGAGCAAGAACACGAGTATTTAATCGAGGGTAAAATTACCAAAGGTAAAATTATTGATATCGAAACATCTGGCAGACTAGTAATGCTCGTAGATAATCAAAGAAAAAGCTTCGATACCAAAGAAATAGAGTTTATCCTTTAAAATAAAATGATATTTTTGAAATCTTTACGCAATACCAAAATCAATAAAATGAAAAAAACACTCTTATTATTACTTCTTTCATTCATCAGTTTAGTCGGATTTTCACAAATCCAAAATCCTGTAAAATGGAATTACTCAGTAGAAAACAACGGAACTGAAAATGCAACTTTGGTTATTAGCGCAAAGATCGATAAGGGATGGCATTTATATTCTCAGTTTATTGGCGATGGTGGACCAGTTCCAACTACTATTAAACTCAAAGCTTCGAAAGAATATTCTTTAGTTGGAAAAACAGAAGAATCTCCAAAGCCTCACTCTATCTACGAAGAATTATTCGGGATGAAAGTTGCGTTCTTCGAAAACAAAGCAAGCTTCAAACAAAAAATAAAAGTTAGCAGTGCTAAAGATTTTAAAGTTACAGGAACTTTAGAATTTATGGTTTGTGATGATAAGCAATGCTTGCCTCCGGAAGAAATTGAGATTGCGTTTGATGTTAAAGGAGCATCAAGCTCAAATGTTATTGCAAATAATTCAAGTGTACAAAACTCGAAAATAGAGGAATCGAAAATAGTAAATGAAGATACTGCAAGTGTAGTAGTAGCAAGTAATACTACTGCTTCGGATTCTGCTAAATCAGATACTTCTAAAAGCTTAGCAGATTCAACTTTAGGCAAATCTCCTGAAGCAGATAATTCTATGTGGGGAATATTCTTCCAAGGATTTCTATTCGGATTCGTGGCTTTATTAATGCCATGTATTTTCCCTATGATTCCTTTAACGGTAAGTTTCTTTACAAAACAAAGCACATCACGTGCGGTTGGAATTCGTAAAGCATTAATTTATGGATTATCTATCGTTGTAATTTATGTTGCATTAGGTTTAGGTATAACAATTTTATTAGGTGCGAGTGCATTGAATGAATTATCTAGTGATGCAATTTTCAACTTAATATTCTTCTTAGTATTGGTAATTTTCGCAACATCATTCTTTGGTGCATTCGAAATTACATTACCAAGTTCATGGTCTACAAAAGCAGATGCGAAAGCAGATAAAGGTGGATTGTTAGGAATATTCTTCATGGCAGTTGTATTAGCAATTGCTTCATTCTCTTGTACTGGCCCCTTAATCGGAACATTACTTGTAGATGCAGCAAACAAAGGGCAATACATGGGTCCATTCTTAGGAATGTTAGGCTTCTCAGTTTCCTTAGCATTACCATTTACATTGTTCGCAATTTTCCCATCGTGGTTAAACTCGATGCCAAAATCTGGTGGATGGTTGAACTCTGTAAAAGTTACATTAGGTTTTATTGAATTAGCATTCGCATTGAAATTCTTATCGAATGTAGATATGGCATACCATTGGAGAATTTTAGATCGTGAAGTATTCATTGTGTTATGGGTAATTATTTTTGCGATGTTAGGATTCTACTTATTGGGTAAATTGAAATTCTCGCACGATAGCGATGTGAAACATGTTTCTGTACCACGTTTATTCTTAGCCATCATCACCTTAAGTTTCGCGCTATACTTAGTGCCAGGTTTATGGGGTGCCCCTTTAAAAGCAGTGAGCGGATTCTTACCACATCAAGGAACACAAGATTTCGATTTATACACAAGAACATTTACTAATGCAGGTGGAGATGCAGCGCATTCTACTGGTACTAAAAAATATGCAGATAGATTACATGCACCTCTAGGTATAGATGCATTTTTCGATTACGAAGAAGGTTTAGCATATGCGAAGAAAGTAGGAAAACCAGTGTTCTTAGATTTCACCGGACATAGTTGTACCAATTGCCGTAAAATGGAAAATGCAGTATGGCCAGATCCAGAAGTATTAAGAAGATTGAAAAACGATTTCGTAGTTATTTCTCTTTATGTTGATGATCGCACAGAACTTCCTGATTCAGAAAAATATGTTTCGAAATTCACAGGTAAAAAAGTTAAAACCTTAGGAAATAGAAATGTGGATTTACAAGTTTCTAAATTCAACAGCAATGCACAACCATTGTATGTTATTGTTGATGCCGAAGGAAATCCATTAACTAATACACACGGTTATAAAGAAGATATTCCAGGATATATTTCGTTCTTGGATTCTTGGAAAAAGTAACTCGTGACTCGAACCTCGTGACTCGTAGTTCGTAACTCGACATATTATATAAAATCGAATTACGAGCTACGAAATTCGAAGTTCGAGGTTCGAGGTTCGAATTACCAGTTACCCAATAACCTTCAGCTTCTCCTCCACTACCCTAACCTCATAAGGTGCACTGCCTTTAATCTCTCCATCTATAGTTAAGTTCTGAGAAGAATTAGAATCGAATTTTATTTTTTTCGCTTGGCGATATTCTAGAAATTTAGAATTGACATGTTTGCCAGAATATATGCTAGGGAATAGTTTCAGCAAATTCATCATTGCTGTTTTTCTAACCAATAAAACATCCATTAAGCCATCTTGAAGATCGGCATATGGAGCCATCTTCATTCCTTTGCCCGTATGTTTAGTGTTTAATACAAGAACAAAAGAGAATTCTTCATCATAAAAAATTTCATCATCAATATTAATTTTTAAATGAGAAAACGGATTCGGAAGAATAGCTATTAAAGCTGAAGCCGTATAACGAGCAGTACCCATCCAACGCATATCTTCAGCTAGCTGACTAATAGAATTCACCAAACCCCATCCAATCATATTAAAAGAAATACAGGATTGTTCGTTGTATTTAACTTCTAACAAATCGATATCCATTATTCGAAACTGACGCAAACGATCAGCTGCTTTCTTGTAAGTTAAAGAATCGAAATCATGATTAAACGCATTTCCACTTCCAGCTGGGAAAAGTAAAATAGGAATATCTAAACGCTTATTCGCATATAAGGCATTCACCACATCGTGCATGGTACCATCGCCACCAAGCACAAGAATCGCATCTATATCAGTTAGAATTACTTGGTCGATAAAACGGCTGAAATAGCCAGCGCTCTTGCTTTCTAGTACAATAAAAACATCGTCTGGAAAGTCGTTTCTTAAGTTAGAGAGCATTTTACTTGCCTTATGAGTCCCGGATAAAGGATTCATCGTGCATAAATATTTTTTACTCATACCTTCAGTTTATAATACAATATAAGAAAAGGTTGTTATTTTTGAGGAAATAGATAAATATTATGAATTCAATAAAACAACATTTCGAAGAAGCGCACAGTGTATTATCTGCTTTTTTAAATGATGAACATAATTTCCTACAAATAGAAAAAGCTGGCAAGTTAATGTCGGAAGCCGTTAACCGTGGCAATAAAATTATTTCTTGTGGTAATGGAGGATCGATGTGCGATGCTATGCACTTCGCAGAAGAGTTGAGTGGAAGATATCGTGATAACAGAAAAGCGATGCCTGCAATTTCTATCAGCGACCCATCACATATCTCTTGCGTAGGAAATGATTATGGTTTCGATTATATTTTTTCGAGATTTATTGAAGGATTAGGAAACGAAGGAGATGTATTATTAGGCATCAGCACTTCTGGTAATTCTAAGAATGTAATAAACGCTGTAGAAGCAGCGAAAGCAAAAGGCATGAAAGTAATTTGCTTAACAGGTAAAGATGGCGGACGATTAGCGGGAATGTGCGATGTAGAAATCAGAGCTCCAAAATCTAACTACGCCGACAGAGCGCAGGAGATTCATATTAAGGTGATTCACTCACTTATCGATTTCATCGAAAGGAGTAGTGTGTAATGGGTAATGGGTAGTGAGTAGTGGGCAAATAATTCATAATTCATAATTCATAATTCATAATTCATAATTCATAATTCATAATTCTATTTACAAAATACATTTTACATAGTACAATTTTCAAAATACATAGTACAATTTTCAATATGTTCAGCTACTTCCTTAACCCAAATAGACTTCTACTAAGTGCATTTTTATTATTAATGTGCTCATTGTTTGTGGTGCCTATTTCTAGAGTCGACATTCATTTATCATTTCTTACTTTTACAGCTTTTTATTTCATTGCGTATTTTAAAGTGAAAAAAAATGGAATTGAATTTTATGCTGAAAAAATTAGAGTTAATAAGAATTTACTCATAACAATTTTCACCTATACTATAATTATAATTCTATTTGATTTGTATCGAGTTAAATCTTACGACGAAAATACTACAGTAATTATTCATGTATTATTTCTAGCACCGTTGGAGATTCTTTCAATAGTGTTTTTTCAAAAAGTATTCATCAAAAAATAGAGAAGTATATCTAGTAAATCGAATTAATTACATCAAGTCCACTGTGTATCCTTTTCCCCAATGCGTTGTAATTACTCCATGAAATATTTTTGGAATTACAATTTAAATTCCGGGCAATTCTTCGAATAAGCCTATAAATTAGGGCTTTTTAGCTGTTTTTAAAATCTACGTTTAAACTTAAATTTCGGTGGACTGATAATTGAATTCCTCTTCATAACAAATTCAAACAACATGAAGAAGATCATTTTAATTTGTGTGTTAGGTCTAGGGATTGGATTTAGCGCATGTGAAAAAAACGATGCTACAGGTGATGGTTATACCAAAACAAATGTTAGAATGACAGATGCGCCGGGTGCGTATGATTCAGTAATTCTAAATGTTGAGGCTATACAAATTATCACGAATAAAGGCACTACAACTTTAGCAGTGAATTCTACCTTTGATATTTTGATGTATAGAAATGGTAAAGACACTTTAATCGCATCACAAGATATTCCATCAGGTAAAATTCAAGAAGTACGATTAATTGTCGGTGCTACAGGAAATCGAGTTGTGGTAGACGGGCAAAGTCATGTACTTACAACACCTAGTGGACAAAGTTCAGGAGTTAAAATTAAAGTTCACGAAGAGCTAATTGCAGGAGTAGCATATACTATGTTATTAGATTTCGATGCCGCATCGTCTATTGTAAAAACTGGTAGTGGATCTTACATTTTAAAACCAGTAATTCGTGCAATTCCAGTTGGCGTTTCTGGTGCAATCACAGGAGAAATTAGTCCGATTTATTCTAGTCCTGTTGTGTTTGCCATTAACGGTAACGACACCATTGGCACTATAACAGATGCGAGCGGCAAGTTTTATTTTTCGGGTATTGGAGAAGGAACTTATCAAATAAAAATTACTCCCCTACTACCTTTTAGAGATACTATAATAAATAATGTAGTTGTAGTAAATGGGCAGCTAAATACTATGGGGGTAATTTATTTGCCTTAACTCCAAGTATCTCTATCCAAGCGCCTGTAATGTATCGCTTCCGATAGATATTCGATTTTGATATCCGTAGATTCTTCAATATCTGCAATGGTTCTGGCAAATTTAAAATACGATCATAAGCGCGAGCAGACAGACCAAGTCTGTCCATCGCGCTTTTTAAGATCTGACTTCCTTCTTCCGAAATCACACAAACACTTCTTACTTTTTTGGTATTCATTTGTGCATTGCAATGCACTAAATCATTTTCTTTAAATCGAACGGATTGAATTGCACGTGCTTTTATTACTCGCATTCTGATATCAGCACTTTTTTCTTTTACACGTTTATCGGTTAGTTCCGTAAAGGCAACAGGCGTAACCTCCACATGAATATCAATTCTGTCTAACAAGGGACCAGAAACTTTACTAATATAAATTGCACTGCTCCAGCTTTGGATTAGTTGAATTATGTATTAAACAAATGAACTTTTTGAGTTAATATTTGTTAAAAATCAACCTAGTAAAAAACAGTTTGCGCAAGTATTTTATGTTATTTTTTATATTTTTAATTAAAATTTACTAAAACTAACTCTACATCAATATGTTAATTAAAGGTTTAAAAAACACGTTTATTTCATTTACTTTTTTACTTTTTGTTGGGTTAAGCAAACCGACATTTTCACAAATAACTATCACAACTCCAAATCCTAACTATTCTGCAAAATGGGATATTTATGAGTTAACTTTTGTTGGCAATGATGGAAACTTTACAAATCCATTCTGGGATGTTGAAATTTCTGGGACTTTCACAGGGCCAAATGCTGAAATAATAAAAAGAGAAGGGTTTTATTTTGATAAAAACACATGGAAGTTAAGATTTTCACCAATAAGTGAGGGGCTATGGCAATATCAAATTCAATTTAAATCTACAACCAACACACAAACTTTTTCAGGCAGCATGAACTGTTTAGCTGCAAAGCCAAATAACCACGGTTTCATTACCACTAATGCGTCTAATCAACATACTTTTAAATATAGCGATGGTTCAAATTTAATTGTAAACGGAATAAATGGACATACACCTCCTGTAACTGCAGCACTTATCGGTATTCCGAATGGGAATGTAACTCTAGATTCAATCATGACTTCTGTTATGTGGGATTCGCTAGCAGCTCATAATATAAATACATATCGCTTACAAATGTTTCATCAAAGTTGGGCACCACCAGTGATGAGTTGGAATACATACGAAGGACACGCAAATTTATTACAGAATACAAACAGTCTTGACAAATACGATTTGAAGAATGCTAAATTAATTGACAAATGGTTTGAAAAGGCAGCTTCATTAGGTATCAATTTATATCCTTGTTTATATACTATACATGATGATGCTAATGTATTTAAATTCAATCAATCTAGATGGAGTGTAGATAGTGGTGGTTTCTATACTAGTTGTACAAACATGTACAGTTCAACTACACTGCCAGGGCACGAATATGTAAAAAAATATGTTAGATATTTAGTAAATAGATACGGGGCATTTCAAAACATACTTGGTTGGGAATACAACAATGAATGGGGTAAATACACTTCTAAGAATTGGATAAACTCAATAGATACTGTAATTACTAGAAGTGACCCTTACAACAGAGCACATGTTGTTTCTTATTGGGGTTACGATTTTTGTTACGACTCTGAATTGCATAATTTATCATCAAATGATATTATCGATTTTCATGTTTATCCTTGGATTGGACCCTATAACGAATATAATATTGATTCATTAATTACGAAGCAAGTAAATTATTTTTATACTCGTTTTAATAAACCAATTAATATTGGAGAATTAGGTAGTGGCGATTTTCAAAACAATATTCCAGAGTCTGGGCTGTATTATGATAGAGTAGGGTATTGGGCTTCATTTATTTCAGGAGGATCGACAATGTATTGGTTAAGGGGAGACAACACTACTTCAGGAAATATTTATAATCGAAAAAGTTTAGATTGGATAAAAAGTTTTGGAACAATTACGTCAAATATTAAAGATTTTAAATCCTTTGTGCCCCAAAAAAATATAACTACTTCAGACAATCCAAATGTACGTGCCTACTTGATGGGAGCTAAGAATGAATTTATTTCTTATCTACATCATTATTCAGATCATAGTACAAATATATCCAATGTTATGTTGCAGGTTACCGTGCCTGTATCTACATGGGAAATTAATTGGTTTGATCCAAATTCAGGTTTTTTAATCCTAAAAGATACAATCCAATCTTCTAATGGAATTATGAATATAAGTGTACCTACTTTTAGAATAGATTTAGCTTTATATGTAAAGTCATTAATTCCATTAGGAAATGGAATCGAATCGAAAAAGTTGGTTAAATTTAATAACATATCCCCCAATCCTTTTACGGAAAAAACAAAAATCGAATTTGAAATCGCAAACAATTCAAATGTAAATGTAACAGTACATGATATTACTGGTAAAAAAATAAAAACTTTATTAAAAAACAATCTTAACCCTGGCCAATATTTTATACAATGGGATGGAACTAATGACAATAATGATTATATAACAAATGGCCTATATTTTCTAAAATTAGAATGTGATGGTAATACTGAGGTAATGAAAGTTGTGTTTATTAAATAAGCTTATCTGTTATTAACTCCAAGTATCTCTATCCAAGCTCCTGTAATGTATTGCTTCCGATAGATGTTCGATTTTGATATCAGTAGATTCTTCAAGATCTGCAATGGTTCTGGCAACTTTTAAAATACGATCATAAGCGCGAGCAGACAGACCAAGTCTGTCCATCGCGCTTTTTAAGATCTGACTTCCTTCTTCCGAAATCACACAAACACTTCTTACTTTTTTGGTATTCATTTGTGCATTGC
>Ga0208629_100082_pt1 | contig 47714 bp, 50 predicted proteins | sample LakWasMet19_HOW5_2_FD_183865 | JGI IMG/M metagenome (GOLD analysis project Ga0208629, IMG submission 183865) | Freshwater sediment methanotrophic microbial communities from Lake Washington under simulated oxygen tension - Sediment Metagenome... | ecosystem: Environmental > Aquatic > Freshwater >... | reverse complement strand
TAACGCATAAAGTCATTAACATGATCACTGGTAGGCGGAATATGCCTACCTACTGACACATCGTGTTCAGGCCTAGTGCGGAACTGGCCAGGGACCATTTTAAATCCACCCTTATCATTTTTAATCCAAAGCATAGATTCTGACGCATCTCGGTAGAATTCAGTGTGTAGCCAACACAAAAATTCAATAGATGCAGGTTCTGGCAAAATTCCCTCGGCATGCTGCTGATCGATAATTCGTTGTACTCTGACATGAGCGCGCGCTTCAACCTGTAAGTTGCGCCGCAATTCGTCTTGATCTAGATCATCGGCTAATGCCCGTTCAATATCTCGTGGCTTGGTATGATGGCCTTCGATTAAGTTCGAGTAATAGCAGTTCATGATCCTAACCAGCTCCGCCAAGCTTTCTGCAGTGCGAGGATGTAACCGACTAGCAATTCTTGTTGACGATTCGGTTAGATTCGCAATTAGATCAGTGATGCCCATAGGGATATTTTCAAGCAGGCAAGGCTCGATTCGGTAGCTTGTTTCAATGAGTGGGTTCATGCCGATCTTATATATTCGTAACCTATTGTTTTTTATAAGGCATAGTATACGAATTTATTACAATTTTGCCGATTGTTTTGCCGATGTCTGAAATACATTTAATGTATTGTTTTGATTAACATTTTCTTGTTCATTGTCGGAGCTATATGCCGGTATCAAATATATTGCCTGTCAATCGCCATGCAAACTTTAGTCGGTAGCTGTAGAAAACAACATTGAAGATTTTCCAGATACTAATAATGCTGTTTAAGAAATCAGTGCCTTACAGTAGATTGGACTGGTAACGCCAGTGTTGGTAGCTGGAAGGTATTGATGCTGAATGACAATTCACTCTGATTAAGTATCGCTTTTAGTTCACATAAAACCATACACCGATTCCGATAGCATTGGGCCAGAAGTGAATGACTGTTTTGGAGTATGGCGAATAGACAGTTTCGACCCTTTCCTGACATAAGATGCTTTGCGCTCAATGTCGGCAGGGATTCAATTAACTGCCATTCAACGTCGCGCTCTGCGGAAATTTATAGGTGAGCGAGTGAGTTTTCCGTAGCGCGTGTTATGAGGTAATTTCAACGGGGACGCAACACTAGTTCTCACTTCTAATCTTAATCGCCTCTTCGACAGCATTTGCAAGATGAGTTTTGATCCAGTCATACCTTTCTTGGCTATTGGATCCAGCAGGGTTATAACACTTCACTATGGATGAAAGTTTCTTTTCTGTACTACCGTAACCAATTGAATCGAAGGGATTATCTCCTTTAGTGGAAACGTTGCCATCGCTATCTTTTAGACCATGAATGTGAATTCCAACAACACCCTTACCGTCGTCCCAGCCCTTGATGATTTCATAATTGATCCACTTGCGCCCGGCTGTATCACTACCTATCAATACGACAATGCATGACTTCCCCGACATTTCATCTGAAATCCATTTCTTAATTGCAGTATCACCACCTTTTTTGACTGTTTCCCAATTATTGTCTGATGTAGGCTTGTTTCCTTCTATTGCCCCAATGTTGCGAACTGTTGCAGCGCGCCAGTTATCCGGCAAATAGTGAAAACTGTAGAAGCAGTTCCGTTTTGTCATAATTTTCCTCTTAGCTTAAAGATTTTAATGCACTAATTAGCGCGTTTTTAATTGTCGCCAGATCTGCTTTAGCGTCTCCCAACTGGGCTATGTATTTTCGTGCATTAGGTGGGAAATCAGAACTATCGAAATATCCCTCTTCCAACAGTTTGGTATAAACCTCACGCGTCGCGTACTCAGTAGCACCAACAGGGAGAAGTAGAAGGCCGGCGGATCTTGCAATTTCAAATTCCTTAATTAGGCCATCAGAACTAACAACCTTGCCATCTTTTATCTTATTACCAAAAAGAAATATTACTATTCCTGAATAAGAGATCATGTCAGCGCGATATTCGTGCCAAACTTCCGTAATTGATCGCGAGCCGACTTCTGACTGGGGGAATGGCCTGAGAATCAATTGATCCGAGTCGAGCCTTTTGCCGCTCATATACACGTGCTCTAATACGCCAGTAATAACGGAGCTTCCCACTCCTAATCCAAATCCAGATACTATTCGAAATCCTAACGCTGCAATCTCTTTTGCTAGGGAGTAAATGAAATCTTCCGCATCTGCAGCCTTCCATCGACCATACTCATGTGCAGCACCAGATAAAAATAAAGTTTTCCGCCTATAAGCCCATTCTAATTGTCGAAGAATGTCAGTTATTTCTGAGTATTCAGTTACTAGGATTGTTTTGATCCCAAAGCGGAGCAAGTCTTGTATAAAGAGTTCTTGCTTACGTTTTCTGTAGTCTGTATCAGCTTGTGATTCGCCAGCTTCAGCCACAATAAGCCTTTGAATGCAATAGTGCTGCCTTTGATCAGTTGAGTAGGAAACACGCACCCTACTGAGAATGTAATCAAGATTGGGATCCGTAAAACTAAATCCTAAGAACAAGAACGTTTTAGAGACCAGATCGCCGCTTAGAGCGTTAATGAATGGTTGCATTTTGACGTGGTAGGTTTCGTAATCATCCTTTGTAAGCACTGCCTCGTCAGGGTGTTCAATGTCGCCATGCATTTTATAGACAACAGCATCTCGACCGCGCTTGGTGAAGCTTAGTTGCTTAATACGATATTTGGTATCTGGTATTTTGCCCGCTTCTGTTAGTGCTTTCTCAATAAGTTTGTCATAGTTGGTTGTCCAATACGTTGAAACTGGAAGCCTAGCAAGAATCTTGTGATTGGCTGTGATTTCTGCATCATCCGATAACTCATTGATTAACAGTTGATTGAGCTTCCCCCTATTTGCCAAGTTAGAGTTGCAATGATACTGGGCTAATGCCACCAAATCTGTTTCTTTTTCAACCTCAAGTTCGAGCTCTTCCGCTATGGGGCGAAGTAGCTCAGACCAACTGACAAATCCTGCGGGCGCAGATAATCCAGCACCTGCAAAAATTGCTAGATTGTCTTCTGCAAGATCCTTCAACAGTTCAGTCACTAACCGTTGCCGTTGTTGTTCAGAAATAGGTTTCAAATATTAGCTCCATATCGTATCGCCGCATAACGCTTGCCATAACCGGCAGAAAATTGGGGTGACAGGAGCGTAGCTGAGGCCGGTGTGACTGGCATGGTAGTCAGCAAGCTGGTGAAAGTCCAGCTATTGTCCTGCACAAATCGGGATCAGATCTTTCAATCAAGCATGTATGACTAATTTGGAGGGCAGTTACCCATTCAATTGCTGTCACTATAAATCATAGACAGCAGTCCGGTTTTGGCCGTCAGCCGCTAGTCACTGACATTATTTGCCAATAATAGACAGGCGCTCCACAGTTAATTGATCATAGTTACCGGCAAAGTATTTTTGTAGAACTAATTTGAAATCTTGGTTGTCAGAGCTAGCCATTGCAAATAGCGTCATCGAAGAAGCCAACTTCAAATAATCAGGGTAGCCAAAAATCTGCTGAATAGAGCGCCCTTCAATTTGGTAAACCAATTGCGAGCATTCTCTAAGTCTGCTGCCAAGCACCGGATGATCTAGATATGCACGCGCCTCTTCAAGCGAAGAAATAGCAAATTTCTTTGCAATAGTGCTGTATCCAAGACCATCTATTTGCGGAAATACAAACCACATCCAATGTCCAGTTTTACATCCGTGTCTTAGTTCAGAGCAAACTAGCGGGTACACTGAATCCTGTGCATCTATGAATCGTTGCAAATTGTAAGGATCTTTCATGGTTTATTCTTTAAGCATATAACAATCGTCGTCAAACTAAGAGCCGGTGCATGAAAGCAAAACAAATATCAACGTGTTTGATAGCGCCATAGAGCCATCTGATGATCAATTATCAGAGCTCATGAATATCGTTATCGATGCATCTAAAAGAAAAGCAAGTATTGCTCACAATAAATTATTTGATGCGCTTAAGACAGATGCAAAACTTATAGCCTATAAAAGAAACGAATCAAGCGGGTAACACTAAAGGCACCGCTTGCCTACCCGTTCTCTTCATCAGTGAAATATTTCAGCCCAGACCGCTAACGGTAAAAACAGAGTATCCACAGCTAAACTTAATGGTAAATCGACTAATGGATAACGCGGTGGGGCTACTTTCATTTTCCCGAGGGCCACGTCGTTGCTTGATAATGCGGCCCAATCAAGCCTCGTCCCGCTATAGATAAACATGCGTTTAGGCAACGGAAGATCGGCATCTAAGGTTTTAAAAGTAGCGCAGCCGGATAGTCCTATGATGAAAGTCCCCCCACATGCAATTTGCTTAAAAGTGATCACCTTAACAACCCTCAATTGCGTTTGCCTGAGCACCGAATCAGTCACCAAGATTGGTCAATCAACGTAACAGGAATTATCTTACCGCCTAAGCTTGAAATCAGCACAAAATGTTCTAGCCTTACTTTGCTGTATAATTTTTTCATAATAGCAAGGATGCAAAAATCGGCGACTGAATCAAGCAGTTGCCGGTTTTTTTATGTGCTCAATTATTCACTATCGGCAACCAAAATCGACAGATTAACAAAGCAAGGCAATTCGTATCGCTTTGATAAACAGCTCTGTTGTGCTGTCCAGTTTCATTTGACGCCGACCAACTCCCGCCAATCTGTCGTATAGCGCTGGGAAATCCGCTCAGATTTCGGCTTCCATGACTTATCAAATCCCGTTGCTGCCACTGAAATAGCCTTCGGAAAGCGCTTATTGATCTGATCAACCGTCTTCATCAAAGGACGGTTCTCCATGGACAAATGAGTGTCGGCAAACTCGAACAAATTAATCTGGCCGGGTATGGTTTCCGGTTGAATATGGCTCAGCTGAACGCCGCATTTTTGATAGTTGTAACCCGGTCTGAATATCTGTTTGAGCATGTGGTTGGCCATGGCAATGATTGTGCGGGTGTCTTGGGTGGCGGCGTCGAGCTTAATGCTGGCTGAGCGTTGATATTGCGGCTCTTACGGGTTGAAGGGGCTGGTTCTGATAAAAACAGTGATGCAGCCAGTTATCGAGTGTTGTTTCCGGAGCTTTTCCGCGGCACGGCTGCAGAACTCGGCCATGGCTTGGGCAAGTTCGCCGTATTCGGTGATGCGGCGACTAAAACTTCTGGAGCAGACAATCTGCTGTTTGTCCGGGGCGATCTCTTCCAGCTCCAAACAGGGGATGCCGTTGAGTTCCATCACAGTTCTGGCCACCACGACATTAAACTGCGCTTGAATACGCTTACTGGGTTGAGTTGCCAGATCCCAAACGGTATGAATGCCGAGTTGATTGAGTTTAGCCGTGGTGCGCGAGCCGATGCCCCACACCTCGCCGACCGGCACAATACGCATTAGCTTTTCTCGGCGTAGCGGGTCTGACAAATCCAATACGCCTTCCTTCTTTTGCCACTTTTTGGCGGCGAAATTTGCCAGTTTCGCCAGTGTTTTAGTCGGCCCCATACCGACACACACCGGAATGCCAGTGGTGCGCACTACGGCCTTTCTAATACGTTGGCCGTAAGCAAGCGGGTCTTTGCTGCATGGATAAACACCGGTTAAGTCTAGGAAACCCTCATCAATTGAATACACCTCCAGGTTGGGAGAGAATTCTTCCAACGTGGACATGACTCTGGCCGACATGTCCGCGTACAACGTGTAGTTGGAGGAAAAAAGTTTGATTTGGTGCTGATTGACCAGTTGCTGAATCTGGAACAGCGGCACCCCCATTTTTATCCCTAAATCTTTTACTTCCTTGCTGCGGGCCACGATACATCCATCGCCATTACTCAATACAGCAACCGGTTTGCCAACCAGGTCCGGCCGGAATACACGCTCACATGAAACGTAAAAGTTGTTACAGTCGACCAGGGCGATAAGCCGTTGCGGCGGCATTACAGCGGATGAATGACATTGGTGACTACTCCCCAAATCACCAGCTCCAAGGCCTCAAAAATGACAATGTCGGGATAGTCCGGGTTCTCGGCTTTCAACTGCCATTGTTCGTTGTTACGCTCCAGGCGTTTAACGGTCAGTTCGCCATTGAGAGCACAAATGACAATCTTGCCGGGCACGGGGTCGATGGAGCGATCCACCACCAGAATATCATTGGGATGAATACCGGCGCCGAGCATGGATTCACCCTGAGCGCGAACAAAAAAAGTGGCGGCAGGCTTTTGTACCAGCAAGTCGTTTAGGTCGAGGTTTTTCTCAATGTAATCATCGGCAGGCGACGGGAAGCCGGCGGCGACTTTGCCGACAAACAGCGGCAAGAGCAGCCGTTGGTGATGGGTAACCGGTAACCATGCTGAAGTACTCAGCCCGCCTAGAGGCAGAGGGCTAGTGGGACTGGCTATCTTGAAGGGCGTGGTAGCTGGCATTGCGACGTCTCGGTAATTAAATATCACCCATAGCCTAGCACTGAATAGATTTTTGTTCTATATTTGTTCTTGTCTTGGTGGTGTGTTAATTTTAATGAAAAGTACGGGCTGTGATTACCATGAGTAACATATAACAAAATGACTTGGTATTTTTTGTCAAACCTCACAGCGACTTGCTTATCATGCGTTAGCGGGTATATGTAAGAAGTACTCATTAAAATAAACGGAGAGTCATCATGCCAAGAAAAATACAAATGCAGGATCAAGCCGGTGCCCATAAAGTTAAGGCGATAATGCAAAACTATGATCATTCCCTATTGGAAATGTGGATGATGAAATTTATGGTGGTCGGGGCGTTTTTATTACTGGGAGTGTCTTGGTAGTGGGGGGCATTTAATTTAGCGATGCAGCCACTGGCTTTTGTTGATCTGGAAACCACCGGCGGGTCGGCGACCAAAGACCGTATTACTGAAATAGGTATGGTGTTGGTGGATGAACATGGCGTGCGGGAATGGAGTCAACTGATTCATCCCCAAACCCGCATTCCTGCTTATATTGAACAAATGACCGGCATTACCAATGCCATGGTGGCAGAAGCACCCCGTTTTGAAGAGGTCGCCAGCGAGGTAGCCAAGCTGTTACAAGGATACTTATTTATCGCCCACAATGCCCGCTTTGATTACGGCTTTTTGAAAAACGAATTCAAACGCCTGGGCATAATCTTTCAACCCACCGTGTTGTGTACCGTCAAATTATCCAGGGCACTCTTCCCGGAACACAAACATCATAACCTTGATAGCCTGATTGAACGCCATGGCCTGAAAGCCAATGGCCGCCATCGTGCCTTGGCCGATGCGCAATTGATCCATCAATTCTGGACGCAATTACCCGCTGCTTTTCCAGAAGCCACCATTGCTGATACCGTAGAAAAACTTATCGGACGTTCCAGTCTGCCGTCCAATATTGATCCCTTGCTGATTCATGAGCTGCCCGATGGGCCGGGCGTTTATCTGTTTTATGGCGAGAATGCACTGCCGTTGTATATCGGCAAGAGCGTCAATATTCGCCAGCGGGTGCTCTCGCATTTCTCTGCTGATCATAAGCACAGCAAAGAAATGAGCCTGTCGCAACAGCTGCGCCGCATTGACTGGATCGAAACCGCCGGTGAGTTAGGCGCGTTACTCACCGAAGCCAAATTGATCAAGCAGCTGCAACCCATCCACAATCAGCGCCTGCGGCGAAAAAATGCCCTGTGTGCCTGGCAGTTACAACAAACCGATGACACGCTGCGTCCGGTACTGACTTGGGCTAATGAGCTGGATTTTGGCGGCCAAGATAACCTATACGGCCTTTATAACAGCCAACGTGATGCCCAAAAGGCATTAAGCAGCATCGCTGGCCAATTCAATCTGTGTTTGAGTGTGCTCGGCCTGGAAAAGATCAATAAAGGCCGTCCCTGTTTTGCCTATCAACTGAAAAAATGTAAAGGCGCCTGTATCGGTGCAGAAAAGCCGCTTGAGCATACCGCTAGACTAATACTAGCCATGACCAAACTAAAACTTGCGGCTTGGCCCTATCAAGGTGCAGTAGTCATTAAAGAAGGGGATGAACTGCACGTCATTGACCACTGGTGTTATCTGGGCACGGCCAAAGAAGAAACTGAGGTGCATGAGCTCCTTGCCAATGGCCAACCGGCTTTTGATCGGGATACCTATATGATGCTCAGTAAGGCCATCAAGAAAGCCACCGTTGTCTCGTTGTCGTCAACGCCAATCAACGAGCGGCAATATAACGTTTTTTAGGAGCAAAATCGGTTTTGGTGTTTAATCCCGTCTATTTACTCAGACGGAGTCAGTTAATGTGCGGCCGCTTTAATCTCACCGCAACGCCGGAAAAAATTGCTGAACATTTTCACTTGCAGCGACTGCCACGTTATCAACCTAGCTACAACATCACCCCGGCGCAAAAAATCTTAAGCATTGTTGAGCTGGAAGATAAATCGTTAAAAGCGGTGAATTTATTTTGGGGCCTGGTGCCTTCCTGGGCGAAAGACACTAAAAACAGTCATCATCTGATCAATGCAAGGGCTGAAACCATTCGAGAAAAGCCATCATTTCGTGCGGCCTTTCAGAAACGCCGCTGCCTGATTATCGCCAACGGATTTTATGAGTTTATATAGACACTTATAACGATAAAAATCAGCTATAGAACGTATAGCTGTTCACTTTAATTGGTGTTAACGTGTTTTTGATATTGCCGATGAGAGAGGCTTATGAAATGCGCATTATCCGAGTGTCTTCAGGCAGCGGCCAACGTTTTCAACTCATTAATGATGCGGGAGAACCGGATCCGCTTTCAGACGCTTTTGTCGTCGGTTTGGAGGGACGAGGGTGTTCTCCCAACACAATTGTCTCCTATCTGTATGATCTGCGCCGCTTTTATGTGTTTTTGAATAAAGCCAAATTGACTGTTGGTGAATTTAGGCCGAAACACATAATTGATTTCCTTGCTTTTCTTAATGCCATCGAACCTAAAAGTCGTAAGGTTTCGATCTTCCCCTCTTTGGTTCATAAAGGCTTATCGCCGATGACCATTAACCGTATTCTGGCAGCCGTATCTACATTTTTTGAGCATTTGACCTTATCTGGTTACGAGGGAGTAGACAGTAATCCATTAGATGCCAGTGCGGGTAATGGACGCATAGGTAAGGCGCGAAGACCGGCTCATCGTCTTACCCGACTGCGTCGAATTCATCGTATTCCTCGGCCATTAACCGATATTCAGGTCAATCAACTGCTTGAAGTAATGGTTCGTATACGTGATCGAGCCATGTTTTTTCTAATGTTACAAGGAGGCCTGCGCCCCGGTGAAGTGTTGAATTTGCATCTTGAAGATATCGAGTATGGCAGGCGTCGGGTTACTATCCGTTATCGTACCGATCATCCTAAAGATGTTCGCACGAAATGCCGAACGGAACGTGTTGTTGATATTTACGAACCGGAGGCGCTTGCAGCTGTGAGTACTTATGTCATGACCGAGCGTCCCTCAGAGGCACCGACCAGTCATTTGTTTTTAGTATGTGGGGCTGGGCTACGAGCAACGGAACCCATAGGCTATGCTGCTTTAGCTAAGCTTTTTGAACGACGTAAAAAAGAAGCGGGACTCTCCGAGCCTTGGATTACGCCACACGCACTTAGACACACCCATGCTACCCGGCTTTGGGAAGGTGGCATGCGAGAACTTGCCCTACAAAAGCGCATGGGACACGCCTCATTTGAATCAACACGTGGTTATACACGCGTTAGTGATGCCATGATGATCGAAGATTATCACCGCGCGTTAACGGTATTAAATGAACGCAAAAACCATGAAACTAGCAAGTAGCGCAATTAATACAGCCCCCCTTTGTCTTCATGCACTTGAGGCATATTCGTCTTTTCTCAAAGAGGTTGAGCATAATAATTTTGATGGACGTCTTAAAAAAGCGCGTAGCTTTATCCGAACTTATCCCGATTTAGCGCAATGGCAAAAATTGAAGCTGCTTGACCGCATTGGTTCAAACAAGCCCCGGCGAGGCATTAGCTTCATTACTTTCAGTGCCCGACCTTATCTCTATTTTCTGGCTCAACAGCAATGCATCGTGCTGGATTGGGGGTGGATAATTGGCGTGCAAACCCATGTTTTACCTGTACAAAAACTACCTGTGTCGGTGTAAGCGTTTTCATTGCAACTCGTAGAAAAGATGCGTGCTCTCGGATATAAACAATCCAGCTTGGAAAAAATCGAAAGGGCTATCCGGTATTTTTTTATTCGATATGGAGATTCTGTAGTCAATGTCGGCGAAGCGGAATTAGAGGAGTTTTCCCAAGCATTGAAAGATTTTCATGGAAGTACGGATGCGATAATAATTTTTGGTTCAGCTGAACGCCTCCGTAGCTGTATTCGTGTGCTTAAAATTATGCTATTTGTCTTTAAAACAGCCCTCTATCAAAGTCATCGCATTCCAAAACCTCCTAAACGTATAACTCATCAACCCACACGGTTAAAAGTCAAACCGGCTATGCGCCAATATATTGAAAAATATGTCCAGGCACGTTTAGCGCTCCATACCAAACCTACGTCAGTAGGTAAAATCCGTAATGCCGGCAACCATCTGGCTGACTGGTTATACATAAATCATCCGTCGGTTGAATCGTTTGCTGAATTGACTAGAGAACAAGTGCTCGCATATTCGGCTTTTTTGGTTTCATCTGGGGTTAATGTAGAAACTCAACTAACGCGGCTCTCATCAATATCGGTTATGTTTCATGACACGACAGCATGGGGATGGCCAGAAGCACCGACTAGGCCTTTGATTGGCTCCCGCGACCTGCCTAAACGACCTAACCGGATACCCAGATTTATCCCGGCAGAAGAACTAGATCGAATAATGAATGCCATAAAAACCTTGGAGTGTCCTTACCAACGTACAGCGTTGATCGTGGCCCGCTGGAGTGGTGCCCGACGAGGGGAAATTGCTCGATTGGAATTGGACTGTTTAGATACTTATATTGATGGAACCCCACGCCTACGTATTCCAGTCGGAAAAACCGGCACCGAAAGGCTAATCCCCTTACATCCTGATGCGGCTTTAGCAATTAAGGATTTACAAGCGATTGCGCCCCCGTCGAGAGGTTTTAGCGATGACTATTCTGGGCGGGAAACGCTACGGCTGTTCGTGTTTCGTGGACGCTATCTCTCCGCAACTTATTTATTTGAGGAATCATTGCAGGTCGCTTGCACCAGGGCGGGATTAGTGGATGATAAAGGTCACGGGACTATAACTGCTCATCGATTTAGGCATACGGTGGGAACTGAATTGGTTGAAGGTGGCGCTCGCTTGCATACAGTTATGAAAATGCTGGGACACACATCAACGGGAATGACACTGATTTATGCCCATCTTAGCGATGCTACCTTACGAGAGGAATATTTAAAAGTGTTAGGCCTCGGCGCCAAAATTGCCGGGCAATTGGCGGCAACTTTACGTGCAGGGGCTATGCCGACAGATTCCATTGCCTGGCTGAAAACCAATTTTTTCCGTACCGAACTTGAATTAGGTCATTGCCTTCGACTTCCTGAAGAAGGACCTTGTGAATGCGACTTATACCTGAATTGCGCAAAATTTGTGACAACTCCAGAATATGCGCCACGGCTTCGTGAGCGTAGGATCAGAGAAATTGAGTTAACGAATGAAGCTCGCGAGCGGGGTTTTGAAAGAGAAGCGGAACGACATGAATGTGCTAGAAATCGTATTGAGCAATTGTTAAATGATTTAGGGGAGGCTATTGATAGCCCTCAACAGTAATTAAAGATATCAATCCATTTTTTACAAAGTCGACCTCTTCTACATTGGAAAGTGATGGCAGACTCTTGGGGACCAATTCCAACTATATAACCATTGTTCGGTTAATAAAATTATTGACATGTCTACATAACTGAGTGGCAACAACTTGAAGACCACAAACAAGCCTTTCATATCCACCGCCAAGACAATCAGCTATTTGCTTTTGCCGGTCTTTGGGAGCATTGGCAGCAGGAACAGACAACGCTTTATTCCTGCACGATCATTACCACTCAGGCCACAGGACTGATGCAGCCCATTCATGAACGTATGCCGGTAATCATAACGCCAGAAAACTATTTACACTGGTTGGATAAAACGGTTGGTGAAGATGAGGCATTTGCATTGTTCGACAACCAAGCCTACACAAAAATGACGGCAACCCCCGTCAGCGATTGGGTCAATAATCCTCGGCATAATGACGAGCGGTGTTTACGCTAGCACTGAGCCTTGCCTCTATAACGGTTTGCGTAATATAAATGTTGACCAATATTGATCAAATTGACTAAACGCGATTAGGGACGATGGGTTGAAGAGAAATGTGACGAATTGAAGACAGGGTTATCCACAGATTTTGTGGATAACCATTTTAAAAAAGGTTTTCTAAAAAGAAAATTTATCGTCCAAGCAGACGATCGAAAACAGCTTTAATAACGACTTGCATTTAAGGCTCACCCATAAGCAATTCCTGTTTTGTTTCCACACTTTCAGTGTAGTCGAAGCTTTTAACTGATGCTTTTGAATGTTGAAAATTTTAGAAGGCGGCTGCATTGGGTCGTAAAAAGCCGATCGATTTACCGTATTGCGTCAATTTTGGAAGGCCTGGAGGCCAGCTTTCATTTGCAATTAATTTGAGCCCAAAACTGCGCTAAATGCGAGCCCGACTGATTTCAAACGCGAGCCATTACACTTAATTGGATAGCCATCGAGCATATGCTTGGATATCTATCATTGGCACGGTGCCACTGAACTGTAACTTTGATATCAAATTGAACAAGAAAGCAGTAGCAGGCTTGCTTCCTGTAAAAAAATTGTATTTTTGGTTGCTCTGATCCAAGACAAAATGTCCATGAGCAGCAACGCAACCTAGATTAAGAATATTGTCAGAGTCGTATTTATCTAATGCCTCCTTGAGTGGTTTTCCTAAGGCTGGAGACCAGTCGCTTTCAAACGTTAAAATTCCTCCCAATATTGGAGTTAAGGATTTTGCTGGGTAAACACCTCCAGCATGAGGGATAGGTAAACTAGTGCGATGTAAACGTCGAACACTTGCTACCTTATTCTGTGCATATTCAATTTGATTAGCATTAACTGATTGTTTGGCTTCGAAAATAGCGTAGACACTTTCAGCCGGAATAATTGTTTGCCCTTCGTAATTAAAAATGAAAGGTGAATATTGTCGATCAAATATTACTATGTCGATTTGCTCGCTAAAATCGCCTTTACTATCTACTACATGCGCAGTAGTGGCTTGATACCTCTTCGGCAAATATTTTTCAAATAACTCTAGCCAAACTTGTTCTGACGCATTGCCTTTGACAACAGGATGGTTAAAGCTTTTTCTTGAAATCTCTAGTCGATTGTGAATATCTTCATGTAAGCTGGCTAGCAACTGTGATAACGACCAATCGCTCATGCGGTCTTCTCCTCAAATGGTGGCGTCGGTTTCATTTGTTGTGCAATTTCTATTGCTCGATTGGCATTCACAGAATTAGCTGGATAAGCATCAAGAATAATTGAAGGCAAAAGACGTTGAGTTAAATCAGAGAATGTAAAGCCATAATTGGCGGTATTGCTTGGTCCTGTCGCGTTAATAATAGCTTCAATTTGTGATTGGTTAAATCCGAGTTCTTCAAAAGGTTTGGCCAGAACAATGCGCCTCTGTTCGTCACCAGGACGTTCAAAGCTAAGAATATCGGCAGCCCGCCTTTTAACAGCCGGGTCTAATGCTCCAAGCCGATTGGTACACATGAGAACGGCTGCTGGTAAACGGCCGTTGCCTAACCGGTCTATTCCACGAATGAAGGCATTCACTCCTGCTCGGTCCTCATGGTGCATTTGAGCGTTTTCTCGTGATTGAGTGAGTGCGTCTGCTTCGTCGACAAGCAGAATAATGGCGCCACGCGCCGCGCCGCTTTTAGATGTAAGTTTCTGTGCTTCTGCGACTGTATAATCAAATGCCGACGACAAGAGTTGAGTCATTTCGCCAACTCTGCCTTGTCCACGAGTAGATAGGCTCAATGGAAACAGTGTTATATCTATCTTCTCCTGGCGAGCAACTGCATCACCTACGGTTTCGGCCAGTTCGGTTTTGCCTGAACCAACGTCGCCAGCAAGTACAACTAAAGGCGGTCGTCTTAGTACAGTATCAAGTAGGAGTTGCGCATCGGGATGATATCTTCGAGCCCAAGCCTGCAACCCACTGGGGTTCACTAGTAACCCAAGGATTTTCGTAAGCCTACTTTTCTGTTGATCAATTCCGACAAGACGAGAAAATCGCTCCTGAAAATCAATATCTGGATAAGTAATACGTCGTTCGAAAACTTCGTCCAATATAGGTTTTCCGTTCATTAGTAACTCCGAACACTTGCACGATTAAGGGCGCGTCCGCCCGAGGAATAAGTTCGGTCATGCTCCAAATAACCACTGATACCTGGTTCAGGTGATCCACTACGTTTAAATGGTAGTTTTTTTTCGAATACTTCTTGCTCGATGGCAGCTAATTTGAACCATGCTGGGGAATAAATCAGATAACTAGTAAAGTTCGCACCTGTGACGTTAGCGCCGGGTCGAATTTTACCAGGATCATCATCGTTTGCTGCTGAGTTTAAAAGTTCATGCGATGTATAACGTAGGGTAGGCTCAATCCAACTATTGTTGCGCTTGTAACCATAGGTTACTGCATCCAGATAACCGGCTTTTAATAATTCGATAACCTCCGCTTCATACGCACTTATAGTTTGATCGCTAGGTGTTCCGTATAGGCGCTGAATACGTTTCAGATCTGTAGCGACTTTAGCAGCAATATGTTTAGCGTGTGTTAGGGTAAAAGTTGTGGATTCAGAAGATGTAAAGCTGCATGACATGGGACACCTCAGGCCTGGAAAGATGGGCCAAAAACTTTTTGCCAGTAATAAACCGTCTCCTGCTTCGTTGGAGCGTAGAGCGCAGCATCTATGGCTTCAGAAGCCTCCAGTGCCAGATCAACAATTTCATCGGCATTCTTGTTTGTATACAAGCAGCTAACGTTATTTTCGGCATTTACCGGATCGATTATCTGCACAACATCCGAGCATTGTGGAATCGTTGATAGTTGGTAGTAATCATCAAAGGCAATGCGCTCTCGAAAGTTACTTTGTGCGATGTATGTAAAAAATTGCTGTAATGCTTCAGGGTAATCAGAAAAGTCCACGCCCTGATCACACAATTTTGCCAATATCATCTCGATCATGAATGATTTGAAACGAAAACCTTCATGTTCTTGTTTCATGCGTTGCGCCCAAAATTTGGCAAGTCGTACAACTTGCGCAAAGTGCTTTTGTTGGCATCGCTTACGTTTGGCTGCGAATTCAAGGTGCAATGGAATGCTGGTTTTTAGAAAGCTACCATTGTCTTGGCTAACTAGATTGCCGTACCACTGTGGATCGCCATCATAGAGTATCGGTACAACATCTACATCTAAACCGGTACCTCGGAACGATACTGTGACGGAGTATGTTTGTGGCTGGACTTGATCCGGACTGAAATTGGGAAATGCTTTACGCAGTCTTTCAGCAAGATAATCCAGTAGTTTGGCTATATCGTGGGGTGCATCCGCCCCGCTAATGTAGCAAGCGACGTCTATGTCATTAAGGGAGCGAAGCGCTGTTCCTTTAGCCAAGCTACCAGAAAGAAGCATTTTTTTGAGCGTGAAGTCTGGATGCTCGTTGATGTAACTTTCTAATTTATCTCGCAGGCGCCAAACCTGCTCGCGGTACTTAGTCGCCTTATCTTGCGGAAGATTTACCTTGTCTTCAGCAAAAGAGGCGATTTCCTTGTGGCTAACATGATCTCGAGACATTTTCTTTCACCTCTTATTCTGGAGGGGTTTTAGGGATTGCATCTTTTCGCGGATAAAGTAGCAAAATGCGTTTGTTAGCACTCGCATTCGACGAGTGCCAACAAACTATATACTGTGTATCTAATGACGTCAATGTCATATATGTTGTGTTTTATAATTTAAATCGTTAATGCAATTGATTAAAGTAAGAACTAAGTCAGTAGCGATGATCCCTACAGAACGCCTGAAATGACTTAGCTTCAAAAATGACTGCGAGAGCAGCGATTATCAGAGGCAGCAGGAAATACACCCAGCCAAAGCTTTGAGCTAATGGTCCTAATAGCGGTGATGCTGATGCTCTTACAAATTCGTCAACTGCCCAGTCCAAAGTCCAAAACGTCGCAAACATCAAAACAGCGCCGACAATCGCACCAACTTGCCAAAACATATCGGTTAAATCGTACAGAACATCAAATAAGTCTTCCGACGTAGATTTTCTTCTTCTGCGCCTCATAGATCCTCCAATTATTGAGATCGAAATGCGGCTTTATCGAGTCTTTTCGACTGTCAACAGCCGCGGGTTAATTACTTTTCCCCAGTAAGATATTTCCAGCCAATCCGCGCATATTAAAAGCATCCCAAGTAGTGCAGTTGACTTCTGATATTCGTGCAATCGTCTTCTGACATTGACAATAGCCAAAATAGATAGCCAATTAGAAGGTGGCCAATTTACATTGCGATTTTAATTATTGGCTACATGATTTATATTTAGGCAACTTAACTATACCCAATTAGGCTACCCATCCATGAAAGCTGCTCGTGTCTATCTCCACTCCACGTCAGTAGCGAAAAATAAGACATTACCGTCACATGCCTTTGGATTCGTCGAAGCCATGTAAATTTGAATGTCAGCTATTGAGTCTGGCTATTTTTGCCAATTCACAGTATCGGCCAGTTTGCGAAACTCAACGATTTCAGCGTATGGCAACAGCAAATCAGAAAGCTGTTTTTCAACGTGAAAGTAACCGGCGCTGCGCGACTTTATTGCGCAGCGTCCGTGTTGACTGCCGGGTTATACGCAATTTACAGGTGACCATGAATTTCGAGGGCGCTCATGAGTGCAGTGTTTGCATGAGTGAAATTATCAAGCTGACCACTAATGCCGTAGGCCCACTTGACCCCGTGAAAAAGATTATTGCGTAGGCGATAAACGATGATGAGTAGAGCTGAAACACTATCTGCTGGATTAGTGTTCTCTCCCCGGAGCACCGCTTCTACCAAGGATGGGATATCGTTCTTGCGAAGACTCAACCCCTGAAAATGCTGTGTAGCAGTTCCATTTTTGAAGTAACGGGCTTTGAAGTAGCCCAAACTTTCCGCGAAGGCGGCAACGTTCAGCCTACCTTGATCGGCCCACTCGTGAACTACCGCAAGAATTGCCGCCGCAGAGGCATTGGTCTTGAGTGCCTCCGCTTCGAAAAAACTCCAAAGCAACGAGAAATGCATGATCGCTAGGCGATCCTCTTCAGGTAGCTCATTGAAGCCGGGTGCTTTGGCGCACAACCAGTCGATAGGGTTCATTGCGTATAACGTAAAGTTAAAGGGCCCGCTGGAGCGAAGCGCAAGCGGGTCTCAGCGGAACGAAGTGGAGCTGCTTTGAACGCATAGTTAGGCACCGCCTCTTATTACGCGCGTCTCGATCATCAGCTGTTCGCCTTTCGGTGTTAATGACCAGAAAAGAGCCATTCCACCTTTAGTGGTTTGCAAGTAATTCGTGTTAACCAAACCATAAGCTCTGAACTGGATTGTAATCGTTTTGAATTCTTGATCGTTTATATCTATTGAGCTACCGTCATCACTTCCAGTTGCTTGTTCCTTCAATAAGGCTGCCAACTTTAACCTTACGGATGTATCATTTGGGTGCTCAACTAAATATGGTGAGATTAGTGCAAACATTTTTCGCCAGCTTATTGTGCACTCGAAAACACGAACCTGAGTGGTATAACCTGTTCGATATATTTTCCATTCACCATGCACGGTGAGATTCGATTCTATGTCTGCTATTCCATCAATTAGTGGTTTATTGTTTGCCTTTTTCTCTAGCTCAATAATGGCTTTTTGTTGTTCTGAATTCAGCTTCCTCAACTCATTTATTTCAGAAAGAATGTTTTCGCTTGCAACATTACTGGCGCGAACCCAACCAACAGCCGGGTGTGTTTTAATTGTTTTTGTGAGGCTAAGTGCAACCAATCCTGGTAATTCTTCAGCGCTCTTCCAGAATTTGACCAGCCTGCCATCCATAACATTATCTTTAAATCTAAGTAATTTTTCTCTGAGCGCAGGATTTTGTTCTGATTTCCCAAAAGGAATGTCGTCTGGTGCGCCATGGATTAGCGCGACGACCTTTAACCCTCTCTCTACAGCGTAATCAAACTCCTTTTCCGTATAGCTAATGCCGTCGGCAGTGGTTGATCCATAACGCCCTCCGATTATTAGCAGATAATAATCGCAGTCATTTATTACTTTTTTGATAAATTCCCATTGTTCTTCATCTGCAGCTGGAAACAATTCCATACCAGCTGGAATACAATCCATTTCCATTAAAGCCTGAAGGACAGCTGCCTTTCCTCTTTTAGGTCTGCATATGTCGAGCTGACAAAGACTTGATATCTCTTATCCATAATGTTCCAGGTATATTGTGCCTAACGTAATGTATACGACATCTTATGTCTTATAATCCAGCTGATCTGTCGCATAACTCCAGTTATTAATTTTAATTAATTGATTTAAAGCCTGTCCCTGATTTCAACGCCCCAAGTGGTGTTGAAAAAACGACATTCCGACGAAAGTGCAAAAACAGTTATATCTTCCATGATAACCAGAGTCTAGGCAATAAAGTCTAGTATTTTGGTTGGTTTCTTTCAGGCAGGCAGTCTTGCTTGGGTCGATTGCGACAATTTGCCACTTCTATAAGCTGTCATTCGCTACTGGGGTAAACCTACCGGATCGATGACCGACAATCAATCGGAACAGGTGGCTGATTTGGGGTGGAATATGCAAACGTTGCAAACTGTCGAAGTCATTCGCGATGTAAGTACGTCGCAAAAATGATGAACTCACTAAACTACCTATCAATAGGCCTTGGCCTAGTGAGGGAGTCGGCAACCGCCAAAAAAGCCTACCAATAGATAGGATTAAGATTTATGATAGGTGTGCTATCACAACATCTTAAATTCTAGTGAGCGAAATATGATCATCGGCTATGCCAGAACGTCAACCACCGATCAAATCGCCGGCCTTGAAGCACAGATAAGGGAACTGGAAGCGGCCCAATGCAAAAAAATATTTCATGAGCAGGTTTCCTCCGTCGCTAAACTTGCCCAACTTGAAGCTGCATTGGAATTTGCACGCGAAGGTGATGTGTTAGTGGTCACCAAGCTGGATTGTCTCGCCCGATCAGTCGCTGACCTCATGACACTAATTCAGACGCTAGAGAAAAAGACGGTAGGGTTGCGGATTCTTAGTCTAGGTATGGACACGCAGACCCCCACCGGCAAGCTGATGCTAACTGTCTTGGGCGCTGTCGCCCAATTCGAACGAGAAATTATGTTGGAGCGGCAGCGGGAAGGGGTCGCCAAAGCCAAATCAGCCGGAAAGTACAAAGGCCGAAAACCTTTGGCAGAGGAGCTACGCCAAGAAGTCGTTTGCCTCGCCGCAAGCGGCATGGCAAAAACACAGATTGCCCGCCAGCTTAAAATTGGTGAGGCTTCCGTCTATCGAATACTGGCGGTCACAAAAAAAGCTGACCGCTGATGGCTGGCTGTAGCGAAAGCCAAGTCAAACGAATATGGGCAGGGCATAAGGCCAGCGCCTAGACAATATTTTCTGTTCTCCCGAATAGCTGCATTTATGCTTATGGGGTTACCCTACGCCAGATTTTGGAATAACGAGATAATTAAGGACTATGACACAAAACACCAACAACCTGGCCGCCTATATCTGGTCGTTAGCCGACTTACTACGTGGCGACTTCAAACAAAGCCAATACGGCCGCATCATCCTGCCGTTTACCCTGTTACGACGCCTTGAAGGAGTTTTAGAAGACAGTAAAGAAGCTGTGTTGGCCCAGGTTGAGAAAGTTCAAGCCATGAATCTGCCCGAAGAAGCGCAAGAAAAACTACTGCTACGAGCCACCGGTGGCCTGTCGTTTTTCAACATCTCCAAAATGGATCTGTCCAAACTAGGGGAGGCGGGTATAGCCGCTAACCTGGAATCTTATATTCAAGGCTTTTCCAAAGATGCCCGCGAGATTTTTGAGCACTTTAAATTTGCCGAATTTATCGGCCAACTTAACGATGCCAACCTGCTTTACAAAATCGTCCAAAAGGTAAGGCAGACCGATTTAAGCCCCAAGGCCATTTCCAACCATGACATGGGCTTGGTGTTTGAAGAACTGATCCGCCGCTTTGCTGAAAGCTCAAACGATACCGCTGGGGAGCACTTTACCCCACGCGATATTGTTCGCCTCACCACTTCCTTGGTTTTTATGGAAGATGATGACGCCCTCACCAAGCCGGGCATCATCCGCACTATTTATGATCCGACTGCAGGTACCGGCGGATTTTTATCTTCGGGAATGGAATACGTGCATGAGCTAAATCCTCAAGCGGTCATGCGCGGCTATGGGCAGGAGTTTAATCCTGAAAGTTACGCCATCTGCAAAGCGGATATGCTCATCAAGGGCCAAGAAGTTAAAAACATCAAACTTGGCAACACCTTATCTAATGATCAACTGTATGCCGATAAATTCGATTACATGCTGTCCAATCCGCCGTTTGGCGTGGACTGGAAGAAAATCGAATCAGACATCAAAGACGAAAATACCCTGAAAGGTTTTGACGGCCGATTTGGTCCCGGCTTGCCACGCGTTTCTGACGGCTCGCTGTTATTTCTGTTACACCTGATCAGCAAACTGAGAGATAGCAAAGACGGCGGCGGCAGAATCGGCATTATTCTTAACGGCTCGCCGCTATTTACCGGCGGTGCCGGTTCCGGTGAATCCGAGATTCGTCGTTATATTTTAGAAGCCGACTTGCTGGAAGCCATCGTCGCACTCCCGACCGACATGTTTTACAACACCGGCATTTCCACCTATGTCTGGATACTTTCTAATAAGAAGGCCAGCGATCGCAAAGGCAAAGTACAACTGATTAACGGCGTCAATTTGTGCGGCAAAATGCGCAAGTCCTTAGGCTCCAAACGTAATGTCATGGATGAAACCGACATCGCCACCATCACCCGCTGCTTCGGCAATTTTGAAGTGGTCGATGCGCGTGATTTAGATAAACCCGCCGAGCAAAAAAGCAACCGTGGTCGCCAGTCCGCCAACCCAAAAACCGAAGCTCCAAAAACTTTTGCCAGCAAGCTCTTTAATACCTACGAATTCGGCTACCGCCGCATCAGCATTGAACGACCACTGCGCTTATCCTACCAATTCAGTGATGAACGCATTAGCGCCTTGCGCTTTGCCCCCGGTGCTTTAAACGCCGCCATGCAATGGATATATAAAGACTACGGATCAAGCTGGACTGATGATCAAGATTGCGACAATTACGGTGTCTTAACTGAACAGGCCATTGAAATCCGTGTCTACCTAAAAAGCCATTTTAGCGAGCTAAAAGAAGCGCAAATTAAAGACCTGCTCGATAGCAAAATATGGGCAACCCAAAAACACATCCTGCTCAAAGCCCGGCAACTGCAACAAGCCATCGGCACCGCACAACACGATGATATGAACGATTTTGAGGCGACGCTAAAAGCCGCCTGCAAAACCCAAGCAGTGACCTTGGATAGCAAAGAAAAGAAACAAATCACCGATGCGGTCAGCTGGAAAAACCCAGCCGCAGAAAAAGTCATCAAGAAAATCCACACCGGCAAAGCCAACCCGCTTTATGGTTTGTTTGCCGTAGGCGGCAAAGTCATTGAATACCAAGCTGATACCGAGCTGCGCGATAATGAAAACGTCGCCCTTGACCCCAGCCAATCGGTTAACGCCCTTAACGAAGCCTATTTCCTTAAAGAAGTGCAGCCTCATGTCCCCGATGCCTGGATAGATGCTAGTAAAAAAGACCACAAAGATCAGGAAATCGGCATCGTTGGTTATGAAATTCCGTTTAACCGGCATTTTTACCAATACCAGCCGCCACGAGATTTGGTGGAGATCGATGCCGATTTAGATAAAGTCAGCGCTGAAATAATGGAGCTATTACGCGAGGTGCATTCGTGAAGAAACCCATTAGCAAAAGCTCAGATAAAAACGCCACTAACTTAGCGATTAGCTCTGAATATAAAATTTGGCTTAACGAATTAAAGCAGCAGTTTTTACAGGCTCAACTGAAGGCGACAGTAAAAGTTAACGCGACACTGCTAGAGTTTTATTGGACGTTGGGTGCGGATATTGTTGAAAAGCAAAAAGACAGCTCTTGGGGCGAGGGTTTTCTCACTCAGCTCAGTGCTGATTTAATGGCCGAATTTCCAGATGTTAAAGGCTTCTCTAAGCGCAACTTAGAGCAAATCCGCAAATGGTATCGCTTTTGGTCGGCTAATCCGGCAATTGCGAAACAGCCTGTTTCGCAATGTTGGCAAATCCCTTGGGGGCACAATATCGCCATACTCAGCAAAAGCCAAAGTCATGATGAAGCCAGTTATTATGTCGCTAAAACTCAAAGGCACGGCTGGAGTCGCAGTGTACTCATTCATCAAATGGAAAGTGGCCTGTGGCAACGGGAAGGCAAGGTGCTCAGTAATTTTGAACAAGCCTTACCCTCACCGCAATCCGATTTAGCCCAGCAAACCTTGAAAGACCCGTACATATTTGATTTTTTAGCCCTCACCAGCGACTACAACGAACGGGAATTAGAGCAAGGGCTGGTCAATCACATTACCCAATTTTTATTGGAATTGGGCGCAGGCTTTGCCTATGTCGGCAAACAGGTGCCCATACAAGTGGGTGAGCGTGATTTCTATTTAGATTTATTGTTCTACCATACCCAATTGCACTGCTATGTGGTGATAGAGCTTAAAGCCATCGACTTTGAACCGGAACACGCAGGCAAGCTTAATTTTTATATTAAAGCCGTCGATGAATCACTTCGCCAAGAGGGGGATCAGCCCACCATTGGCATTCTACTCTGCAAAAACAAAGACAAATTGGTAGCAGAATATGCCTTAAGTGATATTCAAAAACCTATCGGTGTCTCGGAATACCAATTAACTCAATCACTCCCTGCAAACCTGCAATCCAAGTTGCCCAGTATTGAAGAGATAGAAAATGAATTGGGCGGTGAGTTATGAAATATCAGCCTTATCCTCAGTATACGGATAGTGGTATAAGCGCAAACCCATCTATACCATCACATTGGACAGTTGGAAAAGTTAAGTATGTCACCGAGAATTTGGATAAGTTTCGAATACCTCTTAGCGCAGAAGAAAGAGGATTGAACCAAGGTGAATATCCTTATTATGGCGCTTCAGGAATTATTGACTTTGTTGACGATTACATTTTTGATGAAGTAACAATATTGTTCGGAGAAGATGGTGCTAATTTGCTTACACGATCTACCCCTTTAGCATTTTTAGCAAAGGGAAGATATTGGGTTAATAACCATGCACACATCCTTAAAGTAAAGGATGAAATTTATAACTACTGGGTTATGTGTTTAGAGAATATTGACATAACTCCGGTGGTAAGTGGTTCGGCTCAGCCTAAATTAACCGCAGAATCTTTAGGCAATTTAAAAGTTGCTTATCCACCGAATGTTTTAGAGAGAAATAAAATCGCCTCTTTTCTCGACCACGAAACCGCCAAAATCGATACCCTGATCGAAAAACAACAACAGCTCATCAAGCTGTTAAAAGAAAAACGTCAGGCAGTCATAAGTCATGTCGTCACCAAAGGCTTAAACCCCAACGCCCCCATGCGCGATTCAGGTGTTGAATGGTTGGGTGAAGTGCCTGAGCATTGGGAGATTAGTAAATTCGGCTATATTTCAATAGTAGTTAGAGGTGGTTCACCTAGGCCTGCGGGTGATCCTGAATTATTTAATGGAGACTATTCACCTTGGGTAACGGTTGCTGAAATTACAAAAGATGATGAAATTTATCTGACTGAAACAGATACTTTTTTGACGAAAAAAGGAAGCGATCAGTGTCGAATATTTACTTCAGGGACATTATTAATTTCAAATAGTGGTGCGACACTAGGTGTCCCAAAAATTTTAAAAATTAATGCAAATGCGAATGATGGGGTGGTTGGATTTGAATGCTTATCTTTAAATCATGAGTATGCATATTTTTATTTATCAACGCTAACTGAAGATCTAAGAGAAAGAATAAAGCAAGGGTCGGGTCAGCCGAATTTGAATACTGATATTGTGAAAGGTATTTCAGTGCCAATACCTCCTGATAATGAAGTGATCGAGATAGTTGCTTCAATACAAAATATACGAAGAAAATACAGAGAACTGATAACCAATGCCGCGAAAGGCATCGAGCTACTTCAAGAGCGCCGCACAGCCCTAATCTCCGCCGCCGTCACCGGCAAAATCGATGTCAGAAATTACCCAGCCACAGGAGTATAAAAACATGCTTGCCGTCCGCCAAATAATTGAAGACCCACAAGATATGATTGCCATCCCTCCTGAATTTCGCCATCGGCGCACTGAAGTTATTTTTATGGCGCTCGACTCACAGCCAGAACAACCAACACCGACAGATAAACATCACACGATGCTATCTTTATCTGGCTGTTGGGAAGGCGAAACGCTTGAACGTGCACCACAAGGTGACTATGAAACACACAGGGAATTTGAATAAGGAAACCGCCACATGAGTCAGCCTATAATCGATACTTCGTTAGTCATTGAAGTTAAACAACTAATCCAATCTGGCAAGCAACGTAGAGCGTTTGCATCAGGTCAACATCAATGCCAGACTCTATCTGGACAATAAAATTGAGTTAGGACACTAGACGCTATGAATCGTCAACAAGCACTAGAAACGCTAAGTAAGCTGAAGCCGCAGTTAGTTGAGCGCTTTGGAGTCACCCGATTGGCGCTGTTTGGTTCGACAGTGCGCGATGAAGCCAGACCAGAGAGCGATATTGATATTGTGGTGGCTTTTGATGGACCGGCAACGTCAGCAAAGTATTTTGGTGTTCAGTTCTATTTAGAAGATGAATTAGGTGCGACCATCGATTTAGTCACTGAAAAAGCCATACGCTCGGAGCTGCGTCCATTTATAGAGAGGGAGGCTGTGAATGTCTGAACGGGAATGGCGGTTTTATCTGGATGGCATTGGCACTGATAGCCAAATTATAAAAAATTATTAAGTAGATGGATAACAAATCAAAGGAAAGTGCATTTCAATACGACATGATTCAGCACCTGGTCGGGAATGGCTGGTTGTTGGGTAAACCCGAAAACTACAACCGCGAACTGGCGTTATACCCAGAGGATTTGTTAGGGTTTGTGCAAGAGACGCAGGATACCCAATGGCAAAAATTCTGCGCCTTGTACCCGAATAACCCCGAGCAAAGCTTTTTAGAGCGTGTTGCCTCGCAACTCAATAAAGCCGATCCCAATGCCGCCAATAAAGAAATGCGGACCTTTGGCACTCTGGGGGTATTGCGCCATGCCATTCGTGATCGCGGCACACGCTTTAACTTGTGCCAGTTTAAACCCGAACACGATTTAAACCCGGAGACCTTAGCCCGTTACCAACAAAACCGTTGTCGGGTGGTGCCGGAATTGGTGTATAGCCCCTGGATCTTAAAAAGCGCGACTGCAGAACACCTGGCTGAAACAGGCACAAAAGCCAAAGCCTGGCGTATCGATTTGGTGTTGTTTATAAACGGCTTACCAGTAGCAACGTTAGAGTTAAAGTCGGAATTTAAACAGGCTGTACAAAATGCCATCAAGCAATATAAAACCACACGTCATCCCGTAGATCCCGTTACCAAAAAGCCGGAGCCGTTATTAACCTTTAAACGCGGTGCCTTGGTGCATTTTGCCGTCAGCCAATATGAAGTTTATATGGCTACGCGCTTAGAAGGTGCTGATACCTACTTTTTGCCGTTTAACAAAGGCACCAAGGAAGGCGGTGCCGGTAACGATGTACCGCAAGACATTAACCAATACGCCACGGATTATTTATGGAATGAGGTATTGCTACCCGCCAACCTGCTGAATATTCTTGCCCGCTTTGTGCATTTGCAGATTGAAGAAAAAGAAGACTGGGAAGGGCGTAAATACAAAAAAGAAGCGCTGATTTTTCCGCGTTATCATCAATGGGATGTGGTCACCAAGCTGGTGGATGCTGCTCGCAGCGAAGGCCCTGGGCAAAAGTATCTGATTCAACACAGTGCCGGTTCCGGTAAATCCAACTCCATTGCCTGGGTCGCCCATCAGTTATCCTCGCTTTACGATGCCGCTGGCCATAAACAGTTTGACTCGGTGATTATCGTCACTGACCGCACGGTATTGGATGACCAGTTGCAAGACACCATCTATCAGTTTGAGCATGTCGATGGCGTGGTCGGACGCATCAACAACAAAGAAGGTGACGGCTCTAAATCTGAAAAACTGGCCACCGCACTGAATAACGCGCAGCCGATTATTATTGTTACCATCCAAACCTTTCCTTATGTGTTACGGGCGATTGAGAACAGTGTCAGTTTAAAAGAACGTCGCTATGCCATCATTGCCGATGAGGCGCATTCTTCACAAACCGGATCAACCGCCCGGCAGTTAAAAGAAGTGCTGATGATTGATGCGCAAGGCAGTGATGAGGAAGAGCTGAGCACTGAAGATATTTTGGAAACAACCATTGCTTCACGTCGGGCATCAAGCAACGTCAGTTATTTAGCATTTACTGCGACACCCAAAACCAAAACGCTGGAATTGTTCGGCCGCCTGCCTAACCCAAATCAAGCACCGTCTAAATCCAATTTGCCCGAGGCCTATCATGTCTACAGCATGCGTCAGGCGATTGAAGAAGGCTTTATTCTGGATGTGTTGAAAAACTACACCAATTACAAAGTGGCTTATAACCTGGCGTTAAAAATCCAGGGGGCCGACCAGGAAGTCGAAAGCAAAAAAGCCAAGGTCAAACTCAACCAATGGGTAAGGTTGCATGATTACAACATTGCCCAAAAAGTGCAGGTGATTGTTGAGCATTTTAAAGACAACGTAATGGGCTTGTTAGGCGGACATGCGAAAGCGATGGTGGTTACCAGTTCCCGTAAGGAAGCAGTGCGTTACAAATTGGGGTTTGATAAATATATTAAAGCCAAGGGCTATCAACACATCCATGCCATGGTGGCATTTTCAGGCGAAGTGGAATTTAGCGATAAAGATCCAAATGTTGCAGGTTTGCTTGGTGAGAAATTTACCGAAAGCAACATGAACCCAAATCTTAAAGGCCGCGACATGCGCAAAGCCTTTGATTCTGATGATTACCAAGTAATGATCGTCGCCAACAAATTTCAGACCGGTTTTGATCAGCCCAAGCTTTGCGCAATGTATGTCGACAAAAAACTTGGTGGTGTGGAATGCGTGCAAACGTTGTCACGGTTAAATCGCACCTATCCCGGTAAAGCCGAAATGGGCACCTATGTATTGGATTTTTTCAATGCGCCGGAAGATATACTCAGTGCCTTTCAGCCTTACTATCAAACCGCCGAATTAGCCGATGTATCTGATCCGGATTTAATCTTTGATCTTTTCGATAAGCTTAGAGCGGCGAGTATTTTTACCTGGCAAGAAGTCGAGCAGTTTTGCGAGGCATTTTTTGTAAAAAGCAAAAGCAATGCGGCCATCGCCAATATTTGCAAACCGGCAGTGGAGCGCTGGCAAAAACGCTATAAATCGGCAATCGATGCGTTTAAACAAGCCAAGGACATGTTTGAACGTACCAAGAAAACCGCCGATGCGGTGTTGATAGCCAATGCAGAAAACAGCTTTAAAGCCTGTAAGCAAGAAAAGGATGCGCTGGAAATCTTTAAAAAGGATTTAGGCACCTTTGTGCGCTTTTATGAGTTTATGTCACAGATAGTTGATTATGACGATAAGTCTTTGGAAAAACTCAGCCTGTATGCCCGTAATCTAAGGCCAATGTTACGGGAAACGTTACTGGAAGAAGATGCGATTGATTTGAATGCTGTGGTGCTTAGCCATTACCGCCTGTCAGTTATTCGTCAGCAAGATTTGAAGCTCAAAGAAGATGCCGCGGACTATAAATTAGAACCGGGCGAAGGCTTGGGCACGGCAAAAGCGAAAGACAAGCATGAAGAATATATCTCGCAAATCATCAGCCGCTTGAATGAACTGTTTATTACTGATCATCTCACTGAAAAAGACCTGGTGAATTACGCCTACACCATCAGAGATAAAATCAGTGAAAACGAGTTGGTGATGAAGCAAATTGCCAATAATTCAACTGAGCAAGCGATGCTCGGTGATTTTAGCAAAGCCGTTGATGATGCTGTTATGGATAGTAGCGAGGCACATCAAAATCAGATGATGCAGTTATTGTCTAATCCGGCCAAAGCTGCAGGGTTTGCTAAGGTGGTGTTTGATTTGTTGAAATTGGCGGAGTGATTGATTTTTTGTTTTGACTATTTGAAACGTATCTAAATCTAAAGAAATGATTGTTTAATATTGCTTAGTTTTCTAAGAAGCAATGTATTCGTCTAACATGCAAGGAACTGGGCACTATGATTGAATTCGTTACTAAGAGCGACAATAAAAACCTTATTTTATTTGTGCATGGGTTTACTGGGGATAAGGATACCTGGGAGCATCCGAATTATGGTTCATTCCATTCTCTCTTGCTAACAGACCCAAAAATCGCCGAGCAATATGATGTGGCTCATTTTTTGTACTTCACAAAATTGTTAAATTCATTTGCAAAAATTAGCAATGTTTCGAAGATTATCAAAAACATCTTTAAAACGTCCTATGGGAAGTTGCAAAGTAACATCAGCATAGAAGAAATAGCCAATCTTCTAAGAACAGAAATCCGTTTTAAGCTACAAAAGTATGACAATATTGTAATTATTGCTCACAGTATGGGGGGGCTCGTTACAAAGAGCTGCATTATTAAGGACATTCAGGAGAACATCCCATCTAAGGTTAAGCTCTTTGTGTCATTGGCAGTCCCTCACTTGGGCTCAGATATAGCTACTTATGGGAGTTTAATCAGCAATAACCTTCAGATCGAAGACCTAAAGCCTTTAAATATTTTTATCCATGAAATACATGATGCCTGGCTCAAAACAAGTATTCGCCCCGTCACAAAATATTTTTATGGCGTACATGATGCCGTAGTATCAAAAACTAGCGCAGCGCCAATGAATAATGAAAAATCAGACATTATTTCTGTCGATGAGAGTCATACGAGTATTTCGAAGCCTGAAGGAGAGAACAGCACTACATTGGTGGCGGTAAAACAAATAATATTAGGCTACCAAACTGATGATCCTGGAATGTCCCACCTTCAACATCAGCATTTGGAAGATAGTAAAACTTATGACGATGAACTATTTGTTTTAAAGCTAATTTTTGCAGATATTCACCAGTCTACAGTTCGGGATGCAAAAGAGGTCTTCTTAAACGCGGAATATATTAGAAAGAAATTCAGTAGTGATTCTGACCAAAAGCGACTAGCTGATTTATATGAAAAAATAAGGACTATATACAAAAATAGCTACACAAAATACTTGCATGATGGCATACCAAATTCAGGGCTTCTTTTGGCCGATGTTCATGAAAATATAGTAAAAGAAGATAAAGTCTTTTTAGGTTCCCTTGTCCCTTATATCAATGCAATTCACAAACAAGGCATGCTACACCAGCTTGCAAACTCAAAAGAAAATGACGTTTGGTGGAGCAAAGAAACAAACATAGAAATACTTTCTAACGGATTAAAGGAATTACCTAGTGAATAGTCTTCCTTATTTGCAACCAGACAAAGATTTCTACCTAAACGTTGGAATCGTAATGCTAATTATAAACGGGTTAGCCATCACGAAACGAAAAAAAAAGATGTTAACACTTGATATACTTCAAACATTTTATTTTTTGGTTACACGGCCAGTATTTCTTAATCGAGTCTTAGAACAAGCTGGGAAAGAAAAAATAACGATGAGTGAAGATGAGTACTACAACGTTGAAACAATGTCGGTTAATTTCGACGAACTGTTTGACCGAGATAAACTAAAACTGATCATCAAGTTTTTGTCATCAAAAAAATGGCTGGAACTCAATTACAACGAAAAAGATGGCTTTTTACTTCAGCTAAACACTGAGGGAGAACTTCTATCAAGAAGCCTATCCGAGGAATATTTTATTAAAATAAATCGATATATAAATCAGTTGAAACTACTTCAATCTGAAAATTCATCGAAGCTTAACAGCTATATCAATCAAGTATTTAAAAAGGGAATTTAAATGGAGCAATTATCTGGCTTAAGGATAAATCAACTAATCTTAATTGGTCACCGGAAAAATTACACCATACCGTTCCATCCTGGGGTAAATATTATTTATGGTGATGCAGACACTGGAAAATCTAGTATCCTCAGAATTATCTATTATTTTCTTGGAGGAAAACAACTTAAGCTTGATCATGAGCTGACATCTTCTGTAATTCATGCTGCTTTGGAAATAAATATAAATGGCAAACCATACTGTATACAGCGGGATTTATATAACGCAAATCGTAATATTGAAATTTATTCATGTACTTTTGATGAGATCAAAAACAATTTCCCTAAAAAATATGCATCTTCAATTTTTAAATCAAACGATGATTTAAAAAGCCTTTCTGAATTCCTTCTTGAGGAATTGGATTTTCCTGCTGTAAAACTTAAACAAGCCCCAAGTAAGGATAATTCTGATACAGCAAGGCTGAGCTTCCTTGATTTATTTAAGTACATTTACTTAGATCAGGATGATGTTGGCAGTACACATATGCTAAATATCGGTAATCCAACACTTGAGGTTAAGAATCGTGAAGTTCTGAAATACATATTCAATGTACTTGATAGTAATATTTCTGACCTTGGTGTAGAGATCTCCGAAAAAACAAAGGAGCAGAATATCCTTACAGGTCAATATCAAGTGATTTCAAAATTTTTAACGGATACTGATTTTGATAGTATTGAAGATATTGATAGCGAAATATCAAGTATAGAGGAGGAAACGGAAGCTTTATCAAGCCAACTATCGGACTTAAATAGTCGAATTGTTGGTGATTCAGTGCTATATGAGGGGTTCAAAGATGCATTGAACACTATCAATATGAATATACTTAGCTATGAAGACAAGAAAACTAATTCATCGCAAAATATTGAGCGATTTAGTCGGCTACAAAATGATTACAAAAATGACATTGATAAATTAAAGTCTGCCATCCAAGCAAAAGATGTCATAGGAAGAGAAATTGTAAGTAGTACATCATGCCCAATTTGTGATTCGAAGATTTCTTTGACTGACATTTCCAAAGAATTTTCAATACCAGAAGACGGTAAAGTTAAACAAGAGCTTGATTCAATATCGCGAAGATCAAGAGACTTAGTTCAAATAATTGCTGATAACCAGCAGAGAGTCTCTGATTGCGCATCAATTCTTACTGAATTGTACATAGAAAAAAATAGAGCCAATCAGTTTCTGGACGAGGAGTTAGAAAAATCCGTTAGCCCCTACTTAACCGAGCGGGATACTATTGTAACTGAGCTAGCTTACTTAAAGGAACGAAGATCGAAATATCAGCAGACACTGAAAGTAAGGAACCAACACAATTCTATAGCCGATCAAATAGGAAGGCTTGAATCCAGTGTCATAAAACTAAAAATTAAGCTAGATGAATTAAGAGAAAATGCCCCATCAATAGATAATATTTTAAATTCTCTTGGAGGGGATCTAGACCACTATCTCGAAAAGGTTAATATTAAAAACAAGTTTGGTGTATCCATTAGTGAAAAATCATTTTTACCAATTGTTCGCGATATTGAATATCGACATATAAATTCTGGTGGATTAAGAACGATAGTTTCTATTGGATATTTGTCCGTTTTATTGAAAGCAAAATTAACGATGGATACTAATGTTCCAAGTTTACTAATGATAGATACAGTTGGTAAGTTCCTTGGAAAAACCAAAGAAGGTTACAAGGCCGACACTGATATGCAAGCCGATTTAACAGAGGGGGTTTCTGATCCTGAGAAATACAAGAATATATATGAATATCTTTTTGGTCTTTCTGAACAGTTCGAAAACAAAGGAAAGTTTTGTCAAATTATACTTGTAGACAATGATATCCCGCCAGAAATTGCCCTTCTTAATAAGGGGTTTGAAATAGCACATTTCAGTACAAATGGAGTTAACAATGTGTCTATAGGGCTAATTGATGACTGGGACAAATTTGCACAAAGTTAGTGTTTTTCATATGTTATCAGCAAGCGATGATGAAAAAATAGACTTCAACATTTAATAAACAAACTTCAATCTTGATGTGAGTTCCTAGTATTTTGGTCGCTGTAAAGTGGCTGAGCCGGGTAATAATTAACCGGTGGTCGGGAGGATCCGACAAGGACGCTGAACTGGCGAGATAGGAGAAGCGGCGTAACAAATTCCTAACCATCGGCAAAAACTACTCACCGAAAGGGCACGACGATAGTCAGTTGATTGCCGAACACTCGCGGCGCTTGCTTGGGTCGCGACCAGCTTATTTGCGATCCCTGGCACTATCTACCGATATTGGAGAAAAAGCCGGGGGCCTTGCGGCATGGTGCGCCGTTTCAGAGCTGGGACTTGCCAGTGTCGATCAAGGTAGTACGTGACCGCATCCTCAAACAAGACAAAGGTGATCGGGCTTTTGTTGAACTCCTGCTGATGGCCAGAGCCTTGGGAGATACTGGTCTGGACACCTTGGAAGTGGCTTGCGACCTGACCTTACAAACCGGTGTGGTGGCTGCCGCGGTGGTACTCAACGAGATGCGCAGGTTGACCGAAGAGACACGCCCGAAAGCACTGGTGGACATTAAGCTATCGATACCCACACTACAGCTTGAACCCGTGGCCGATTGCAGTCGTTATGACAGCTTACGGTACTTCAAATTGTAGGTTTGCACCAAAATGAGTTACGGTTTAGATATCGGAAATATAATTAGTATTAGTGCATTGATAAAATTAGGTATGCAAGGAATGCAATTTGTAGATATGAATCGACACATTGATTTTTTGGTGTTTGCCAATATGCGTTGGAGTATTAAACCGAATTGCACGTGCCCACTATGAACAAAGCGTTTCGAATCGAACTGCAAGCCTGACGCATCGCGTAACCGTTTGCGGTTCTACCGCATTGAGGCGCAAAGAGATTTATTCGGTGATTTGATCGTAAAATTTAATTATGGTCGCATTGGCACGCGTGGCCAGACAAAAGTCCATATCGTGACGGATACAACCGAAGGAATCAGGCTAGTGCATGACAATCTTAAACGGCGAAAATCAGCTCCAAAACGGATCGGCATCGCCTACGAAGTCCGTTCAAAATTTGACCCCGATAATTGGGTCGACTATTGAAATTGCGGTCTGTAAAAAACAGTCTTTAAATTTTAGCGGCTAAATTTATGCCGTTTAGACGTGGCGTTGATAAGTGCATGTCAAGCCATTGGCCAGAATTTTTACAACACTGCCTAAGAATTAAATTCAAAAACCCACAAAACTCAATTATTCTAACGATTTTAGCTCAGGAGCATTATTAAATGAATAAATCAGATCTCGTCACTGCCATCGCTGAACACGCCAATCTAACCAAAGCTGATGCAGGTCGTGGCTTAGAGGGCATCATAAAATCCATCGAAACCGCTTTAAAAGCAGGCGATTCCGTGGCCTTGGTAGGTTTTGGCAGTTTTGAAGTTAAGGAACGTGCAGAGCGTAAAGGTCGCAACCCGCAAACCGGCGAAGAAATCACCATCGCCGCTGCACGACTGCCAAGTTTTAAAGCCGGTAAAAGCTTAAAAGACGCTGTTAATATCTAATCCCTGGCGTTGATCGGCTGGTCGTGTCCAAACGGCATAATTTTAGCCGCTAAAATTTAAAGACTGGTTTTTTACGGTTGCCCGTTGGTGATGAGTTTGCGTGGGACATACGCGGAAGTATTCCACGATGCTGTTTTGACGGGTTGCGGGCTTGGTGCAGTAACAAGGGTTTTCGTTATTTCAGTTGCCGTTGGTGTTGCTTTCTGTATATCGTAGCTATTCACGTTATATGTTACAAACCGAGCATCCAACCAATCGGCCCATTCGACGCCTTTGCCATCAAGTCAGTCCTGTAGATCGTGTTGTAATGCCGGGTCTTCGAGTAGTAGTTAGCCGCTCGCATCCACAACTCGCCTTTGTCATGTTTAATATGTTGCCGAAGCCGGGCGGCGAGGTCAAACGTATAGCAGCCTGCAGCCGCCACATCGTTTGCCGAAAAGCCATAGCCCCTAAGTTCCCATTCTAGGATGCCCATGCCCCATTCTGTGCTGATTTAATTTAGTCACGCGAGCAACATCATCGCTATGAGCCTTGACCTTCATGCCGCCATTGCCTGCTGAGCGTCGACCATAATGGCTCGTAGCCGTTTTAATACTGGCATGCCCCATCAATGCTGCGATGTGTTCTAACTGCAGGCCACTGGCTTTGGCATTCGCTGCAAATTGATGTCTGGCTGAATACAACGAAATATGCATTTTTCTGTGGGGCCAGAGCACTCTAGTTGCTGCATACAAGCATGCTCGGCAATGACTATAGAGCAATTCAAATCCATATTTTCCGCGTAGAGAGGGACTGAGATTAGCTTGTCGCACATGATCCAAATGCAAACTGATGATCTGTTTTTCGTGATCATTTAGATCAGTTAAATTAATGATGCGTCTAGCGCCATGGGCTCGGCTATTAGTCGCTTTTGCATTAATAATGTGTAATTCATTTGCAACATTGATCTCAGCAAGTTGCCATTCACAGGGTCGCAGTCCGGTGCAAATCCCGGCTAACAACCAAGTGATGGTTGATATACCATGACGGGATGGCTTTTCATGGAAATAATTTAGCAAACGAATAAGATCAGTCTCATGGATCTTTTTTTGTTTTTGAGCTGAAGTAAGTCGATGTACAGGACGACCGCATGGGGGAGGGGATTGTTGCAACATAGCGATGGCGGCAGTGTAATCATCACCTTCGTTAGCGCTAGAGTGACAATGATTAGTAAAAACATAAACAAGGGATGCTCGATATTGCCGCCACGTCGCTTTACTATAACCGGGTTGACTATTGATCAGCCACTGTGCGATTTGCCGAGCGGTTAGATGCTTATCTCCCGACGCTTTTTTTGCTTGAGTTATCAACTGAAGGGCACGGCGTTGGTAGTTTTCTTGGGTTATCACTTGTTGCATAAAATTAACGTCTCCCTACGTTACTGCAGAACATGAACATTTCATTCCTGCATTATTTTTAACCAAATCATTTTGCTTGCTCGGTGCCAGAGAAACCGCAATGCCCTCCTTCGGTACCATAATTGTAATTGTTAGTAGGTCGATATAGCGTGAGCCTCAGGCTCCCCGCGATAGCGGTTACAAACTGTTTACAAGAATCAGCCACTGTTTCAAATGATTTAAAACTGTTTCGAATAGTTTGAAACTAATTCAAACATGGGTTTACCGGCCTAAGTATCAACGCTTAGCTGTCTATTTTGCCTCGGCCGGACAAGACCTCTACTTGATTGATCAATCGGTTCATATCGTAATAGTCCTCGATTGTGCACTCCAGTGTGGTCACCTGTCGCTCCGTTAGTCCAACCAGTAATTTAAGCAATTTTTCCATGCGGGACGCGTCTAGCGTCGATGACAGTACGCTCTGACTTTGCCGGGTCATATCAACACCGTCCCCGGTAAACAACCAGTGTAAATTCACTTTATATGACATGGCTAAGGCAATGACTTTTTCATGCGGAATTGAGCGGCGCTTTTTTAGATTGGCATACGCACTCCCGGAAAGACCTAGCTTTTCTGCCAGCTGACCGTCGCTACCTGCCGCACATGCTGATTTAAGCCTCGACATTACATCGTCAAACGCACATTCACTATTCATGATTTACAATGGTTTTATATTAACATAATATGAAGTATTTATTCACATAATGTTAATTTGTTATAAAAATTCTGCTGCACTTTTCTCGAAACAACAAAAAAATAATCTTTTAAGCGCCTTCATCTGCTCAGTAAATATAACAAAAAATGACCAAATACGGTAAATAATGAAATTAAATATCATTATTTATGATAATTCACTTGAATAATCACAATACATGAACTGTTATTTCATATATTGTTAATCAAGGAGCTGTCATGAAATCGTTAAGACTAGAAAATAGATTAAAGAAAGGCTACCGGGTACGCAGCATTAGAGTATCGAGCTGTCTGGCACTGGTAATGCAAAATAAGGATCGAATTATTAAGCTACGGGATATAGAAATGCGGTGGAGTGACATTGCCAGGCATCTATGCATGAGTACTAGCTCGCTACGCCAGGCCATCAGACAGATCAATGCCTTGGAACATTGCCATCAAGAAACCAAACCTAAAGGCATTCGCCCCCAAGTGACCGTCTATTTTTCATCTGAGGACGACAAACAGGACTTCATTGACTGGACGCGCGCTATCAAAAATGAAGTGCCAAGGGATGGTTATGGCCGTTAAAGAAAAGTCCAACATCGCCAGCATTGATTGCGATAAACCGGACAAAAAATCATCGATGGCAGAACTGTTACAAGACACTTGCCCGCGTCAACGCTGTATAGACCGTGTCGCTGAACAATTAGTGGCAATTATTGAGGCTAGACGCCGAAAAATCACGTGGGATGCTATTGCTGCGTCAATGCAGATGAATCGCGGCACACTAATCAACGCGGTTAAAACCTTGACGCGGAAATCTTCTACAAAGAGCATTGCCACCCTCAAACAGCATGCAGTTTTGCCCTCGCCTGCTATCGAGATTCAGCAATATTCATTACCTCAAAAAGATGTGGCGGCGACTGATGCTGATCAGACAGCCACACCCGGTATTACAGTACTGGGCCGCACTCGCATCGAAAATTTTAATTTTTAACCGCGGAGAAACACCCATGAAAAAACACGATACCAAGACAATTAATTTAGAAAGTAATGTCCCTTCACTACGCAGAACTTTGACCGTTAGCGGCGGCAATAAAGGCGGTGTCGGTAAATCATTGCTGGCAACAACCGTGGCCAGCCTGTTAATGGCACAGGGCGAGACGGTCACTTTGATTGAAGCGGATCGGGCTAATCCTGATATTGCCCGCCGCTTTGCCAATCATGCGCCTGTCTTGTTGGCGGAGGTCAGCGATCGGGATGGCTGGATTGAATTACTTGATGCGCTAGAGACTATCACCACACCCCATATCCTCATGTCTTTGCCGGCGGGGCCGAATGAGATTGACGCTATTCAACATTTATTGAGACGCACGCTATTCTCGTTGGAGATTGATTTACAGTTAATTTTTAGTCTGTCACGTCAATTCGATTCGGTTGATCTACTTGGTAAAAGTCTAAATTCTGGTTTGGCGTCATTTGCACAACGCGGCATTGCGGTAAAAAATGGTTTTTTCGGTCGTAATGACCAATTTGACCGTTGGCATCACTCGCCCCAACGCAGCCAATGGTTAGGACATGGGTTAACTGAATGCTATTTACCTGAGCTCAATCACCGGTTGGTGGATTTTCTGGAATCACATCCTCAGCCCTTGCATCTTCTGACCTCAGCAGGACTAACCACAGCCTTGCGCCTGGATTTAGAGGATTGGTTTGTAGCCGCACAAACGTGTCTTAACCCACTATTTATAACCGCTACTCCCCGCGAGGAAGCCGCATGAACAATCATACGCAACCGATGTCACTGAAAAATAAAATGGATTTTCTACTCGACTCAATGACAGAAAATGCCACCGCCAGCACTAAAACTACTCAATCGGTCAAACCACCGGCTGATAAGGCTACGCCTGCCCACGTCACGCGTCGAGATACCTTTTTAGACTCCCTGCCAGCGTCACAGCAGGTGGAAATTCTCCGGTGGGCCGAGCAGCAAAATATCAAACCAGAAGACCCGCTCTGGCTATTAGTGGATTTAATGGGGTATACGAAATTAATGACGGAAACCTTACCAAGCAGAATGCGCGCAGCGGGTCAGCAAACGGTCGATGCCATTGCTTTGCAGCGTCGCGCCGAGGCCGATGCATTTTCCGATAATGCGCAAAAAACCATGCGCGAAATGCTGGCTAGTCTAACTGCCCAGGTAGCCCTCGCCAGTGAAAACATTACCGAGATCCGGTTACGCAAACAGCTGTGGCGGCACGGGTTATTGGTGGCAGGCGGGACGTTAGGGTTATCAGCGATGTGTTTTGCGTTCGGCTACGCGTTTGCCGACGCCCATTTTCAATGGCTTGAGCAGGTCAGTAATAACAAATTGATGTCTATCGCACAGGTCATTTTGGGTGTGCCAGTGGGATATCTGATTATCCCGATCCTTATGTTTGCAGCGCTGTTAATGCTGATCGATGCCGCTGCACGATGGCGTAAGTAATAGGTTCGAGCAACATTCGTGTCTTTTTTTAGTGACGCCGGATTAATTTAACCACCCCAACACCATACTCATGTATAGCCACACTAGAGATTTCAGATTAAGGCATTATTTAAAGCAACAAGCACAACTAGGCGCTGATTCCGTCGAATTTATAATAGGTGCCACAACTGACCTCACTCAACAGCCCAAAACATTGCAGATTTTCGATACTGAAAAAATGAAAGCAATGATCAAAGAAAATGGCAGTAAATACAATTTACACCGCAATCATCAACGTTTTCTAACTTTTCTGGGCGATACCAATGGGTTTTTACCGATGTCCCGCATTTCTCAACAAATAGACGAAAAACTTGCTGAATTGCAGATTGATTTTCCAAATTTTAAAGACGTCATCGATTATTATCGAGAGCAGATTGCTTTATCGCGGATTACCTCAGAGGCGGTGTTTTCAGCTAATCCTTTATTAATCACTGGTCCACCTGGCGTCGGGAAAACGGCTTTTTGCCGGTCATTGGCCCGGCTTATTAATACACATTTTGAATTCATTGGCATGTCTGGAATCACTGCAGGCTTTGTGTTAGGCGGCATGTCATCCAATTGGTCTGACGGCAAACCAGGTAAAATTGTCGAAGCATTAGCGCGGGGGCATAAGGCCAATCCGCTGATTCTACTTGATGAAATTGACAAAGCCGGAGGCGATTCTCGCTATGATTCATTGGGCTCGCTCTACCAACTGCTGGAAAATGAGACGGCGCAAAATTTTATTGATGAAGGCTTGGAAATTCCGGTCAACTGCGCACATATAGTGTGGATTGCCACGGCCAATCAATTAAAAAATATCCCCGACCCCATTTTATCAAGATTTGCATTAACTGAAGTAACACAGCCCACTCGTTCGCAGATGATCACAGTACTGCAATCAATTTATAAAAAAATACGCAAGGAACATGCCTGGGGCGCTTTATTTCACCAGCAATTGTCAGATAGCGTGATAGACAAAATTATTTGTAGCGATTTGGAACCACGGCTCATTCAAAGAGAATTAATTAGTGCGTGTGGCCGTGCTGCTCTTGCAAAACTTAAGACCAAGGATAACTTTTACGAGATTAGCCCCGATGAATTTAATCCACGAAAAATGGGGGTACGAGAAATTAAAATGGGGTTTTTGCCATAGTATTAAATAAATAATAGATATTAGTATCACCCAATAATTTAATTAATTCGTTAGATATACATAGCATTGAATTTAATGTGAAGTACTTTATTTACTTCACAATCTTACATTTTTAAATAAGATATATATATATATATATATAATAGATAGATCAGGTGCTTGTTAGCGAGTTGATGTTGTATCGTTATTGAGTACTCTAATCTAATATTTTTATACTAAAATGCTTGAAAAACAATATTATTATCTTGACGACGCAGCTAAGTTCATAACTGACAAAACAGGACATTCAATTTCCCCAGATGATTTAGTCGATCAAGCAATAGAAAAAAAATTATATTTACACGTAAGCGCCTCGAATTGGATGATCAAGTATCCCTATAAACAAGCGTTTTTATTTAATGGATATTCAGGAATAGAATACAGTTGTCTGAAATCTGCAATACAAACATTTAAAAAAGGTGAAGAATTCTTTCTCACAAATATTAACGTGACTAGTGACGAATTGGCAAAAATTTGTATTGTCGATAATTCAGGATATATTAATTTACTGCCAGAGACAGCAACTTCATGTCATATGGCAATTACTGATCTTGTTGTTAAACATGAATATTTATTAGAGTTTATAGAGCTCTATTGTCAACCTGAGCTCACTGAAAAAGTCGAACAAGAATGCATAACCAAACAATTGCCCACGGATATAATTTCAAATGTTTTTCGACAAAATAAAACTGGCACGTGGATTATCGAATTTGACGGCCAGGTATTCCCCGCGCTTCCACATCGCATCGGTTTCTCATTTATTCAGCATCTACTGAAAAACCCCGGCAAGTCCATTTCTGCTAAAGAATTAAGTTCATTATCTTCAAAAAACATTGAAATCACTGAAATAGAGACGATTAATGCTTTGTTAAGCGGAGGGCTTTCTGTTATTGACTCATCTGATGCTGGACAATGTATTGATAGCGTTGCAATTAAGGCTTATAAATCGCGAATTGATGAACTGAAAGATTTAATTGAAGATGCACGGGAATTTGATGATATTGAGTCAATAGAAAATTATGAAGATGAATATGATGCGATACTCAGCGAGTTGAGAAGAAGTACTAATTTAAAAGGTATGCCGAAAATCGATAAATCGGATAATAGAAGAGTATCTCAGACCGTTTCTAAGAGCATAAAAAATGCAATCAACGAAATAATTAAACAATCCCCCGGACTGGCTAAATACTTAACAAATTACATTAGTACGGGAAATAAATGTGAATATAAACCTCCAGCACATGCTGACTGGAGTTTTTAAATCAGTCATATTATTAACGTATCAATATTGGGTTATAGGAATTCTTGCGCATCATTTATACTAGATTTATAAACTGTTAAGTCAACTATCTTCACATTTTTTAAAAATCGATCAATAAATAATCGCTTATCTTACCAATCTCTCCGAAGTTTTTACAAAATAAATATATTTATTTTAAAATTATTTTTATTTTATTAAAAATAATTGCATAATAACTAACCCATTGATTAATATGTTTTATATATGTTGATTACATTATTAATTATATAAATTAGTCAAAATAATTTCATTTTTTCTTTGACGAAATGAAAATTCGTCAAAAGCGAAAACAAAATTCGGCCTCTAGTTTTTGAGCATTGCAAATTTTAAAACGCGATGTGAATTTTTTTTAAAAAAAACTGGAGTTCTACAATGAAAACGAAAATTTCACATACTGATGTCACCGGCACTATCAGCACAGACAGCATAGCCGAGGAACATTCAGCACAAAATGCTGATGACTTCGATAACATGTTTGATCCAAAGCGACTGCGATTGTCACAGAATTTCGCAGCTACTGTGGGCGTTAAAAAACGAGTCACAGTAATACAAGTTAGAAAACCGGGCAAACAAGAATTCATTCGTGTTCACCCCAGCAGTGATTACTGTGTCGAAACTGCGATCCTCGAATTCAAAGAAGAAGGAGAGACTTATTTAGTTGATCCGTCGCTTTGGAATGATTTACCCGGCGAACTTATACCAAAAATAATTTACACCACTATTAATAGGCAGCTGGCCTATACGTCTTCCCGACGAAGAAGGAAAACTGGATGACTGGAATCAATCCGCCCTTGAAAGCGCGGACATCGCAAAAACCGCTTGGATTCGCGTGTCATCTAATCGCAGCGCCGGTATGTATGAAACGTTTGAAGCCTCGGGTAACTTGAGTGAGCCTATATGGCCGGATATTACATTCACTGAAATTCTAAAAATTGCGTTTAAAGGTAAATACATCGATAACTGGGATCACCCTGCGCTACTAAAATTGCGAGGTGAATCATGATTTCAGTGTTCAAAAATATCATCGCTATTGATTTTGAGTTTTCAGGACCTGCTGGTGAACGACCTTACGTTGTTTGTCTAGTAGCTAAAAACTTGAATACCGGCGAGCGCTGGCGATATTTTCGAAAGGCGTTGCTAACAATGAAAGCGCCGCCATATCCCCATGATTCAACGTCATTAGTAGTCGCTTATTACGCCTCTGCTGAAATGAACTGCTATTTAGCCTTGGGGTGGCCGTTACCGGCACATGTTCTGGATTTGTTTACTGAATTTCGCTGTCTGACCAATGGCATTAAATTGAATTTTGGCGCAGGCTTGCTGGGGGCACTTAATTATTTTGGGTTGCCGGGCATCGAAGCATTAGAAAAAGAAAGCATGCGCGAATTAGCGATGCGCGGCGGAACCTACTCATCAAAAGAGCAAGATGCATTACTGAATTATTGTGAAAGTGATGTTCTGGCGCTGGAAAAACTATTGCCACCCATGCTGCCACTGATTGACTTACCCCGGGCAATTTTACGGGGACGCTACATGAAAGCGGCTGGATGCATAGAATATAATGGCATACCGATTGATAGCGATTCTTTGTTGTTATTGCAGGAGAAATGGGACGCAATTCAACAAACACTGATCAATAAAATTGATAGCGAGTACAGGGTTTATGACGGCAAAACATTTAAAACTAATTTATTTGCAAGCTATTTAATGCGTAAAAATATCAGTTGGCCGCAATTACCCTCCGGAGCGTTAGATTTAAGTGATGATACTTTTAAAGACATGAGTCGCGCTTACGCTTGGCTGTGTCCTTTGCGAGAATTGCGGGTGACGTTATCGCGAATGCGCTTATCCACGCTGGCGGTCGGGCAAGATGCTCGGAATCGATGCTTACTGTCAGCATTTCGAGCGAGAACGGGTCGGAATCAACCCAGTAATAGCCAATTTATTTTTGGTCCATCGACGTGGCTTCGTGCACTAATCAAGCCTCAGCCAGATACCGGCTTAGCTTATATTGACTGGTCACAGCAAGAGTTTGGTATTGCTGCGGCGTTATCAGGCGATCAGTTAATGAAGGACGCATACGCATCTGGTGATCCCTACCTAGCCTTCGCTATACAAGCCAAAGCGGTGCCAGCAGATGCCACGAAGGCAACCCATTCTTCTGAAAGAGAACAATACAAAGCTTGTGTTTTAGCCGTTCAATATGGCATGGGTGCGGAATCCTTAGCCGCTCGGATTGGGCAGCCTGTTATTAGAGCGCGCGAATTATTACGTTTACACCGAGAAACTTACAAAACGTTCTGGCGGTGGTCCGATGGTGCCGTAGATTATGCGATGCTGCAGGGCAAGCTTTGGACCGTGTTTGGTTGGACAATTCATTTAGATGACACCCCCAACCCCCGGTCATTAGCTAATTTCCCAATGCAAGCAAATGGCGCGGAAATGTTGCGATTAGCTTGTTGTCTAATGACAGAGCAAAACATAAAAGTCTGCGCCCCGGTGCATGACGCCGTATTAATCGAAGCTCCGCTCATTGATCTGGATTTTGCTATTACTCAGGCAAAAGAGTGTATGAAAGAGGCAAGTCGTATTGTTTTAGACGGCTTTGTGCTCAATACGGATCAAGAGGTTGTGCGTTATCCCGAGCGTTACATGGATAAGCGTGGTCAAAAGATGTGGACGACGGTCTGGGAAACGCTTAACGAATTGTCATCAAAATCAAACGACAGTCCCCAATTAGCTCAGGAGTGTGGTCATGGATAACTTGAATATCAATGCTCTCTCTTTAAATAACCAAAAAATTGTAGCTAAAAAGACAGCAGTGAAAACCAAGCACTATGCGCCGAAGCATAAAAAAGGTGAGCTGTTCTTGTGTGGTCCTATTCCTTGGCGCTGGCTAGCCGCTGCGTCAAATGCAAACGGTAAGGGCTCGGCTGTTCAAGTCGCTTTAGCGATCTGGTTTTTATCCGGATTGAATCAAAAATCGGCGACCATTAAATTAACACGTAAAACGCTAAAGCAACTGGGTATTGAACGAAATGCCGGCTACCGAGGACTTGGCGTGTTGGAAAAATCTGGATTGGTCTCTGTAATTCGCAAACCTGGGTCAAATCCGATTGTGACGATTTTAGAAGCGGGTATAGGAGATCTGGCATGAAAACTATGGATCTGAAGGAAGCGTCTGAATTATTAAAATTACATCCCCAAACGGTTTTACAACGTGCTCGTTCCGGCGATATTCCGGCAGCAAAACCCGGTAAATGCTGGGTTTTCATTAATGAAGATTTGATTGAGTGGCTTCGTTCACAGTACCATAGCCCCCAGCAGGATGTAGGGCAAGGAGGCAAATTTATATGCTCTTTAAAAGACCCAATAGTAAATACTGGTGGTATCGATTCACCGCACCCGACGGCACAACAATACGCGAGTCTGCTAAAACTGCCGACAAGAAAAAAGCAGAAGAATTAGCTGACAAGCATAAAGCCCAATTATGGGATCAGATGAAACTGGGGCATCGCCCCCAGTATGTCTGGGAAGATGCGGTCGTGAAGTGGATAAATGAATCTCAAAAAAAATCACTTCCAGATGATGTATCGATGTTTCGTTATCTTGATAAGTTTTTTGCTGGCATGCAGCTGAGTATTATTACTCGTGACGTAGTAGAGAAGGTCATTACTGATAAATTGCAGCATGCCACGCCAGGCCGAGTGAATCGCATTACTTCTCTGATTCGTGCAGTGCTGAGAAAAGCCGAGCGCGAATGGGGTTGGATCGACAAGGCACCAGCAATTCGTCGATTAAAAGAAAGTAATAAACGGATTCGCTGGATAACGCGGCAAGAAGTGGAAAGGCTATGTGTAGAGTTGCCCGTTCACCTTGAGGCGATGGTGCGCTTTAGTCTGGCGACTGGGCTGAGGGAATCTAATGTGACGAGGCTGGAGTGGAGTCAGGTAGATATGCAGCGGAAAGTGGCATGGATTCATCCCGATCAAGCTAAAGCTGAAAAAGCGATTGGTATTCCGCTCAATGTTGAAGCAATGCATGCGATTCAAATGCAAATCGGTATACATGAGTGTTATGTGTTCTCATTTAAAGGTAGGGCTGTATTAAAAGCTGGCACTAATGCGTGGAAAAAAGCGCTTGGCCGAGCAGGTATTCCAGCCTTTAGGTGGCATGATTTGCGGCATACTTGGGCAAGCTGGCATGTGCAAGCAGGTACACCTCTAAATGTGTTACAGGAGCTGGGTGGCTGGAGTGATTATTCGATGGTATTGCGGTATGCGCATTTGGCGCCGGAACATTTAGCAGAGTATGCGAACAATATTTCGGTTTCAGCACATTTTACGCACATAAAATCTGGAGACATAAAAAAAGCAGTTGCGATGCATCGCTAACTGCTTGATTTAAATTGATTTTTTGGTGGGTCGCATGCGATTCGAACGCATGACCATCGCATTAAAAGTGCCCAATTTGCAATGTAAATAATTGTTTTTATTTAATAAATAAAGACGCTCGTTGCGCAAAAAAGCAGTACGATGCAGCAAGAATCACAACTAACTCACGCAAAAGTTACGCATAAATTAAGGGTATATTCGAAAAGCTGTAGAAACGAAACACCGAGACTGCTCAGATTGCTTCCGGTTGGAGCGATTTTAGTCGGGTGGGGCTCCTCCACCCACTGGTAAAGCGCTCCTTTCACTCGCCCATATTGCCATGACCGTTTATCAACAGAAAGAGGACAGAGTATTTTAGGGTGCAAAGGGATATGTCGACCAAAATGCCGATAGTCAGAAGTCTATAAAGCATAGAACGTGATTTCACACAATAATCAATTTATGGAAGGAAGTGCTCGTAGCCGCTCCACGGCAAAATCGACAAAGGCCCTTACCTTCGCTGCTGCTTTTCGTCCCTCCTGATAGACAACATGGACGGGCAGTGGCGCATTTTCGAAATCAGCGAGAACAATCTTGAGCTTTCCTGACATGACTTCCGGTGCAATCTGGTACGATAACATCAACGTCAGTCCACGTCCGGCGACCGCCGCAGCGATGGCCACATCTGCCGTATTGACCGTAAGTCGAGTCGAGAATGGAATGGTAATGCCACCTTCCGATCCTTTAAAGTTCCATTCCGCCCGCGACGATAGACTGGAAAACTGCACAATATCATGTGTACTAATGTCTTCTGGCACCTGGGGAATTCCACGAGCGCCGAGATAGTCGGGCGAAGCACAAATCACCCGCCGAACAGATCCCACGCGAATGGCAGTGAGGGAAGAATCCGGTAACTCACCGATCCGCACAGCCACATCAAGTCCTTCATCCATTAGATTGACCACGCGATCCACAAACAGTGTTTGTACTGATACTTCGGGATAGCGCTCCAAAAAATCGATCAGCAATGGGGCCACATGCATACATCCGAAACGCGTGGAAGCTGTTACCGACAGTTTTCCACGCGGAGCACGGTGTGCTCCAGCAACTGACTCTTCAGCCTCATCGAGATCCCCCAAAATACGTCGGCAGTCCTCTAAAAATCTTAGGCCTGCTTCGGTCAACCGGACTTGCCGGGTAGTCCGATGAAACAACATGACTCCAAGATGATCTTCCAAGGCGGCGATGGTGCGAGTGACCGCCGGCGGGGACATAAACAGTTTCCTCGCAGCCGGAGCGAACCCTTGGGTATCTGCCACAGCCACGAACACCTGCATTGAGTGAAAACGATCCATATTATTCCAGTTGATGAAATAGTGACTTGTGATTTTAGGTTATTCATTACTTTATGTAAATTCCGTAACCTATCCCTGTGCCGAGAATTGATCCCGGCACCGCCGCAAATCTCAACCTACTCATCCTTGGAGAGCCATTATGTCACGTATAACCGTCGTTGATCCAACCGCCGCAATCGGCGAAACCAAAACCCTTCTGGACGCTGTCCAAGCTAAGCTGGGCGTCACCCCTAACTTCATTCGCGTACTTGCTAATTCCCCAGCCGCTCTCGGATCGTTCCTAGGCCTTCATAGCATTGCCGATACTGGCAAGCTTGATCTGAAGACTCGTGAACGCATTGCTGTTGCCCTGGCTCAGCAAAACAGCTGCGAATACTGCTTGTCGGCTCACACTGCTATCGGCCGCAAAGTGGGTCTGACTGGCGATGAAATTACCGCCAATCGACAAGGCACTTCACATGATGCAAAGGCCTCAGCCGCTGTTGCTTTCGCCCGTGCCTTGGTGGAACACAAAGGCGAGGTCACCAACGCTGAACTGGATGCGGTACGTAAGGTAGGTTACGGCGATGCTGAAATCGTTGAGATCATCGTTCATGTCGGCATGAATCTTCTAACCAATATTCTTGGTAAGGCCAGCCGGGTAGAGATTGATTTCCCGAAGATCGAGCTGAAACAGGCGGCTTAATAACTTTTGGCGAGCAGACGCTTCGGCACCGGCTTTTATCAAATGAAATTCATAAAAAATTATCAGAGAACTGTCATGAAAAACAAATTCACACTTACAGCTGTCGCTCTATGCATTGCCTCATTACTGCCCACTATTGGCGTTGCCGATTCTGACAAATCCGACGAAACGGTCTATACCCTTTCCAATGATGCCACTCAGAATGAGGTGCTTTCTTTTCAACGTTTTAGCAACGGTCATGTGGAAACTGCCGG
>Ga0208629_100078_pt1 | contig 49189 bp, 44 predicted proteins | sample LakWasMet19_HOW5_2_FD_183865 | JGI IMG/M metagenome (GOLD analysis project Ga0208629, IMG submission 183865) | Freshwater sediment methanotrophic microbial communities from Lake Washington under simulated oxygen tension - Sediment Metagenome... | ecosystem: Environmental > Aquatic > Freshwater >... | reverse complement strand
CGCTGGATCAGCTGGAGCGTCAAGCTTACGATCTGGTGTTTATGGACTGTCAAATGCCGGTCATGGACGGTTACGAAGCCACACGCATCTTGCGTGAACGGGAAATAGCCGCAGATGGCGGCATACCGACGTCAGTCATCGCGCTTACCGCGCATGCATCGGCAGGAGAGCGCGAAAAATGCCTGTCCGCAGGCATGGACGATTATCTTAGCAAACCCGCCAGTCGATCCGATTTGGCGGTGGTTTTGGCGCGCTGGCTGGGCGAGCCGTCCGCACCTGAAGTCGCACCGATAGCGCAGGATAATCCTGATCAAAGGAAAATCTTCCACAGTCCTGTCTTGGCCAAGAGCGAAGCCGAAGGCGGGGAGACTTCAACAGCCTGTTGGGACGAATCCGCGGCGCTCAAACGGCTGGATGACGACCATGACTTATTGGCCGAGATGATCGATTTATTTCTCGAGGAAGCGCCTGTGTTTATGGCGGAATTGGCTGACGCCCTGTCTCGAGCCGATCTCCTTGCGTTGGCCGACGCAGCTCACGCTATTAAAGGCATGGCCGGACATTTTTGTGCTGAAAAAATAATCAGCCTTGCGGTAAAACTGGAACACGCCGCTCGTAAAGCTTCCGCTCCAGCTCCCGCCGCTGACCTGCATCCTGTAGGCAACGCCGCAGATACCGATTTTCAGTCGATGGCCAATGACTTGACCCAGTCTACAGTGGATTTAGTCGGGATTCTGCTACTCGGCAACCGCTCCCTGCGTTGCTCTACCTCCTGCCTCCCTGCAGTCGAAAGAAAAGAACAAAATCAATGAATATCGAATTCAATCTTAATGAATTAAAAGCCGCCGACCGCTTGCCTTCCCCGTCGGGAACGGCATTGGCCATCATGCAGCTTGTGCAACAAAGCGACGCCACCGTACAGCAGGTGAGTCAACTGGTAAAAGTCGATCCTGCCCTGAGCGGGCGTATCTTGCGCTTCGCCAATTCGGCCGCTTTCGGGGCCAGACGCCCTATTGCCGATATTCAAACGGCAGTCATGATGATGGGCATGCAGACGGTGCGCAACTTTGCGTTGAGCCTTTCGTTGATCGGCAGCAACAGTAAGGGGCATTGCCTGGAGTTTGATTATGAAGCTTACTGGTCGCGATCGCTGGCGATGTCGGTGTCCATCGCCGCGATCACTGCCAGGGAAGTCACCGTGGTACCGGCAGAATCGTTTACGTTGGGGCTGCTTAGCGACATAGGCGGTCTTGCCTTGGCAACCGCCTGGTCGGAGATCTATGGCGAATGTCTTGGTATGGCAGAGGGCAAGCAGCTTCTTGCTTTGGAGCGCGAACGCTTCGCCATCGATCATAACGCCTTGAGTTTAATGTTGCTGGCCGACTGGGGGTTCCCGACGGTATTTCTGGACGCCCTGAAACTGAGCTTTGAGATGAAAGTAGCGGGACTTACTCGAATTGACCAGTTTGCCAGACAACTGATTCTCGCCCGGCTGATCGGAAACTATTGTGTGGCCGATGAAGCCCATCGCGCCATGCTGTTGCCGTATTTAACAGCGGAGGCTGACCTTCATGCTCTGGACGAACCTGCTTTGCTTGCGTTTATCGACGAAACGATCGAACTTTGGCATGAGTGGGGAAAGTTAATTGACGTAAAAACGGATGTGCGCCAGCCCCTGCTAAAAGCCGTTGATACCTTGGAATCGGATTTGTTGGGCTTAAACCTGTTGCTGGTCGATGACGATCCCATGATGCTGGCGCGTCTTTCCAAGCAGCTTGCCGCGGCTGGTAATCAAGTTGCTGTGTGTCGCAACGGGGAATCCGCGCTAAAGTATGTTATTGAGCATAAACCTCAACTGGTGATTACCGATTGGCGCATGAAACCCATGGATGGATTGGCCCTTTGCAAGGCGCTACGCGCATCGGTCTTTGGTAAAAACATTTACCTGATTATGCTCACCTCCACGGAAGACGAGGACGCCCTGGTTGAAGCCTTCGATGCCGGTATCGACGATTATGTGACCAAGCCGATTAGCCTGCGCGTGCTGCTGGCGCGCCTCCGGGCCGGGCAGCGCATCATCACGCTGCAAAACGAACTGGAAAAAGAGAGCCGGGATATACAACGTTATACGGCCGAGCTGGCGGCAGCGAACCGCCGTCTTAAGTCTATGGCGAATACCGACGTGCTGACCGGTTTGCCCAACCGACGCTATGCGCTTAATCGCCTGGAGCAGGAGGCGGCGACCGCGCTGCGTTCCAATCAGCCGTTGAGCGTTTTAATGCTGGATTTGGATTATTTTAAATCGGTCAATGATACACTGGGCCATGATGTCGGCGACCAAGTGCTTATTCATGCGGCCAACCTGATGCGCACAACCGCACGCACCAACGATATTACCTGCCGTCTGGGTGGCGAAGAGTTCCTGATCATCGCCCCCAACACCGACGGCAGCACAGCCCTATTGTTGGCCGAGCGCATCCGCAATTCCATCGAACGAAACCAGCCCAAGGGACTGGCTTTGCGGCACCCGGTTACCGTCAGCATTGGTGTGGCGGGTGCGATGGGAGCCAAGCCCAGTTGGAAAGAATTGATGAAAAGGGCGGATGACGCTTTATATCTCGTCAAACAAGGCAAGCGCAACGGCGTGCGGCTTGAATCATAGCCCCAAGCCGGCCATAAGGTGATAAGCAGGGCGAATTTTTAAGGTTTGTCGTGTCTTGAATCGGCAGTCGGCAATGCATCCGTTACGCAACCGGCGAGTCTTGCCAAGAGTAGGGGGTGTGTTATCGTGCTTCAACTTTATCAGTATAAACACGAGACCATACAATGAATGTATTAGCTATCTATAGCATCAAGGGTGGCGTCGGCAAAACTTCGAGTGCGGTCAATCTGGCCCACACTGCCGCCCGCAACGGTTATCGCACCCTGGTTTGGGATCTTGATCCGCAGGGAGCCAGCAGTTATTATTTTCGCATCAAGCCCAAGATCAAAGGCGGCAGCAAAGACTTGATCGCCGGAAAACGCGAACTGGACGGCCTGATTAAAGGCACTGATTTTGAAAACCTGGATTTATTGCCGGCCGATTTCTCGTTCAGAAATCTGGATTTGGTTCTGGACGCCAAGAAAAAGCCGACCCAGCAACTTAAAAAACTCCTGAAGCCCTTGGCGGAAGAATACGATTTTATTTTTCTGGATTGCCCACCCAATATTTCGCTATTATCCGAAGCCGTTTTTGAGGCCGCAGATATATTGTTGTCGCCGATCATTCCTACCACGCTGTCGTTAAGAACGCTTGAGCAACTGGAAAAGTTTATCGAGGATAATGACTTGAATAAACTGGCGCTCATTCCGTTTTTCTCGATGGCCGACCGGCGTAAAAAAATGCACCGGGAGATCATGGACAATCTGCTTGAGACGCACCCTGAGGTTTTAACTACGGCCATTCCTTATGCCAGCGACATTGAACGTATGGGGCTGGAGCGCATGCCGCTGGGAGGCTATATCAAGAAAAGCCAATCTACGGTTGCTTACGATGCCTTGTGGCTGGAAATTCTGGCCCGCGTTACTTAAAAATACGACTACATGGATGTAGGAGGTAGAGCAACGCAGGAGCAGTTGCCGAGAACGCTGATGACGCAGATGATTATGATGAACACGGATAATCCAAATGGGTTAGCGGTTTCCACTCGCTTCAACTGCGTTTTCCAGGATAATTCAAGAAATCTTATTCAATCATAATTATCCGCGTCATCTGTGTTCCATTAATAAAAACACTTTATTCGCATCAAGCTCTTGGAGTAAACCATGCCTAATAAACGATTTGTTATGAGCAAGCCTATATCTTCAATTACTGATGTTCCTACATTGGGTGTAACAAAAGAGGATTTTATCGGCGATTTTAAACGGTATTATGTTCACTCGTTGGGGCGGGACGAGAATTTCCGGTCATCGCCTTTTTATGCCTGCGAGGCGTTGTCGCTGTCTATCCGCGACCGGCTGATGGAGCGCTGGAAAACCACCTATAAAACCTATAACAAAAGGGATAGCAAGCGGGTGTTTTATCTTTCAATGGAGTTTTTGATGGGTAGAACCTTGAGCAATGCCATGCTTAATCTCGGGGTAATAGATGAAGCCACCCAAGCCATGCACGATTTGGGTATTGAAATCGAAGAACTGATTGACCGGGAACTTGATGCCGGTCTGGGTAATGGCGGGCTGGGGCGTCTGGCAGCCTGTTTTATCGACAGTTGCGCGACGTTGCAATTGCCGGTGGTGGGCTACGGTTTGCGTTATGAATACGGCATGTTTACCCAAACTCTCGTCAATGGCGAACAGGTCGAAAAGCCGGATCACTGGCTGCGTCACGGTAATGTCTGGGAAATTGAGCGGCTGGAATATTCTTTACGCATCAAGCTTGGCGGCCATACCGAAATACAAACGGATGAACAGGGCAATCAGCGGGTCTGCTGGATCAGTACCCATGATGTGTTGGCCGTCCCCTTTGACACACCGATACCGGGTTATCAAAACAACACCGTCAATACCTTGCGTTTATGGAAAGCCGTGGCGACTGAGGAATTTAATCTGGATGAGTTTAACGCGGGCGATTACGCCGAATCGGTGGCCTCAAAAGTCACCGCAGAACATATTACCATGGTGCTGTATCCCAATGACGCCAACGAAAACGGCAAGGAATTGAGGCTGCGCCAGCAGTATTTCCTGGCTTCCGCCAGCTTGCAGGATGTTCTTTCCCTTTGGGTCAGGCAACACGGCCATGAGTTCGACAACTTCGCCAAGAAAAGCTGTTTTCAATTAAACGACACCCATCCGAGCATCGCCATAGCCGAACTGATGCGTCTGCTAATGGATGTGTATGGCCTGTCATGGGCTAAAGCCTGGGGCATTACCCGGCAAACCATGGCTTATACCAATCATACCCTGTTGCCTGAAGCGCTGGAAAAATGGTCGGTCAAACTCATGCAACGATTGTTGCCGAGATTGATGGAGATTATCTTTGAAATCAATGCCTGTTTTCTGTCGGAAGTCGCAGCGCATTGGCCCGGCGATAAAGCCATATTGAGTAGAATGTCAATTATAGAGGAAGGTGCCGAGCAGCAAGTGCGCATGGCTTATCTTGCCATCGTCGGCAGTTTTTCGGTCAATGGCGTTGCCCAATTGCATTCCCAGTTACTGCAACAGGGCTTGTTTCGCGACTTTTATGCCTTATGGCCGCACAAATTTAACAACAAAACCAACGGCGTAACCCCGCGCCGCTGGCTGGCCTCTTGTAACCCCGAATTAGCTGCGTTGATAACAGGGGCCATAGGCGACGGCTGGATAACGCATCTGGACGAATTAAAAAAGCTGGAGCCTTTCGCCGAAGATGCCGAGTTTCGGCATCGCTGGCGTACCATAAAACAACACGCGAAGCTGCGTTTGATTGAGCACAAAAAGCAATACCTGGACATCCATTTAAATCCCGATGCGTTGTTCGATATACAGGTTAAGCGCATCCATGAATACAAGCGGCAGATTTTAAATGTGCTGCATGTTATCCATCTTTACGATCGCATCAAGCGTGGCGACACAATAAACTGGGTTGCGCGTTGCGTGTTGATCGGCGGCAAGGCTGCGCCGGGTTATGCGATGGCAAAAAGAAGCATTAAACTGATTAACAATGTCGCCCTTGTCATTAACTCGGATCCCGATGTCGACGATAAGCTGGCCCTGTTTTTCCTGCCCGATTATCGGGTTTCGGGGATGGAAATGATCTGCCCTGCGGCCGATCTTTCCGAGCAAATTTCTACCGCGGGGAAAGAGGCGTCCGGCACCGGCAATATGAAGCTGATGATGAACGGGGCGTTAACTATCGGGACACTGGATGGGGCCAATATTGAAATCAGGGAAGAAGTCGGCGATGAAAACTTCTTCCTGTTCGGCCTGACCGAAGAGCAGATCGAAGCAAGACGGGAACATTACGACCCTATTGCCATCATCGATCAGGATGAAGATTTGCAGCGGGTGATGAATCTTCTGGAAAGCGGGCATTTCAATCAGTTTGAGCCGGGGATTTTCGACGACCTTATCGCATCCATCAAAAGCAAGCATGACCCGTGGATGACTGTTGCGGATTTTAGAAGCTATATCGATGCGCAAAAACGCGTGGAAGCGGCCTATCAGGATAAAGATCACTGGACCCGGATGAGCATATTAAACTGCGCAAACAGCGGCAAATTTTCCACGGACAGAACCATCAACGACTATAACCGGGACATCTGGAAACTGGAGCCGGTGCCTGTGCAATATCCCTAGCCGGAATCAAAATTAAAAGCTTTTATTCACCACGAAGACACGAAGAACACGAAGTTTTTATCTTTGCTTTTTCTTCGTGTGCTTCGTGCCTTCGTGGTGAAATAATCAATTCATATTATTGTTGATGACAGCCAAGCTCACGCTGTACTATGCAGATCCCGATTAACTACCCGAAGCCCTTATGAAGCCAGACAGCGCCACCATTAGAAAACGATACGACCGGATCGCCCCGTATTTTGAGGGCATGGAGGCGGTCATGGAAGGGCTGTTTTTTAAAAACTGGCGGAAAAAATGTTGGGCCAAGGTCGAGGGCCATCATATTCTTGAAGTGGGCGTAGGGACGGGCAAGAATTTCGACTATTATCCCAAGGATGCCAGAATAACCGCGATCGATTTTAGCGAAAAAATGCTAAAGCAGGCGGTGCAGAAACGGGACAGGAAAAATGTCAATGTTGATCTGGAACTGATGGATATTCAGTCGTTATGTTTTGCCGATAACAGTTTCGACACGGTGATTTGTTCGTTTGTTTTTTGTTCGGTGCCGTCGGCGGTAAAGGGCTTGAAGGAAGTTTACCGGGTCTGCAAACCGGGCGGACAGGTTTTATTGCTGGAACATGTGATCAGTTCAAACCCCGTGCTTGCCGCGGTCATGAACCTGCTTAACCCTGTCGTTGTCGCGCTGGTCGGGGCGAACATTAACCGGAACACCGTTAAAAACGTTAAAGCCTGCGCCTTTACCTCGGTGCATGTCGATGAACGCAGCAGTGATATTATCAAGCTGATTGAAGCCAGAAAATAAAGGCTTGTTATTCAATCGGTTAAAAAAATTACCACGAAGACACTAAGAACACGAAGAAATAAACTTCGTGTTCTTAGTGTCTTCGTGGTGAATAAAAGCCAGTGGGTAATGAGCCTCTGCAATCCTAGTTTCCCAAACCGGCATGAAACTTTTTAACTCGATAGCCGCCAAATTGGGTAAAATAGAATCAATTTTTGGATTAATTATTTACGTGAAGCCACAATTAGAAAATCTGGTACAGACGCCGATCCCGACCAAACACGGCGAGTTTATCCTGCATTATTACAGCAACACCATTGACGACAAGGAGCATGTCGCCCTGGTTAAAGGCGATGTTGCGGGCAAAGAAAATGTGCCGGTACGCATTCATTCCGAGTGTTTTACCGGCGACGTTTTAGGTTCCAGGCGTTGCGATTGCGGCGAACAGCTGGATATGGCGCTGCAAATGATCGATAAAGCCGGTTTCGGCGTATTGATTTATCTGCGTCAGGAAGGTCGCGGTATCGGCTTGTTGAAAAAACTACAGGCTTATAATCTGCAGGATCAGGGTATGGATACGGTTGATGCCAATATCCATCTGGGTCATCTTGCCGACGAAAGAGAATACAACATCGCCGCTTTAATGGTGGAAAACCTGAACATAAAGTCCGTAGAGTTGATTACCAATAACCCCAAGAAAATAGCAGAGCTGAAAAAACTCGGCATTAACGTGGCAGGCCGCATTCCGGTCGAGTCCGTGGCTCACGATGACAATGTCGGTTATCTCAAAACCAAGGCAAAAAAAATGGCGCACATGCTGTTTGAGTCAAAAAAAGAGTAGGTTCATCCCTACAAAATTGGCTTTCCCAATACCGTTTCAACCAGTTTCACCCAGTAAGCCGTGCCGATCGGCAATATCTCATCGTTAAAGTCATAATGCGGATTATGCAGCAGGCAGCCGTTTTCGGAAGAGCCGTTGCCTATCCAGGCATAGCAGCCGGGCTTTTCCTGCAACATAAAGGCAAAATCTTCCGAACCCATGCAGGGCGCCGGCTGTCGATCGACACCGTCTTCCCCGGCTACGGTCATTGCCGCTTGTAGCGCCAGTTCCGTTTCAGCTTCCGCATTAAAGGTCACCGGGTAACCCGGATTTTCCGGGTTGAATTCGATCTCTGCACTGACCTCAAAACCCTCGCAGACCGCATTCACCAATCGGGCGATTTTATCGGCAATGGTTTTTTGAGTCGCACGGTTAAAGCAACGGAAAGTGCCTCTTAATAGCACCGATTCCGGCAGCGCATTCCAGGTATTGCCCGCATGGATCTGGGTAATGCTGACCACCGCCGGATCGGCTGGATTAATAGTTCGACTGACAATAGTTTGTAAAGAGGTAATCAGCTGGGCCGATGCGACGATCGCGTCATTGCCCAAATGCGGCATGGCGGCATGGGTTGCCTGTCCGGTGATAATGATTTCGAAGCAGTCGAATGAGGCCATCATCGCGCCGGACTTAAGCGCGAAATGTCCCGGCGGAATATCGGGGAAATTATGCAGCCCGAAAACGCAGTCGGCCGGAAATTGTTCAAACAACCCGTCATCAATCATCCGCCTGGCTCCGGCGCGGCCTTCTTCCGCAGGCTGAAAAATAAAATATACCGTGCCGTTAAGGTTGCGATGCTCGGCTAAATAGCTGGCCGCGCCCAGCAGCATCGCCGCATGGCCGTCATGGCCGCAGGCATGCATTTTCCCGTCGTGGCGGGATTTGTAGGTAAAAGTGTTTTGTTCCTGAATGAACAAAGCATCCATATCGGCGCGCAACGCGATTTTCTTGCCACCGCTCCCGGCCGTAAGCGTAGCGACAACGCCGGTTTCGCCTAATCCCTGATGAACGTCCAAGCCGAAACTCGTTAATTTATCGGCAATAAATTCGGCAGTTTGTCTTTCCTCAAAAGCGGTTTCAGGAAACCGGTGCAGATGCTGCCGCCACTCGCGCATTTGAGCGTGCAGCGGCTGTATATCGTTTGCTATGGACATAAAAACTCGCGTGAATTTGATGATGATTACTATGCTACAACTAAGTTTTGATAAACAGTAAGAGTTTTTATCAAGGTGCTTCGTGATGAATAAACGCGATATTGGAACGTCGGATGCGGCGTCTTAATGTTTGATCAGCGAAGTTCAGAGAGCCGTCCTTTTTTATAGCTGCCGGCAAGTTTTTGCGTAAGAGTATAGGGTTACTTTCTCGTACAATACGGTAAGGTGGCGCTTCACAAAGCTAAGCAACTAAGGCGGTTTTAGCATCTATCTGGATTATATTCTCGAAATCCATGTCTGACATGGCTGGGTACGGCAGGGATTGTCGACTGGCCGCATTTGCGTTTTTATCGATTTGTAGCGCGGGGTGCTTACCCGAATAACTGCGGATATTTGGCGATTTCAGTATTCATGCAAACGATGCACTTCATTCCTCAGAATATTCTGTGAGGCCAACATTTGATAAACGTGATGGGTTGTAGGGCCGAACATCATGACCGCGATGAAAAAGGGGGCGGCCGCTATTCCAGCGGCCGAAGTTCAAGCCGCTCTTGAGTTGATTTTGGCAAGCAGTGTGTTTGTTAATGCACCACGCATGCGCCGATTGTTACGGTTTCTCGGCGAGAAGGCGATTTTCGGGGCTGCTCAGGATGCCAGCGAATATTTTATCGGCATCGAAGTCTTTGATCGCGATCCTTCCGCTTATAGCGCCGGTAAAGATCCTGTTGTTCGGGTTCAAGTCGGTCGCTTGCGTGAAAAACTTAAAACGTATTATGCGACCTTGGGCGCAGGCTCCGACATTGAAATATTAATTCCAACAGGCAGTTACAGGCCGGTTATTCAACGCAAAAGTGTTGTGGAGATCGACTCCAAGCCGTGGGGCATGTTGGCGCTCCACCCCTTTAAATGTATTTCGCATCATCAGGATGCGGTACATTTCACGCAAGGTTTGAATGAGGAGCTTATGCATCAGTTGTTTAAAGCATTTGGGAAAATAATTGTAACGCATTCATTTTTCACACCCGGCGATGCCGACCGCAAAAGCTGGATTTTAAAAGAGATTTCCAGTGCTGGCGTAAAGCACTTACTCGAAGGAAGCATCCAAGTTGACGAAGAACGTCTTCGAGCTTCAATTCGCTTGGTTGATGTTTCAGCTGGGTGCATAGCTTGGACAGAGCAATTTGATCGACGTGTTTTTTTTGCCATCTCACATCAGGAAGAACTTGCCTCATCTATTTGCAGGGCATTAAAGCGTTTTTTTTGTCACCAGTAACGGCGTCTCGCGGGCATTGTATTTCAAAGTCACGCAGCCGCATCCCATGCCGCATCAAGCTTGATCAAACCGTTCATGCCGTGATGTTACGGTAACACTGATGGAGCGTTACCGTAACGATACTTACGTTAGACGCCATTATAGCGTTATTGTTTGGCGCGTGATTTTGATTACTAATGTTACCGAGTCCATTATTTATTGTAAGTTATTGTAACTAAATAACTAAACGCTGTTTCTTATGCGTATATTGCGTGTTTTTTATTGAAATGGTGATATTTACTTACACAGCTCTTAAATAAGCTGGGGTAACAAACCCGCTTATTTTTTATTAAATCAATATTCATGAAAAGTAGGCCTATTTTTTAAAACAGCATGTCAAATTTAATGGCCGGCTCAAATGAATCCAAAATTTCAGATAATTATTAAATACACTAATTATGAGTATCGTATTTAGAAGCATAAAAGCACGATTAGGTCTGCATTTCATAAACGTGATGGGCCGGTAATGAGCATCATGACGGCAATGAAAAACGGGAAGAATAATGTCAATGCCATTCCTGCGGGTGAGGTTCGGACCGCTCTTGAGACGATTTTGGCAAGCAGTGTGTTTATTAATGCGCCACGCATGTGTCGTTTGTTGCGTTTTCTTGTCGAGAAGGCAATCTCCGGGACTGTGCGCGACACCAGTGAATATGCTATCGGCATAGAGGTCTTTGATAGGGATCCGGCCGCTTATAGTGTCAGTGAAGATCCTGTGGTCCGGGTTCAGATCGGTCGATTGCGTGAAAAGCTTAAAGTTTATTATGCGACGTTGGGGTCTGGTTCAGGCATCGAAATATCCATCCCAATAGGCAGTTACATGCCGGTTATCGGGGCTATGAGTGCGGTGGACATTGATTTCAAGCAGTGCTGCATGTTGGTAATCCATCCCTTTAAATGTATTTCGTATCATGGAGATAACGTCCATTTCACGCAAGGCTTGAATGAGGAACTTATGCATCAGTTATTTAAAGCATTTGGGAAAATAATTGTACCGCATTCTTTTTTCACGTCAGGCGACGCCGATACTGAAAACAGGACATTAAAAAATGTTTCCAACGCCAGAGCAAACCATCGACTTGAAGGAAGCGTACAAATCGATGCAGAAAGCATTAGAGCCTCAATCCGCGTGGTAGATGTTTCGGTGGGTTGCATTACTTGGTCAGAACAATTTGATCGAGATGCTTTTTTTGCCATTACGCTTCAGGAAGAGCTCGCCTCCTCTATTTGCGGCTCATTAAAGAGCTTCTTCGGGCGCGAATAACAGCGCCTTTGTTCAAAATAAGCCGCCTTACGCATCGATGGCATGTAGCATAAAGATGCGTGTATAAAGCCGCTTATATTAAATGTTACCGCAACGATACTTATGTTAGGGTCGCTAAGGCTTTATTGTTTAGCCGTGTGATCTTAATTACTGAATACCGGTAATGAGGCCACACAGTAAGTTGACCTGGATAGCTTGAAAATAAACGCATACCGATCCTGCTTAGCTTGCAAATTTATTTACATTTACTTTGCCGTTATATTGGGCTGACCTTGAGCACTTGCCAGCCACCTGTGAATATTAGCGACATTAATGAAGTAAAAAACTCAACTTTAATTTTGGAGATAACAATGGCAACACCATACGGCGTCACAATCACTATGAGTGCAAATACCGTTACAAATCTTATAAACGGCAATTTCAATCTATATGGCTTCAAGGCAGTACAAACTACGCAATCGGGGGGCGCGCCGCTCGTTTGGTTTAAAACGTTAAATTATTCAACCACCACTGCCGTTTCCTGGCAGGAACAGTACCAAGCCTACACGTCTAACAGCAGTATCATTGCTAATGGCCAAATCATAGCAAGCAACTCTAACAATATTAACCTTGGCCAAACCATGGATGTTGCTACGGGCGGGATAGGTACTGTGGTTAATGACGGCACTGATTTGGCTATTTCGATTTTAAACCAAACAACGACTCAATACACATGCGGTATTTCACAAACAGCGACTGACGGCTCGATGAATCCGCTCTGTGCATTTCCGCTGTATGGCGGCAACATGGATGTTATAGCGCCCATCGAGAAAATTTTACTTATGTTCTCCTCTAACCAGATCAACACCGGAACGGTAATCCAAAAAGCTTACAGCCCCGGTATTTTTATCGACCTGACGGCTAATAATAACGTAAATGTGGCATACGATCTTAACGCAGGTTGGTCGTGGGGAGGATATTCATGGGCGCAGTCAGTTACGGCTAACGCATCAATGTCTCCATTACTTATCCAATCATAGTAGACCGGTTACGCAAGAAATCTCTTTAATATTCCGTATAAACATTGAAGAGAATCATGCTTGTCGGTCAGTTATGTTGAAGTAAGAAATTGAGCCTGGTTACAAATCCAGCTCGATTGATTTTGCTCCTCTACCCCCTCATAGCGTACGTCGCCATGAGGGGGTTTCCTTATTCGGTTTTATCGCGCAAAATACATGCCCATAACCTTCTCTGCGTAAGTTGTAATCGGCTGGCGCGTTATTTGATTTATTTTTAATGCGTTACATCAAACGGTTGTACAACCTGGCTTGGCGGATATGTGCGGATACGGCGAGTGCTGTGGCGGCAGGAGGGAGCCGCTGTTTTTGTAAAAGCTTGTGTCGGACAACCCCGCTAAAAACCACGCAGCCGTTAATGCTTACGACGCCCCAGTCGTCCGGCTGTCACAAAACTGACGACCCATTAACCCGCCGCGATTTCGTAAAGCTTTGCATTTTAGCGACGCAAAAAACGTTACGTGTTAACTCTCAGCCTTATCTCTTCTGGGGACTACTCGATTTCAGTCCGGAAGTGCGTGCCATGTCGAGCTCGGCATATAATGCGACGATTAATATAAATATGAATGCGGACACCATTCAAAAGCTGCTCGCCGGCCAATACATTTTATACGGGTATAAAGCAGTACAAAGTACGGACAAAGCGGGTAGGCCGTTGGTATGGTTTGGCACGCAAAGCTATTCAACGACAACTGTCGTCAGTTGTTCTGATACGTATCAAGTTTACACCTCTAGCAGTCCTATCGTGTCGGGAGAGCAAATAACCGTCGGCTTTTCAACGGATATTTTGTGCGGACAAACATTGCAAGTTATTGAGGGAGGGGTTGGGTCGGTTGTCAACACGGGAAATCCTAGCGATGTCTCTATTTCCAACCAAACGACAACAGAATTTACCTGCGGCATAATGCAGGAACAAACGATCAATGGAAATCCTTCGGCTTTTGTATCCTATTGCGCCTTTCCATTGAATGGATTGAATCTTCAGGAAATCAGACCCCTTAATAAAATTCTTCTGATGTTCTCTACGGCGAAGACAAATAACGGCACGGTAGCCATAGACAGTGCGGACAGCACCGCTCTTGCCGGAGCCAATGGGCCGGGGATAATCATGGATTTTAGCGCGATGTCCTCGTGTACGGTCATCTACGATGTGAATCTGGGCTGGGACTGGGGCAACTATGCCTGGGCGCAACAGATTCCGGCAAATGAGAACCTTACCCCGTGGCTAATCGAATAACATCCACATCTGCTTAAACTAACACTTAGATTCAGCTCATAAGTGCAAGCGGCACTGATCGGAAAGACAAAGGTTAGCTGGGACAACGCAAAACCCAGCGTATTTGTGATTATGGTTGTGGGTTTCAGCTCCCGCCTCGACCCACTATCAAATCCGTTGATGAACCCAAAATACAGCGACAGGAAGCGAAGATTATTACGCGGGTATTAGTACGCCGGGTGCCAAAGGATTTGCTTGCCATGGAAACGCATAAAAGCCCGCACCGGCAATGAGTTGAGCCGCAAGCGTCGCAGAACATGCACTTAGGAAGGCTTCTATTGCGGCAGCATTATTCGGATTATTTATGACGTTCTGTATGGCTATCAGACACGCAGGGTCGGCTAAATTATTCGCATCCAAATAAGTGAATACCTGTACGTCAACTGTATTACCGGGATAGTTGCCTCGTTGTGCATCTACAGGCGCTCTGCAGATATTAACCGGATTCCATGTCATGATTGAGAAAAAGCCCCCGACTCTCGTTTCCGCATTAGCCGCATCATTGAGTATAACCGGCATCCCCCAGTTAAAAAAGGCGGCTTCCGGTGCGGCAACGGGAGGAGCTTGAAGAGCGGTTACATAATTCAGGACCTGTTGAAGCCAAGGCCGATGAGGGATCTGGTTGTTAATAAAATTAACGACGTCTCCAGCATTGTTACATGCTTCTGACATTGTAATCATTAAAGGATCCAACACGATATTGAGTATGTTTTGAGGAACGATGTGGCCTTGATGATCCAATACATTAGTTCCCGCCACCAGTCGGTAATTAAAATTACCCGGGCGACCATAGTTAAACAAAAATGAATCGAAATTGTTGCCTGGTAGCGGATACGGATCCCTATCGCGATAAAGCGGATTCCATCCGTGTATGTTGTCAGTATTGCCAGCCATAATTTAAGCCTCCAAAAAGTTTTAATATTTAATGAAATAAGCACCAGATGCGGGAAACCACAGGCCCGGTGGAGTGGGAAAGATGGCGGGTACAACTCCGCCATTTTGCTAATTTGAGCTTATGCTGTTTGTACGCTTATGGTATCGGCATTGACTGTGATATTGAGTGTCGTAGGATAACCCCTTGCTTTCACCGTTATTGCTATTTGGGCGGGTTGGGTTGTCTTGTAGACAGTTAATAATGAGTTCCCATCAGCTACATTTTGCGCCGTACCAAAGTTAGCCGTGCCGTTCAGCCCCCACCTGACATTGCCGATTGTCACCGCAGTGGTATTTTGAGCATCGGTTCCGCCCACTATGTTTACTATTACACTTGTTACCATTTCTGTTCCTCACTGAGTTTTATGAGCGGCCATTTAAAAGCCACATTCTGAAATACGGAACCCCCAGGTCAACTTCAATAAAAACAAGAATCCGGCAAATCAATAAGGTGCAATGGGTCAGGCTCGATTGACCTGCCGTAGATTCGGGTTCATTCCTCACATGATAGTGATTCGTAAGACTTTGAGTTGCGACGAGTCAACCTGAAATGATCTTTGTCGGATCGTTCGCGCAGCCGTCAATCTCGCGTTAAACAATAGTGCCTTACCGACTTTAAAGTAAGTATCGTTACGGTAACAGTCTTTAGGCGCTATCGGGGCCCCCGTGCGACAAGCGAAGCCTGGCAAGGTGAGGGCTGCATATACCGGCCTAACATAAATGGTCATTCTAATTTGATCTGAACACCCTTCTGATGGAAGTTGAAATACCTTCGGGGTCATACTCCAGTGATTCATCAAAATACCGGCCTTGCAGCTGATTGCCTTAGTCGGAGGCAAGTTTATGCCAGGGTTTTTCGGTATCGGCATTCCCTTGTTTCAGATTGCCTGCCATAACCTGAATCCTTCCTGTAACCCTGATTTTCCGGCCAGTTGCACATCCTGCCATTGGCTGCGATAACTCGTTTTGATCCCCAAAATTTATATTTTCTTTATAAAACTGAGCTTGATTTTTACAGCTTTCTTAAGGCAATTTTTATTAACATGCAGTTAATTGCTTGATGACCGGTTTTTACAGGAACGGCTGTTTGTGGAATCAATACAGCGGCGATGGGGTAGGGAATAATTCAAGCGTTTTCCCTGCAAGTTTTTACGAGGCGCTTTTTATGAATAACAAGCTCATTAAATTTTTTATGATCCTGGTGTCGAGCCTTATGACGCAGGCTGCATTTTCAAACACCTTTCATGCAGTGGATACGCTATCGGGATTGACGGCCGATAGCGAGATCGTCGGCACCAATGCGAACATGACCGACCGCTATACGCTGCCTCACAGCAAGGTTTACATCGAACCCTGCCAACGGGAAGGGCTGCTTCGGCATCCCGGCGTCATTGAGAAACAACAAATATTACATCGTCACGGAGGTTTTTGGGTGCGGCTTGAGATACAGACGCGTGGCGGTTCGGAGTGGTTTGCGCTGTGCGACTTGAAAACCGGTAAAATCATCCGCGAGCAGAAGCTGATCGATGATGTATTCTGATGGTTTGGCAGTGTTGAGTCACAGGAACTCCATTCGTGCCTGATGCCTAACGAGTGATTTGATATTACAATTGATGGAATTACAAATTTGCCAAATTCAAAGGGACGACATGATCTTCAATCTCTACCCGTCGGTAGTATTAACCAAGGCCACTGCAAGATGGCTGACGATACTGACTTTATGCGGCCTGCAAGGCTGCTTTTCACCGATGGCGCTGGATCATGCGGTAATCGAGTATGACAAGGCAACCGCGGATATTTTGTCCAAGCAGCTGCTTTTAAATATTGCCCGCTCCCATCAGCATCAACCCATGCATTTCACCGGCGTTTCCAATATTGCCGCGACTTTTAATTTTCAATTTAATGCCGGGGCGACACCTGCGTTTACCGGTGAAACTGGCTCGTTATTGACGCCGGTGTTTGGCGGTACGATTTCCGAGAACCCGACCATCAGCATCGTGCCGATTGAAGGCGAGGAGTTTACCCGCCGTTTGCTGACGCCATTTCAAGAAAACAAACTGACCATGCTGTTGCGGCAAGGCGCTGATGTGGACTTGATTCTGCGCCTGCTGGCCGGTGAATTACGGATTTACGACAACGGCCGGAGCGGCATTTATCTGAACAAACCCGGCGATGCCGAAGGCTACCGGTTGTTTCGGCAAGCCGTGCTGCATTTGTCGTCGATCCAGGATAGACACAAGTTGTTTGTCGAACCGTTGATGTTTGAGCAGCATTGGACCTTGCCGGCCGGATCGTTGACGGCGGAACAAGTGGCCGGTCTGCAAAAAGAATTCAAGGTCGAATATCAGGCCGAGCGTAAGGAAGTCACATTGAGCAAGCGGGTGACCGGGCATATCCTGTTGACCAATTACGATCCGACGATGCTAAGCAACGAGGAGCGCATTCGTTTGAATGAAGAAGCCGATCAAGGCGCAGTTAATGATGTCAGTGTCGATATCCGGCCCGGTTATCCGGGCGGCGAATGGCCGATACACGGGGTCTTTCGCTTGCGCAGCTTTCATAATGTGCTGAATTTTATCGGTCAGTCCATTGGTGACGACCCGGAGTATACTGTTGCCAAACATCCGCAAACGCCTAACGTTAGTGAGAATCCGGTGAATACCATGGCATTGCTGGTTAGCGATGACGAATCGGCGGCTGCCGATACCAGTGTGCAGTTTGGCGACTGGCACTACGCGCTTAAAGCTGAAACCGGCTATCAATGGAATCGCGAAGGCTTTCGGCTGTTATGCCAGATTTTTCAAATGACCATGACCGATCTGGCGCAGCAAGGCGCGCCGATCATTACCATTGCCAAATAACGGGAGAAGCTTTTGACTGGGCAAATTGACAACAGCATGGTCATGAAATGCGTGGCCTATCAAAACGGCGTCAGCATCGGCGATGTGACCATCGAAGACATCAGCGATGTGCTGAAACGGGAACATACCTTTGTCTGGCTGGGTTTGCATGAGGCAAATGCCGCGTTGCTAGCCAAAATCCAGGAGGAATTCGGGCTGCATGACTTGGCTATCGAAGATGCCTGTGCGGCGCATCAGCGCCCGAAAATCGAGGAATACGGCGAATCGCTGTTCATGGTGTTGCACACCGCCCATCTTGCCGAAGATCAGGTCGAGTTTGGCGAAACCCACGTTTTCCTGGGACCGCGTTTTCTGGTGACGGTCAGGCACGGCGCCTCACGCAGCCATAGCAAAGTCAGGGAGCGTTGCGAGGCCATGCCCGAGCAACTGGCCAAAGGGCCCGGATTTGCGTTGTATTCGATCATGGATTTTATCGTCGATAACTATGTGCCGGTTATCGACGGCTTGCAGGAGCGGTTCGATGTGCTGGAGTCGGCGATATTTGAATACCGGCCCAGTCGGCAGACCATCGAAGGCCTTTACGAACTAAAGCGCGAGTTGTTGCAGCTGGAAAGCGCCATTAACCCGGTCATCGATATTTGCAACGAGCTGATGCGTTTTCATGGCGGGGTTATTTCCAAGGATGTGGGGGTGTATTTTCGCGATATTGCCGATCACATCAAACGCATTGATCAGGCGATTCACGGCATGCGGGAGATGTTGGTGGCGGCGATGCAGGTGCATCTGACCTTCGAAACGGTGCGGCAGAACGAAGTCGTCAAAGGCTTGGCCGGTTGGGGGGCGATCCTGGCGATACCGACCATGGTCTTCAGCTGGTACGGCATGAATTTCAGGCACATGCCGGAGCTGGATTGGGAATACAGCTATCCGGTGGTGATTGGCGGCGTGGCGTTGTGCAGTCTGCTGCTGTATTTGCGCCTGAAAAGGGCCGGTTGGCTGTAGTTAAGATGCACACACGATGTCGTTAGACAATCATAAAGCCCCTTCCGATTAACCGCCAGCCGGCAGCCAGTATTGAGTGTTGCGTCTCTCTGGAGCGTTGTTAGCGGTCATGACCCGTGGAAGGAGCAACTTTCGAAGAAAGTTCCCGCTCTCCCCGTTCTATAAGCCATCGATGGCTTTAGCAGGATGATTTTGTCCGCAAATAAGTGAGGCGCTAATTGCGCAGAACCATAACCTGTTCGCACAACAGCCGCAGATTCAGGTGTATTGATGCGGATGCCGGAAAAATTTATCGCTGATTCACATCGCCGACGATTTCCCTGCAAACCATTAAAAATTGGTGTTTGTACGGATTTATCATCGTTCGCAAACAGGCAATACTGCATGGCGCTACGCTTGTTTGACCAGACTCCTGAGCGTAGCCGAAGGAGACTCGCCAGCTTAGTTAGTGTTCGTTCGTGATGAGCCCGTTGCACGCTCAGAAGCTCCCCCGTCAAAGCAGGGGCATAACCAATTTCAAAGCAAATGCTACACAACAACCGAATTTGATGATCTGGGCGCTGTAAAGAGAGACCGCGATTTTTACAGTTTTTTTATAACAACAACGTTACATTAACCGCTCGGAACATCCATAAAAAGAGGTAACCATGAGCATTATCTACGGCTTGAGCGGCTTGCTCGCATTCGCATTATTCATTTATCTGCTGGCGGCGTTATTTTACCCGGAGAAATTCTGATGACGGCAAACGGCTTGTCGCAAATCACTTTATATTTTGTCGTCCTGTTGCTGTTGGCTAAGCCTTTGGGTGCTTATATGGCGGCGGTGTATGAAAATCGCCCGTTACTTCTTAAGCGCATCTTGGGGCCATTGGAAGCAGGGTTTTATCGTTTGAGCGGCGTTAACCCGGAACAAGAGATGGGCTGGAAAAATTACGCCGCCGCCCTGCTCTGGTTCAATCTATTCGGCGGGCTGGCGGTATTCGCATTGCAAATGCTGCAAGCCCATTTGCCGCTGAACCCGCAACAGATGGCTAATGTGACTGTCGATTCGGCATTCAATACCGCGGTCAGTTTTGCCACTAACACCAATTGGCAGGGTTACAGCGGCGAAGCGACGATGAGTTATTTGACCCAGATGCTGGGCTTGAGCGTGCAAAACTTCGTCTCGGCGGCCACCGGCATGGCGGTTTTGGTTGCCATGATACGCGGCTTTCAACGCACTCATGCGGACGGCATCGGCAACTTCTGGGCGGACCTGACCCGCGGCACTTTGTATATCCTGCTGCCGCTGTCGTTTCTGCTGGCGTTGGTGTTGGTTGGGCAAGGCGTGGTGCAAACCTTCAAACCTTACCGAACCATTCCGTTAGTTGAGCAGGTCAGTACGGCAACGGAAAAGACTACACAAACCTTGGCAGTAGGACCGGCCGCCTCGCAAATCGCCATTAAGCAACTGGGCACCAACGGCGGCGGCTTTTTTAACGCCAATTCGGCGCACCCTTTCGAAAACCCGACGCCGTTGGCCAATTTCCTGGAAATGCTGGGTATCTTGCTGATACCTGCGGCACTGTGCCATACCTTCGGCACGATGGTCGGCGACCCGCGCCAGGGCTGGGCCATTTTGGCTGCGATGACGCTGGTGCTGGTCAGCCTGTTATTCGTCACCGTCGGTTATGAGCAAGGCGGCAATCCGGCGCTGACTGCACTGGGCGTTGAGCAAAGCGTTAGCGTTGGTCAGTCAGGCGGCAACATGGAAGGCAAGGAAACGCGTTTCGGCATCGTCAATTCGGCGCTATGGGCGACTGCGACGACCGCGGCATCCAACGGTTCGGTCAATTCGATGCACGATTCTTATACGCCGCTGGGCGGAATGATTCCGATGTGGCTGATTCAACTCGGTGAAGTCATTTTCGGCGGCGTCGGTTCCGGGCTTTACGGGATGCTGATTTTTGTACTGATCGCAGTGTTTGTTGCCGGTCTGATGATAGGCCGTACGCCGGAGTATCTCGGCAAAAAGATTGAAGCTTTCGAGATAAAAATGGCGGCTATCGTCATTTTAATTCCGGCTTTCTTTATTCTGGGCGGGACGGCGTTGGCGATCATGGTGGAGGCAGGAAAATCAGCGGTTGCCAATCCCGGTGCGCATGGGTTTAGCGAAATTCTTTATGCATTTTCCTCCGCCGCAGGCAACAACGGCAGCGCTTTTGCCGGTCTTAGCGCCAATTCTCCGTTTTATAACACGGCCTTGGGTATCACGATGCTGGTCGGGCGCTATGGGATCATGATCCCGGTACTCGCTATTGCCGGCTCATTGGCGGCAAAAAAGACCGTGCCAACCACCGTCGGCACCTTGCCGACGCATACGCCGTTGTTCGTGATGCTGCTTATCGGCACCGTGGTTTTGGTCGGCGCGCTGACTTTCGTGCCCGCTCTGGCATTAGGGCCGGTGGTCGAGCATTTGGTCATGAATAAGGCACATTAGGGAATAGAACGCGGATGACGCGGATTTGGCTGATAAACGCGGATAAAAACGAAAGAATGGTATGTGCGATTCTAAAGCCGGACGGGGTATGTTACCCCGTCCCGCCTGGGAACGCTGATGACGCTGATCATTATGATTCAATGGGATTTTTTTGAATGATCTGTGTTCATCATACTTATCTGCGTCATCTGCGCTCCATTATATTAAAGTGAGAAACAATCTATGAGCACAAAAAGTCATAAGCAACAGCTATTTAGCGGCCAGATCCTGTGGGCTGCGCTAGGCGATACCCTGCGTAAACTGGCGCCTCAACAACAATGGAAAAACCCGGTGATGTTCGTGGTCTATATCGGCAGTTTACTGACCACCGGGCTATGGCTGTGGGAATTGTTTTCCGGAGACCACACGCAAACCGGCTTCATCTTCGCCGTGACTTTCTGGTTGTGGTTCACGGTGTTGTTCGCCAATTTCGCGGAAAGCGTCGCCGAAGGCCGCAGCAAAGCGCAGGCCGCATCGTTGCGTAATGCCAAGCGCGACATCATGGCGAAGAAACTGGATGAGCCGCGTTACAGCACCGATTACGCCAAAGTCACCAGCACCTCATTACGGCGCGGCGACATCGTGCTGATTGAAGCGGGTGATTTTGTCCCCGCCGACGGCGAAGTCATCGAAGGCGCCGCCAGTGTCGATGAAAGCGCGATCACCGGCGAAAGCGCGCCGGTCATTCGCGAATCGGGCGGCGATTTCAGTTCGATAACCGGCGGTACGCGGGTATTGTCCGATTGGCTGGTGGCACGGGTCGTGGTCAATCCCGGCGAAGCGTTTCTGGATCGCATGATTGCGATGGTGGAAAGCGCATCGCGGCAAAAAACGCCTAATGAAATCACCCTGACCATTTTGCTGGTGGCGCTGACGCTGATTTTCCTGTTGACCTCGGCGACGCTGCTGCCTTTTTCCCTGTACAGCGTGGAAACTGCCAAAGCCGGTACGCCGGTTTCAATCACCGTGCTGGTAGCCTTACTGGTCTGCCTGATTCCTACCACCATCGGCGGTTTGCTGTCCGCCATCGGTGTTGCAGGCATAGGCAGGATGATGCAGAAAAACGTCATCGCCACATCCGGTAAAGCCATTGAAGCGGCAGGCGATGTGGATGTGTTACTGCTGGATAAAACCGGCACGATTACTCTGGGTAACCGTCAAGCTTCGGCATTTTTTCCGATCGGCTTGGTCAGCGAAAAAGAATTGGCCGATGCCGCGCAACTGGCGACGCTGGCTGATGAAACGCCGGAAGGCCGCAGCATCATCATTCTTGCCAAGCAGAAATTTGACATCCGGGAGCGCAATATTCACGAGCTGGGTGCAACCTTTGTCGCCTTTAGCGCGCAAACCCGGATGAGCGGCGTCAATATCGGCGACCGTCAAATTCGTAAAGGCGCTGTCGATGCGATACGTGGCTTTGTGGAAGCCCAAAATGCAAAATTTCCCGCAGAAGCGACACGAATCGCCGATACGGTCGCACGCCGCGGTAGTACGCCGCTGCTGGTTGTCGACGGCGGACAGGTGTTGGGTGTTATTGAGCTGAAAGACACGGTCAAGGGCGGCATCAAGGAGCGTTTTGTCGAGCTGCGCAATATGGGCATTAAAACGATCATGATCACCGGCGATAACCGCCTGACCGCAGCGGCGATTGCGGCCGAAGCGGGCGTCGACGACTTTTTGGCCGAGGCAACGCCGGAAGCCAAGCTCAAGCTGATTCGCGAGCAACAAGCCGAAGGCCGTTTGGTGGCGATGACCGGCGACGGCACCAACGACGCGCCTGCCTTGGCACAGGCCGATGTGGCGGTGGCGATGAATTCGGGTACTCAGGCGGCCAAGGAAGCCGGTAACATGGTCGATCTCGACTCCAACCCCACCAAGCTGATCGAAATCGTCGAGACCGGCAAACAGATGCTAATGACGCGCGGTGCGTTGACCACGTTTAGCCTGGCTAACGACTTGGCAAAGTATTTCGCCATCGTTCCGGCCGCGTTTGCGAGCACTTATCCGCAACTTGGCGCGCTGAATATCATGGGGCTGAGCAGCCCTGACAACGCGATACTTTCGGCGGTTATTTTTAACGCCTTGATTATCGTCGCCTTGATTCCGTTGGCGTTGAAAGGCGTGACTTATAGGCCGCAAAGCGCGGAGGCATTGCTGCGCAATAACTTGCTGGTTTACGGTGGCGGCGGCGTCATCGTGCCGTTTATCGGTATTAAGTTGATCGATCTTGGCTTAACTGCGTTATCGTTCTGATTAAAGAAAGCCCTCTCCAAAGGGACGACTCCATGGATGGAGGAGGTAGAGCAATGCACGGAGCAATTGCCGAGAGGGTTGGGTGAGGGGAATCAAAATAAGGGAAAAAGCTTGTTTATCCCCTCATCCCAGCCTAATCATGCCTAACTATCCTGTCCGCCACCCTGCGGGCGAGTGCAAATCCGCCCCCGGCGGATTTATTCCTGAGGGTGATGGAGCGCACCATCACCATTAAAAGTACGCGAGACAAATAAAGGAGTCATCAATGACCAACCACATTAAACCCGCAATATTCATGCTATTGTTTTTTACCGTGCTGACCGGTATCGCCTATCCATTGGCGGTCACGTTCAGCGCACAAATCCTGCTCCCCAGCCAGGCAAACGGCAGCTTGCTTGGCAGCAAAGAACAGCCGGTCGGTTCCGAGTTAATCGGCCAAGCGTTTAGCCGCCCCGAATATTTTTGGGGACGACCTTCGGCGACTTCGCCTGCTCCCTATAACGGCGGCGCATCCGGCGGCTCCAATCAAGGGCCGACCAACCCCGCACTGATCGATGCTGTTCAGGCACGGATTAAAGCGTTGCGCGATGCCGATCCTACCCATTCGGAAGCCGTGCCCGTGGATTTGGTGACCGCCTCGGCCAGCGGGCTTGATCCTCATATCAGCCCTGCCGCCGCGGTCTATCAAATCAGCCGTGTTGCACTAGCCAGACACATGTCGCCGGGCAGCGTGCGTGAATTGGTTGATCGTTACACGGAAGCCCGGCAATGGGGCGTGTTGGGTGAACCCCGGGTTAATGTGCTGAAATTAAATCTGGCGTTGGATAAACGGCTTAATTAAGTATCGGCTAGCGTGTCGTGACTCTACAATAATACATGTCGCAACTTTTTGTTAACTCAACAGAGAATTATCATGCCGGAAATAAGCCGTTTTCTTGGAATTATCATTTCTATGTATTTTGATGAACACAATCCACCGCACTTCCATGTGAAATATAACGAACATACGGCAGTCATGGAGATTAAGACATTAAATGTTTTAGCGGGATATTTGCCTGCTAAAGTGCGTGGTCTGGTAGAAGAGTGGGCGGAATTGCACAAACAGGAGTTACTTGATATGTGGGAAACTAAAGATTTTCATAAGATTCAACCGTTGGTATAAGGAGGCAACAATGATTGTGAGTGTACAAACTGCGCGTTATCTGGACGGTTACCGTCTTTGGTTGAAATTCAATACCGGTGAATCGGGTGAGGTTGATTTACAGGATATGATCTTTAAATACAAGGTTGCTGAACCGCTACGCGATATTGAATATTTCAAAGCGTTCAAACTCGATGATTGGCCTACTTTGGCTTGGGATTGCGGGTTCGATATATCGCCGGAAACGTTGTATGAACGCGCCACCGGCAAAGTTGTCGAATGGTTGCAGCCGAATCGAGATGACGGGATTGTAACCGCTACCTGAACCCGACCGCCTACCTCCAAACAATGAACTCACGTATAAACGATGAATCGCGCCCAGACCCCGATGCCCTGCTTGCCCGTGTAGAACGCGAGGAAAACCAGCGGCGACGCGGCCGTCTCAAGGTTTTTTTCGGCGCGGCAGCAGGCGTTGGCAAAACCTACGCCATGCTGTTGGCGGCTCAAGCCAAGAGGGCCGAAGGCGTCGATGTGGTGGTGGGGCTGGTGGAAACTCACGAGCGGCAAGAAACCGTCGCTGTGTTACAAGGCCTGGATGTGCTGCCGCCCAAGCTGGTTAAACATCGGGGCACGGTGCTGCGCGAGTTCGATCTGGACGGCACGCTGAAACGCCGCCCGGTCCTGGTTTTGGTGGACGAGCTGGCGCACAGTAATGCCCCCGGCTGCCGTCATCCCAAGCGCTGGCAGGATGTCGAAGAATTGCTGAATGCCGGTATCGATGTTTACAGCACGCTGAACGTCCAGCATCTGGAAAGTTTGAATGACGATGTCGGTCAGGTGACCGGCGTGCAGGTTAGGGAAACCGTGCCGGATACGGTGTTCGAGCTGGCGGACGAAGTCGAATTGATCGATTTGCCGCCCGATGAATTATTGCTGCGGCTTAAGGAAGGCAAGGTGTATGTGCCGCAACAGGCGGAACGGGCGATGCGCAATTTCTTTCGCAAAGGCAACCTGATTGCGTTGCGCGAGCTGTCCTTGCGCCTCACCGCAGATCGGGTCGATGCGCAAATGCAGGACTACCGGGACGACCATGCGATACGCGATGTTTGGCAGGTCGGCGACCGGATATTGGTCTGCATAGGCCCCAATGCTATCGCCGAGCGACTGGTGCGCGCCGCCAAGCGGCTCGCTACCAGCCTTCATGCGCACTGGATCGTGGCCTACGTGGAAACGCCGGAGCTGCAACGCCTGCCTGCCGAACGTCGCGACGAGGTGTTGCGGGTGCTGCGTTTTGCCGAGCAGCTGGGTGCCGAAACGGTGACCTTGTCAGGGCCGGACATGAGCAAGGAAATCCTGGGATTTGCCAAAAACCGCAACGTCACCAAAATCGTGTTGGGCAAACCTCGTCGCCGGGGTTGGAAGCGCTGGGTGCTGGGCTCGGTCGTCGATACCCTGATCACCGAAGCGCATAACATCAACGTCTATTTGCTGGGCAGTCCGCGCGGCGAAGACTTAACCGAGCAAAAAAAGCCAAAAGAAAGGCCGGGTGCCAAAGTGCTGCGGTCGAGTTATCCCTGGGGGCGCGCCAAGCGGCGCTGGTTAAATTGGGGCTGGGCGGTGGCGATGACCGGCTGCACCAGCTCGCTTGCCTGGTTAATGTCCGGGAAATTCGAACTGGCGAATCTGGTCATGGTTTATTTGCTGGGCGTGGTTTTTATAGCAGCCCGTTTCGGTCGCGAGGCCTCCATTCTGACCTCGGTGCTGAGCGTTGCCGCATTCGATTTTCTTTTTGTAAATCCGGTTCATACCTTTGCGGTTGCCGATGCGCAGTATTTAGTCACGTTCGTCATTATGCTGCTGGTGGCGTTGATCATCAGCCACCTGACCAGCAATATGCGCTCCCAGGCGAAGGTTGCGTCGCATCGGGAGCGGCGCGCCAATGTTCTTTACGCGCTGAGTGAAGAACTGGCGGCCAGTCGTACTGTGGCAGATACGGCCAGAATCGCCGTGCGTCATATTCAGGATGAGTTCGGCGGCGCCAGCGTCTTGCTGTTTCCCACCGATGACAGCCGGATCGTCTACCCGATAGACCCGCCCGCGCCGGAATCCTTACGCGATTGCGATCTCAGCGTGGCGCAGTGGGTTTATGACCACGGACAGATGGCAGGACAAGGCACCGATACATTGCCCGGAGCCAACGCGGTGTTTTTTCCCATGTCCGGTTTTCGCGGCGTCATTGGTGTGCTGGTGTTGCGCGCCGCCAATCTGCGCCGGGTGTTTCTGCCGGAACAGCGTCGGCTATTGGATACCTTTATCAGCCAGATTGCTCAAACCGTTGAACGGGTGCGTCTCTCCGAAGAGGCGCAACAGGCGCAATTGCGCATGGAATCCGAAACCCTGCGCAATTCCTTGCTCAGCGCCATTTCCCACGATTTACGCACGCCGTTGGCATCGATCGTCGGCGCAGCCAGCACCTTGGTGGAAGAGGATGCCCAGCTCGCCTCTTCGGATCGACAAGAACTGAGCCTGACCATCTATGACGAAGCGCTACGCATGTCGAATCTGGCCAATAATATTCTGGACATGGCTCGCCTGGATGCAGGGCAAGCGTCACTCAACCGGCAATGGTATCCGCTGGATGAAATAATCGGCGGAACGTTGACACGGATGCGCAAGCAACTTGCAGGGCGCGCCGTCAATGTCAAACTGCCGGATGGGCTCTGTTTGGTGCGCGTCGATGCGGTGCTGATCGAACAGGTGCTGGTCAACCTGCTGGAAAATGCCTGCAAATATACGCCGGCAGGCAGTCCCATCGACATTATCGCCGAACTCTCCGCTCATATGCTAAAGGTGACCGTGGCCGATCGAGGCCCAGGCATACCGCCGGGAGAAGAGGAAAAACTGTTCGATAAATTCTATCGGGTACATCGGGAAGGCACGCAAAGCGGCGTCGGTTTGGGCTTGGCTATTTGCAAGGCTATCATCATTGCACACGGCGGCGTTATCGGAGCCGCTAACCGGCAAGGCGGCGGGGCGCAATTCTTTTTTCTGCTACCTGTAGACGAAGCGCCGCCGCAACTGGCAGCGGAGCAGTTGCAAGATGAATAATAACTACTCATTATCCGCAGGCGGCATTCAAAATCATCGGCTAAGTGCGTAATGCAGGTAGGCGATTAAAAGTTTCTTATTCACCACGAAGACACGAAGGACACGAAGTTTATTTCTTCGTGTCTTCGTGGTGATAATCTTCTAAAGTTTTTAAAACCGGTTTTTTGGAAGCGACTGATTTAATGAGAAATTACAATGAATAACGCCAAACCTGTCATTGTGGTCATCGAGGATGACCCGCAAATCTGCCGTTTTTTGCGCACCAGCCTGAGTGTGCAGGGATTTCAAGTGATTGAGGCCGGAACCGGCGAGCGGGGCGTGCTGGAAATCGGCACCCGCAAACCTGAGCTGGTCGTCCTCGACCTAGGTTTGCCGGGCATGGACGGCATCGCGGTGATCCGCAAGGTGCGCGAATGGTCCGCGGTGCCGATCATCGTGTTGTCGGCCAGGAGTCAGGAAAGCAACAAGATAGCCGCGCTGGATGCCGGAGCGGACGATTATTTGACCAAGCCGTTCAGCATCGGCGAATTGCTGGCGCGCATCCGCGTATCGCTACGCCATGCCGCGCAGCTTGCCGGGGACAGCGTCGAAACGCTGTTTAGCGTCGGCGATTTGCAGGTTGATTTATCTCGGCGTAGCGTACATATCGGCGACCGGGAAATTCATCTGACCCCGATCGAATACCGGCTACTGACCGTGTTGATCCATCATGCGGGTAAGGTCTTGACGCACCGGCAGTTATTGCTGGATGTTTGGGGGCCTGCCTATGTGGAGCATGCCCACTATGTGCGGATTTACATGGGACAATTGCGCCGGAAACTTGAAGCGGATCCTACTCAGCCGCGTTATCTGCTGACCGAAGCGGGCGTGGGGTATCGGTTGGCGGGCGGGGAATAAATTGAAAAATTTTTATCGTTTCGACGTTCCAGCGCTCATCGTTATACACATCTTGAAGTAGGCCGGAATAAGCCTGTCCGCGCGTTCAGCGCAGGCCAGGGGTTTCCGGCATTTCGAAGCTCAAGAGTCGCCGGAAACGCCCGCCCTTGCTGTCGCCGGGCGAGCTTATTTCGGCCTACATCCGAGTCAGCCATTCCAGTTCATGCCAGAATTCTGCGTTCCCACGCTCCAGCGAGGGAACGCAGTTCCAGACGCTCAGCGTCATCCCGCAAGATTAGGTGGAGCAATTGCCGAGCAAACCGCCAATTAATGGTCAGAAGCCGGTGAATAGAAAATCAAGTGCAGAAATAATTTCATGACGCCGGCCTGTTAGTGAGCCGACTTTTTCACCGATAGACCGAACTGGAACGCCAGCCAATTCCGCTGTAGACATAAACACAGCGGTATTTCTTATTGTGAATTCAGGATTAAGATGCTTGATCGCTTTACCCATAGCCGAAGCGGATACGAGGGGTACGACTACGCGTGTTGAAAGGGTATCGAGCAAGTCAGACTGAACATCGAGTAGATAAGGAATTGTTTGATTTGTGGCGTTATTTGGGTTTTCAAAGACATCGAACTGCGCCATCAAAATTTCCTTAAACCGTCGCTGAACACGCCGTCTGTTTCAATGCGGCGGTTGTAAGCGTCAATGGCTTCGCGATTTTCCTCGCGCCATTCCCTGCGTTTTTCTTCCAGCAGCATTTCGACAAGGCGTTGCTCTAATGCCTTGGAAAGATTGATGTGCAGGGCTTTTGCCTTTTGAAGCAGGTCGCTGTTGATGCTGAGATTTGTAGGTTTTTTCGAGGCATGAGTGTCATAGAAACTTTCTTGCATGATGCGCTCCAGATACGAATTTTTGATGCGCATATTGTGTCAATCATAATGCGCACTGGCAAGAGGTTTTAATGCGCCCCATGTGCGGATTTACAGGGGGCAATTGCGCCGGAAGTTTGAAGCGGATCCTACCCAGCCGCGTTATTTGTTGACCGAAGCGGGCGTTGGGTATCGGTTGGCGGGTGGGGAGTGAATTGGGGCGTGTCTCGTCTCTGTCTGGTCGACTCCATGGATTTCATAGTTCCCACGCTCCTGCGTGGGAATTTAGTCCGCAACGCTCCAGCGTTGCGGGATGCTCTGCGTCATTCTGCAAGACAATGCGTCGCTACTGCGACGCTTGATTGAATCGGGTTCTCGCACCCGAAGGCGAGATACTTTATCTTGTGAAATTTAAGCAAGTGTATTAATTCGATCTGAAATTAGTTGTTTGTATTTTTGTTCAATTAAAGAACGAACAGCTTTATGAATAGCGGCTAAAACTATTTTCTTAGCTTCCAGATTAATAGTATTTTCATAGGTTGTTCGAACTAATTCAAAAGTTAATTCAGCAGACGAAATATCTGTCTTGTTACGTCCTGAATGGCTAAATGAAAAGCTGATTTGACACTCACCTGAGTTCGCGGCTTCTAAGAATGGAAATGTCACATCAATACGCAGAATGTGGTAATACTGATAATACTGTTCATCTTTAATCAAAAAGACATCATTAAGACGATCTCCATCAATCTTCAAACGCCGTACAGCCTGATTCATCCAGGCGATTTGTGGATGATCCGGCAACGGAGGTGCGTTTTTATCAAGACTGATCTCAATATCATTAACAGTTCCCAACGCAAGGCATTTAGGGAAACCAGCAGTAAGTCGTTTAAAGAACCTAACTCTTTCTTCGTTTGTGAAAGAGTCAAAAGTAATTTGTTGTGGTTTTGTATTAGATACTAACTTTGAATCGTTTAGTATCTTTGTAATACGAGAAGTTATATTTTTGTTGACGGCTTCGGTTCCTTTTGAAGAGTGAGTGGAAGCAAAATCAAGTTTGAGGGCGTTGCCTTGTTGTTCAATCGTTATTTCCCCTCTAAAAATTAACTCTCGTTGTAAATAATCCTGGCTAAAGTCTTTCCGGTTGATGGAATAAGAAATTGATATTTTATTTTTGCCTTCAACAATAACTTGCGGTTCAATAACAAATTCTTCGTTTCCTTTATTAGAAAGTGGTTGAAATTCTTCTATAAATAACAATTCCTTAAGTGGGGTAATCCAATCTAATCCTGCCGCCGAAAGCTCTAAACCTAAAAGAGGCTTTACTTTTGGTCGTGATTCACGACTTACGCTACTTTCTATCAGCTTTGAAAAATCATCGGGTGTAAGTAACGTTGCAGACAAAAGAGGAACTGTAACTGATTTGTCGTTACCTCCTACAAAAACCCCTTTTTCTTTCAATGTATTATGAACTTCTCCGTATGAGATAAGTTCGCTATTAAGCAACACACGAAGGTCATTACCCAAAAAAATACTTGAATTAATATCAAATCCCGAATTCATTCTGTTTCCCTATCAAGAAAATTCAATATAGAACGTTCAAAAGAAAATGGCGTTATGGTTTCTGTACGGCTATTGAAGGCAAGACGAGCCTGTGTTGCATCATTTCCATGGTGGGCGGGATTATAATCAGGCATTGCTATTTTTATTATTGAAACTAAACCAGTTGCGAACTGCAAAGAATAGGCAATTAACTTTTTATAAGCATCAAGACTAAAAGATTGGTTAGCATAGATAACTAGCTCATGAACTCCGCCGTCTGAATTACGAATAATACCAGGAATAATGTCCGCAACAATTAGCTCTAACGGAATTACTTTACCTGTACGCCCTTCATTTACTCCTACTGATGTTCCAAGTTGAGGATAAAAAAATTCAATTTTTTTATCGGGTGAGCGCAGCTTTAAATCGTCAACGACTTTTAGCAGGAAAGATGCGCGAGCATTATCTATTAAGTAAACAGGTACATTGTTGGATTGCTCAAGCTGGATATTTGACAAGCTTGGTTTAATATTATGTTCAATATTTTTTTCATCGTTATGCAGCCAAATCAATAAACCCGCTTGATGATTATGTTTTTTTACACGAAAGGCACTGGTGATTTCTCTTAATTCAGGGCTGTGTTTGGCGCACTCAATTGTTTCGTGTAGCTCCTTTAAATGGGATTTAAAAGTCTTTTTTAGTGTCTCTTTTTGTGGATATTTTTTTAAGTTGTTTTTTATCGAAACATGCACGATCTCAGTATGGTCATCATGAAATGGATTGTGATACAAAAAAATCTGATCTTCACCATGTGTTTTCCTTTGGTTTCCGTTTTTTTGTAAGTGGCTCGGATTATTACAATCAATAGATACATTGTGGATTGATGGTTTCCATCCGATCATCTCTAGTAGCTTGGAAGCTAACTTTTCACCAATCTCTCCTGATTTTTTTGATGTTTCTCCCATAACTAATCCTCCATAATTTCGATAGCTATTGTGGCAAATAAGCCACTCTGTGTTTTCTGTATGTCTATTTTTGATATGTTTGCGCTGGTATTTGACATAACCAAAGTAATTCCGTCAGCAATGCGAGTGTGTTTAGTTAGGCTTTTGGTGTATTTTGCAAAAGCTGGACTATCAAGCGTCAATTCATCGGCAAGATCAAACCCGTTTTTTACTTGAAGATTACTCAATATTTCATTCAATGAATCTTGTTCTACATAATCGGATGAAATTTCTTTAATAACGCCTAACGAAATTGTTTCAGAATTTTCTATGCTCTTAGATATTCGATTTCCGAGTTCAAGAGCAGAATTAGGATCAGATATTTTTGATGATATTGCTTTCAATAATTCACCTCCCACTTTTGCACAAACCTTAGGTGTACTTTGCGGCGTAATTTTTAAGAAAGACTCCATCCAATATTTTGTTTTTTGGCTTAATGTATCTACCGCAAACACTCGGTAATTACTTGATAGAACAAGAGCGCCTTTCTGCATTTTTTCAAGTGAAATACCTGTTCGCTCTATTAATTGGAATGCACCCGCATCATCGTTTATGTCAAGATAACTATCTTTCGTTTCAATCCGGTAAATTCCTAATGCGTCACACTTTATGCCATCAACAACAAGCCCTGTAAACAAAATGATGATTAACTCCCCGCTAGATATTTTTGGATGAGTAGATGCGCTATACAAATGCTTAGCAATATTTTGGGATTGTTCGCTAAAAATTGAAGGGTTTGCAAAAACTTGCTTTGTGAAATGATAGATAGTATTTAGGCCTATATCAGATTCATGATAAAAACCGTAAATCTCATCCCTTTTTACAAGTGGAGAAAGATAATGACGAAGAAGAATATCATCGATGTCTTTGGTTCTTTTTACCTCTTGAGTTGAGAGCGAGTATCCCTCTTCCCTTATTCGATTTCCTACACGGTGAACAATAGCCTTTGTAACTTCGGCAGAACTTATATCGATCATATTTCCTACACTTTTGCGGTAAATTTGTATTAACTGGCTGGTTAATAAAGGGATGAGAAGGTCACAATAATATGACCAAATTAGTTATTTTTGGTGAACCCTCCATAGGAAGCTGTAGGGCCATTAATCATTGGAGTTGAATTCACGTTTTCATTAAGATAACCAAAAGTTATCTAAAAGTGATCAACAAACTAATGCGATACCGATTTAAGATTAGTGGCAATCCGATAAGGTAGCTGATTATAGCTGTTAACAAATTTTATAGCACAGGCATATTTAAGATGCGCGGGTTCAGGGGCTTTGAGGTCTACAATTCTAGCCCTGATACTGAGCCTATTCCAAATAGGCTGCCAACTTAAGTTTCATAGGGTCGCTGCCCGCGACCATTGCATGCCGAAACGTACACACAGCGCACTCTAGTGTGCCTAATATGGGCCAAAACTCGTTACTCCAAGCGAGACGTGGCAATATGCCCGCTCGGCATGAATGGTTCAAACGAATTCGAGGTTAAGAAAGTAACGTGTGTGTTTGCGTTCGCCGCGCCGAAGTAAAGCCCCTTTGCTCACTAAATCCTGCAAATCTCGGGTAACGGTGGCTCTGGGAGCGCCGGTAATGCCGATGTATTTTTCCGCATTCAATCCGCCTGTGAAGCCATCCGGGCCTTCCCGAAACATTCCGGTCAAAACCTTTTCCTGGCGCGGATTAATTTGTCCGCGCAGCCGGTCATAGAGCTTGGCTTTATTAATCAGGAAGTCAATCCACGTTGCGGTATAACTTTGGGCGTTTATCACCATGTCCGCAAAATAGAGCAGCCACGCAGTTATTTCAGTCTGCTTGTTTGCCTGTTCAAGCGCGCTGTAATAGGCTTTTTTGTCGCGTTCGATTGTGTAGGCGATGGCAATCAGCGTAGGTTGACCCAGACATTGAGCTAGCGCTTTTTCGGCAATCGCACGTCCGATTCGGCCATTGCCGTCTTCGAAAGGATGGATGCTGACAAAATAAAGGTGGGCAATAGCGGCGCGCAATAAAGCCGATAGCGGTGTTGTTCCGTTCGATGCGCTGGCGTTAAACCAGTCGATGAACCGCTGCATTTCAGCCATCATTTGTGATGACGGCGGCGCTTCAAAATGTACTTTGGGTGCATAGATGGCGCCGGATACGATTTGCATCGGTTCGCTATGCGTTCGGTAGCGACCTATGTCGTTCAAGTCGCGGCGGCCATTGGTCAGCATTTTGTGCCATTCGAGCAGCATAGCGTGGGAGAGCGGGACTTCAAAACTCCGATACACATTGACCATCATTTCCGCGATGCCTTGTTCGGCGGGAGAAATTTTGCGGTTGTCGGCGATCAACCCGAATTGGCGGCGTATAGATGACTGAAGGCTATCGCGATCAAGATATTCGCCTTCGATTTCCGATGTTTTTAACGCTTCGTTGCTGATCAGTTCGATGGTTAATTGTCGTTTGTCTTCTTCATTGAGATGTTTGAATGCACCGAACAAAAGACCCGCGCCAAGCAGCAATTGTTTCTCGAAATCGTCAATCAAGGATTTGTCGTAGTTAAAATTAGGCAACAATCAGGTTGTTGCCAGTTCCACATCATGAGTTATACACCTCTAGTTTATAACTCATAATATGATCAAATATGAGTTATAGGAAGTGGTTTTTATAACTCATGCCCACTTACGAAAAGTTATTCCGTTACCCTTTTCCGGAGCAGTTTAAGGGCGATACGTCTGAGGTGAGGCAAGCTACGCATCGCGGATTGTTTTAAAAAACAGATTGAAGTAACAGCTGGGGAAAAGTTGGCCTAACCAAGCCAGGGCGATCTTGCCGATTCGGTTTGCCGCGAATGTAAAGCTGGAAGCCTGGTGGGCGGGAAACGAAACCCAACATTGATGACATTGATTGTGGCGTTATTTTAGTCAAGCAAGCCGGTAAAAACTGTAATAAGATAGCCGCAGTTTTTATTTTTACAAAGAGTCACTCTATGCGACGTTTTATTCTACTGAGTTTGCTGGCCTTCCCGGTCTATGCTGTCGATGAGCGGCCGCCTGAGCTTGAGGCTGTGCCGGAAGCGCCGGAACCGCCTTTGCCGGTGCAAAACGGTGAAACCATGGAGCCGGACATCACCATTATTCGTAAAGGTAAAGAGACCATTCAGGAATACCGGCGTGGCGGCAGGCTTTATATGATAAAAGTCGTACCGGCTGTCGGCCCCCCTTATTATTTTCTCGACACCAATGGCGACGGCAAAATGGATGTGCGCCGTAGCGATCTGGATAGAGAAACCGACATCAATATGTGGAAGTTGCTGGAATGGTAGTCGCTTAAAACCAGTGTCTGTATTTACTCGCATAACACGCCCGCAACTCGATCAATTCTTTAGTGCTTATACCCTCGGTGAAGTCGTCAGTTTTGAGGGTATAACGGACGGCATAGATAATACCAATTATTTTGTAACCACCACGCAAGGCAGTTTTGTGTTGACCCTGTTCGAGTCGCTGACTGCCGATGAATTGCCGCATTTTTTAAAATTACTGGCGCACCTGGGCGAAAACAATTTGCCGTGTCCTAGGCCTCAAAGCGACCGGCAGGCAAATTCGTTGCGACAGCTTAACGGTAAACCGGCTGCGGTATTCAAGCGTTTATCCGGTACGGCAACGGCAATCCCATCCATTTTGTATTGTCAGGAAATCGGCTTGCAGTTGGCAAGCTTGCATCGCTGCACTGAGGGCTACGTTTTCCCGATAAAGAACGGCAATGATTTAAGCTGGTGTAAAACGGCGCTGAGCAAAGTCGGCGCGCATTTATCGGCAACCGATCGTGAGCTGATTGATGATGAGTTGACTTTTCAAGCGGAAAACACCCCGGTTAATCTGCCCCGAGGCGTTATTCACGCCGACCTGTTCAGGGATAATGTGTTGTTTGTTGATGGCCGGCTTAGCGGTTTGTTGGATTTTTACAGCGCCTGCACCGATACCTTGCTGCTTGATGTTGCGATAACGGCTAACGATTGGTGCTGCGATAACGGCACGGTTAATGCCGAAAAATTCACGGCGTTGCTATCCGCTTACGAAAGCCTGAGGCCGTTGGAGCCGCAGGAAAAACAACACTGGCCGGTCCTGCTCAGGGCGGCGGCGTTGCGTTTTTGGCTATCGCGCCTGGAACATCAGTGTTATCCCCGGTCCGGCGAAATAACCCAGCAAAAAGATCCGCTGATTTTCCGGCGTATACTGCTGCAACATCGGCAACAGACTTATGTATCGAGCAACGCCAATATTTTCAACCTCAGGAGCACAGCATGATTAAAATTCTTCATCTCACCTTTGTTTTATTGTCCATCTCCAGTTTTGTCGGCAGGGTTTATCTGGCGGAAAAGCGCCCGGAATTGCTGGAACAAAAATGGATAAAAATCGGGCCGCATATTGTCAATACCCTGTTACTGATCACCGGTTTTACGCTGGTTTTTCAAGGCTCGTGGCTGTCGGGCGAATACGGTTGGATTGTCGCTAAAATAATAGCCTTGCTGGGCTATGTCGGTTTGGGTATGGTTGCTATCAAGAGCCAGGGCGCTCTGCGCTGGCAGGCTTTTGCCGGTGCTCTTGCCTGCTTTATTTATATCGGCATCGTCGCGGTCAGCAAGAACGCATTTTTCTTTTTATAGCGGTTTGAAAAAACGTTATAAGCAAAACTCAATTTCACTGATTTGTTGATCCAGCCAACATAAGACCTCTTTGCTTTGATGAAACCGGGTTTCATCAAACTCAAGGGCTTGTTGATGGGTTAATGCCGACCAGCGGGACAGCCGGTTTTTTAGCTGTCCCTGTTCGCTGGTTGTAAAATGACAGCGTTGCGTCAACTGCTCAAACAGCTTGGGTTCCTGTACCGTTATCAGCTTCGCCAGACGGCTTAATTCTGCCAGCAGGGTTTCAATTGCTGCGACATGCGCGGCTATTAAGGCCGCGACCTGCTTGGGCTGGATATTTTCGGCAGGCGACAATTCGTTATCCGAAATAACTTTCAGGCAGTGGATTAATTCACCGGTCGAAAATCGCACAGCGGTTTCATAAAATGCAGACGCCTCCATGTCGCAAAGATGTTCCCGGTCATAGACAAGCTGCGGCCTGGATACGGTCTGGATGTTTGCAGTGGGGCAGGGCGGCGTAAAAACCAAGGGCGGGTAATAGCTTTTCCCGCTGTCAATATCGGTAATTTTGTCGATTAAAAACAGGCTGCCCAGCGCATGGTCGATGTGCCCGGCGATACCGATATTAACCAGCACCGGATGTTCGACTGAAGCAAACAAAGCCTGGGTGTAAGCCACCCCGGCAGCCATCGCGCTTTTCCCCAGCCCGGTTACCGTCAGGCAGATGTCCTGATTTAAATAAACCGCAAACGGCTGGATCGTCGTATCTTTCTTTAATTTGAAGTGATCGACCAGCGGCTTGGCCTCGCAGGGCAGCGCGGCGTAGATAAAAATTCGGGGCGGGTTTTGTCGCATAATTCGGATGGTTAGTGAGATTTTATTAATGGCGGGCGGCAAAAAACGGCAAGGCCACACAGGGCATAAAGTTGAAACGATGAATGAGCAGGCGTTCCAATTTTGAGCATGAGCATCAATTATCCATTAAACAATACCTCGATAAAACACCGGGGATGATATTTTTAATGGCGCCAGCCCATAATCAAGGAAGCCGAAGCCGTTAAATCGATTATGCTTCAAACCCGTTACAGCTTACATCACTGATAAGCGCTAGAGCTGTTAAGGGTTACTGATTGGGGAGACCGGCAATCCGGCTCTGGCGGATCGTTTTTTTGAATCAGATTATCCATAATAATCGTTTGGGCCTTGGCTTCCGCATCGGCGATTTCATCGGCAAAGATGTCAGTCTGATACTCCGGGGCAGTGACTGTCGCCAGTGAAGCGCCCAGCGGCTGCTCGGATTCCGTGACGTCGATTGAAGTCACGGTGGAGAGTCCGGGGCGAATGGGATTTTTCAGTATCTCGTCTTGCCGTAATGCGATGCGCACGGGAATGCGTTCTACGATATGAATGAAATTTCCGACCGCATTGTCCGGGGGCAATAAAGCAAAGACGCTGCCGGTACCGGGTATCAATCCTTCTACCGTGCCATGATAGATCTGGTTCTTTCCGTACAGATCGACGCTAACTTCTGCCGGCTGGCCGGGGCGTATCTGCGCTATCTCTGTCTCCCGCAAGTTCGCCTCGACCCACAGGTGTCCCAACGGAACAATCGTTATGAGCGGATCGCCGGGTTGAACCCGGTTGCCGACCTGGGCCTTGCGCATCGACACATAGCCGGAAACGGGAGCATGGATTTGCTGGCGCGAGTATTCAAGATAGGCGGCGATAAATTTATACTTGGCCGCCTCTACGTCCGGGTGCAAAATTTTACTGGTGCCTCCCACTTTGGCTTCTATGGCTTTGAGTTCCGCCTCGGCTTCCCGCATCTCGGCTTCAAGGGCTGTCGCCTGATCTTCGGCATTTTGCATGACCTGCTCGGATACTGAACCGGTTGGAAGCGCCTGCCGAAAACGAGTCACATCATGGCGCACGCGGGCAAGCCGGGCCGAGCGGGCAATGAGTTTTTGGCAGATTTGTTGTCGCGTGGAAAAAACCGCCCCGATCTCGCGCACTACCTGCCCCAGTTCGCCTCGACGCTGGCCTAAAGCAGTCTGCGCGCGATGCTCGTCGAGACTCACCAGCAGATCCCCCTTGTTGACATACTGGCTTTCCTCGACCAATACCTGCGTGACGATGCCCGTTGCATCCGCCTCCACCGGAATAAGATTGCCGGTGACGAATGCATTATGGCTGACAACCCGGAAACGGCTGTAGTGCCACCAATAACCGGCATAAATCAAAGCACTGACAACCATTACCAGCAGAACTGACAAGAGATAGCGGTTGCGGCGGGTACGAATAATCTTGTGATGAGTTTTCATAGGTCTTTATAGTGGCAGTACCGGATTTTATTTTCGATTCGAATCCATTCGCTCAAGGCTGTCATTAAACTCACCATGGCCACCAACCGGGCCGTTCGGGGCTCTGTTGGACGGGTTGGAGCGTGTTGACGTAACCTCCGCCCAACGCTTCCATCAAATCCACCATCGCAACCAGCTGATCGGATTGCAAATTTTTCAAGGCATATTCCTGGTCCAGCACGGTATGTCGGCGGGCCAGTAGCGCCCTGCGATCATCAAGGCCGCTGCGAAAACGCACCTGGGCTAGATTCAGGTTGTCATGTTGAGCAGACAGCAGGCGGCCGTGCGCTTCGAGGATGGCCTGTGTCTCCCGCCAACGGCTCAGGCTATCGGCTACCTCTTGTACGGCGCGTAACAAGGTTTCGTTGTAAAGCTCCACTGCGCTATCGTACTCGGCCCTTTGCGCCGACAATTCCCCGCGCAGACGTCCGCCTTCGAACAACGGGAGCCGCAGGCCCGGTGCGATACCGTAGGAGAAACTGGAACCCGAGAACAGAAGATTAGCCAGGGAACTTGCACCCTTCGTCATCCTGAGCGCATTCACGCCGGCAAATGCAGTCAGGTCGATGGTGGGCAGAAAGCCGGATTTAGCGACCTTGACCCGTTGCGCCGCCGCCTCGGTTCGGTGAAGAGCGGAGGCCAGATCGGGGCGTTGGCTGAGCAGCTCCAGCGGAAGCTGCGCAGGCAAGCGAATCCTTTCGGGACTAAGCACGGGGTCGGCGAACAGGTTTTGCGTCGCATCCGGCCCTTTGCCTATCAGTCGAGCCAGCAAGTTCCGCTGAATATCCAACTGATCCCGGATACCGGCTTCGCGCTTATTGATCTGTTCTAATTCAATGGTCGCTTGTTTCGCCGGGTCGGCGGAATCCAGGCCCAACTGCAAGCGGGTTTCGTCCATACTGAGCAAGTCGCGCCGTAACTTAGCCATGTCATGCGTCAGATCGAGCTGCTGACGGAGCGCCATGCCCTGTATATAAGACCGGGCAATTGCGCCAGTCAACTGAAGCAGGACTTCGGCCTGTTCCGCTTTTTCGGCCTCCGCCTCGCCCAGAGCCGCTTCCAGCGCGGCGCGATTTTTTCCCCAGAAATCAAATTCGTAGCGGAAGTTGAAGGGATTAATCCTGCCGAAGACGATATTTGCCCCTGCCGCCTCTTGGCGGTTGAGCGCGGCAAAAACACCATTCTCTGAAATGCGGGTGTTCTCAAACTCCACCTCGGCATCCAGGAATGGCAGCAACCTTGCGCCTTCCACGCGAACCAGGGCTTGCGCCTGACGCAGCCGGGCGGCAGCCACTTTGAGGCCGATGTTATCCTTCAGCGCGGCATCCATCAGGCCGTTGAGCTCCGAGCTGCCGAATTCCCGCCACCAGCGTTCAGGCGGCCAATGCCCGGCAGGAGTATGCGGCTCATCGCGGCCCGTATGGGATAACGCGTGTTCCATGGAGGGTGAATGTAAGAATTGGGCCGGCTTATCTCCTGGCGGTATCCAGGCGCAACTGGATGCCAACAGCATAAACACGACATAGACCCCAAAAAGGAGCGATCGCTTTGGCGTAATTTGACCGATCATGGTTCCACCATGAGCTCTTCCGCCTGAATGTCGCCCAGTTCTTTGACCAGGGTCGGATGCAGCGGTTGATGGGTGGGATAGGCCAGCCACACCAATCCGGCCAAGCCGATGAACAGGAAGCTTGCCAGCAGAAAGGCGTCGTTTAAGGCCAGAAGGGTTGCCTGTTGCTTGATGAGGGTCAGGAGCCTGCCGTTGACCAGGGTTTTATCAAGGCCAAAGGCCTCCAATCTCGAAGAAAATCCTTGCAGCACATCAATGGACGCAAATTTCCGTCCCCCGAAATGATCCGCCAATTGAAGCTGATGCAAAGGGGTACGCCGAAACAGCATGACGCCTTGCAAGGTGATGCCGAATGCTCCGGCAACAACCCGCAGCAATCCCGTCTCTTCGGCAGCGCGTATTTCCCGGCTTCCGGACAGTCCGTGAAGCGTCAGTCGGGTCAGCGGCATGAAAAACGAACCCAGAAAAAAGCCGAGCAGCAACACGGGCCAAAAAATTTGATCGAATGAGCCGGGGTCATCGAACAGGCCTAACCAATAAAAGGTAAAGGAGAAGCCGAGAAGATTCAGGCAGGCCGGCAGGCGAACGTCCAGGCTTTTGGGCAGCCGGTGCATCGCCACCGTCATGGGCGCCGCAAGCAGGATCATCGGCAGGTAAACCATGCCCGCCAGGAATGAAGAATAGCCCAGCAATACTTGCAGCTGAACAATGAGCAAAGAGAGCAGTCCCTGGATTAAAAGAAATCCGACAGAGAGACAAATGACCCCTATCGTAAAATTACGGTCAGCGAAAAGCCGTATGCTGAATGCCGGGTGGCGTTCGTCGAGTTCCCAGATGATAAAGCAGGGTAACGCGATGATCAGGACGATCATCGTCGCGCACAGGAATGGCGAATTCAGCCAGTCGAAATCGTTGCCCAGGTTCAGAAGGGTCTGCATGCTGCCGACCACCAACGCCAGCAGAACAAAACCGATGTTATCGAAACGGGTGTCTCTGCGCTCGACCCCCCGTCCGGCGAGTAATGAACCGCAAATGCCGGCGATAGCCAAGGCGAAGACGATGTTCAAATAAAACAGGTAGCGCCAGCCAAGTTCGTCGGCGATCAGGCCGCCTATCGGAAAGCTGATGGTAAAAGGCATCAGCGTGATCAGTCCCCATATTCCCAAACCCAGCAATTTCAGCTGATCGGGGTACTCTTTCAATAACAGTGGTTGTCCGATATAGAGCGTAATCCCCCCTGAAAACCCGAGCACAATGCGCGCTGGAATAAACAACCATAAGGTCTGGCTGGCGGCGCAGAGATAGGAAGCGAAGGCAAACACGACAAACGCCGCGATAAACAAGCGATAGTCGCCAAACCTGCCCGACAGCCAGCGTGCGATAGGGAAGGCCAGCGCCAAAGCAATGATGAAATAGGTCTGGCCCCAGGTGCCGAAGCTCGGGAACACGCCTCCCAGTTCGCCTGCAACATCAGGCAGCAGCGCAATATAGGCTCCGACATTGAACAGCACAACCATGTGTCCCAGACCGAGCACGATATTAAACAGAATGAAACGCCAACCGCGCAGGCGTTTTGCATAGGCGACGGTCATGGCGTCAACCTGTCAACCGGTGCTTTAACCGGTAGTCCGAGGTCACTTAAGCCTTGACTGACCAAGTGTGCGCCCATATCGGCCACGAGCCACTTGAACCTTTCGGCTTCATTATTGAGCAGGCTTTCCGGCGAGTCCTCAACAGAGAGGGTTTTCGCGCTGATTCTTCCGATGACTTGCCGGGTGTTGGGATCGATTAGCTTGATCAACACCTGCAATGACGTTTGTGCGTTGAAAATGCGGTATGTCTGAATGCCCACTTCCAATACAGCGTCGACCTGTTCGAGGCCATGCCGTCGATAATCAACGGATGAGATATTCAGGCCGTACCATTGCTCAATGGCGCTACGCCAATTATCGAGATTGGCGTTACGATCCCCGCTTGCCATGGGCAGGTGATAATAATGCTTGCTCAGTATTGCCTTGATTCGTTCTCCATTCAGTTGCGAAGCCGCTTCCTGCGCTAATGTGAAAGTTGGCGTCCAGTTTTCCGAAAGCGACGCTGTCGGTTCCAGACCGGCAATTTTTTCCATGGAGGACGGTGTCTGGTGAATATTCGCGGTGGGCATCATGTCGTCTTTGCTTAGCAGACCGGCGATGAGCACGCCGCCGGGATTCTTGTAGACCGTTTTTTCCAGGTACACAGAGGAGGGCATGGATTGATACTGAAATTGGTTGTACACGGGAAAGCGGGATTCAACCGGGTCAGGCGTCACCTCCAGCGGTGGCGGCTCCACCGGCACCACAAGCATTGTGCGTATCTCGTCCATTTGGTGGGGCGACGGTTTGATCGGTGTGGCGAGGCAACCGCTTAAAATAAAGAGCAGTGGCAGCAACACGCAATAGCTTTTCATAGGGGGTAAAATCCGCTGTAGATAAAACATGTTGCCTCCGGATAGCGTTAAGGGTTAGACATTAAGAGCAGACGAATCATGCCAACAGCCATAGTTATCTGCCTTATCGGTTTCAGGACGAGTAGAGCTAAAAACAGGGCGACAAGAGACTTCCTTCCAGCTAATATAAAAGCGGGGCGTTGTATAAGACAAACGATATTTATTGGACATTGGTATCGATATATCCGATATTAAAGCGATGGACATAGATCAGATTAGAACTTTTTTAGGGGTAGTCGCCAATGGCAGCTTTCTGGAAGCGGCCAACAGACTGCATGTGACCCAGTCGACAGTGAGCACCCGTATACAGCGGCTGGAATCCTATCTGGGCGTTACCCTGTTTGTGCGCAATCGCTCCGGCGCCGCGTTAACGCCGCCAGGACATCGCTTTTTGCGCCATGCCAAATCCCTGTTATTAACACTGGAACAGGCGCGACATGACATCGGCTTACCCAGCCGTTTTCGCGCCAGTATTACCGTGGGGGCTCGAATCGCTTTGTGGGAAGGACTGTTGCCTCGATGGGTCGGCACACTGCGGGAGCAGGCCCCTGATATTTCCATTCGTAGCGAAATCGGCTTTGAAGAAGATTTAATGCGGGGACTCATCGAAGGCAGGATGGATGTGGGCTTGATGTACACCCCGCAACATAATCCCGGACTTCAGATTGAGCATTTCTTTGATGAAACGCTGGTGCTGCTGACCACCGATCCGGACAAACCCTGGCCGAATGATGATTACATTTATGTAGACTGGGGGGCGGCATTTTACGCACAGCACAGTATCAGTTACCCTGAGCTGGAGCGCCCGCCCCAGGTGGTCAATATCGGCTGGTTGGGCGTGCAGTTAATCATCAGCAATGGCGGTTCATGTTTTTTGCCTATGCGCATTGCCGAGCCTTTGATCCAGGCCAAAAAATTGTTTCATGTGCCCGGCAGTCCGCACTTTAAACTGCCCGCTTATATGGTTTTTCCGCGCGACAGCGATTCCATGGTGTTGCAACAGGTGCTGGCTAGCTTACGTTCTTTGGCGGTTATCGAGCAGCAAAAAGCGGTTATTGCCTAGTCGATCAGTTGAAGAAGGGTAAGAGAAAAAAGGAGTCTTTGTTAGAAGCGGGGATTGTTGAAAGCTTAATAAAATTACATTCTTTGAAGTTGAAAATCGATTAAGGCGCTCACCGATGGTGCTGTGGCTCCGGGGCCCGCGTGACAGTCGTTATTCGAATACAGGAGGCAATGATGAGACTTCAACTTAAACGGGTTTACGCGTCGCCTGCGGATACTGATGGAATCCGCATCCTGGTTGATCGCCTATGGCCGCGCGGCCTCTCAAAGGCGGAGGCCAGGATCGATTTCTGGGCCAAGGAAGCGGCTCCTTCAAATGAGCTTCGGCATTGGTATCAACATGAGAAGGAGAAATGGCCCGAATTCCAGCGTAAATACGTTGCCGAATTACAGGGCAATCCCGGTTCGGTACAGGAACTTATCGCCAAAATCGGGCATGGAAATGCCACGCTCCTGTTTAGCTCGAAGGAAACCCGTCTCAATAATGCGGCGGTCTTGAAAGACTATTTGGAGACGCTTTTGTGAAAGAGGGAGTCCTATAGGCATGTTCCGAAGAACCGATAGCCATGTCCAGGCAGAGAGCGGTACTCTATTTTGGCGCGCCTGAAAACGAAGCTCGCCAAACAGGACTTTTTCAAGAAACGTGGAATGAGTTAGTTTGCCGGAGTCCATTCCGCGTCAGATGTTTTGCGGTTTATCTCCAGACAACGCCGACAGGTCGGTGTTGGGGCCGAAACCGGCCGCATCGGCTAAGGTGTATTTGTCTAGCACCGTCATAAAGGCACGCTGCGCTTCAAATAAAGTGGCCTTGAGGAAGCAGTTGCGGATCAGGCGGCACTGATTGGTCGGGGCATCGAAGCACTCTACCAGATTCATGTTCAGTTCGGTCCGTCGCACCACTTCGCCCACGCCTATCGTATACGCGGGCCGGGCCAACTGGATGCCGCCGCCCTTGCCCCGGGTCGTCATAATAAATCCCTGATTGGCCAGGCTGTTCGCCACTTTCACCAGGTGGTTGCGGGAAATTTGATGGTACTCGGCGATCTCTTGAATTGTCGCCATGCCCGGTTCAGGCAGGCGTGCAAGATAAATCAGCAGGCGCAGTGAAAGATCCGTGAATTGCGTAAGTTGCATGCTGCATACTCCTTCAAAGTCGCCTGTCTTTTAGCTTATATCTTGAAAATTAAAAGATAGGTCTTGACGATTTAATAATGGCGCAATAAGATGTATTCAGGATACATCTTATTGCTGCGTCTTGGCAAAGGCCCTGAGGCTTAGGGCTATTGAAGATGTATTTTAAACGCCTTTTTAATTATTTGGAGAAAAATATGTCACAACAACAATCTTTGTACGAGAAATTGGGCGGAGAAGCCGCCGTCAATGCCGCCGTTGATATTTTTTACCGCAAGGTATTGAGCGATGACCGCATCAGTTCCTTTTTCGAAGGCGTGGATATGGAAACTCAGGCCGCCAAACAAAAATCATTCCTGACCATGGCTTTCGGCGGACCGCATAATTACAGCGGCCTCGATATGCGCCGTGGGCATGCCCATTTGGTCGAGCGCGGCCTGAATGACACCCATGTCGATGCAGTGATCGAAGATCTCGCAGCCACCCTCCGCGAGTTGAATGTAGGTGAGGACCTGATCGCTCAGGTTGGCGCCATCGCCGAAAGCACACGCAACGACGTGCTGGGCCGTTAATTTTCCATCTTTGAAACAGGTGCGCCGCCATGGTTAATATTCGTTACGCAAAAGACAACTTCGAACTGGGTGAAAACCAATCCGTTCTGGATTGTTTGACCGGCCGTGGTGTGCCCGTTCCTTTTTCCTGCCGCAGCGGGGTCTGTCAGACCTGTCTGATGCGCGCCACTGGAGGCACGCCTCCTGAAAGTTCGCAAAACGGCTTGAAGGATACTCTCAAACTCCAGAACTATTTTCTCGCGTGTATTTGTCATCCCACCGCAGACCTCGAAGTTGCCATGCCGAATGACAATGATGTCCAGGCGGTTATTCCGGCTACCGTCAAAAGCCTGAAATTGCTCAATTCGGAAATCATGCATGTCGAGCTCGAATGCCACGCGCCAATCGATTACAGGGCCGGGCAATTCATCAACCTGTTTCGAGACCGGTCGCTTGGCCGCAGTTACTCGCTCGCCAGCGTGCCGCATGAAGACGACCATCTTCATCTCCATGTCCGCCGATTGCCGCAGGGTCGGGTAAGCGGCTGGATACACGAGGAATTGCGTCCCGGCGAGACGGTCGAGATTCGCGGCCCCGGCGGCGACTGCTTTTACACGCCCGGCAATGCCGAGCAGGGCTTGGTGCTAATCGGTACCGGCTCAGGGCTTGCGCCGCTCTACGGTATCATCCGCGACGCCCTCAGCCAGAACCACACCGGACCTATCCATTTGTTTCACGGCAGCCGCGATTTGAACGGGTTCTATTTGACCGGCGAATTGCGCGACCTGGTTGAGCAATATTCGAATTTCAACTATGTGCCCTGCCTTTCCGGCGGGGATGCGGCCCACGGCTTTGCGGCTGGACGGGCCGATGACGTGGCCTTTCAACAGATTCCCAATCTCAAGAACTGGCGCATGTTTCTCTGCGGGCATCCGGATATGGTTAAAGCGGCCAAGAAGAAAGCTTTTATGGCGGGAGCCTCTATGAAGGATATTTATGCCGATGCATTCAATGTCAGCCAGTCTTCCTGATAAAAGCCCGGAGCCGGAGGCAGGCGTTGTGCCCGAGCGTCGGATTGGTGGCTTGGTAGATCCGGCGTTCTTGATTTATCCAATGAATCGTTGAGTACCCCTATATCGATACTAATAATGATCGATTGCACGACAAGAAAAACAGGTGAACCATGACAACCCAGACTGTACCTTCAGCGCGAAAGACCGTTGCTTATTTGCAGGAAGCGGCGCGCGATCAAAGCCTCGAAAAAAACAAGGCGGACATTCTCCACTTTGCCAATCAGCATGATCTTGGAAAAGTGCATTTCGCCGAAGAGCTTGCTTCCGGGCGTATTCCGTGGCGGGAGCGCCGAATTGCCGGGGTGTTGGAGGAGCTGCAAGCCAACGATGTCATCATTGTGACGGAACTCTCGCGATTGGGTCGCAGCATGCTGGAGTGTATGGAAATATTGTCACTGGTAACATTTAAAGGAATTTACGTCTATTCAGTAAAGGGGAATTGGCAGCTCGACCAGACCCTGCAAAGCAAGATTTCACTGGCATTTTCGATGGCAACAGAGATTGAGCGAGACTTGATTTCGCAGAAAATTAAGGATGGTTTACGCTCCAAAAAAGCGCAAGGGATGAAGATGGGGCGTCCCAAAGGGCCTGGAAAAAGTAAACTGGATGCCTTTCAACCGGAAATTGAGCGTTTGTTGGCGAACGGTTTCACCAAGAAGTCTATCGCGCAACGCTACAGCACCACTGAAGCTAATTTATCGAATTGGATGAAAAAACATGGATTGAAGAAGGCGAGGGCGGTGAGGTCTTCTTGAAATGCGATGAGATTGCAGGGGCGTTTGATTAAACGCATCGCTACATAGCAAAGATTGGTTTAGCGGCTAAGGTTGTTGTAGCAAGTGCTTGCCTTTGGAGATCATTTTATGCCTCATGTTGTTGCTTTATATCGTTATCCAGTGAAGGGCTTCACGCCTGAAAGATGTGAAGTTGTCACTGTCCTTGATGAAGGGCGAATTGTCGGCGACCGGGTTCTCGGTATCCGCTTTGCCAATTCAGGCGTCATGGATGATGCCTGGAGCACAAAGCACGAGTTCGTTGCGTTGGTGAACACGCCCGGCATAGCGCGCCTGCAGCTTCGATTCGATCATAAGGCGCTTGGATTATGCATCAGCTTGGAAGGCACGGTTTTGGTCAATGAAGCGCTGGACGAGACGGGGCATAAGAACATTGCGGCCGCGATCGAAAATTATGTGCTCAAGCTGGACGAAAATCCGCTGTGTTCTCATCCGGACAGGTTGCCGTTGCGATTGGTCGGGGACGGGGTTACGCCCCGGTATCAGGACAACGAGGCAGGCCAGATAACCTTGCACGGCCGCGCGAGCTTGGCGGCTGTCGGTACTGCCGTCGGCGATAACGATCTCAGCGAACGCCGCTTCCGCTCAAATATCGTCATCGACGGTCTGGAGGCATGGGAAGAGCAAAGTTGGGTGGGGCGCAAGATTCGTATCGGGCAGGTCAACTTCGAGGTCGTCATGCCGAAGACCCGATGTCTCGCTACGCAGGCGAATCCCGACTCCGGCAACCGGGACTTGCCGATCCTGAAAACGCTGACCCATGCCTTTAGCCAGGAAAAGCCGACTTTTGCGGTTGCGATGGTTACCCGCGGCGCCGGGGGACAGGTTCACGTTGGGGATAAAGTCAGTCTTCTGGATTGAGAAACATCAATCCAGGAACGCGTCCTTTTGAGTGGGGTCTATTTTTCAGCTTGGATCACATGAAAAGCGTCGACGTAAATGTCGCTCATAGACGCGCCTTTCATAAACGCCATTTTCTTGGTCTGGTTGACCATTTCCGGGTGTCCGCACAGGAAAACCCGCCAGCCGCTTAGGGTTTCAGTAGATGATAAGGCAATGTCGTGAGCGCGGCCTTGGACATGGTCCGATTCAATGCCTTCTCCTGAAATACAGGGCGTGTAATGAAAATTATCGAACTTCTCGGCAAGCTCACGCATTTCATCAACAAAATACAGGCCGTTAAGATCGCGGCTGCCATGAAACAGGTGGATGGGGCCTGAGTGATCCTGCGCCAAGGCGTCGGCAATAATGCCGTAAAGCGGAGCCAGGCCGCTGCCGGTTCCGACCAGCATTAAGGGTTGTTCGGCGCGTCCGGGCAGGTAATGACAAGAGCCTTGCGCTTCTGAAATAGTTAATTGAGCGCCTACTTCCAATTCGTCATACACCCAGCTGCTG
>Ga0208629_100077_pt1 | contig 49675 bp, 41 predicted proteins | sample LakWasMet19_HOW5_2_FD_183865 | JGI IMG/M metagenome (GOLD analysis project Ga0208629, IMG submission 183865) | Freshwater sediment methanotrophic microbial communities from Lake Washington under simulated oxygen tension - Sediment Metagenome... | ecosystem: Environmental > Aquatic > Freshwater >... | reverse complement strand
CTCCGGCAGCGGCTTGCCCCACGGCATGCTGTCGCGGGCATCGTCACTCATCGTTGGCGGTGTCGGCAGCCACATGCTGACCCACGAGCACGCGCACGCGGGCAGCGGGGGCGGCAGCCTGAACGCGGCGGGCCACCACGGCAGCAGCCACGGTGGCTACAGCGCCCTCGGGTCTGGCGACGTGGGCAGCATCGCCTCTGCCTCCCTCGCAGGAGACGGCGATTCATCAGCCATGTTCTCCCCTGCAGCCCCCGCCTACCTCACCCCCCAGGACGGCGCCTCACACCCCGCGTACTACGGCGGCATGGGGTCAGCGCCTGCCACGGGCGGGTATACCTCGCTGCTGGGCCACCACCAGGGCGCCTTCCCCGGCACCGGGGGCAGCAACCGGGAGCTTATAGCGGGCCCGGGCGGCCTGCGCCTGCGCAGCGCCGCCCAGGAGCAGCTGACTGCGGGCCGCAGCTCCAGCTTCGCAGCGCACGGCGTGGGCTTCGGCAGCCTCTACCGCACCACCGCAGGCGCTGCAAGCGGGGTGCGGCAGTACACTGCGGGGGGCGCAGGCGCGTACGGAGAGCTGCCAGGAGGCCTCGCAGGGGACAGCAGCGCAGGCGAGGACGGCGGCAGCGCTGAGGCGACTGAGGCGCCCCACTCCGCAGCCCTCTACAACGCGCTGTATGACGGGGAGGCGCGCTACGCAGACGAGCCGCTGCTGCTGTGGCGGGACTTTGAGGCGGCGTACCCGCGCTACCCCGACGCCCGCAGCCTGAGCTTCTCCGCTGACGAGAAGCGCATGTACGTGGACCTGCGGCCCTACATGGACCCCACGCCCCTCACCGTGCACGTGCACACCCCTCTGCAGCGGGCCTACCACCTGTTCAAGGACATGGGCCTGCGGCACCTGCTAGTGGTCAACAACAGCCACGACGTGGTGGGCGTGGTCAGCCGCAACAACCTCACGCACGAGTGGCTGCACGAGTGCTACCACGCCGTGGTGGAGGCGTCGCACGAGCGGGAGCGCCTGCGCATCGAAGCTGCGGAGGCGGCAGCGGGCGGCGATGGGTCGGGCAGGTCAGGCGGTGGGGTCTGGTCCAACCTCTGGTCGTCTGTCGTGGGATCGGGCAGGCAGCACGGCAAGCGCCGCGGCGGGGACGGGGTGCAGCCCCTCCTGGCAGGGGAGGAGCCGGGGTCTCCCACTTCCGCATCCTCCTCCGCTGCCTCGGGCGCGCCGCACCGCGGCGAGATTATGATGTCCCCTCCCCGCGCCGCCTCGGTACTGTCCCCAGAGGCGGTCGCAGCCCTGCAGCATGTGCGCCAGCAGTCGCTGCAGGGCCGCCGCGGCCCGGGCATGGCGTCTGGCGACCTCGAAGCCGCCGCCGCAGAGGCCGCTGCTGGGGCGGGATCGGGCCCCCATGCCGCAACCACGCCCGTGCGGCCTGCGCGGCGTGTGGACGGCCAGATCGCGGGCGTCAAGTACGTGCAGTTCGACGACAACGCGACGGTGGACGGCATCTGAGGCGGCCCCGTTGTCCCTGCAGACTCCTCCCTACCCCCGTGGCGCTGTGCTGCCGCTGCACCTGACGGGTGCGGCGTCTCGCCTCCGAGGCTGCGAGCGTGGCAGCGTGCTGCTGCGACCCCCTCGCTCTCAGCCTCGAACCCGTGAGGGGTCCCTCTCCCCCTCGCACCAGACCTCTCTCTCCCGACACGCACCCTCGCTCACTGCCAGCGTCCGCTGAGCCTAAGCTGACTGCCTGACTGCCACGCATGCCAGCCGTGAGCTTGCCAGCCGCGTGTCGACCCCTCCGCCTTGCCCTTTTGACTGCCCACCCCGCGTTTTCGTGTGCTGAGTGTAGGCACGCCCTTCAGAGCCACCCGACGGTTGTGCTGCGCTATCGCGCCACTTGGCCGCTGGCGTGCGACTGCGGTCGTACTGTGCTTGAAGCTGTGTCTTGTGTCAGTATCGGTCTCGGGCAGGGGAGACATCCACAGCGCATGGCCAAGGTGCGGTTGTGCACGCGGTGGCCGATGGTCGACTCCGCCAGTCGAACTCCGGTATCATCGATTGCTTTCGTACGCAAACCTCCAGCTAGAATGAGTTCGAATTCGAAATCGCGAATGCATGCACAGGGCGCGACGTGTGCTCGACCGATCAACCGTACACGCCTTTTGGGCCGCACGGGCCCGCGATTCATGCGCTAGTGCATTCAAGAGGGCAAACAAGGGTCGTGAGTGGGCCCCTCCCGTGCGGAGAGCAGTCGAGAGCAGGGCTGCTCGCACATGGCCCTCGCACGGGAGGGTGGAGGACGGGCGCGGGGACGCCAGAAAGCCGGGGAGCAGCTCCGCCTCCCACGCGGCTGCGGTCACCGCCGCCTGTAGCCAGCGCCAACAGCGGGCTTGCTGGGCGTGGCGCGGGGCGCTGCGGCGGCGGCAGGGCCTGCCGCTGCTCCGCCGCTGGCCGAGCCTGCAGCTCCCTCGAGCAGCGCCGCAGCGGTGCTGCCTGGGGCCACGAGGTTGAGCTGCTTCAGCGCGGAGAGGGCGGCCATCAGTGTGTCCTCCTCCCCAGCAGCAGCGGCAGAGGCAGGGAGCGGGTGCAGCAGGCCGCCGTGGCCCGCACTGGCGGAGGGGTGGCCAGAGGCAGCGTGGCTGTTGCTTGCGGCGGCAGCAGGCGAGGCGCCGACGCCCGAAGCGCCGGGGCCGGCAGGAGCAGCGCTGCTGCTGCCGGCCCCGGAGAGCCCCCCGAAGTTGATGCGCACGCCCGGCAGCGCCGCGCGCAGCAGCGAGAGGGAGTCGTCAAAAGCAGAGGAGGGGGAGGCGGCGGCGCTGCCCGCAGCCGCAGCGGACGGCCCGTTGGCAGTTGCGGCACTTGCTCCTCCGGCGGCAGGCTTCAGCGCGCTGGCAGCGGCCTTGACGGGGGGCGCTGCGGGCGGCGAGGGCGCGGAGGCGGCCGTCGCAGCAGCAGGCACTCCTTTCTTCCAGGGGGCGGCACTCGCAGAGCCATCAGCGGGCGCAGCGGCGCTGCCGCTGCTTGCGGCGAGTGGGGCGGCAGCGGCGGGCGAGGCGGTGGGCTTACCTGCAGCGGGCGTGGGAGGGGACGAGGCAGCAGCAGCAGCAGCAGCAGCAGGGCGCGGCATTGCAGCAGCGGAGCCTGCAGCGGCAGCGTCACTTGCGGACTTTGCCGCGGCTGGGAGGGACCCGGGGACAGCAGCAATCGCAGGAGCCGTCAGGTCGCCGGCACCCGCGCTGGCTGCTGCGGCAGCAGGCGCAGGTGACGCCTCTGCGAATGCGGAGGCAGGGGTGAGGCCGCCAGAGGCGAAGGGGGAGGCCATGGGCCCACCCAGCTGCTGCTGCAGGAAGTGTTGCTGCTGCTGCTGCTGGTGGGCCGCTGCAGCCGCCGCGTGCGCCGCCCCGCGCTCATGCAGCAGCAGCCGGTTCTGCATCGCCAGGGCTTGCAGCGCCTGCAGCTGCTGCTGCTGTTGCTGCAGCAGCATTGAGACGAGGGCTTGCGGGCTGCTGCCGGCAGCGCCGGGGGACAGAGGGCTGCCCCCCAGCAGCGCAGGCAGCGAGGGCAGGGGCTGCAGCAGGGAACCCCCTGCCCCCAGCGACCCCAGGCCGCCCAGCAAGGGGGAGCCCGGGCCGCCCCCCGACCCCAGCTCGCCCAGTGGGAACGCCTGCAGTGACTGCAGTGGCCCCAGGGAGGGCAGGCCGGCGAGGCCGGCACCGCTGCTGCCGCCGCCTGCGGGGCCGTTGCTCTGTCCTGCAGGCCCCAAGCCAGGAAGGTCTCCCAGGCCCGGCGGGGGCGCACTCGCCGCAGACGAGGCCGCAGAGGGGGCGCCTGCGGCAGCGGCAGCGGCGGTGATGCCGCTCGCCTCCCACGCTGCCTTGGACTTGCTGATCAGAGCGCGCTGCCACTCCTCCAGGGCAGCGGAGGAGGACAGCAGAAAGGCAGCAGCGGCAGCGGAGGAGCCGCCGGCTTGCTGCGCCGGTGCTGCGCCGAAGCCCGCAGCGGACAGGAGGGGCTGCTGTGCCGCTGGAGGCAGCAGGCTGCGGGCACCCGCTGCCGCAGCCCCTGCCCGCCCGCCCTCACCCTCGTCCTCCTCCTCCTCTTCGTCGCTGCTGCCACCGTCGTCCTCCTCCTCCTCGCCCTCCTCGTCGTCGGTCAGTCCGCCCCCCAGCACCTCTGCAGCCAGGGCAGCGGGCAGGAGGCCGCTCGCGCCGACGCCGCTCAGCCCATCGGGTGAGCCGGGCGCCACAGCGGAGAGGTGCGGCAGCCCCGATCCCGCGAGGCCCAGCACCGCCGCCTGCTGCTGCAGCATGCTGTGCTGCTGCTGCAGGCTGTGCTGCTGCTCCTTGGCCAGCGCTGCCACGAGGGTAGAGAGCGGCGTGTTGAGCAGGGCGGAGGCAGCGGCTGCTACAGCAGAGGCGGCGCTGGCAGTCGCCGGAGGAGCGACCTTGGGCGCAGGGGCAGGCGCGGGGGCAGCAGCGGAGGCAGCAGCACTCGCAGGTGCAGCTGCAGCAGGTGCCTTGCCGCCCTTTGCGCCTGCGGCAGGGGCGGCAGACACCACAGACCCAGACCCGGACGCAGGCTTGACGCCAGCGGGTGCAGGGAGCGGCGCCGCTGCTGCCGGGGCGGCAGCCGCAGCAGCACCCTTTCCAGCAGCTGCAACAGACTTGGCGGCTCCTGGGGCAGGGGCAGCCGTCTTGGCCGCGCTGGCGGCGGCGGCTGCAGGCTTGGTGGCAGCGGCAGCAGCCTTACCTGTTGCAGCGGGTTTGCCGGCCGACGCAGCCGTTGCAGTCGACGGCACGCCGCTGGAGGCAGCAAGAGGCGCAGAGGAAGCCGCTGGAGTAGCAGCGATAGCGGCAGGCGGCACCACAGCAGCCGGCGCGGGGGCGGGCGCAGGGGCCTTCGAAGCTGCGGAGGCGGCTGGTGCAGGTGCTGTCTTCGACTTGCCGGCAGCAGACGAAGCAGCAGCAGGCGCTGCGGCAGACGCGCCAGAGCCCGAGCCTCCCGAGGCGGCACCCGCTGCCGTGACACCAGCACCTGCACCTGCAGCGGCAGCTGCGGCAGCAGCCGCCTGCTTCGCTGCCTGCTTGGCTGCCTTGCCCTTGGGTGCGGCCACGGCGGGGGCAGCTGGTGGTGCCGCTGCGGTTGCAGGGCCGGCACCCGCACCCGCGGGGGCTGCGCCGGCTCCCGGGGCAGCAGGCCGCACAGATGCCGCGGCGGGAGCGGGGGCAGCCGACGTCAGCGCTGGCGCTGCTGCCGCTGCAAGGGGAGCCGAAACCGTGGAAACAGCCGCAACCGCCGGCTTGCTGCTGCTCTTCTTGGCCGCGAGGGCGGCCCAGGTGCCAGCCCCGCCCGCGGGTGCAGCAGCAGCAGCGGTGGAGGCAGCAGCAGCGGTGGAGGCAGCAGGGCCTGCGCCAGCGCCGGCGGCAGCGACGCCTCCCGGGCCGCCTGCCGCTGAGGAGGAGGACGAGGGGGCCCTGCTCAGGCCCCCTGCCGCGGCAGCAGCGGGTAGCGCGGCAGCAGTAGGAGCAGCAGCCGCAGGGGCAGCGCTGGGCAACGGGGCCACAGGCGCAGCGCTGCCGCTGGAGCCCCCAGCTGCGGGGGCTGTGTAGGCAGGCCCGGGGTAGTGCGAGGCAGGAGCAGCGGGCGCGGAGGCCTGCCGCGAGAGGATGGCCCCTGCAGGCGCCTTCGTCGCAGCCCCAGAGACGGCAGCGGCGGTGCCGGGGGCAGCTGCAGCAGCGCCAGCAGCGGCGCCGGCAGCAGCGGGAGTGGCTGCGCCGGTGCTGGCCACGCGGGTCGCGGCAGCAGCAGCAGCGCTGCCCGCCCCAGCTCCCGCAGCACCGACAGCACCCGCAGCAGTGGCCTTGCCCTTGGCGCCCCCAGCCAGCGGCATGGGTGCGGCCCCCCTCTCCCGAGCCTCTAGCTCGGCCATCATTGAGGGGGGCGGGGGCGGGGGCAGCACGTACCCCTTCCGCGACCCCGACGCCGCCCCCGCCGTCGCCAGCGCCTGCAGCTGCGCCTGCATGTCTGGCGGCAGCTTGGGGTTGGTGGTGGCGCTGAAGGCCCGCCCGTACGCGTTGGTGGCGGACATCTCATCCCGCGTAAACGAGTCCTCGGGCGAGGACAGGTCGTGCAGGTAGAGGCAGTCCGGGTTGTTGCACGGCCCGTCGCGCAGCCACTGGTGGCAGTACTTGCTCGTGCCGTAGCTGCAGCGCAGCGTGCGTCCCTCCAGCTGGAAGCCGTCAGACGCCAGGATCGCAGCGCGCGCGTCCCCCGTCTTGGCAAACGTCAAATACGCTGTGAAGAGCGCCGAGCCGCCCGGGCCGCCGCCCGTGGGCTTGGACACCTGCACGCGCACGATGCGGCCGTACTGGCCGAAGTACTCTGGGCTGCGCAGCGTGGACTCGCGGGCGATGGAGGTGGGCAGGCCCGCCACGTACACCAGGTGCCGCTGCACCACCCGCACGTCCACGAGCTGGGCCTTGGAGCGGGTCTCGCGCGTCGGCAGCGCGTGGTGCTGCGGCCGCGGCGCGGCCGGGGCGCCCGCGGCGTGGGCTGCCGCAGCGGCGCCCGCAGCCCACGTCGAGTGGTGGTGCGGGCCCGCACTCGAGGAGGAGCCAGCAGCAGCAGCCGACGCGGCGTGAGCAGCCGAACCGATGGGCAGCGCCATGCCGCCGGTGGACTTCGCCCGCCCCAGCACCGGCACGAAGTTGCCGTCGGTGCTAGCCCGCAGCAGGCCGCTGCCCGCTGCAGCCGCTGTCCCGACGGGAACGGCCTTCGCCCCAGCCTTCGCAGGCTGCAGGCGCGCTGTGGCAGCCTTGGCGGCTGCCAGCCGCGCTTTTCTGCGGGTTCGAGCGCAAGGAACGGGGTGCAAAAATGATGTCAATGCGCGCAGAACGGCAGCGCGGACAAACCGCAGGAAACCCCCTCAACGGGTCAGTCGCTGCGCAGGTAAGCGCCCAACGCCGGAGCGCCGACGCACGCCACCCCCTCGAGTGATCATCTGGTGATCTCACACGCGAGAACATGAGGAGCAATGCTCCCAAGCTCCCGTGTGCACCTGGAAGCACCAAGGGTCCGGTGCAACTGGCACGGACAGCAGCCACAGCCTTCGTCGACAACGCACCTTTCCTCCGGCGTGCGAAAGCGAGCTTCATCTGTGTATTTCTGTCTGCAGGCAGGACACTTTCCGTTCCCCACCTCACGGATGCGCTGCCAGCAAAACATGCAGACCTGCGGCGGGAGTAAGCGGATGCGACAAAATGTCGATCGCAAGTCGGGTCTGAAAAATCGTTCGGCTCTGGCTGAATTGCGCCGACATGCGCCCCGCCGTACGAGCGCACCTGATAGCCACAAGGGCACGGTTCAAAGTTGTGATCGGACTCCTCCATCAACTCGCAGCACAGCGGGCAGACCTCATCCTCCTCCATGGCACAGAAGGCTCCAGGAGTCGGCCACGAAAAGTCGGAGAGCGCCGGCGTATGCGTTGCCCCACCGGCAACCTCACAAATCGGATGAGATTTGCAGGGCTCGCGCTGGTACAGCGTTGCGCTCACTTGCGTCGCAGTGCCCTCGCAGCCCCACACCGCACGAAAGCCACGACTGAGAAAACAGTCGAGCGCGGGCCGTCAAAGGCCAAAATACTCCAGATTGCAACGAACAACGTGTCTACCACAGCCTATCATTGTTTCGGTTGCAGCACTCACGCTCGGACGCAGAACTGACTGATTATTGTGCAGACGCTCGGACTCCCAAAAAATCGGTCCGAGAAAGGCGTGTTTTTCGTGAGGGGCAGCGCATTCCACCGATGCCGAATCGTCCCACAACACAACACACAACACGTCAATTGTTGTGGCTGCCTACGAAGGGACCGGCGTTGCCGGTTGCGGCTGCACGGTGGGGTGACGGCTTTCGCCACGCCACCCACCCGTTTCAGGTTCGTTGCGCCCGCCATGCTGCACTTGTTGGGGGCGTTGACGACGGGGCATGTCCCCGCCTCATCGCAAGCGATTGAGCCTGCTGTTTCTGGGTCAGCACGCCCTTGCACGTCTCCATCAGCAGCGTCCGGATCAGCTCCTTCGATGCAAGCAACGTCCACCCCGCATGCCGCCTGCAGATCAATCACGGATGTCGCAACCGTCGAGCTTCTCGGACGCGTACTAGGTCACGCCAGCCGCTCAACCTATATCGTGCAGCGAGTGGGTGAGTTTGCCATCGGGGTTGACAAGCTGGGCGCGGCTTCCCCGCCCCTCACCCGGTCGTGCTTGTGCGTGGTGCGGTGTTCTCGTTCGTTTGGCCGCGGCTGCCACCCCGCGTTTACACAGGCGCGGGATAATTGGCAGCCGCGCGCGGTTAGTACGCGCCTCAGCGGAGGTGGGCGTTCACGCGCCCGCCCCGCACTGCATGAGGTATATGCGTTGCGCACGGCCACACAGCACTGCATGGCAGGTTGAGCTGGGCTTCGCCGTGGTAACACACGTGCTTGGCTCGTGCTCCTTGCGTAGCACACCTCTATATTCCTAGTCGTGGGTGCACACAGCCCCTAGCGGGTCATGGCACTTGGGAAAAACCATAGCGGTGACATGTGTTGACGTCCTCCCAGTACTCCCCGAGTACTTCTTGTCTTGCTGATGTCCCGTTAGTCTCCAGCTCTCGACACTGCCTTACCACTTCCTATGTGCCCTGCTCCTTGTTTTTCGACTCTTCAGACAGCGAGCGAAGTGATGCAGCGCGATCGCTCGGACTGAAGTCATGGCGCTGGCTGCGACCGCAACGTGCATAAGCGCTCCTCATGCGAAACTCTGCAACAGTGCTGATTCTGACGACTGACATGGTGAGTCACTGACCGACGCGTGTGCTTGTGCCTCCTGGTCTGCCTTGTGTGCCCGTGGGGACGGTTGCGTCATTGTTTGCAACGCGTGCGTGCGGTGCTGCTTGCTGGGATGATGACCTCGAAAGAAGTGTTCTTCTTTCCCCAGGTGAATCTACGTTGAACAAACCAAGCTTAGTCGGCGAATATCGTCCACAAAGCCAGGGCGACGCCGCTGTCTGACCACCCCGCAGCACCGTATTTGTGGCCTCGTGTGACGTGCTTATCTCGCTTCTCTGTGCGTGCCGGCTTTCCCGATGAGCGAAAAACGATGAGCTGCGACGTGGAGACACGGCGCAGCCGACGGGGCTCAGCCCCCGATGCGGACCCGAACATCGACCCTCCTACTCTCCGATGGGATGTGCTGTGTGCGACTGACATGTGTTATGCTTGTGGGTGCCTGCGCCGCTGAGGAAGCATATCGACCGTTTATCGGTTCCAACCCGCCAGCCCGCAAGGCTGTGCGGGGGTGAAGATCTTACGATACCTCCTACTCATTCTGAGGCGTTTTGCCTGTCGAGTTGTGTTTGTGGCCGTTTCGCTGGGCCGACGGTTCGCTCCGAACGATGCTTCCTCAACCTGGATGTTTTCCGCTTCACGACTACTCTCTCCTCAATGCAGGCTAGGACCTTCGAACGCATCTCATAGTGTAGGCGAGCTTGAGCACTGCGCCCCGAATTTCCGCGTCGAACTGCCACCTCCCCATGGTTAATGTGCTGTTGGAGCGCATCTGCGCTCCTGCATGGGGATCTGTACGTATTTGTAGCATCGCTCTTATGTCTCGCTGACAGGCTTAGCTGAGCCGGCCTTCGGCTGTCACCTGGCGTAACCGGATGGCTGATCTTGGAAACTATCCTTCAGATTCCTTGACATCGACGTGTTCTTCTTATCTATTTTCGAGTGCTGACACAGTGATTGCGACTGTTTCGATGTGTCGTTGGGTGGCATATGTCAAACCGCGTTGTTGGGGATGTCAGCTTGACGATGCGGTGACGGAGTCGATGTTTCCTTCTCTGAGGGCTTTGACAATCAGCCTTGTCGTTCATGCAACGTGATCAATACCACTCGTGGCACCGCGGGCGGCATCAATGTCAACCTCACAGGTGTGGAGCACACCGGACTCGGCTTTGCTGAATGATGCTCCGTGCCGGCGCTGCGAGTCGCAGCCTGCGACACGGCTGTTGCCAATTCGCACTGCCGCGGTGCTTCTGGGTCACATCTCTTCTGATATCGAGAAGCAAGACAATAAAGAGGCATCGACGTGCTGCGTGCGCAGCCGCTGCAACTCCACTTGCTGTGTGCGCGGGGAGTCCTGCGGCCCTTCGGGCGATTTGCTGCCAGCCCGAGTGCAGCCACGATCTCAGAATTGCTTTAGCTGTTGATGACAAAGCGAAACGAGTTAGCAGCACTCAACAGCGCTGTCTGGGCGACGACGGGTCCAGGCAGCTCGACCCAGCGTCACACCGCGCTACTGGGCCAGCTGGACCGGCAGCACATTGCGATGACCCACAACGGGTCTGTGTCAAGCTCCCTGGAGCTATCAGCTCCACCAGGCGGCTCCGTTGACGATACACAACTGACCAGAAACCGCAGACACCGGAGCAAGGGACTCTTGTCACATTGTGGATCGCCAACCGCTTTGGCGACGATGAGGCAGCGTAAACGCTCAAAACATCAAACCACACGGAAACGGGTTGTGACAGCGTATCAGCGAGTATGTCTCACGTAGCAAAAGACTGAAGGCGCGCACGAAGGCCGACGTGAGCACGAACCGAGGCTGTTTTTGCCTTTCCCGCCGTTCTCGGCAGACTCGGGACGAAAAGTTGCACACGTTTTTCAGGCCCGAATTCGCGACGTGGAGCTCTCCTTGCCTGCACCCGACACGGCGACGCTACAAGTCGGGGATTAGCTTCCATCATAAAGCTCTTCTTCGGCCGTTTGTTTCGCTCGCTTTCCGTTTTTCGCGGTTTCTTTCTCCGTAACGAACCCTTCGCAACTTCACCCCAAATAAGATGCGGTGAGGAGGCAAGCGCGGGCTGTCTGAGTGGAGAGGGTGTGACGTTTGCCTGCGGCTTGCTCCCTAGTCACATACTGATTGCGGTTGACGAATTTGATTGCCAACGTTCGTTGCGTGCCGTCAGCGGTGCCGTTGAGCGCGACCCGCTGACCCAGCACCCGAGTGCTGCGATCGTCACACAGGCTGCGTGAACAAAGCGTGTTGCTTGCGTGATCCACCTCAATGTGCATTCTGCCGTGGAAAGCTGGGCTTCTCGCCGGATGCGTGTGGCCGCACGGCACTTGCTGTTTCGCGCCGGGCGGACTGTTACGGTTGTGCTCTTCTGATCGCCATCTCGACGGTTTGCAGCGAGATCATCATTATCCACCTCGGCCAGGCCGGTGTCCAGGTGCGTTGTACGAGGCGTTCTTGCACGGGTTACTGCGACCGCGGATTCGCTCCTTGGTCGAAGCGCGATGTTGTTGGGAGTCTGCCCCACGTATCACATCGTGTCGTCACCCGTACCACCGTGTCTCTGCATCCCCGCTCGGTCGCTCGCAGGTCGGCAATGCGTGCTGGGAGCTGTTCTGCCTCGAGCACGGCATCCAACCCGACGGCCAGCAGCCCGAGGGCGCGGCCATCGAGGACGACTCCTTCCAGACGTTCTTCACCGAGACGGGTGCGTTGCGGAGTGGCGGGCGCGCTGTTGTGCCTGTTTTCGAGCCGGGGAAGGGGTTGGGCGGGCGCTGTGATTTGTGCTGCTGACCTCGCGCCCGTAATCTCAACCCTCCCCCTCGCCCTCGTCTCTGCACACTCCGTGCCCCTTGCAGGCGCGGGCAAGTTCGTGCCCCGCTGTCTGATGGTTGACCTCGAGCCCACGTGCGTGGACGAGATCCGCACGGGCACGTACCGCAACCTGTACCACCCCGAGCAGCTCATCTCCGGCAAGGAGGACGCCGCCAACAACTACGCCCGTGGCCACTACACCATCGGTGCGTGAGCGAGAGAGAGAGTGGGGTGCTACACGGGCTTGCTGCGCTGCGCACTGCATGGTGGTGAAGGCTTGCACGGTGGAGGGTGGCCGCTCTGGAATTTTGGGGGTGCCGAGGCCCATTCAAGGAGCCTAAACATGACTCTGCCGCTTGCTCACCTCTCCCTGCCCCCTCCTCGTCTCCCCTCCCCTACCCCACCCCCGTTGCAGGCAAGGAGGTCATCGACCTGGTGCTGGACCGCACGCGCAAGCTGGCGGACAACTGCACGGGTCTGCAGGGCTTCATGATCTTCCACTCCTTCGGCGGCGGCACCGGCTCCGGCTTCGGCTCCCTGCTGCTGAACCGTCTGTCCATCGACTACGGCAAGAAGACCAAGGTCGAGTTCGCCGTGTACCCCTCCCCCCAGATCTCCACCGTCGTGGTGGAGCCCTACAACTCCGTGCTGTGCACGCACGCGATGCTGGAGCACTCGGACGTCGCCTTCCTCGTCGACAACGAGGCGCTGTACGACATCTGCCGCCGCAACCTCGACATCGAGCGCCCCACGTACACCAACCTGAACCGCCTGCTCGCGCAGTGCGTGTCCTCCATCACCGCCTCCCTGCGCTTCGACGGCCAGCTGAACGTGGATCTGACGGAGTTCCAGACCAACTTGGTGCCCTACCCCCGCATCCACTTCCCCCTCTGCTCCTACGCCCCCATCATCCCGGCGGAGAAGGCCTACCACGAGGCGCTGTCCGTCGCGGAGGTGTGTTTCTGACAGCAGAAGGGCGGCCGCATGCTGTCTGAATCGCGCGGTCGCAGCACGCTCGTTTCCCCTCTGCCGCGCCCGTCATCCCCGCTTTTTCCCTGTCGCCCTTTCGGTCACCTCTCCGCCTCCCTCTGCAGATCACCAACGGCGTGTTCGAGCCCGCCAACATGATGGTGAAGTGCGACCCCCGCCACGGCAAGTACATGGCGTGCTGCATGATGTACCGCGGCGACGTGGTGCCCAAGGACGTGAACGCCTCCATCGTGACCATCAAGTCCAAGCGCACCATCCAGTTCGTGGACTGGTGCCCCACGGCCTTCAAGGTCGGCATCAACAACCAGCCCCCCACCGTCGTGCCCGGCGGCGACGTGGCCAAGGTGCAGCGCTCTGTGTGCATGATGTCCAACACCACCGCCATCGCGGGTGTGCTGGCGCGCATGGACCACAAGTTTGATCTCATGTACTCCAAGCGCGCCTTCGTGCACTGGTACGTGGGTGAGGGCATGGAGGAGGGCGAGTTCCTCGAGGCGCGCGAGGATCTGGCGGCGATGGAGAAGGACTACGAGGAGATCGCCTCTGAGTCCGCCACGGGCGAGGAGGGCGAGGGTGAGGGCGGCGAGGCATAGGCGCTGTCCCCTGGGTACTCCCCTCCCCGATTACTATCTGACGGTGGCGGCGCCCGAGGGCGGGCGCGCTGCTCCCACGGCAGGGCCGTGACATAAGGGCACGGGCTGCCGCACCGGCGAGGCTCCAGCAGCGGCAGTTGGTCGGCGGGCCCCGGCGGGGCTGTCGCAGAGGCTGCCCACGCCGAGGGCCCGCCGTCCTGACAGCTCGCTGTTGAAGGTTACGGTGAACGCGAAAGTCGCTGCGCTGCCTCAGGTGTCCGATGGCTGGACTGTTGTCGAGTCGATTTGTTGTTCGTCATGTGATCGATTTTGGGACTCAACGCCTGCAGCCAACAGCACCATGAATCGCAAGCTTGGAGGCGACACGCGCACGTTCGGGTACATTCCATTGGCAGACAGATAGTATTCTCTACGCTTCATGGTTCGAGTGAGCTCAGACACTCATCGACTCCGCGTTGCCGACAATCGCGGCTTGCGCATCGCCAGTACGCCCGGGTTGCGACACGACATGTACACGCGGCGGTGCGTGGTCGGTGGCAGCCTGATGTCAAGCCTCGCGAGGGAGAGCACGCGCCGGCTGCGCTAGCGGCACTGCGGCTGGAAGCGCCGCTCCGCTGGGAGGGCCGGCCGGGCGGACATACGGAGCCCCAGGTCGCCCGCCGCTGCCCCCACTAGATCCAGCTGCTGCAGAGTCTGCAACAGCTCCTCCAGCCCCGCGAGCGGGCGCGCCAGAAGCGGCGCTTGCCGCTGGGGCGCCGCCTCCCCGCCGCCCGCGCCCCGCGATTCGCCGCAGCACCCCGCCCTGCTTCTCTGAGAGGGGCCGGCCCGCAGCCATCTGCAGGGCCACGCTGTGCAGGAAGTCCCGCTCCCAGTCGTTGGCAGCGTACGAGGCATCGAAGCGGGGAAAGCCCTGCAGCCGGAGGGCAAACGGGGTAGCAAAGAAGCCCAACGGAGGTGAGAGGATTGGAGCCGACAAAAGCACGCAGGGCGTAGGCAGCAGCGAGTTTTCACAGCCGTTCATACCGCAGCATTGCCCTCACGTCGCATACGGGCATCCGACAACCGCACACCCGGCTCACGAGTCCATTCGACGAACGCAACTCACCAGGCGCGCCGCAGCCTGCGAGAACGCTTCAGACGCAAAGGGGTTACTGTGAGCGCCAGCAGCAGCAGAAGGCGGTGGCCCTGTCCGCGATGCACTAGAGTAGCCCGTGTCCGCCGCCTGCCCCGCCGCCGAGCTCCCGCCAGAAAGAGATGCCACAGCTGAGCTTCCGAACCCAGGCAGCGGCCGCAGGGCCCCGCCGGCAGGAGCAACAGCAGCAGCGCTGGCAGCGGCAGCAGGCGCACTCGACATAGCCCCAGCAGTGGCTGGTCTAGCTTGAGGGGGAAGCGGCGCGGCTGCGCCAGCTGCCGCCTGCAGCGTCACGGAGGGTGCTGCGGAGGGGGCAGCAGCGGACGCTGCAGGCGCCCGCTTGGGAATGATGAAGGCAGCGGGCCTGATGGGGCCCGATGCGGGGGCACCGGCAGTAGCAGCAGTACCCGCTGCCGCAGCAGCAACAACCGAGGCAGCCCCGCTGATTGACCCGCCTGCGCCAGCGCCTCCTCCCGATCCCGCGGCAGCTTGTCCGCGCAGCAACGCCAGAGCGGAGGCGATGGGGGCTGAGGCTGCAGTGGCAGCTGCGGCGGAGGTGGCCGTGGGAGCAGCGCCTCTTGGCAGCCAGGACTGGCCAGAGCTGCCGCCGCCAGAGGCCCAGGAGGCGGCCCCGCTGCCTGGGCGCAGAGCGCCGCCACCGCCACCGCCACCAGGGCCTCGGGTACTGCTGCCCCCCGTGGAACCAGCACCGCCACTGCCACTGCCGCCGCCGCCGCCCTTGCCTGGCGGCACAAATTCGCGTGTGGACAGCGGTTTGACCGCAGCGCAGGCCTGGCAGGAGCGGCAGCCAATGTGGTTCACGGCTCCGCAGCCCTCAACCCTGCACGTCCAGGCCTTGGGCACGAAGCGGGTACCCTTCCCGCGGTAACCCGATGCAGCTGACGCTGCTGCTGCGGCGCCCTTGCCGCCTGCGCCCTCCCCCGAAACACGCTTCCGAGCAACTGCCCCGGCGGCTGCAGCGGCAGTGCTGGCATCCCTGCGATAGACTCGAACAAGGAGGCAGCCAGTGCCGGTGCCGGGGCTCGATGCGGCAGCAGCAGCAGCCGAAGGCAGAACATCGGCACCGCGAGCAACGGACGTTGCAACAGATGTTTCACCGGAGGGAACGGGCGATGGAGCGCCTACAATCGTAACTGAGCGCGAGGAAGATGCCGCAGCTGGCAGCGGCCTTTCCGATGCATACACTGGCTTGCTGAGGTCAGTCGAGCGGCTGCCGCTTGCTGATTTGACTACATTGCTCTCGGCGGCCGCGGCGCCGTCGCTGACACGCAGAGTCGACCCCAGCGCTGCCGCCAGCGCATCAACCTCATCACCATGTGCGCCTGTTGCAGCGCCCGTGTCCGGAGCCACGGCTGCTGCCGCGACGCCTTCCTCTCTCTCGCGATCCTCATCCTCCTCCTCCTCCCCCTCCTCTCCCTCCTCCTCGTCGTCCTCTGCCTCTTCGTTCTCGTCCACGAAGTCGATGTCGCTGTCGCTGTCGCCGAGATCAGCTTCGTCGCCCGCTGCTGCAATAAGCGCAGAGGTGGCTACAGAAGGAACAAGCGCTGCTTGCTGCGGCAGCTGCGGAGCCCCCTCCACACCTACGGTCACACGGCCAGCAAGGGCCGCTGGCTTGCTTGCTGGCTGTGCGGCCGCCGAAAGCTTCGGCGATGCCGCTGCGGCTGTCGTCGCAGCGGCGACCGGAGCCACAGCGGAGGCGCCCACGTCAGGTGCTGCCTCAATCGCCACCACCTCTACAAGAGGGCTGCGAGCGGCAGCCCCCTCCACCACTGCCCCTCCCCTTCCCTCCTCCTCCCCTTCCTCCGCTGCCTCGTCGTCGCTCTCCCACTCCACCTCAAAGCCCACTGGACCCGTCAGCGGCCCGTGTCGCAGCGTGTTGCCCGCCCCGTCCAGCACCACGCAGTCCCGCTTGCCGGGGGCGCAGCGCAGGCCGCGCCCCACCTGCTGCAGGTACAGCGCCTTGCTGTGGGTGGGCCGCAGCAGCAGCACGCAGGCGATGGAGGGGCAGTCGAACCCCTCCGACAGCACCCCTACAGAGCTTAGCAGCAGCAGCTCGCCGCCCCCCAGGCGCGCAAACAGCGCCTGCCGCTCCCGCTCGGGCGTTTCCCCGTCCACGTGCGCTGCGGGCACTCCCGCCTCGTTGAATGCCCGCACCAGCGCGATGCTGTGCGCCACGTCCGCTGCGAAAACGATCGTGCGTCGACCCGCCGCGTGCCGCCGCCAGCACGCCAGCGTGTGACGCAGCTGCGGGGAGGCCGTCGAGGCGGGCGACCCGTCTACAGTGTCGCTGCCTGCGGCCCTCGCGAGCTCCATGCGGGCGAAGAGGCTGTCCAGCGTCTGGTGTCCGTCTGAGGGACTTCGGTCGCCGCTGCCGCCGCCTGCCGACCCCTTGCTGCCGCCGCCGCTGCTCTCGTTCGCTTTCCCAGCCTTCCCAGCTTTCCCGGCTTTGCTGACTGCAGCTTCCTCCGGCAGCGACACGTCAAATACCCGAGGGGGCACCAGCACGCCCTGGCCGATGAGGGCTGAGACGGAGGGGCCGCGGATCAGGGCGTGGAACACGGCACAGAGGCTTTCCTCGCGCTGCAGGCGGATGGGCGTGGCGGTGAGGCCGAGCACAAAGGGGGCCGCGGCCGCGCCTGCGCGCGGGCCGCTGCTGCGTCCGCCTCCTCCACCTCCTCCTGCTGCCCCTCCGCTGCCCTGGCCCACGCGCACCCCGAACCGCTCAAAGAGCTGCAGGTACGACGGCGAGACCGCCGCGTGCGCCTCGTCCACGATCAGCAAGTCAACGCGTGGAAGCGAGCCCCGGGCGACAGCTGCGGGGCCTGCTCCGCCGGAAGCCCTGGCACCAGTCGTTGAGGGAGCATCGTTGTCGTCTTGGACATCTGCCTCACCGTCCTCCGAGCGGCTGCCGGCAGATCGGCGGCGAGAGACCGGCCCATCCGCTACCGCCCCCAGACGCCGCGCCACGGACTGGATGGAGGCGATTTGCACGCTGCGTGAGGCATCCTCGGCCATGCCTGCTTTGATGAAGCCCACAGCGATGCCCGCGTCCTCAAACGCTGCCGCGGCCTGCAAAACCAGCGCGTTTCTGTTGACAAGAAACCAAACGCGAGCACCAGGTCGCTCCTGCAGCAGCTGTTCCACAATAGCCGTTGCCACGCGGGTTTTGCCGCCACCTGTGGGCAGGTAAAGAAGTGCAGAATGCGCGACATCTCGATCGGCGTCGGCGTCTGCCGCAGGCGTGACCGAATGCGTCCGCATGAGCTTAATTGCACTGCTGACAATGGCATCCTGGTACGGCCGCAGTGGAGGTCTGGCGGTTGCGAGCATCGCACTCGAGCTGCCGGTGCAGCAGTTGGAAGCGTCGCGCTCCCTCTGCCACACATGTGCAGCGTTCAAAATAAAGCTGGTCTTCAGTAATACGTGGATTATACGAAGCCAACAAAAGAGAAACGAAGTGCTGGCTTCCCACAGCTGTTGCAGGGTTGGGACCGCTAACACGGGCGCTGGACAGACAACCGAATGATGTCTGACGCGCACGACGTGGACTTGTTCTGCAGCTTCCGCGACAGTTTAGGGCTGCATGCCGCTGTTTCATGGACGTCCGCAAAAATAAATCTGTTGCATTCTTCTCGTTGTCATATTACTGCTCGCAAACGTTCCGCGGCAGCGAGCCGAACACGAACAGTTGGAACACTCAGAATGTCCTCCGCTGCGTCCTGCTTCGCAGGCGATAGTACGGGAACGGCGCATGACTTTGTGCCCGACATGCCCTTCATCACCGCCCGGGAGGAGCTGTTCGACAAGGTCGTTGCTGTCTGCCCAATCGGTCGCGGGAAGGAGCTCAGTGCTTCGGATCGAGAGAAGCTGGGCTTGAGGGCCTCCACGTTGGTGTACGGGGAAATCAAATTTACGCCCTTCGCGATAGCCTTGCAAAAGCTGAGGGACCTCTACGGCGGTCTTGACAAACCAGGTCTCAAGTTTTACGACCTCGGCTCTGGAACCGGGAAAGCGGTCTTGGCAGCAGCACTCTTGCACCCCTGGGACACGTGCACAGGTGAGCAGGCCGAGCCTGACACCGACGCAGGCAACGTGGGCTAGTGCCGAGTTGTCGCACTCGCGAAGTGCGTCCTATGCTGCCCTGAAACCACGGTGTCGAGATCAAGGCAGCGGGCTCCGTCTCGCGTGGCACTCGCTGACGATGCCTTCGCTGCCGCCACGTGCCATTCCGCAGGCATTGAAATATTAGACAGCCTGCACACCGCCTCGCTGGAGCTGCTCGACCGCTGGGAGGCCGACGAGACACAGGACGCTCTGCCCGAGGACGCGCAAGGCGTGCACATCGACTTTGTCCAGGGCGACCTCACCAAAGTGACGGACTGGACAGAGGCGGACGTGCTCTTCCTCAACAGCACCTGCTTCGACGAGGAGCTCATGCGCTCCATCGCCGCGGCGTCGGCCGGCATGAAGGTCGGCAGCTTCGCCATCTCCTTCACCAAGCGCCTCCCCTCCGAGAAGTGGTCGGTGCGTGGGCTGCAGATGTGATGCAGAGAAACTACCACTGCCAGGTGTAGCCCCACTGCTGATGCCTGCTGCGCATACACAATGAGACGGACACGTTGTGACGGCTCGGGCTGCATACCAGCACCTGGATCGCCGGGCTGGCTTCGCGTTCCCCCCGTCCACCTAACCACTGTGCTTCCGCGTGTTCTTTTGCCGCACACATGCAGATACTTGAGAGCACTCTGGAGCAGATGTCGTGGGGAGGCGCGACCGTTTTCATTCACCAGAAGGTGCTCGCGTAGTGCGACGCGATGCACTGCGATGCGATCGTAAACTCCGACCACTATTCAAGTTGGCCCTCGCGACAGCACGCGTGATGCTGCCGCATAGTGCACGGCGGCGTTATCTCCTGCCGCCGTCCAGATCGCAGACATGGTTTGCAGCCATATGCTGCGCCGCAGCTGCCACAACTGTTATACACTGCTGGGGCCACCACTGCGTATATTTTTGCCTGTGCGTCTGCACGTCTTGATTCCTTGCTTGTCTTTCTCCTCTGCTTGAGCTTGTGTTGCTCCGGACTCATTCGTCCGTCGCCGCGTCGCTTTTGCGTTGCGGCGAGCGTTACACCTCGATTGGCTGCTTCTCGGCGGTACCTTCCAGCACTGCGCTGCTTTGAGCAGCGCTGCCAGACAGTGTCGCGGCGGTCGCCGCGACGAGTTCCCTTTCAGTGCTGCTGCGAACGCGCTGTGCCCGTCGCATCGCGATGCTTTTTAACCCCTGGATGGTTTAAAAGCTTGCAGGCTGCTTCAAGTTACCTCTCGTAGAATGCTGCGGCGCGTGACATTGTCACTCGCGGAGAGCATCGGGAGCTGCCAAGTGGTGACCACTTGCAGTTTGAAAGAAACAAGCTTCGGGAGTCACGACGAGCGAGCAGGGGCGCCGGCCCCATCCTGTCATCGATGACTCATACTCATCATAATGCAGGCACTTGGAGTGCGTCGGGACGTCGAAACCGAATTGTCGTACATTGCAGCGTCTGCCCTGACGCGCAGCCCTTGGCACGAGGCCAGTGATCTTTAAACATCCGCAGCAGCGACGGCACGCATCGTGCGATAGGCCAGCCCAGACCAAGCGCTGCCGCGCAGGCACGTCCTCGCAGGGTCGGTGGCGATCTCTGACAAAACACGCATGAACTGGTCGCACAAACACAGCCTTACAGGTCCTGCTCGCTCGCGGCCGCAGCAGCCGTAGCCGGCGGCAGCGTCTGCGCCATCTGCAGCGCCTTCTCCATGGCGGGCACGATCTGCTCTGCGCTCGAGTAGTAGTACTTGTAGCGTGGGTTGCCCTGCGTGTTGGTCACGTCCATCACCTCGCCGCTCGGGGTCAGGAACAGGATGCGCGGAATGTACCCGCCGTCGGGCGCGAACTTGGAGTCCCGTGGTTCGTCGTCGTCGCCCACATTCGTCATCACAAACCCATCGGATGCCGCCAGAATGGACTCGCTAGCCGCAAACTGCGGCTTCAGCGCCTTGCATGCGCCGCACCACTGCAGTATCAGGTACGCAGGAGGGCGGGATGGAGTGGCACGTTGTTGCCTCAAAAAAAGGCGTGCCCCACCGCAGGAGCGCTCAACCAAACTCATGTCTGGGAAGCGCAAACTCCGGCAGATTCCGGGCCGTTGGACACTTGCTCGAGAGCGCTTGATATTGAGGCAAACTCAACCGGCTGGAAATTCGCCACTCACCGACTTCGTGATCACCATAACCACGGGCTTGTTCTCCTTCGCCGCCGTCGCCAACGCGTCCGCCCACGGGACCCAGGCGTACTTTGTGCCCAAACCGTTGTCAATTCCGGCGCTTGCCAGCGCCACGAGCAAGAACGCAACAAGCCACCTCATTCTCTATCTGCAAGCTGCAGTATGACGCGCCAAGCAAACAGGACTGCGTGGTACGAGGGGCTTGTGCACTGCAAATGGCTTGCGGCTTACCAGTCGAGTGGACAGGATCGACGCTGAGCCAACAAGGCCGATCGACTTGGGCATTTCCCTCTGCGCTCAACGCGAACCTTTCAAAGCCAAAAACTTGCATAATTTAATGCCATCATACACTTCGTGATCGTATCCTCCTTGCCGCGGTCGAGATGCTTGCAAAAATACCGCGCAAGTCAGCAAGTCAGACGAACGGATCCGTACTTCGAAGTACATTACGCGATCGCGACCGGCGCAAGCTGTTGAGACTGTCGTCGCTGTCACGCCATGCGCTCAACAGTCGGGCCCATCGGTTGACGACAACGCCGTGCTCGTTTGCGCGCTTTCCCCCCACAGACTCGGACCTGCCGCGAAACCGACGTGTTTGCAAGGACCGCAGCTGCCGCGCCATGGCTTCGTCGGTCCCGCCTTTGGGCGTCTCCGCGGCTGCTCTTGGAGATGACACCTTTAAGAACACCAGTGATTATGCGCTGCGGTGGATGCTCAGCCCGCGCGAGGCTGCGGAACTGCGCGGCTCTGCCCACACCAGGGAGAGCTGCTGCGGTTGGTTCTGTCGCAAGAAGATCTCGCCGTTCTTGGACAAATGGAAGATCATCTTTCGCGTGTTGCCGCTGGCCGCGCTGTTCGTATCAGCTCGCGTCATCCTGTACTTCCTTCTCCCGGATTTCAAAGGCTATTTCAGCGTCAGCCAGGTGGCGTTCATCTTCAGTGGCTCCATCTTCGTAATGGGCATTGTGTTCACGGGCGTGATGTCAGACTTCAAGGAGGCGGAGCGAGCGCCCTCCGGGATTGCGGCAACCCTGGAAGGATTGGAGGACTCTGTCAGTGTCGTGCACGCGTCCCGCAACCTGGATGCGCAGACTGACGTCGTTCGGGCGCGCATCCGCGACGTGATCGACGCCATGCTGGTTTGGATCTCCGAAGACACCTCTGAGGCTTTCATCATCTGCAGCGACAACATCTCCGCCCTGTGCCGCTCCCTGGAGCCGCTCGACCGCGCCAACGGTGCCACTCTCGTGTCGCGCCTTCTGGGCGAGGTCAACAGCGTGCGCCACGTGCTGACGCGCCTGCGCACCATCCGCGACACCTCCTTCCTCCCCGCCGTGCGTGCACTGCTGCAGCTTGGCCTGTGGTTCAACGTGGGCGTGGCGACTGTAGCGACGTACGACAACCTGGTGATCACATACGTCTCCATCGGCTTCATCGCCGTGCTGTTCAGCTTCCTGTCCGTGCTCGCCGACGACGTGGACAACCCGCTGGAAAGGCCCTCCGAGACGTTCTCCTGCTGCGACGGCGCCGCCAGCATTGACCTGCACCCGCTGGTGGCGTACCGAGAGAAGCTGGCAGTCCGCATCGAGAGCCGACGCATGGTAGCCATGGCCGCAATGGCCGCACAGGCAGCCATCGGCACGAGCCGCAGCCACCTCAACGGCGCAGGCCTGCCGCGCGGCCGCAGCTCCCGCAACATCAGCAGCAACTCTGCGATGGTGGCACCTGCACCGGGCGGCGGAGGCATGCTGCCTGCTGGCGGAGGCATGCTGCCTGCCATCCCCTCCGCGGCATCGTCCGGTGGCAGCCACGAGCAGCTGACCTCTCCGACCGCAACATCAACGGCGTGGGGCCCCAGCGACAAGATTGCCGAGGCGTCTCCGGCTGCTGCAGGCCCCGGGCGCATCGCCAGCCGCTACGAGCCTACCTCACCCTCCTCCAACCCGACCTCGCCCAACTCTGGCGGTGTTACCATCGCCGCCGCCGAGGCTTCCACCTCCCCTGACGCACGGCGCGTGAGCTTGCGGCAGCCCGATGCTGCGGCAACGAATGACGCGCCCCTAGACTCTGTGTCGGTGCTGGCAGGGGCCGCGCGCACAGGCGCCCCTGCTCTTGCTGTCGGCAGCGACAGCCCTCGCAAGCCCAGCGAGCGCGAGGGAGCTGGCGCGGAGGAGCAGGAGCTGCCAGGTGCGGTGCCCAAGCCGGCGCATGAGGGGGAGCCGCTGAGCAGCCCAGGCCGCACCGCCCCGGGTCGACCGGGGGCACAGCTAGGTGCGCCTAGGGGTGTTGCCGGCACAGCAGCCGCAACCGGCGCAGCGGGACTTGCGCCCCGCCGCATCGGTCCTGGCTCGGGCAGACCTGGTCTGGCGTCCCCGCTCAGGTAACGGGCAGTGCAGCAAGCGGGGCGGGCATCAAGTTGGATGTCCATGTGCAAAAACCCTCTCCAGATGGCTGCACGCGGTTGGCCTTCGCCTGCACCAGCGCTGAACTTCCATGACTAGAATGGAGTCGTCAGTGCTGGGGCGGCTGATAGGGATGCATGGCGTAGATTTTATTTTCGTGTTTAGGATCGAATGGCCTGGGGCTTTCGGGTTGCATGCAGCCTGCATGCAGCAGCGTGGTTGCACAAGTCTGGGCAGCATACTAGGGTAGGAATGCGGGGCTTGGGTCAGGTGGGGTCATCACACGCGAAGGCCGCTTGGGCGGAAGCAAACCGCACGCATTCGACTGCAAGCGATAGATCATGCATACCGCCCCCTCTGCATGTGGCCCATGTGGCGATACGCACCTCCCTGCATGATGCATACCACCTGCTCGGGCGTGCACGTGCATGGACCACATCACATGCATGGTCGACTGCGTGGCAGATGGATGCCCCCCGAATACGAGTCCGAGAGCCTCGGCTGCAGCTGCAGTAGGCTGCCGCCCCCGCGATGCACGAATCTACACGATGGGGCTGCCCCTGCTCCTGCATTTCTACTTGTCAGCGCCCTTGCATGCCGATAAGCTATCCACCCCTGTAGATACCGAGCTTGAACTCGTGCATCCCGCTGTCTTCTCCCATCTCCTCGCTGCGTCAGACATTCGCAACCGTGCCAACCTCTGCGTCGGCACCTTGAACTCGCAAGGACGCGGGAAAGCTCGAGCTCGATGCATTTGCATAACCGCTATCGAAACGTCAGACTTGCTGAGCGGTCCAGATGTGAGCAATTGCCAAACTAAATCAAGATTCCGGCGATCGCGATGTCGACGTCAGCGCACACATGCAGAGCTCGATTCGAATCCACGTCCCCTAAACGAAATTGCCGCTCGAAGCTAGACGTATTCGCCTTGGCAGGTTCGTGCTGCGTATTCGGCCAACGAACGGCCGTGGATAAGGCAACAACATATGCATGAGAACAACGCCGCACGAATCCGTACGAGTGCGGCAGTCGCGCGCAACTTTTTCATGCACCGGACGTCTCAAATGTCGACCAGCCGCAATCGTGCCAGCGGAAGCAAGGCGGAACCGCAAGCGAAGCAGCCCACAGAGAGTCAGAGCGAGCAGGCACCACAGACGTACACGCGAGTGGGTGGGCAGCTGCACATGGCTGGGGTTGATGAGGCGCTACTAGTACCGACGTCGCGCAAGGTGAGCACGCTGTCGACTACCAGCACGGCACAAGCATGCTGGCAGCAGCCGCGATGTAGCGAGCTGCAAGAGGTCAGCAGTGTGTCACGCTACGGCGGCGCAGAGGAGCGAAATGCGCGGCGGCGCGGGATAGCAGAACACTGAACAGCCGAGGCCTCGGGTGGAGGGGCTGGAGGGCTGGGCTGAGCGCCCACGTTGCAGTCGCCGTGTTAGCGGCGCTGCGGCACCCCGTTGGTGGGGGCGTTGCCCCCGCGACCGCTTGCCGCGGGCGCGTCGCATCCTGTGGCCTTGGGCGTGCCGATGTGGAAGTCGCCGTCTGGTGCGTCTGCAGCTGCCTGGGCGCCGGTCGACTCCATGCCTCGGCGCAGGCGTGAGAGCAGAGTAGCGACGGCAGGGCTGGTGGCAGAAGCGGCCGCTGCAGGAGCCGGTCTGGGGCCCTGTGCCAACGGAAAGCCTGATGCCAGTGAGGAGTACGACGATGCTCGGGACAGCGGAAGGGACAGAGACCTGCCGGGAGGCCCCTCCTCGGCAGCAGGGCCGCCTCGTTCGGCACCGGCTGCGGCTGCATCGGGCGCGGCGGCAGCGTCTGAGGTGTCGGGGAGAGCCAACGCAGCGAGCGGGGTTGGGGCGTCCTCATCCAGCCCTGCGCTTATGCTCGGCTGACGCCTCATCGCAAGAGAGATCCGTGGGGTGCCGCTGGGGCCCATCTGAGGGCTCGCACCTGAGAGCAGCTGCGGGGACGACCCGTGCCGCGGAAGGGCGGCCTGGCGTGCCATTGGGGACATGTGGGAAGCGCTGCCACCCCATCCGCTCAGTCTCACGGCGCCCGCGGCGCCAGCAGCGGTGGGGGAGTGGTTTGGTGAGGGGCCATCCCCTGCGCCGCTACCGCTGTTGTAGCCAAGAGGCAGGCCCGGCACAGCGCCGGCGCCAAAGTCTGCGCTTGCGAGGGTGAGCGGGTTGCGGCAGAGACCGCGGACTGAGGAGGGGGCAAGCAGCGCCTGCAGGTGCGGGCTAGCCAGCGGCCCCAGGCTCAGTCCGTCTCGCTCTCGCGGCGGCCACTCTGCGGAGAGGCGACGGGGTACTGGCGATGCGGTGCCTGTCGCAGGCACCTGAGCCTGGGCAGTTCCGGGGGCAGACAAGCCGCCAAGGGCAGGCGAGGAGGCGGGGTTCACGTGCGCCATGTGCTCAGGGGCTGAGCTGCTGCGGTGCAGGCCAGGGCGGCCGCGCAGGGAGACCTGAGACATGCCGGCCCCAGCAGCCGACGGAACTGCCGCTGGCGGCGCTGCCCGAGCGGCGGCAGTTGCGCCGGCGGCGCCCGCGCTGGGGCTGCTGCTGGCCTCTCTCCCGCGTGCTGGTGGGGGCGGAGGGGGCGGCGGCGCGTCTGAGAGCTCCGAGTCAAGGCGCGGCCTGCCAGCCCGAGCCCTCAGCCCGTCAAAAAGAGGTGCTGCCTCCGCCGCAGCGCCCGTCGCGGCGCCGCTCTCGTCCCCCAGAGCACTGCCGCGTTGGCTGTCGCGTGCAGCAGCAGCGCCTCCCCTTACCCCAGCCGCCGGTTCGCCGGGAAGGCTGCTGCGCGCCCCCAGCCCACGCGTGGTGGCCATGCGAGCTGTCCGCCGGGGCGCCCGCACGCGCGCTGCCTCCGCGGGCGCGTCCTGCCTCGACGCGAGGTCGAAGAGGCTGATGCTGTACTTGGAGGCGAGCATCTCCATGGCGGCGAGAGCGCGGGGAGGCAGGCAGCCCCTGTTTGCCAGCACGCGAGGGCTCCAGATGGCGAGACCCATGATGCGAGGCACGACAGCCATCACCAGGCCGCTCTGGCCGCTGGCGGCGGGGGCGCCCACCGTGAATGCCCAGTGCCCGGTGGCGGAGGCGAGGCCTGAGGAGTAGCAGAGGGAGAGCGTGGACCGCACGATAGCCGGCGAGAGCACGGCCTCGTCGGTCAGCGGGCACACACCCGCGTTGGCGAGGGTGGCGGCCACGATCGCGAGGTTCTGCGAGCTCATTTCGAGCGCCTCAGCCTGGTAAAGATACTCTGCTGTGGCCACGGGGTCTGCGTTGGGGGGCAGCGCATTCATGCCCTTGGCGTAGAAACACACAGCGCGCGTGCGCAGGCGCTTCTGCTTCTGCGCCAGGAAGGCGCTGTTGCAGAAGGGCACCTTGCGCCGGCCGCACCAGCGGCTGAACTCCTTGACCATGTGGCTGAAGCGGCTGCCGTTGTCGTGGAAGAGGCGGCTGCGCGGGGGCAGGTGCGCGCGTCCAATCAGGCTGCAGACAGCGAGCGCTCCGCTGTCGAGGAAAGCATTGTAAGGCTTGGGGCGCTGCAGCGCGGCTGTGCGCTCCGCTGCCGCTGCAGAGCCACCTGGCGTCGAGCTGCTGCCGCCGCTGCCACCGAGGCTGTCAGACGTGGGTGCGGCCACCAGGGCCGCAGGCAGGCTCGCGACGGAGCCGTGGCTTGAGTTATGCTGGAGCTGCGGCGCACCTTCGGGCACGGTGATGGAGGGGCCGCTGCTCCCTGCACCTGTGCCCGCAGCCGCAGTGGCGCTGGGAGGCAGGAGGGCAAAGGTGGCTTGCTCCTCCGCTGTGGGCTCCGCGCCGACCCACTCGTGCACCGCCTCGATGCCGTTGTCCTTGCAGGCAAGCGCATAGAGCAGCGGGCGCACCACTGCGGTGAGGGGCACCTCGCGCAGGCACCCCTCCCCCACGTTGGCCACCTGCCCGTCCGCACTCACGACGCTCACGCAGAAGGCTTCGGGGTCAGCGGCAGCCAGCTCGTCGATGTGGAGGTCGGTGCACAGTGCGCCGCCACTCTCCGTGTCGCGCACTGACGCATGCACCAGCAGCAGGTCAGCGAGGAAGGAGGGGAAGGAGGGGATGGACAGCCGGTTGAGCAGCGCGCGGGCGATCAGGTTGTTGGAGCAGCCTGGGACCACCAGCTCACGCAAGCCGACGCTCAGACGAGGCTCCGTCTCGGGCGGCTCTGTGAGGTCTGATGAGGGCGCTTCAACAGCGACCTGTGGTACCGTTGTGACCGCAGTCCAGAGCTGCCACAGCAGCGGGTTTCCAGGCGAGACCGCCAGTCCTTGTAGCTGAAGAAAGCTGCGGAGGGCAGCGACGGGGACGGAGGGTTCAAGCTCCTCTCGCGGGGACTGTGGCCGCGCCACATGCTTCGCAGCTGAGACGCCACACACCAGCGGCAAGTCGCCAGTACCAGCATCAGCATCGGCGGCTGTAATCGACGCTGCCGCAGGCGCGGCATCTGCGGGCGTGAGCGCAGCCGCACTTGAACCGAAAGCTGCGGCTGCGCCCTGCAACCGCTCCGCGCTGCTGCTGGCAAGCGTGGGAGCATCGCTCTCGGCCGTTGTGGTCTCGTCAGCGACACCAATGTGGCTATCATTGCTGCGTGAGCCGTCTGCGAAGCGCACAGATCGACCGCCTTTGGAGCGGGCGGATGCCAGACGCTGGCTGCCCATCGCAGCAGCTTGCCCGTCGATCAGCAGGGAGGGCACCGCATCCGCAATGGCAGCGCTCTGCACCTCTGCGGCGAGAGCGGTGATGCCGCGGGTGTGCGGCAGCATCGCCATCGCAGCAGCGGCTGCGACGCTGTCTTGGGCCGCAGCAGCCGGAGCGCAGCTGTCCAAGCGGTGGTGAGTGGACGATGGCGGGTGCGGCGCAGGCGACGTGTGGCTACTGGTCGATGCCACGCTGTCACGGCTGCCAGTACTGCCGGAACGGCTAGCTCTGGAGCCCGCTGCACTCGTTGCTGACGCCGCCGCACGCACCGGCGTAGCCGCGACACCGCTGCATGGCAGCGTGGCGATCGCCGGCACCTCCGCGTGGCTGCTTGACAGGATGCTGAGCAGCTCCTGCAGGGGGTTGAAGCTCGCAAGCGGCATGCCGCTCGGAGTGGGGCCGCCGCTGGAGCCGCAGCTGCCGCCGAATGGTGTGCGTCCAGGCGTGCTGCTGGTGTGCTGGATGAGGAGCGGCAGGTGGAAGGTTTGCAGCAGGCTGCGGAACTGGTGTCCCCAGCACAGGTACAGGTGCTCAGCCCGCTCGCTGGGAGTGAGGCAGCGAATGAGGGCAGTGGCCTGGGGCGCCCCAACTGCCGGGGAAGCGCTGGCTCGGTCGCTGCAGCGTGCACTCTGCACAACGCCAGCGTGGCCTGCGAACGATGCATCCGCGCCGTCGGTGTGCGACCCCTCGTGCCTGGGGGCCACGCTGGGCCACCACTCTCCCGCGGCATCGGCTGCCATCAGCTCACCAAGGGCCACTCCGACGTCCCCTCCATTGCCTGCGTCGGTTGCCGTGGTTGCAGTCTCAGCTCTCGACCCGGCCGAGGCGGCAGCCGGAGCAGCTGCAGCCGTCTGTCGGAGCGCCTCCAGCAGAGCCTGACTCCGTTGGCGCACCCCCAGCGACGCACCTGAGGCGCTTGGCGGGCCATCTGACTGCGGCCAGCTCAGGCGATACCAGGCGTCTGCAAATTGCGCCAGCACAGCTGAGTGAGAGCGTGTGCTGGGCAGGCCTGCAGCGACCCTGATCGCACCCAGCATGCGCCGGCAGCGCGTCATTGCGCTAAAGAGCCGCAGCCACGCCTGGTGGTGCGCCGAGGCGAGCAAGCTGGCAGGCAGGGCAGCGGCGAAACCGCCCTGCGGTGAGGGTGGCGCCGAGTGGGAGTGAAAGCTCAGGCTGCTGGTAGCGCTGGCGGGAGTGGGCGGGCTTACGTGCCGCCGGTGCGCCGCAGCGGCAAGCGCCGAACTGGTAATGGCGCGTGCACCGGCGGCGGCGGTCGCGGCGGAGGCAGCTCGTGATCCAACGGCTTGCAGGCTGAGTGCACCTCCAGCGGGACCACCTGACCGGAAAGGCGCTGGCTGCGACGCATCCGGCCTCACGCCCGTGGCAGCGCTCACAGCCGCCGCGGGCACGTAGGGTCTGCGCCCTGCGATGGATACCTTCGGTCGCACATACGCATCAGCGGGCGCTGGTGCAGCGGCTGCCGAGGCTGCGGCACCGCTGCGCACGGGTACAACCGCACGCGCTAGTGTCGTCGGAGCAGGCGCTGCGCTTGCGTCCTCAATCCTCGCTACGGGTGGTGGCGGGGCAGCACCCGCACCAGCAGCGCCACCACCCGCACCCACCGCATCCACCTCGTCCTCCTCCTCTCCTGCCGCCGGCAGCGACGGGACGAGGGACAGAGACTGCCGGCCGGCTCCCCCGATGAGGCGCTCAAACAAGCCGTAGGGGTACACCTGCAGCAGGCGCTTGCAGAACTCGACGCCGCGCACCGAGTTGCCGTGTGAGTCGAGGGGCGGCGAGTAGATGGCGATGCCCATGCAGCGTGGGACGGCCACCCAGAGCAGACCGGACACGCCGGACTTGGCTGGCAGCCCCACCTCGCTCATCCACGTGCCGCTGTAGTCGTACATGCCCGCGCCGAGGGTGATGTTGAGCACGTGGCGCGTGACGGACGGAGAGAAGACCCGTGCTCCAGTGAGCGGACAGACGCCCCCGTTTGCGAGGGTGGCGGCCATCGTGGCAGACTGCCGCGTGCTGACCTCCACGCTGCAGCACTGCAGGTAGAAATCCAGCGCCTCCGCAGGCACGGCACCCGGCGGAAAGCAGCCCGCGTCCTGCATATAAGCCACGATGGCGCGGTTGCGCCACGCTGTCTCGTGCTCGGTGAGGTACGTCGCGTGCGAGAAACCGATCTTCTCGCAGCCAGCGAGCTCCTTCAGCTGCGCAAAGAAGTGCCGGAACTTGCCCGCGTTGTCGAGGTGCGGCGCGACAAGGGAACCCACCGCGATGGCACCCGCGTTCACGAGGGCGTTGTGGGGCCGCCCCTGCGCGTTCAGCGAGATCTCGTTGAAGCTCAGGCCGCTCGGCTCAAAGCCCACGTAGTTGTGCACCGTTGACAGCCCCGCCTCCTCCAGCGCTGAAGCGTACAAGAATGGTTTCATGGTGCTCTGGCAGCTGGTGGTCGCGCCGGTGTGGCCGAACGAAAACTGCTGGCCATCCACCGTGCAGATGCTGATGCTGAACAGCTCGGGATCCGCCTCCTTGAGCATGGGGATGTAAGACGCCACGGTGCCCCCATGTACGCTGGCCCGCACCTCCCGAGCAATCTGCTTCACGTGTGCGCAGAATTCGGCCCATTGTGGCACAGCAAGATCACCGTGAAGGGCGCGTGAGATCACACGGCTCTGCAGTGGCCGTCCCGCCAGCACATCGGCCTCTGCCTCTGCCAGCTGTCGTGTCACGTGTGGGTGGGTGGGGTCGATGCCCTTCTCCACCAACAAGCGAGCGAGTCCAGTCGACATTCCACCTGCCGGATGCTCGTCGCGCGCCAGGCACCCAGGCCGTCGTACAGGGCGGCCACGACAACAGCAACATGAAGACTCAAGGTAGTTGGTGTGCCAATGAGACGAGGGCAGTACTGCCACTCATCGACCCGTTGACGACAATGTGGGGACAATCGAGCTTTCAGACTCAAGACTCAAGATCGTTCAGATTCTTGACGCACGATGCGTACAAGGTTGAGATCGCGAACACCCAGTTTCATTGCTTGTAGATTCTGCGCGTTGTTGTCCAGTCAACCACATTCACTGAATGATAGAGGTTCAAGCGGGAGGAGGTGTCACTGCGAACACAGCACATTCGGCCCAGGCTTCACGGGCTGCACAGGCCTTGCTTCGCAAATTGGTCCCATCAGCCGCAGCCGTGCTGAAATGTCACTACAGCCCGCAACAAGAAGGCGGGCAAACTGGCCCGTGGCTGCTCAGCCAGTCGCCAGAGGTCCGCCGCCCGAGGCGGACTCCGGGCTCACCGATCTCTCCACTCCACACGTAGTTCTCGCCATCTGCCGTGGATTGTTGCTCATTGGGTTACTGCCTGAGCTTATGCTCGCAGTCCCGACTCCGGAAGGCGCAGCCGCCGCCGTTCACGACATGCACGGGCCACAGTCTGCGGCGGGGCTGTCGTGGGCGGGATTCTTTTCCCTCGTGGTGTCAGGCCTGTGCAACCCGGACGTCTGGGTATTTGCCCTGCTCTCCAACCTGCTATGGGGCTCCTGCCGCTCCCCGAGCGCCACTGCCGAGCACGTGGCAGCGAGCCGACGCAAATCGGTGCTGCAGCGGCTGTGGTCGCCGGATCTTCACACGCTCGCAGGCCTCAGCGCTGTCTCCGCCGTGTGGCGGCTCGCATCGGTGCTGCTGCAGCTCCTTCTGGGGGCCGTGCAGTCACGGCGAGCAGGAGAGGCAGCGGCTGAACGGGCATCGCTTGCGACGGGCCAAGGCGCATGGACCTCATGGCCGCTGCTGCCATTGCACCCAGCGGTGTTTCTGCGCGCAGGCAAGCTGGAGGAGGGACAAAGCATTCCTGGCACGCAGCTCTCTCCGCTCGTCATCGTGGATGTGCTCATACCAACCCTGCTGCTCGTGATCGCAGCCGCTGCTCGGTCCGCGGTCCGGGCAGTGGGCGGCTCTGACGCTGCGCGGGTGAGAGCGCGGTGATCGGGCGGCACCTGGCCCCCGTGAGCTGGGGTCACGGCACCTGCACCACCACTCCCTCCTTACGCTGCGCTGCGAGCGCCGCACGCAGCTTGTGCAGCAGCTCAACCCGCTCCGTTGCAGTGCGCGTCTCGTAACGCAGCGTGGCTTCGGAGCCGCTCCCGCCGCCGCCACTCTTGCCGCCCGCATCACCCTCCTCGTCGCTGTCCGGGCTGCTGCGGTACGTGATGGCGAAAGCGTTGCCGGCGCCGGCGGGCACCTCCACACGCACAATGTCAGCCACACGCCGCTCCGCGTGCACGGTTCGGTCAGACAGCAGCCGCCGCTTCTCGACCTTGCGGTTCGTGATGCGGTCCCGATCGATGCCGAACAGCCGGTTCTGCCGCCGCCCCCGCGTATTGATCTTGACGACAGGCCACTCCTGCCAGTCCCGTGCCGTGTCAGCGCCGCCGCCGCCACCGCCGCTGCCCGCTGCCGGGGAGTCTGCCGGCATTGCATAGCCAGACGACGCAGATTCTGGCCCGCCGAAGCCGGCTGCTGCGCCCACAGGGGATGAGAGGGTCGTGGCCGACGCCTCGCCCGCGGCGCCGTCCCTGCGGTGCCCAGCCGGTGTACTGCTCGCTGCGCTGCCGCCCGGGCTGCTGCCCGTGCTGCCTGGCTGCGGCGACGCGGGGCCGCTGGAGGGCCGCCCGTCCGCCGCCGCCCCTGCCTCCGCCAGCTCTGAAGGGGGCACCGGCGAGGCGGTTGCAGACCGCACGTAGCGGGTCGGGGGCGGCGGAGGCAGGCGGTCAGAGAGCCGCTGCAACCCCTCCGCAGCGATGCCGCCGCTGCTCGGGTGCGGCTGCGAGAGCGACAGCGCGTGTACCGTGCCGCCAGAGTGGTACTTCCCGGTCCGCGCGGGCAGCGCGGGTGCGACCTCCTCTTCCTCCACCACCTCTTGTGTGGCAGGCGCTGCAGCAGCTGCTGTAGCAGGCGCTGCAGCGCCATAGCCAAATCCTGTTTCGAGGCCGGCTTCCGTGTGGTTATCAGCGGCTTCCGCAGACTCGTGTGTTTGCGCTCCAGGCGCTGCAGCGGGCGCCTGCGCCGCTGGTGGCGGCGGTGCGGCTGCCTGCATGTACGCGGCATGCACGATAATGGTGTCGACGCCGCAGAGGGACAGACGCGTCCCGCCGGGCAGCTCCGGCCTGCTGAGGCACAGGCGCGCCTGGTCCTCGGGCAGCAGGCACACCCACAGCCCGATGCCCGGCGGTAGGTCGACCACACTGGACACCTGGGCAACGACGTCAGCCACCGTGGACGCGCCAGCCAGCAGCGGCAGGAAGAGGCTACTGGGCAGGGCCGCCTCGTCCGTGTGATTCGCTATCAGCACTGTGAGCATCTCATCGTGAGACTCGGAGGGGGCACTCGCCAGCGCGGCAGCGGGTGCGGGCGCCTGTGGGCCTCCGTGCCCGCTCGCGGCCCCAGCCCCGGCCCCAGCGCCAGCTGTGGGCGGGGCCTGGGCCCCACCGCTGCCCGCTGCGCCCTCGCTTCGATGCGTCCCCGTTGGGGTTCGCGAAGAGGCTGGGCTCGGTCCAGGCGCGGGCGGTGCTAGTGACAATGAGGACGATGAGGACGATGAGGAAGAGGAGGAGGCGGAGGAGGAGGCGGACGTCGAGGAAGCAGGGAAGGGGGGTGCCAGCGCAGCCGCCCGCCTGCTGCCCCCTTCCCTGCCGCCGGCCCCTGAAACATGCGTGCCGCGCCCCTCAGAGGACGTGACGGACACAGAGTCGCTGATTATGCTGGCCTGCCTGCTCGCCCGCGCGCTGGCCGTGCTTCCGCCGACGGTGCTCGCCCCGCTGGCCACCGGCGCGCTCGCCCGAAACGCGGCCAGCATGCCCGGCAGCGCCCGCAGGCAGTATTCATGGCCGCCCTGCTGCCCGAACGCCTTCAGGCGCCGGCTGCGCTCCAGCGGCGGGAAGTCCTCGTCTGGCAGTCCGTCCTCGTCGTGCAGCCGCATCTCGTAGCAGCGTGCGTCGCCCTCCAGCGGCCCCAGCGGCGGCTGCGGGGGCGGGTCGGCTGATGGCGCAGCTGCGCCGTTGGAGCGTGACGCGTGCGAGCGGTGCTGCTGCACGCTGCCGGAGCCGCGGCGCGACGACTTGCTCGCTGGCTCCGTCCGCACCGCGCGCCCCTCCCGCAGCTGCCGCAGCACCTCCCCGATGACGTCCAGCACGCTCGCCGTGTCGGGCACACGCAGCGTCAGCGCCTCGCGGGAGGGCAGGTACACCGTCACGCGGAAGTAGCCCGGGCCGCCGCCGCCCACGGAGGAGTTGCCAGAGATGGACACGTCATCTCGCGGTGTGATGGGGGCGGCTGGGCTGCCCGGGCCGCCGCGACCAGCGAGTTGCTGCTGGCCCACTAGCACTTCTGGGCGCCGGCTGGCGTGCGCGGCTTCACTCGGCACCTCGTGGGCGCTGCTCTTGCCGCCTCGGGCGTCCACGCGAGCGGCGTCCCTCAGCAGAGCAACGACGCCCTGGCCACCGATGACGGCGCCCGCGCTGACGGTTCTGCGTGTCGCGCTGCTGTCGACTTGCTGCACGGCCTGCGCTGCAGGGAGCAGAGCCTGCGTAGCCACGCTACCGCGCAGCGCGTCGGATAACAAACTCTGCGATGGGCGATGGCCAGCCCTCGGTGGCCCGCCTGCTGTGAAGGGGACTGCCGCGCCTGCTGCTGATGTTGCTGAGGGTTCGGGCTGCGCGCCTGCGACCGGGGTGTCCCTATCTGCCAAACTTGAAGGGACTGTCCCGATTGCTGGACTCTTGCCTGTCACTGCTCGGTTGTCACTGGTCGGCGTTCCCGAGTGCTTCTGAGAGCTGGCCGGCTCTGGTATCTTTGGCTCGATACCTCCAACAACATCCCCTGTGTGTCTGGGTCCAGACGCCGAATATTGAGCTCTCGAGGGAGATCCAACAACAGGAAACACCCCTTGTGCGTACGGATACCGCTTGCTAGCAAGGGCGTCAAGCCCGGCGAACGGGTCAAACGTGACTGAGAACGTCTCATGCAGCTCAGGCGCGAGTCCGCTGGCCCTCCCATGCAGTCCGCGAAAGACTGGCTGGCCCACTCGAACCGCAGCCAGCGCACTTTCGAACCCCCAGGTGCTTGCGACATCCATGGGACAGCTGCAGAGCGTGGGCTCAGCAGCGCAAAAGTACAATTCGCTCAACCAAGCGCCGCATCAAACACGAGAGCAGGCCTGCTGCGACTGTCTGCTTTGCAACCTTGCCTGAAAGTTGCTGTCCAACTTTACGTCGCTGTTTTGATTGATACTGTTGAAGGACACCCTCACGCAACGGCGGATGTCACAGTGGCAGACCAACAGACGTGTGTTGTGTCTGTTACTGTGGAAGCAGCGAGCGAATCTTCGGTGACGTTCAGGAAATCTGCAATCACATACATAAGCACTAGCCGCGCATCCTGCAACTTGGGTCCAGCTGGCTGATTGCTGTGTTTTATTGACGACGACTTGCCCTTGGGCTTTCGCAAGCACGAAAAATGGCTGCTGCTGCAGTGGCGCCACCCATTCGGGCGGCGCCGCTGCATGGGAGCTCTGTTGTACAGCCTCTAGCGTTGCCCTTGCCTCCGGTGGTTTCTGCCCGCAGGAGGCTCGCCTATGCGGCAGACGGTGCGTGCCACGTTGTCACTTGGATCAAATCGGTCGCAATCGCACCTTGCCATGGGCGCTCCACTCAACCGCTGCTGCGCTCCCACGAACGCCCTGCAGGATCTGCGCGAGACCAGTTGTGTGCCGTCGACAGCCGCATCGGCTATCAATTCATTAGGACGCTGCAGAATGCCTTGATGGGGAAGGTCAAATCTGCCGTTGTGTGCACGCCAATGGCAGACGGCAGCTTCGCGGCTCCGTCGGCCCCGCCGTATAAGCTCGTAGCGGTGAAGCAGCTCTTCAAAGAGTGCATCGCCAAGGGCGTGACACTGGACGGAAAGCGTGTAAAGGAAGATCCCATGATGGAGGTTGCCGTGCTCACCTATTTGGGGGACCCGGGGCACACCAATGTGCTCCGCCTCCTCAACTTTCTGGAGGACGAGGTGTATTACTACTTTGTGTATGAATTGTTGAACGGCGGGGAGCTCTTCGACCAGATTGCGGCGCACGGCGGCGGCGCAGTGCCGGAGGACACGACGCGGCGCTATATTTTTGACTCCCTGCAAGGTGCGTCACTGACTTGAGGCAGTGCACGCTGCGGATATCGTCTTCTGTACGCCGTGAAGCTGGGTGCGCTCTGCGGACTGGCGAACGATGCCGATGCTGTGGCGGTCATCCGGCGCCCACTCGCCCGATCCTTCTGTCTTGCAGGGGTGCGGTACTTGCACGCGCGACACATCACGCACCGCGACCTGTCGCTCGAGAACGTGATGCGATCGGTGGAGGAGGGGGAAAACCCGCCCTTCCCCGTCTCTAAGATCATTGATTTTGGCCTCGCCCTCTGCATGCCGGACATACCTGGCTCGCTGCTTCCGTGGGACTCACGCATCGGAAAGGAACGGTGCGTACGCCGCCGCACCCGCGCGGCCGCACGCTTCCCCGGCGCTTTGATCAGAGCACGTGCAGCTGCTGCGAGGAGCCCAGCCGGGTTCAGCTTCTGGGCCGTCGCAGCACCGCCACCCTCGCGCCGCCCCCCGCAACTTGCGCTCACCGCCTGCGCTGCACTCTCGCTCCGCCTGCTGCAGATACATGGCGCCAGAGACGTACCAGGGTGCGCCGTACGACGGCCGGGCCATCGACGTCTGGTGTCTGGGCGTCATGCTGTTCGTGCTGCTGTGGGGGATATTCCCCTACAAGCTGCCGTCCTCCTCACACTGCGCGTACTTCCGGGAGATCGAGGCGGGGCGCCTTGCCGCCATGCTGACCGGCTGGGGCTTCCACGCGCGCGTGTCCCCCGAGGCTCTGGACTTGGTTACGCACATGCTGACGGTGGACGCGCTGAAGCGCCCCACCGCAGAGCACCTGCACCTGCACCCCTGGTTCGCGCCTGAGCGCAAGCGCCTGGAGGCCGAGGCCGAGGCCGCCGCTGCCGAAGACGGCGTCGGCTTCGCTCTCGATGTACCAGCTGGGGTCGAGGCGGTGTCAGCAGCCGCGCCAGGCCTCGCTGGCATCCCTCACATGGCAGCGGGTCACGCGCCAGCTCCTGCCTACCTCGGGGCAGGAGGAGGCGCGGCCAGCGGCGTGGGGGGCGCACCCGCGGCCGTTCCGGGTGCGGGCGGCGGCGGGTCCTCGGCTTCATCTCGGATGGACGAGGAGTGAGCGCTGCCACATTGTACGCCCCGCGCTGGGTTCCGCTATTAGCTCCGCTCAAAGCTCGCCTTCTGCAGCCCTCTCACCCCGCCCTCACTGCATGTCCTGTCGCATGCCCGCTGTCACCTATTTTGCGCCCGCACGGCAGCCCCACCACCACCTTGTTGACTGCTGTGTTTTTCACGTCGCGGGTGCGCTGCATGCAGTGCTCGCGCCGTTTGTGTCCGTGCATGGTGACCGGTCATCGACTGCCCCGCTCTGGCTGGCGCATTCAAAAAAGCCGCCCCGGCGCTCCGGGGGGCCGCGAGGGCGGAGAGCGAGCAGCACCCGCGTTCAGCGCTATCAAATGCTTGCTCCCTACGCCGTCTTCGGGCTGACAGCGCGGGTGGCTGCCATCCATTTCGCAGCCGCCCCCCCAGCGGCAGCGGTTGGCTGCCGGGAGCGCGCACGCGGTTTCTATTGCGAAATCTGAGGTGCGTCTCCGCGGTGCTGCACCTCCTGTGGAATTGAAGTTTCGACTGGCAAGTTGAGCTCTCGATCCGTGCGTTGCGACGTACGCAAACGTGTCCGATGCCATGGCTCGCTGTTGCGATTGCCGCACTTCCGGGAGTCGTATTGTTGATCGACAGGCACATCATGCATTGCACATGCAACGGCCCCCATCGGGCGGCTCAGAGTCTGCAGAGTACCTACTATCGTCGCAGAGGCCATAGTCATTTGCAAGTTGAAGCGAGAGCGACCTGAGACTCGGCCCCGCACCGCTCGAAATGTTCACCGCTCGAAATGTTCACCCCGTGCAGCGAGCTCGCGGCACAGCTCCCCGGGAACAGCGGTGGTCTCAAGAGCGCTGCTTATTCCCACTCGATCGTGCCGGGCGGCTTGGACGTGACGTCATACGTCACGCGATTGATGCCTCGCACCTCGTTGGTGATGCGGCTGGAGATGCGGGCGATTAGATCGTAGTCCATGCGGTAGAAGTCTGCGGTCATGAAGTCCGTGGTAGTGACGGCGCGCAGGCACGCGACTTGCTCCCAGGTGCGGCAGTCCCCCATCACGCCGACGCTGCGCACGGGCAGCAGCACCACGAAGGCCTGCCCGATCTTGTCGTAGACGCCTGCGGCCCGCAGCTCCTCAAGGTAAATGGCGTCTGCAGCGCGCAGCAGGTCGCACTGCTCCTTCGTCACCTGCAGCGGACGGCAAACGGTGCTGGGCGACCACAGTGGGACAGTGCGGGAGCAGGCAGACCGTGCGCAGTAACACAGCAACAGGTAGCGTCTGGTTCGCGAGCAGAGCTTGCAGTGCGCCTGCGCAGAGCCCCGAATACAGGCCTGGCACCCACCTCGCCAAGAACGCGAATGCCGAGGCCGGGCCCCGGGAAGGGGTGGCGGAACACCACATCGCGCGGCAGGCCCATCTGCAGGCCCAGGGCGCGCACTTCATCCTTGAACAGCTCGCGCAGGGGCTCCACCAGCTTGAGCTTCCTGCAACATCAACAAAGTCAGGTGGCCCAGGCGCAGCACAGTAGATCGCTCGCTACGCAGCTGAGCGACTTCCGTTCGGCATGAATAAGTTAGCGGCGCTTCTGCAGCTGAAGCGCCTATGCAGCGCGCTCACATGTCGTCCAGCAGTCCGCCCACGTTGTGGTGGCTCTTGATGGTTGCGGAGGGGCCGCGGAAGGAGATGCTCTCGATCACGTCGGGGTACAGGGTGCCCTGCAGCAGGTACTCGACCTTGCCTTCCACGCGGGAGCCGATGGCCTTGGCCTGCGGAGGTGGGACAGAGGAATGTGAGGGTGAGGAGACAAATGGTTATTTCCAGAGTCAACGTGACGTCAAGCCTGCATCTGGTGGCAACGGAAGAGCTCCACGGCCGGCATTGCGCAGCAACAGCGCCGCAGGCACGCACTTCCTCCTCAAACACCTCGATAAAGGTGTGCCCGATGATCTTGCGCTTCGCCTCGGGCTCCGTGATGCCTTTCAGGCGGGACAGGAACAGTTCTGCAGCAATCAGCGGGGGAGAGGCGATCGCGTATGAGTCGCCATGCAATGCACACCACCTGCCAGAGCAGATAACACAGCGCAGCACAATCGGCGCAAACCTCAGGGCGCAGTGCTGCTCGGCGCTCTCACCGCGGGCACTCACCGGAGGCGTCCACGGCGCGCAGGTCCACCCCGCACTTGTCCTTCAGCATGGCCAGCACCTGCTCCTTCTCCTTCAGGCGCAGCAGGCCATTGTCCACCATGATGGCGTGGAAGCGTGGGCCCAGCGCACTGCAGAACAATTCGGAGAACGGGTGGCGCAGCTGCCATCAGTTGGCGGGCATTCGTCAGTCTGCTGGCTTCTGATGCTTGGACACGTCTGCGCGGCCACTCACCGGTGCAGGAGCACGGCAGCAACTGAGGAGTCCACGCCGCCGGACACGGCGCCGATCACGTGGCTGTCCCCCACGGTGCGTCGGATGGCCTCCACAGCCTCCGTCAGGAACGAGGCCATGCTCCACTCAGGCTTGGCGCCGCACATCCTGAGCACGAAGTTGCCCAGGATCACCTGGCCCTCCGGCGTGTGCGTCACCTCGGGGTGGAACTGCACGCCGTACATGGGCACGCCGTCTGCAGCGCAGGAGCACGCAAAGAGACACCTCAGCACTCAGGCATCGGCGAGGAACCTTCGACAACAAACTGAATCAGCATCCGTCGGTGGGCTTGGGCACGCACCAATGCGGCCGGCGACGGCGGCAAGCTCGCAGTTGGCGGACGTGGCAATCTGTTGGAAGCCAGGCGCAAGGCGCACCAGCTTGTCCCCATGGCTCATCCACACTTTGAACTCTGCGCCCAGGCCCGCCAGGAGATCGTCAACGCCCTCGGGGACTGCTCCGACACGAGACACCATCGCGTGACCAAACTCTCGCTTCTCTGCCTTCTCTACTGCGCCGCCCAGTGCGTGTGTCATCTCTTGCAGGCCGTAACACACGCCCAGCACTGGGAGCTTGGTGCGGCGCAGAAACTCCCACACGCTGGCCTGCAGACCGCAGCATCAGATATCGCGCACACAACATTGAGTGGTTGACGCACAGCTGCTCACGACGCTGATGTCAACACGAGCCTGTCCGTTCAGTCGAGCCAACGGCGAGCATGGGGTGCGAACGCACAGATACGTGAGGCGAGCCATCCTCGTACACGCTGAATGGGCCGCCCGAAAATATCACACCCTTGAGGTGGGGCATCGCCTCAAGCACGCCGGCCTCGATGAGACATGAGTGCAGCTCGCAGTATACGCTGAGCTCTGCAGGTGATCGCGCGCACAACTACAGTGCAAGACTTGAGGTGGTTTTGCCGCCCCAAGTGTGCGGCAGACCCAGAATCACAACCTTCCGGGCCACGACGCACCGCGGATTCGGCGCACGATTAGGTGACTGTATTGGGAACCGAAGTCCAAGATGGCAATCGAGTCATAGTGTGTCGCGACCGACATCGTGGGGCTGGTGGGATTTGACAAGGTTCTCTTGTGGCCGCAGGTTGTGGCGGCTCGGCTTGGTGCACGACCAGTATCTAAGAGCGTCACGAGGTGGCCTGTAAGTGGAAGACCGCGCATTGATTTTTTGATTGAACGAAAAGCAATGTGTCAGCGATTGAGAGCTGAAAATCTCGCCAAACAGGACCTGTGTGGCAGTTGAAGTCCTCAGCAGACGCCCGTGAGAGTTTCGACAACGATCCCGCGGCGTGCGAGCCAGCTCGTCGCTCTCGTGCAGGCTATACCAAGCATGCTTGCGTGGGGTTTGGTTTGCCACCCATCTGAATCCCTCTCCAGCTGTTTCAGCACCGCAGAAGGCTAGTGGAACACCAGATCCTCGATGGCACACTCATCGCACGATGCGCTGCTGGATCGCATTCTGGATGTGGCCGTTTCAGCAGCAAAAGAAGCTGGCGGATTGATGCGCTCCCGCCTGGGCCGAACTCCGGTGGGGAAGACAAAGTTTACGACCAAGGATCTTGTGACTGAAGTCGATACCAAATGCCAAGACATCATCCAAGCGCACATCACAGCGTCCTTTCCGGAACACAGCATGCTTGGGGAAGAAAGTGTGCCCCCGGGCAGTGCCGCGAGCACAAGCGCGCTGGCCGAGTTTGCGGCCAAGGAGTGGCTGTGGATCGTGGACCCCCTCGACGGGACAACCATGTTCGCGCACGGCATTCCCAGCTCCGTGGTCTCCATCGGAGTGGCCCACAAGGGCACCGTAGTGGTGGCGTGCATCTACAACCCTTATTTGGAGGAGCTGTTCACCGCCATCAAGGGCCGAGGTGCCTTTTGCAGCGGGCAGCGCATTCATGTTGCAAAGGACACCACGGAGATGGTGGGCGCGCTGTGGGCCACCGGCTTTCACCACACAGAGCACATTGGCGGTCTTATGGTGAAGGCACTCGCCACTTTGCTGCGCGCTTCGCGTGGTGTACGGTGCCTGGGCAGTGCAGCGATGCACCTTGCGTACGTGGCGGCTGGCCGATTTACTGGTGCGTGCAATCGCTGACATCTACTGGCATTCAAAGCTGTGCAACGCCATCTGCACCTTGATCAGGCGTGCCCATTGTCAGCTCGATTTTCCATCATGTGCGGTCACCCACAGCACACCGTTTCAATGCATTGCCTTCTCCCTACGCTTGCAGGCTTCACGGAGTTGGACCTGAACAGCTGGGACCTTGCCGCGGGCAGCTTGCTGGTGCAAGAGGCGGGCGGGCGCATCACCGACACCCGCGGGGATGAATACACAATCGCCACACGCGATTGCTTCGCCACGAACGGGGCTCCTGGGGTGCATGACGCCGGGCTGACGCTGCTGCGAGAGGCAGGGGCGCACGAGGTGGGCGCTGCGTCTGCTGCTCCCGTTCGGGCGCCTGCGGCACGGCCGGCTGGCTCGGCTGATGCCACGTCTGCCACGCCGATCGAGGAGAAGCTCCAAAGCTCAACCTCTTGAGGAGGAGTGCGGCACAGGAAATTGCTGGCGGGGTGTGTGCGCCGAAGCTGCCGGTGAACAACAATGCTTGCACGGGTGTCTCACCAGGCTGCAGAGGCTGCCGACGGCTGCTCAAATGCAAGAGTCACGGGTACCGCTGGAAGCAACGAGATGCTGGCGGCCTGGCGTCACGGGCCGTGGCTCACGGCCAAGTCAGTGCGTCTCGTCAGTTTCGTGTTGAACGCTGAACCACAGCTCATTACATTAGCTTGCTGGCTCGTCGATCTAGTGCTCGGGAGTGACGCGCAGCAATCACGAAGGGTCTCCGTTCTTCGATTTACAGCTCACACACTTCCGAGTTGCCCGGGACTGTCTGTTGGCGAGTCGGCCCGGTGGCTGCCCCCACGGTGGCAGCGCTGCGCGAATCCGTGCCCAACCGCAAGTACCCCACGGGAGGTTTGCCTACGCGAGACTCGAACGAAGCAGAATTCCGGGACGCGGTGTGAAATCCAGCGACATGCAAACAGCAGCTGCATCCGCCATCGCCGACAAAAGAGACAGCCTGAGCGCACTTTCCGTGCGCAATCACCGGCATGGCGCGGCACCAGAGATGGGGGTCGCGGTAGTTTCTACTTCGCATTAGCGGACGAAGTGTTGCTGGCTGGTCCACGACTTGTCCACCATCCGCAAAATGGACTTAAAGCGCAGCCGGCCAGAACCCGCGGACGGCAAATCGTCCGCACCGTCGACGAAGAGATCGCGTGTGACTGAGAGTCTGCCTGATGAAGGCTCAGCGCTAACACCGGCGGTGGCGAGCGCGCACCCTTTCGATGTAGATCCTCACGATCACGCGGAGACGCCGTTTGTGGCATACAAGCACATTGCGCCGCTGCTGAATGCCGCAGCTCGCGCTCAAGGCACGCTCGCCGCAGACTTGCGCCTGTACGATCCATACTACTGCGAGGGCACAGTTGTCGCGCATTTGGGGCTCCTCGGGTTTCCGCGTGTCTACAACGCGAACGAAGACTTTTACTCCACCGCAGCAGCAGGGGCAGCGCCACCGCATGACGTTCTCGTCACGAATCCGCCCTTTTCGGGTGATCACATGGAACGATTCTGCAGCTTTCTTCGCGAAAGGCGGAAGCCGTGGTTTGCGCTGATGCCCGCGTATGTAGCGCGCAAGCGGTACTTCTGGGAGCTGAAGGCGCACCTGCACGCTGCAGGCCTGCCCGCTCCATTCTACCTCGGGCCCACGGAGGCGCCGTACTCCTTCACGGCGCCGTCGCTGGAGGCCGGCGGCTCCTCTGCGCTCGTTGACGCAGCCAGCAGGGCGGTGGACGCGGCAGGGGCCTTCCAGCACGTGCGCGCCGGCAAGTTTCAGTGCATTTGGTTCGTGTGGCTGGGTCCGAACCAAAGCGCAGTGCTGGAGGAGTTCCGGCGGGATGCCTCAGGAATCGAAACACAAGCAGCTGCAGGCAGTGGTACGGCCGATTCCGCTGCTGCTTGTAGCTCTGTCGGCTCCTCGAAACCCGCAGCCGGCATCCGTGCCCGGGCAACTTCTTGCGGGACTCCGGTATCCATAGCGAGCTGTGAAGCCGGTGCAGCTTACGCCTCCTGTGTCGCGTCGCTTGCTGATGCGCCTGCGCACGCGGGCTTCGCGATCGAGATGGAGGACGAAAGACGGCTGCCGCAGCTCCAGATAGCCAAAAAGCTGGCGCCCGCGGAGCGCCGGTGGCGCAAAAAGCAGCGCGGCCTGGCGCATACAGCAACTCGCGGTTCCGCGCTTCGTGACACTGGTTCTGAGCAGGGGCGCCAATGAGCACGTTGGCGATGGCGGCAGCAACCGCAGTGCAGCAGCGCATACGGCTGCGCACAGCGAGCTCGGCGGCTTCAGCCGCTTGTCGCCACGGGTCTGACGGAGGTGTTGCTATCACTGGCGAGAGCGAACGTGTGCCGTTAGAGAGAACGTGACATCTCAGCGCTGGCGAGCTGCAACGCGGTCGCGTTCTCTCGAAGCTGGGTGCCGCGCCGTGGTGACAGCCTGCAAGCATTGCATCACATCTTGATGATGCACTGCTGGTCGCCAAAAAGGCGCGCCTAAGCCACCTGTTACAGCTAAGCTATCAACGCTCAAGTTGCCACGACCCAGTGCCGTCACGGTGTTGCTAGGGTTCCCTTTCAACATGCAGACTCGGCTGTCAGTCAAAGTCTGCCGTGAATCTAAAGATTCCGAGCTGCTCGAGCTACGTTCATGAGCCAGTTCTAGAGTCCAAGGCATTGGCTCTGCTACAGCATTGAACGGCTTGTGCTTATGCTTCCCTTCCCGGCGAGATTGCTGCCGACTCGTTGTCGTCAATGTCGGATGAATCGAGGCAGGGTTGGGCGGGGTGAGATTGACGTGAACAAAGAGGCCTGTTCGGCGCTGCGTGATGTGGAAGCTTGCGCCTGTTTTTGGTCTACTTCGTGAAGCCTAGCGATCAGCTATCTTGCCTTTTGCTGCGTAGCCGACGCACGAGCGGTGTCGCTCCACGAGCATGAGCTCTTCGTTCAGCCGGCGCCGGCTCCCGCCAGTGATGCGCGGCAAGGCGCCTGCCAAAGGTCCCTTCAACGCGGCAGCGAGCAAGCGTGCCGCTGACGCCAGCAAGAGCAATGGCGGCACCACACTGGTGGCTGGCAAGCGACCTCGGTCCGCTGAGCCGCCAGTTGATGACAGCGACGATTCAGAGGGTGACATGGACTTGATGTTGGCCAGCGATAGCGAGTATGCCTCTGAAGACGAGGAGCATGACGCTGACGGTGGGAGTGATCAAGAAGAGGCGCAATCGGTCAGCGACGGCGACGACGGCGAGGACGGTGAGAGCGGCGGCGACGTCGAGGACGAGGACGACGGTGGCTTGGAGCAAGAGCTCGGGGAAGACGACGAAAGCGAATTTGACGAGGAGGGGGCGGAGGATGATGGCGATGAGGACGTGGCGCCGCTGCCAGTCCAGTTTGAGAGTGAGCGCGGCGCGTCCGGCAAGCTGCCCTGGCGCTCCAGCGCCTACGACTTCAGCCGCGCCAAGTTTGCGGACGACCTGACGGGCTTTGTGGGCCTGGAGGAGATCCCGGCCGGCAGCTACGAGCTGGTGCGCAAGGCAGACGGCAGCATCAGCTTCGCGGTCAAGGGCGCCGCTGGGAAGGCGTCTGCTTTGCCTGCAGCCGGTGCCGTGCCTGTCGAGGGCGCGGACAAGGCTGCGCCGTCGAAGCAGCTGGAAAAGGTCGTTGCTGTTGCTGCTGGTGCGAACGCCAAGGCGGACGCCAAGGCCAAGGGCGCCGCAGCTGCTGCGGACAGCAAGGCAGCCAAGGTCGCCGCAGCTGCTGCGGACAGCAAGGCAGCCAAGGGCGCGAAGGGGCAGACGCAGGAGGCGCAGGTGTCGGGTGCGAAGCGCAAGAGGCAGGAGGACGTGAAGCCTGAGGCTGCCGCACCGGCAGCCCCTGCGGCCGAGGCGATGGAGGAGGACGAGGCTTCAGTCGCCTCAGACAGCGATGTCGACTGCGCTGCCTCCACCGCCACGGGACGTGCAGGCGGAGGGGGCGGCAGGCGGCACACGCCTGCCGCCCCCTCCACCCGGGCAAGTCTTCCCCTGGCGGCTGTCACCGCGGGCTGGGGGCACCTCGGCCTGCACCCGGCGCTGCTGGAGCGGATTGCCGCGCTGGGGTTCCCCGCCCCCACCCGCATCCAGGAGCAGGCGCTGCCCGCTGCCATCCGCAGCTACAAGGACGTGGTGGGCACGGCAGAGACCGGCAGCGGTAAGACGCTGGCGTATGCGCTGCCGATGCTGCACCGCCTGCTGGAGCGGCGGCAGCTGCTGGGGATCGGGCAGCGGCTTGACGGCAGCGACGATGCTGCGGGGCTGGAGGCCGCGGCGGCCTCCGACTCAGAGGAGGAGGAGGAGGAGCGCAAGGGGGCCAAGGGGCGCGCAGGCAAGGGCGCAACCAAGAAGCCCGAGCCCGCTGCTGCAGCTGCCGCTGCGCCTGCCGCGCCTGGCGGCAGGAAGGTGAAGAAGATGCGGCACTACAAGCGCAAGGCGCTGGCAGCAGCCGCCAAGGTCGCGCCCGCCGCTGGGGGTGCGGCTGCTGCAGACGCCGCAGCGGCGCCGTCTGCGCCGCGCGGGCAGCCGCCCGCCAAGCGTGCGCGCACTGCCACTGCCGCAGAAGCAGAGGACTCTGACGCCGAGGAGGAGGTGGCCACCGCAGCGCCCGCGGGCAAGCAGCCGCAGCGCAAGCCAGCCGCCCCCCTGCGGCGCCAGTGGGAGTACCTGCCAGGCCTCATCCTCGTGCCCACGCGAGAGCTCGCCATGCAGGTGACCGACCACATCAACGCGGTGGCCAAGCCCCTCGGCATCGCCACTGTGGCCATCGTGGGCGGTTTCGCGACCTCCAAGCAAGAGCGCCAGCTGCGGTCCCGCCCCGACATCGTGGTGGCGACGCCTGGCCGCCTGTGGGACCTCATGTCTGCGGGGGGCCTGGACCACCTCTCCGCGCTGCACAGGCTGCAGTTCCTGGTGCTGGACGAGGCGGACAGGCTCTGCGAGAAGGGGCACTTCGCGGCCCTGCACAGCATCCTGGCGGCGCTCAAGCCCCCGCTCTCTGCCGACCCCTCCCTCGTTGACCCCGAGGCCGAGGCGGTCATCGCGGCTGTGGAGCGGCGGGATCGGGCTGCTGCTGCGAGGCACGCGGCTGCAGCAAAAGCTGCAGGTGCTGCGATGGAGGAGGACGGCGCCGGCAGCGACGATGAGGGGTCTGGCGATGTGGGCGGCGCGCCTGCAGCGGAGGGCGCCTCTCACCTGGTGGCCACCCCCGCCAAGATCAAGCGCCAGACCTTCCTCTTCTCGGCCACCCTCGGCCTGTCCACCGGCCAGTCCATCCGCGACGCGGCCAAGGCGCTGCTGGAGGCGCGAGCACACGGCGCGGGCGCGTCGGAGCAGCCTGCGGGCGGCAAGGGGGCGGGCGCGGCCGCTGGCGGGGACGCTGCGAGCCAGAAGGCAGAGAAGGCGCGTGCCCGCGCCGCGCACTCCAAGGCGAGCCGCCGCGCGTACAAGCGGGCGCTGGAGGAGGCGTCGAAGCTGAGCCCGCTGGAGCTGCTGATGGCACGCGTCGGCCTGCTGGGCAAGCCTGCCGTCATCAAGGTTGAAAAGGCCGCCGCGGCAGCCCCTGCGGCTGCCGCCACCAAGCGGGCGCCGCGCGCCGACGCGAGCAGCGATGAGGAGGGCGATTCCGACGAGGAGGAGGAGGAGGCTGCGGAGGGCGAGGCAGAGGAGGCGCCCGCGAAGGAGGGCGAGGATGCGCCCCTGGCCGCCTCCGCCGCTGCGGGCGAGGCGACCTCCTCCTCCGCCGTCTCCCTGCCCGCTGGCCTGCGCCTCGCCCGCGTCTCCTGCGGCGAGGAGGACAAGGACGAGGCCCTCTACTACTTCCTGCTGCGCTACCCGGGCCGCACCCTGCTCTTCGTGAACGCCATCTCCACCCTGCGCCGCGTGTCCGCGCTGCTGGAGGCGCTGCAGCTGCCCGTGCACACGCTGCACGCCAGCATGCAGCAGCGCCAGCGCATCACGCACCTGGAGCGCTTCCGCGCCGACCCGCGCGCGATCCTGATCGCCACCGACGTGGCTGCGCGCGGCTTGGACGTGCCGGCGGTGTCGTACGTGATCCACTACTCGATGCCGCACAGCGCCGAGGCGTTCGTGCACCGCTGCGGCCGCACCGCCCGCGCCTCCACGGCGGGCCTCGCCCTCGCGCTGGTGGGCCCCGACGACCAGAAGCGCTACGCGCGCACGATGGGGGCCCTGGGCATGGAGGAGGGGCTGCCAGAGTTCCCCGTGGACGACCGCTTCGCCCGCCGCCTGGTGGCACGCCTCTCGCTCGCCCGCCGCATCGCCGTGGAGGGCATGAAGCTCAACAAGGACGCGGCGGAGCAGCACTGGCTGGTGCGCACGGCTGCGGCGGCGGGGGTCGACGTTGACGCGGAGGAGGCGGGGGCTGGGTCATCGGGCACCAAGCGCGCCGGGGCAGCGAAGGGAGACGACGGGGCCGCGGTGGCCCTCGTGGCGACGCTGACCGCTGCGGGCACCGCCAAGGCGGGCCGCAAGCAGCAGAAGGGTCGGGGCGCTGGCGGTGGGGACGGGGAGGACGTGGCGGATGCCTACGTCGCGAGCCAGCTGGCCCGCTTCAGCGGGGACGACGCAGAGGAGGTGCTGGCTGCTGCGCACCGCGAGGCCAAGGCGCGGCGCGGGCAGCTTGCGGGCCTGCGCCGCCAGCTGCAGGCGATGCTGGCAGAGTCGCTGCTGCCTGCGGGCAGCAGCAAGCGCTACATCACCTCCAACCCGCTGCTGTCCCAGGGGGAGCACCCAGCACAGGCCCTGATCCGCATTGAGGCGCTGCCCGCTGCCGCGAGTGAGGGCGCGGCAGCAGCTGCGGGCGGCGCAGCGGCAGGCGGCGCGGCCACCATGCCTGCGCGCCACGGCTCCGCCCTGGTGGCCCCTCGCGTGCTGATGGGCTCAGAGCTGGACACCCCTGCGCCTGCTGCGGGGAGGGGAGGCAAGCGCGGCGGGCTGCCTGGCGGCGCCGCAGGCAAAGCCATGATCGCCGGTGACGGCGGCGGCCTGCGCGATGCAGTGAACTCCCTGGCCGCCAAGGGGCGCCGCACTGTCATGTCCCGCGCCTCCGCGCCCGCCCCCCGGGGTGCGGGAGGGAAGGTCAAGGAGGCCAAGCGCGGCAAGAACAGGTTCGCTGCGAAGGGGCAGACGAGCAGGCGGTGAGGCGCAGCTCTGTGCGACGGGTCGCACGCGCATGCTACACGTGTGACTGGGCCGACAACCACCGCCGCGTCCAACGCAGCAGCAGCTTTGAAGTGCCACCGTGTGTTTGAAGCCGCAGCTGCTACTTCGTTTCTCTGTCTCGTTGCGTGTGTTTCTTGCTGAAACAGCAGGCCGGAGGCTTCGTGGGCTTAACTGTTCTAGTTTTCCGTTGTCCATTGTCCATCGACGTTTGCAACTGAAAACCACATGCATCTGTGACTCGAAGTTGGCATGCACGCGAGTGCACGCCTGCGCTAGCTATCGATAACGGACCACGGTGCTGCCTGCCGCTCAGACTACGGCGGAATATTAATCAGCCACCCTTGCTGATAGGTATGACGGGATAGGCTGTCTGTGCCCCCGCACTCGCGCCTACGTCCGCCGCACCTGCCACTCCGAACCTGACCCGTTGCAGCGATAAACTACGCGGAAGCATTGCTGCGGCTGTGACAAGGGCCGCCGCTGCCGCCAGCGGTGGAGTATACATGTCACTGCCAGCAGCAGCGACCTTTTCCATGGCTGGCACTGCGGGCCTGTGAACGCATCCACGAGTGAAGAGCCCAACCATGCATTCTGTGGTGTGCGGGGCTGTGAGCATGCTACTACTGCAGTCGCAGCCCCCGTCTGCTGCGGCTTTCCAGCGTATCGGCGGCTGTGATACCGCTGCACCCTCGCGGGCTGATGAAATCAGCAAGTCAATACGAATGCTCCCCAATATGACTTGACCGTACATTGCCGTGCACACAGCAGAAGCCTTGGGTAAGTTGGGCCGGGCGACATACCGGGATGCATGCGCTAGCCATCCGGGAGTTTCAAAGCAGGCGCTCAATCTT